>TARA_R110000850_G_scaffold94504_1_pt1 | contig 30092 bp, 23 predicted proteins | sample TARA_R110000850 | Tara Oceans TARA_R110000850 (sample SAMEA4397586) | marine metagenome | biome: Polar Biome; feature: [SRF] surface water layer (ENVO:00010504); material: water (ENVO:00002006), including particulate matter (ENVO:01000060) such as... | depth 5 m | reverse complement strand
AAGGCTGCTGGAGACGGCGCCGAAAGCCTGACCCGCTGCATCGGACCAGGCGCGCTGCAGCCCGCGCAGCACGAGCCCCCCTGCCAGGAGGGTCAATCAGACTGCAAAAATGTCTTGCGCTGCTTGATCAGGATGACAGGGCTTTGAGTATCCTGACCGTGAGTTCGAGGGTCGGTCTGGACCGGATGCGTTTGACCCAGAAAGTGGCTTCGCTGTGAAGATCCGAGAACGGATCGGGGGTCTGGTCGGCCTGTCCCCGGGATTTGGCCGAGACGTCGTTGAACAGGGACTCGATCCTCACTTCCAGGACCTCCGCCAGTGCGCACAACATGCCGGCGCTCAGCCGATTGGTGCCGGTTTCATATTTCTGAAGCTGCTGATGGCTGATGCCCAGCTGCTCGCCGAGATCTGACAGGGTGAGGCCCCGCTCCAGCCGAACCCGGCGGACATTCGTTCCGACCAGTTTGTCGATCTCCGTCGGAGACCGGGAGGTTGGCTTGGCGCGAACGCCCTGGGAGCGCCGGTTTTTGGAAGTCGGCCCGCTGGCCCGGCCTGTCCGCATGTCAGTTTCCTCCTTCTGACGGCAGCTCGCCTGTACAACAAGTGAGCGCGCCAAATCGTCGATTCACTCAGACTCTTTTGGACAGCATACCCCAAATTCGAGGCGCCTGTCTTCACAAGGGATTCCCCAGCCAGCCCTCATCCGGGACCGGATGGCTCACGGCCAGATAGGGTCTGCCCGGCAGGCGTCGGACCCTTCGCCATATCGGACCCTGTTGATCCATCCCGACCATACGCTTCAGACCCTGAAAGGCAGAAATATACTTCTCTCTTGGGTTGTTTCATGGTAGGTGTATACCAAGGAATCGTGCCGGTCTTCCTGTCATTCCCGACACATCCAGCATGTGCAGGCGGAGACCGATATGCCGCAAAGCTCCGGGCCCAGTTGACCGACATGCCAAAGCCTCCGTCCCCTGACAGGTCAAGTGATGCGCCACACCCGGGCTGGAAGGAGACCTATTGGCGATCTGTCGCATATTTGCGGCAGGGGAAGGATGAAGCGGCGCTCGCCTGCCTCGAGGCCGCGGTCAGCTTGCGTCCTGATCATGTTTCGACCCGTATCCTGCTCGGGCGGGTCCAGGTCGGGCTGGGCCAGCCCGCCCAGGCCTGCCAGACCTTGGAACCCGTAATTGCGCAGTACCCCGATCATGAATCTGCCAGCCTGGGATATGGCCTCGCCCTCTTTCTGGCCGGACGGCGGGGCCACGCCCTGGAGTGTTTTCGCCGTCTTGCAGAATCTGTCCCGGACTCCTGGCGCGCCTGGAATTCGATTGCCGACATCACGCCAAGCGAACCCGAACGCCTGCTGGCGCTTCAGGCCGGCCTGCGCGTCCTGCTGGATCTCTGTGATCGCTCCGCTCCGGAGCCTCGCCATCTGATCGCCTGTGTCGATGCCTATCTGAATTGCCGGGATGCGCAATCTGCCCGGCGTTTTGCCCTGCGCCACAGGGCGGCCTTCCAGGATCCCTGCCGGGCGCAGGATGCCATCGCCCGGGCCTGCTATTTTTCGGGCGAGTTCAAGCCCGCCTGCGCGCACAAGATCAACTCGCTCCTGGCCCTGACCAGGCGCCACATGCCTGCCTGCCCGTCCCGGCCGCGCCTTCCCGCCCGCTCGACCCTGGTGGCGGTGCGGCAGGTCGCCCATCTGATGCGGTCGCATGGCTATATCCCCGTCGCCCTGGCCGGCACGCAGCTCGGTCTCTCCCGCTCCGGCGCGCCCTTGCCGGAGGATCGTGATGTGGATATCGGCCTGCTGGCCGCAGACCCCTGCTGCGCCGATCCGGTGGACATAGTGCGCACCCATCCCGGCCTAGTCCTGAACCGGCATGCCCGGACCGGTGACCGTTACCTGCCGGTCTCGCACAAGGGCGTCAGCCTGGACCTGTTTCACCTGACCCTTGAGGATGACCATTATCTCTACGGGTTCAGCCATCATGCCGGCGACATTCAGTGGCGCGTGGCGCGCTTTGCCCCCGGCCCGCCGGATGAATTCGGCCTGGCGCGCCTTCCGCCCGCCCAGGCTGCGCGGTATCTGGCGGAAGTCTATGGCCCGTCCTGGACCATACCGGATCCGGTCTTTGCCTCGGCCATTGCCTCGCCGGCCCTGTATCAGGTCTCGCCCCATGCCCGCGCCTATTATTGCGCGCACCGCGCGCGCCAATGTCTGCTGCAGCAGGATCGGGCAAAAGCCCTGGCACTTCTGGCCCACGCCCCGGTCGCCATACCCCTGGAGACCGCGGCAGACCCGGATCTCTGGACCCACCCTCCCGCAGCTGGCACCTTTTGAGCGCGCCTCCGAGGCTCAGGCGCGCCTTCCGGCGGAATCTGACGGGCCTGGCATCCCCCCAGAATTTTCATTGAGACCCGCCTCGACTCTCCTACTGGTTTATATTATATTCTACCTGCCGTATTGTTGCGGCGACCCTCCTGACAGAAAGGAACTCGATATGGAACACGACATTGTTGACCAGACCCCGGGGGAAGATTCCGACCTGCTGGATCTCGGCAGCGTCTCGGAAGAAACCAAAGGGCGCTTCAGGCAACCCTTCGAATTCGGCGTTTCGCCGACCTCCCGCGATGAAGCCGGCTGATCCGGCCCGCACATGGGATGAGGCCGCGCTCCCCGCGGCCTTATCCTGCCGCCCTCCACCGCGTGCCACCTCCCAATATGCTTTTGGCTTGCGCCCGCAGCTTCATGTCTGCGCAATCGATTCCACGCTCATTTTTCTGGACATCGAGGCAGACCGCTATTTCGCCCTGACGGGAGAAGATGCCGAAGCTTTTCAGGCGCTGTATGCGCTGGACGCAGATACAGTCCTGCCAGCGGATTTGCGCAGAGCGAAAAGCCGGTTCACACATCTGGACCTCCTGCGCGAGATGCACGCTGCTGCGCCGGGCTGCAGGCCTTGTGTGCGCCCGCCGCCGATCGGGTCAGCCCATGGCGACGTCCTGCAGGCGCGCATGCGTCCCCTGCCCCTCCTGCAAGCCCTCCTGTCCAGCCTGGTCCTGACGCGTCTGCGTCCTTTCAGACACATGATCCAGACGGCGAGACGCTGGAAGGCCATGCTCCCGGAGGGGCCCAATTATCTCTATGAAGCGATCGATCATGCGCGCTCGCTCCATCGCCTCACCCCCTTCCTCTTTACCCGGCACGAATCCTGCCTGTTCCGCAGCCTGCTCCTTGTCCGCTATCTGAACATCTTCGGCATTCCGGCGGATTGGGAATTCGGTGTCCGCCTCGCCCCCTTCTGTGCCCATTGCTGGGTCGAGCATGAAGGTATTGTCCTCAATGATCATCAGGATACGGTTCTTTCCTATACCAAGATCCTGTCTGTCTAGGGAGGTGTGCCATGCCGCCCTGTTTTGCCTGTCTGGCCTGGCCGGCCGGGAATGAAGACGCCACGCGCCGGGCCGAGCATCTTGTTTCGGCTCTCGAAACGCATCAGCCTGAAAGGCCGACCGTATTCCGGATGCCTGGCCTGTATCTGGCCGATCTGAGCCCCACAGGGCAGCCTGCCTGCCGGATCCTGCCCCTTCACGATGCTGAAGGTGGCCCGGCCGGCTGCCTCTATGGCACCCTGTTTCGCAGAGCGGCGGGCGCCCAGCGGCCCCTCGACCGGCTGAGCCCGGAGGAAACCCGCCGGATCTGCCGGACGGGCGGCAGGGCCCTGATGACGGAATATTGGGGCCATTATGTGCTGATCCTCAAGACAGGAGACACCGCCAGCCTGCTTGCCGATCCGATGTCTGCCATTCCCTGCCTGTATCGCTGGCTCGGAGCGGTCGCCTGTGTCTTCTCGCATCTCGAATCCTGCCCGGACGAGTTTTCCACGGGCCTGACCCTGGACCTGGCCAGTCTGCGGCGCCTGCGTGTCTATGACAAGATCCAGACGGGCCGGACCGGCTATGGCGAAATCCGCGAACTGGGCGGCGGCCAGAGACGGGAGTTGAACCGGAATCCTTCACCGCCTGAAACCCTCTGGGATCCCCGGCGCCTGGCAAGCCAGCCGCTCCGCCTGTCCGATGAGGACGCGGCGGAGGCCTTGCGCGACACCGTCCGGGACTGTGTCGGCAGCTGGGCCGCAGCCTGTGAGCATATCGTCATGGATCTGTCCGGCGGGCTCGATTCTTCCATCGTGACCGCCTGTCTCGCCAGGGTGTGCGATGACAAGCAGCTGGACATAGTCCATCACCATATACGCGCGGCAGATGCCCCGGAACTTGTCCATGCTCAGGCCACATGTGCGCATCTCGGCCTGGACCTCCTTGCCCTTGATGTCGCTCCCACCCGCCCCCTGCCGGATCCGGACGCCCATCCGCCCTCGGCACGCCCCTGGCGCAATTTCCTGGGTCTGGGCTTCGACAGAATCCTGCCGGACCGGCTGAGATCCCCTGAAACGACCTTCTTTACCGGACAGGGCGGGGATCATCTGTTCCTGATGACCCGGTCTCCCCTGGGCATGACCGATTGTGTGCGACAGGGCGCCTATGCCCGGCTGTGGACGGAATGGCTGAATGCGGCCCGCCTCTCCGAGACCTCCCTCTGGCAGACCTTTGCCAGCAATCTGCCCTATCTGCTGGGTCGACCGGCGCGCAGTGCCCTGAAGACGGGCATATGGGAGCGTCTTGCCCGGCTGGATCTGCCCCGTTCAGATAGCGGGGCGTGGCTGGAAGGCCTGCCGGACTGGGCCATGGAACCCGGTGATCTCCCGCCCGGAAAGTTCGAACAGATCAGCACCCTGCCGCACCTGTTCCAGATCCGCGACCCCCTTGCCCGGGCGAGCGGCCGGCATGTCATTCACCCCCTTCTCTCCCAACCCCTGATCGAGCTCTGCCTGAAAATCCCGGTCTGGCAATTATGCCTGGGCGGCATCAATCGAGGCCTGGCCCGCATGGCCTTTACGGCCGATCTGCCCGAACAAATCCGCCATCGGACAACAAAGGGGGAAGCCACACAATATTTTGCCCGGCAGCTCAGGCGCAATTGGGAGACCGTCAGCGCGGCGCTGTCGGACGGATGCCTGATGGAGGCGGGCCTATTGGGCCGGGACGAACTGGACCGCCTCCTCGCGGATCGCGCCATGATGGCCCCCTCCACGTTTCGCGACCTGTTGCAGCTCTACATGCTGGAAGCCTGGATGCGCGCCGCAGCCTCACGGGCCGCCCGCCCGGTCCGGCGCTGATCCGGCCGGAGGGGGCGCGGGGACCGTCTCCCCGGTAAAGCGGGCCAGGCGCTCCCAGAGGTCGCGTATATTGGCCGGGCTCGAAATCCCATGGCCCTCGCCGGCATACCAGACATAGCGGACCGGATTGCCCTGGCGCGCGAGCGCGGCATACATCTGGTCGAATTGCGATTTCGGGAACCCGTCCATATCCGTATGGACCAGCAGGACCGGTATCCGGATCTCGTCCGCCATCAGGAGCGGGCTGTTGCGCACATAGCGCTCCGCCGCCTCGAACGGTGTCTGCCCCATGGCAAAATCACTGCCCGCCTCGGCCTCGTAGCGCGGCATGTTCGTGCCCAGAAGATCGGGATACAGGTCGGCATGGATGCCCGGCGGGCCGAAATAATGACTCATAAGATCCGCCCAGCCATTCTGGGCAATCACGGCCGCAAATCCCTCCGTCTTCGCCGCGACATGGAGCGCCGACACCGCGCCCTGGCTGAGCCCGTGCAGCACCAGCCGGTCGGGATCGGCCAGTCCGGCCGCGAGAATGGCCTGGCGCGCCGCCCCAACCATGTCAGGCAGTCCTGTGATCGGGCCCGCCTCGGTGCGGATCAGGTCCCGCGGCGCCGCTATCCGGGCATAGGCATAGCCTCTGGCCGCCCAGACATAGGGCGAATGCGGATCGGGATAGGCCAGGCGGGGCGTGCGGGCGGTGCAGCCTGGCCGCGCGCCCGGATAGATATCCAGGATCATGGGCGGCGGAGACGCGGGTGCCTGGCCCGGCGGCATCAGGATGCAGGATGTCACGATCTGCCTCCGTCCCGGCCTCGCCGGATCCGGCACCGTATAGGACAATGACTGCCACTCGCCCCAGTCTAGGCCTTCGAGATGCATGTTGAGGGACAGACGCGTTCGGGCGCGCCCCTCCGGCGTGATCAGAACGAGCTGCGTCCCGGTTTCGGAATCCTGCCTCATCAGGAGCGCGTCGCCGCCGGCGCTCAGGGCCAGCGCCTGCGCGTCCGGTGTGAGCCCGCCAAACATGTGCTGCAGCCGGGGCGTCTCCTCTGAAAAATCGATCAGGCCGACCCGTCGGGTATTGCCCGTTCGGGCCTCGATCAGGCTCTCTGTGCCGAATGCGGCCCGCAGGATGCCGGGGGCGGCCATCATACTGGACGGCCAGTGCACCTTGATGTCCGAATACCCATCCGGGGTCAGTCTCGCCTGTCGCCCGGACGGGTCGATGCGGTAGATCCCGTCCCCGGCCTGGACCACTAGATGCGAGGCGCCGGCATCCAGCGGAATGGGGGACACCGCCTCCAGCCCCTCGGTCAAATTCCGATGGGGCTGGCCCGGTGAAATCAGATACCAGTCCGGCCGGGCCAGGTTGGCCTCGGCAATATCCCGATAGGTGAAATGCGACTCCCCGGCTTCCGGATCCGCTGCCGGCCGGGCAAGGACGGCGAGCCCCGCGTCCAGCAGGAGGGCCCGTTCCGGCCGTTGCAACAGGCTCCGCTCGCGTTCCGAGACCAGGTCGAGCCCCGGATGCGGATAGGGTCTCAGCCGGTCCCGGCCCAGATCCAGGACCTGATGCGTGCCGCGGGACCAGGGCGCGCCTTCCGGGACGGCAAACAGGGCCAGCTTCCGGCCCTCCGCCGCCCAGGCCAGGCTGCCCGGAGACACATCAAGTCCCGGCGCCGGCGCATGGATGTGTTCCGTCGCCAGATCGATCAGACGCAGCTCATGATGCACGGCGTCCAGTCTGGCCCGGTCGCGCTCTGCCCGCCGCCGGTCCCGGATCATGGCCAGCGCCGCCAGATGGCGCCCATCTGGCGACAGGGAGAGATCCGCATGCAGGCCGTCTGCGAGATGGCGGACCTGGCCGGATCGAACGTCCAGCCGGACCAGTTCCCCCGCCACGGCCTGCCCGGCCAGATCATTGCGCACCTCCCTCGCCGTCACCGTATCGCCGCGCCAGGCCGCTTCCCAGAGGGCGATACGGGCCCTTCCCGTGGCCATGCGGATGCTTGTGTCGGGCGGTTGGGCGCCCTCTGGCAGCGCCGCATAGACGAGGTCATGGTCCGAGATCCAGACCGGTTCATGAATCCCGAGCCGGGACAGGGCCGGCCCCCTGTCCGGGCGGAAACTGGTCCCGGTCGCCAGATCATACAGGACCAGACGGGTGGATCCGTCCCGGCATTCGATCAGGACCAGGATCGTTCCATCCGGCGACAGGCCCTGCAAATAGGTATGCGCGTCCGGATCGAGTCCCGGCAGCCGCTCCGGCGGCGCCTCCGACCGCACATCCAGCCGCCAGATTTCATGGCCACTCTTGCGGAAGGCATACATGCCGAACCCGTAATCGGGATAGGAGTCATACGGGCGGATCCGCTCGAACAGGATCCAGCGTCCGGACGGGTCCGGCAGGGCGCGGCCGATGCCTTCCAGCTTCATCAGATCCTCCAGGGCCAGCCTGCGGTCGGGGGAATCTGCCAGGGCAAGGCTGGCAAGGCTCCAGAGCGCCGCGAACAGGGCAAGACAGCGAAACAGAGACGACATCAGGGCACCCGATGGAGCTGGAAAGGAGATGGGGGCCGGGACCGTCCGGGCCCGGCCCCCGGCCTGGCTAGAAGGATGAGCGAATCTCGATCGCGACAAACCGGTTCAGGGGGGACGCATTTGTCGGATCGTATCCCGCCAGGCCATAGACCCCGTCAGACGGGGTTTGCGGGGGCGCTTCGTCGAACAGATTGATGACCGACAGGCTGAGCCGGGCGGCGCGGAGCCAGGCCGCCTCCCCGAAGCGGACCTCCTGGGTCAGGCTGAGATCGGCCGTGGTCCAGGCCTCTATGGGCACCGCTGCCTCGGTCCCGTCGGTCTGATAGGCATCACTATGATTGAGGAAGAGATTGGCGCTGAGCCCGTCCCGCGACCAACCGAACTGCCCACGCACTTTGAGGTCGACCGGATTGAGATAGGTGTCGATCGCCGGAACCGCCGGTGTGGAAGCGGCCGCCTGCTGGGTGAAGTCCAGGATATGGTTGAGATTGAGGCCGGCGGAGAACTCACCCCACTCTGTCTGCGTCTCATAGTCCAGCTGGAGATCAATTCCGCGCGTTTCGGTCCGGGCGAGATTGCGCACGACATTGACATTGTTGATGATGCCCACCCGATCCAGGCTCGCATCCATCAGAACGCCGATCGGGCGCTGAAAGGTCGCGACCAGAGCCTCGATCTCCTGCGCGGTCGGATAGAAGATCACGCTGCCCTCCGGGAAGGCAGACGGGTCTTCCCAGGCGATATTCGGCGCATGAAAATCCAGCAATCCATTCGGGACCGGCGTCGTGCCCAGCCGGTCCTCGAATTCGATATCATACCAGGACCCACTGGCCCGCCAGGCATGAGGGCCGCGCCGGAGGGCGGCATCAAAGCCCAGGGTGAACGTCCGGGAGGTCTCCGGGTCCAGATCCGCCTGCGTGCCGAGTATTTGCATGTAATCCATGTCGGCCAGGCCCGGATCGGGCGCCTCGAGTCCGAACAGGTCGAGGATGAATTGATAGGGCAGGATCTGGCCCGTCCGGCTGACCGAAAAGGCCCGGCCAAGTGCGGGCGGCGCAAAGGAGGTGCTGTAGGAGCCGCGCAGATTGAGTCCGCCGACCGGCGACCAGAGCAGGCCGAGCTTGGGATTGGCGCTGCTGCCGAAATCGGAATACTCATCCAGGCGACCGGACAGGTTGAGTTCGAGCCGCTGCAGGCCGGGCCGCGCATTGCCTTCCCCGACGAGCGGAATCTGGACTTCGCCGAACAGGGCCGCCACGTCCCGCTCGCCTTCCGCACTGATCCGGTCGCCAAGGATTTCATTGGCAAAGGATTCCTGCCGGATTTGCGCGCCCAGCGCCGCCTTGAGCGGCCCGGCTGGCAGCTGGATCAGATCGCCGCTGATCCGGGCATCCACCGCCCAGACATCGGAATCGGTCTCGATCCGGCTGTCGGAAAAGGGCAGATCATCCACGCGGTAGACTTCGCGGCGACGCTCCTCATTGCGCACTTGGCTATAACTCGCCTCCAGCGAGGCCAGCCAGCCGCCCGGCAGGTCCTGGTCTGCCCCGAGAGCCAGGGTCAGGCCCTCCGATCCGCTGCCGGAATGCTCCACCGTTCCATTGCGCCCGAATTGCGAGCGATGCGTTGACCGGTCGGAATAGAGCAGCGTGGCATCCAGGCTGAGCTGCGCGGTCACATCCTGCCGACCGGCCAGCACCAGACTGTCCCGGCGCTGCTCCGGCAGGAGATCGAACAGGGCCGGATCCGGCAGGTCAAACGCGTCGCTCGCCCCGTCGAACAGGCCGATCTCCGCCCGGTCGGTCAGGGTGAGATTGCCGCGATCGAAATATTCATACGTGGCGAGCAGATTGCCCCCCGACCAGCTCCGCCCCAGCGTCTGGCTGGCGCGGATCTCCTGCATCTCGCCGGACGTGACCTGTCCATAGCGCAGCGCGGTTTCGGCGCCGTCGAAATCATCGCGCAGGATGAAATTGATCACCCCGGCCACGGCATCCCCGCCATAGATCGACGAGGCTCCGTCGGTCAGGACTTCCACCCGGTCCAGCGCCGAGACCGGGATCAGGGACAGGTCGACGAAATCGCCAATCTCGGAGGTCGGCGCAAGCCGGCTGCCATTCAGCAGGACCAGCGTGCCGCGCGAGCCGAGCCCGCGCAGATTGGCACTCGCCCCATAGGTATTGTTGGCCCGGGAATTGGCATCATTGGGCAGGCCGACCGAGGTGAACTCACTGGAACCTCCCCCGAAATTCTGCGGCAGGGCCCGGATGAACTGGTCGATCGTGGTGACCCCGCTCCCCAGGATATCGTCATGGTCATAGACCTGCAGGGGCGAGGTTTCCGGGGCGAGGCCGCGCAGGCTCGTGCCGGTGACAAGGATCGTGTCTGCGATCAGCCGGTCGGCCATTTCGGTTTCAGGGGCTGCCGCTCCGGCCTCTGAAGCAGGACTGGACGGCTCCCGCGCGGGCGCCGCCTCCGGGATCCGGGCGGGCTTTTCCTCCCTCTTCTTCCGGCGGATCACAAACACGCCCCCGGGTCCGGACATGGCTTCAAGCTCTGTATGCGACAGGAGTTGCGCCAGCGCGTCCTCCGGTCTGAGCATTCCGGTGAGCGTGTCAGCTCTGTATCCCGCGGTCAGCTGCTCCGAGAACAGGACCGGTGTGCCCGCTTGCGCGGCGAACTCCCTCAGCGCGGCGCTCAGCGAGCCGGCCTCGATCTGTATGGGTACGGACAAGGACGCATCCGTCTCCTGTGCGCTGGTTGGCTGCGTTCCGGCCAACAGGCCGACAAGCAAGCCCACGGCCGCCCCCTGGCCCAGTGTTCTGGTAATTGTCACGGATCCCCTCCGGTCGTCTCCGGCCTGCCCCATGCAGCCCGTTACCAGGGACAACAAGCTCGGCCGAAGAGAGGGTATAATTAATCCACGGATCAGATGGGTCGGGCCCCAGCGCGCTGGAACGGCCTGCGCTGAGACTCCTTTGTTCGCCGACAGCCATGATCCTGCGCCGTCTCAAGTCCAGGTACGTCGATACCCTTCTCCCAATCGCCCAACACACATTGAAGCCTTAACCCGACTCCATCTTATAGACCGGGTAGAATGGGCTCTTTCATCGACACCCGCATGTCTCTTCCGGAAGATTTACCAATCAAGGCAAAACGCCCGCCAGGATTTGTCAGAATAGTAGACCTGATGCAGGTATCAGATAGTGCGTAAATTTCGACCGGTCGTCTCATCACTCCCACCCAATGGCTGACCTCAATCGACGCCTATCCGGAATAGAGAAATCCTGCCGCGCGTGATTCAGCTGTCTTGGCAGTTCGGCTCGATGTCTCCTCCCGCACCTCTCTTTGAATTGTTTGCTCCAATTCCAGAATGTCCATCAGCGTGTCGAGACAGCCTGAGAGTTGTTGGGCCACGATCATGCCATATGTCCAGAAATCTTCGACGCCATAGGAAGTTGCACCGCCTGATGCGAAAACACGGCGACTGTTCAGCATCCGCATATGCTCGAGGTTTGCCGCTGCCAGTTTCGGCCATTGAATCAGGCCGATTGGATCATTCGGCCCGGTGCCGTCGCGGGCAACACCCTCAACCTGGCCGCTGAGAAAATATTCCATCCGTCGAACCAGGGTCCAGCCGAGCATGAGAACACTATCAATCACCTGCCCTGTCGCGAGTGAGAGCGAGGGCGCCACAAAAGAACCACTCGGGAGGATACACGCCTCTCCCTGCCCGGTTTTGCCGATACGCGGATTGGAGCTTGGCTGGCTCAGACTGGCGAGCAGTTCGCGAGCAAATCCGGCAATGGATGTATGAAATGCCGACAGGGTCTGGGGAATGGCCCGCACGGAAACGGGGGGCTGAAGATCGCCCGGAGCAGGATACCGGCTCGTCTCGGTAACAAAGCGCAGTGCGGCCTCGACCCGGGGCTGAGCGGCAGGTGTCATGAAGGCATCATTGGCCGGCACGCGCATCAGAAATTGCCGCGTGGTTTCCAGATAGGTCGTCCAGGCCTTTTCAAGACGTGCAAACCCGGCCAGCGCCGTTCCGATATGGACGAAGGCACCATTGATCAGGGCCATCCCCTCGCCCGGCTTCAAGTCATAATCCGGACGGGCAGCAAGCACGGACCGCGCCCAATAGGCGGCCGGAATGACATCGCCCGATGAATAGGAGGCCCCGGCCGGAATCTGCGGCGCAAAGTCGGGATCTGCGGATAGGTCAAGCAGTATGTCGTAGAGGTCCGGAGAGATCAGCGCGCCACCGGCCGATACGGTCAAACATTTGGCCAGATGAATGAAATGGGCCGTCTCCCCATCCACAAACTCCGTTTGCGTAAGACAATGATTATGTATCAGGTTTCTCTGATAGGACGAAGCGAAATCGGCTGGCATGGGCTCGCCCTCCCGATGCCCGGGCAATGTGTTGACCCCGTAAATATGCGGCGGCGCGTCTGCCGCCATGATATCTTCGAAGGCCTGGTACTGATCGGCAATATGAGCCCGGGCCTCGGAAAGCTCAGCCAGCACACGGCCGGAGCGGATATCCGAGATCCGTTCGGCCAGAAGGCTAATTTCGTCGGAATGAGGCATAAAGCGCTCCCAGGATCACGAGAAGGATGATGGCATTGAAGGTCAGATTGATGTCCAGCCAGCCAAACAAGTCGACCAGGCCCGGCACCTGTCCCGGCTCCGGACGCTTCACATAGCCGAATATATCGAGCACGAAATTGAAAACTTGCGTGGCACCGAGGACAAACAGGGCAAATTGCAGGAGCCGTCGGTCTGTCTTTGCGACCTGGAAGGACTTGCGATCCAGCCTGGATCGAACCAACTGGTCCCTCGACCTCAGCGTATCGGCCAGATGGTCCATCCCAAACGTCTTGAAGAGTGTCTCGAAGTATCGGCGCCGCGGCCCCTGTAGAGAGATTTCAGCATCCCGCGCTTCATTGAAGACATAGTCGACAAAATTCTCCATCCGGTGAAACCGGGGAATGAGACGTTCGACGTCGCGGCGCGTCGATGCGGCCGACAGGGCCCGATAGACCTCGTTCTGATTGTCATTCAGAACATCAAGTATGCAGTAGAAATACTGCGCCAAAGAGGACGCCTTCAGGAACGCATCCAGATCGGACTCGTCGCGAACAATACTGGACCCCGTATAGACCATCGAACCATCCTTGCCATGAAGCCCATAGGTTCGGATTTCGTTCAGCCGCAGCAAGCTGGTCAAATCTGACTCCGACCGCTGGTCCTCATCCAGCTGATACACACGATGAGCCCAGAAGAAAGCCGAACGAGACTCGTCCCATCTGGGAAAATCGTGATCATTCAGATCAAAGAATATCTGGTATTTCTGGCGTGGTCGCATGAGATAGGGCTTGTGGGGCCAATCGACCTTGCGGGCTTCCAGGCGGGTGATGGCTGGCATGACCAGAAGATTGTTGAGCGGGGCAACAAGGCCTTCTGCGAATTCGGACAGATATCGCTCGAACGTATCGGCCGTCCAGTCTGGCGGAATAGCATCCACATCAATGTCGCCGGTCAGGCTCAGTATGGCGAGCGTATTGTCATAGATCTCGACCCGCGCCTGGCTTATCACAATGCCCCGTCCGGCCGGGCCGGATCTATCTGGTTCATCCCCTGATTTGCGCGCGCCCTGTTCTTCGAGCCAGCTGTCTGAGAGGACGATTGCAGCAATCGGCCGTGAGAACCAGGGCAAGGCATCATCAGACAGGGTCTTCAATTTGCCCGACGCATTTCCTGCAAAAATCTGCAATGAGGCGACGGCTTCCAGATCGCCGATCGGCTCGAAGGCCTGCCTCAGAGCGATCTCAGCATCCTTTCTGTGAACGCCAACCACCTCGGATTCAAGATTGAGGAGTGTCCGAAATGGGACTGACAACCCGAATCTCATAGTCTATTCCCCCTATTGCAGGCACGCCACCGGCCCTGTTCAGGGCGCTGCCACCAACCTAGCCTGTTTTGAATATAAGGAAAAACCCGCGCGGGCAGGATGTCTTTCATCGCCAATCAGGAGGCGAGCGCTTCCAACATCCTGACGCCGATCCGCACTGTATCTTGAGCGCGAAGGCGCCGGATCCGGAACCCTGCCTCATCTCTCGGCTGTGTTGCTGGATCCGGCTTGCCCCCTGGCACCTCGGACGACACGAACAAGCCCCCGATCTCGTCCCACAGCGCTGCGGTCGCCGCGCACATTATGCCGGTACCGAGCGCCAAAGATAGCTGCGCTTTCTTCAATATCACGACAACAAACCCGATCGGGGCGACTTGGCGCGCCATCCGGGCGAGCGGCGACGTCCCCCCCCTCAACGTGTCAGTCAGTCCAGCCGCCAGATATCCCCGCCGCTTTCATCCCGGACCAGATCAATCCTCTGTCCGTCAAAATGATAGGCCAGATGGCGGCCCTGGACCGGCAGCGCGACGACATCCGGCCAGAAGGCGGCGACGCATTCGCCCCCTGCATCCCGGACGCTTGGATAGACCAGGCCATCCGAGCCTGCCGCGCGAAGATTCCGGGCCAGGCGCTGGGACTGGCTATACTCTTCCGGCGCAAGACAGGGCGCGAAGGCGGCCTGGCCGCGCAGATCATGCAGCCGGGCGGTGACCGCCCCGACCAGTTCGCGCAGCTGCGAGAACCAGCCAGGAGCTTCTGCGGTGGCCCGGTAGAAGCGCCCCTTGTGCCAGGCGGTTTCAGCGACGGCCGTCTCGAATTGGCGCGCGGTATAATAGGCGCCGAAGGTCCCGTCATGGAACCGGCCCGGCCGGTCCGGGCTGACATGGACAAAAGGCGCCATGACCGGACTGGCGCCCGGCCCGGAGACCCGCCGCTCCGGCGGGACGAGGTCGAGCTGGCCGACATGGTCAGCCAGCCTTGGATTGGTCTTGGCTTCGGCCGAGGCAATCAGCTCCCAGTCACGCGGGTCGGCAATATCCTCGAACAAATCGACCGGCGGATAGCGCGAAGAAATGATCCGGCGCGCTTCGGGCCAGTCGACCTGGCTTTGCGGGGGATCGCCCCTCATCCGCGCGCCGCGTCCAGATAGGCCCGGACCCGGAACAGGTCCGTGAGATAGCCGCCCAGCATGACATCCAGCGCGCGCTGGCCGCCAAAATCCTGGTTGGGCTTCTTGACCCAATCCTGCACCCGGGCCGGCTCGGTGAAGAGAAGTTTGAGCGCCTTGTGAATGCCCATCAGGACCGACAGCCTTGTCTTCTGGTCAATCGACAGCCGGCCGATCTCGCCCTCCTTCCAGCGCGCATAGGTGCGCCGCGACAGGCCGCCCAGCAAGATGCAGGATTCCGCCTCGGTCAGCCCCCAGAGCCGGAACAGAGTGACGACGGCGCGCGCCATGGCGGCGCCTTCGGCATCGGTAATGTCCGTCCGGCCTTCCGGGGCTTCATGCTTGGTCACCAAATGCAGGCTCATGATCGGACTCCTTTCCGGTCATCCTATAGCGCAGAATGCGCCATTTGGCAAGGTTATGCCCATAATGAGACATCGGGCACAATTCCCCTGTCTTGACCCGGCAGGTCAGTCGGGCCGGGCGTCGGCCCGGATCAGCATGATCCGGTCCGCCTGGCTCTCCGCTGTCAGGGGCAGATAGAGGCCCAGCGCCTCGGCGAAGGCGTGCTGCTCGCCGGCCGGAAACACCCCGCTGATGCGCTCGGCGGCGAGCGCCGGGTCGGCGATCACGATCCGGGTCGTCGCATACCGGTTCATCTCGGCGACGGCTTCGGCCAGGGTGACATTGTCGAATGCGAGCGTGCCCGACTGCCACTGGCCGATCCGGGCCGGATCGATCCCGGTCACCTGGGGCGGCTGGCCGGGCCGGGCCAGGGCCTGCTGGCCGGGATGGAGCCGGATCGGGGCCGTATGGTTCTGGCTCACCGAGACGGCGCCCTCGCGCAGGGCAATCCGGACCCCCTCGTCCCGGCGATAAATGTCGAAGATGGTGCCATGCGCGATCGTCTCGGTGTCCCCCGCCTCGACCATGAAGGGGCGCGGCCCCGGCGCGACCTCGAACAGGGCCTGGCCGGACACCAGATGCAGGCGCCGCGCCTGCTGGGAAAAGAGGATTTCAATCTCTGTGTCCGTATTGAGATGGATCCGGCTGCCATCGGCCAGGGTAACCTCGGCGCGTTCGCCAATCTCCGTGACATGGATCACCGGCCGGAGCTCGCGCACCGGGCTGGCTGCAGTCACCGCGAGCAGCGCCGCCACCAGCACGACCGCCAGGGCTGCGCCCGCCAGAAGGAGATGCGGCATCCGGGGGCGCCGGGACGGACTGGACGGGCTGTCTGCCAGCGAGGACTGGTCGAGCAGGTCCAGGGCGGCCTCGATTTCCTGATAGGCGGCGGCATTGGCAGGATCTGCCTCCCAGGCCCGGAAGGCCTGCCAGATCCGCTCATCCACGTCCGGATCCTGCAATTCGGCATGCCAGCGGGCGGCGGCTTCGCGCCGGTCGAAATCGGAAAAACGGTCCTGCACCATATCTGTCCCCGGCGGGATCAGCCCCCTGCCCGCGCCATGCGGGCAAGTGTTTCGGCAATCTCCGCCACCGCCATGGCGATATCAGTTTTCACCGTGCCTGGGGAGACCTGAAGACGTGCGGCAATCTGCTTGTAGGACAGGCCCTCGAACCGGTGCAGCCGGAGCGCGTCGCGGCGGCGCGCCGGCATGGCGGCGAGCGCGGCCTCGACCCGGTCCAGGCTCTGGGCATCCGACATCTGCGTCTCCGGATTTGGGGTCTTCGGGCAGGCCAGACGATCTTCGGCTTCGCCGATCTCGTCGGATCTGCGCCGGCGCTGCGTGTCGCCGGATTTGAGATAATTGATCGAGAGATTGCGGACCATGGTGAAGAGGAGCGGTTTGAGCTCGGTGGCCGGCCGGTCCGGATAGGCCCGGGCCGCCGCCAGGAAGGCATCCTGGACCAGGTCTTCGGCGTCGGCCGCATGGCGGATGCGAATCCGGGCGAAGCGGACCAGTTCGGCGCGATAGGTGCGGTAGAGGTCTGTGAGTGCGCGGTTCGGGGTCTCCGGCGCGCGAGGGCGGATCGGAGCCTGGGAAGACGCGGCCGGGCGGCCGGTCTGCAGCGAGAGGAGGTTTGGGGTCAGGGCGCGGTGGGTCATGGGCGTCACTTCAGGGATAAATCGACCACGCTGCTGTTCTGACTTGAAGTACAACTAAAGCACGAAGACGATTCGCAGACATCCGATGGTCGCTCCTGAACAATAGCCATACTTTAAGTTTTCACAGCTTCTCGCCGTCCACTTTAAGTGGACGGCGAGTTTTGGTCAAAAGATAAAGTGGACTTTATGGCAATTAATTTTGCCAATGTGAACTTGGGGTATGAACCATGCCCAGAAAGAACAAATCGCCGCAGCGATCAGAGCCGCAAGACGCTCTCGAGGGCTCACCCAAGAAGTGCTGGCTGAGCGAATAGGCCGGACGTCCGCAAGTCTGAGTAATCTGGAACGTGCTCAAGCAGTACCCTCCCTGGATACCTTACTGTTGCTCGCGCAAGTCTTGGATGTCCCAATCAGTTCGTTTTTGGAAACAGCCGTCTCCAACCGAAAATCACGCACGCGCATAAGAGACGAGAATGAAATTATTGAGTTGGTGCGCTCACTATCTTCAGATCAATTGAAAATCGCGAAAGCGCAAATCGAGGCGCTGAGGTCTTTGAAACGTTAGCGGCTTCATCAGAATCCGCGCACGAAGGCTTGCGGCATCTTGATCCCAGTAGGAGACATTCAAAAGACGCATGTTAAAGTTTGAAACTCAACTCAAAGTAGGTTTAGTTCCGGTTATTTGCTCTTACACGCCGCGCACATCTTCTTGTAGTGATCTTTGCTAACTTCGTTGATGAAGTTCATACCAGCTTCAGCCGCACGTATAGCTTCTTCTAAAGTAAGATCTGGCAGCGTACCGAGACCGTCGATCGCACCGTGTGACTCTATTTGAACCAAGCGTTCGAGTGCCCGAACATCTATTTTGTCTTTTACGGTGTCGTGATGGTCCATCAAAGCACCGGCAAAGCTGGATTGGCCGGGGGAGCAAAAAGTCGCGAACATTTCTAGGAGCTTGCGCGTTGCGTTCGGGAGCAAGAAAACATACTCCGAAGACTTAGTCTGCGCCGCATTCTGAACCATACTGAAGAGATAGTGATACTCGCTGTCATACTTCACCAAAAGCTCAGACATCGGCACTAGAGAAGTGATGCGCTCGTCCTCAGCGCCGCCGCCACGACAGTCAAGCGACAGTAGGGCGGCTACTTCCTTGGTTTCGTCACGCCTGGCGCGATTTTGAAATTCTCGCTTCACCATGTTCATGAAGCTCGTGTTGTGCGTGAGAACAATGACCTGAGCACACTTCTTGGTCATGCGGGTCATCAGACTATAAGCGTATGTCCGGGCAGCGGTGTCCAGACTCGAAATCGGATCGTCGATGACCAGCACGAGGTCTTTAACGTTGCGACCCTCAGCCGCCAATTGCGTTAAGAAATAGCAAAACGAAACAGCAGTACGTTCTCCTTCGCTTAGCTCTGTGGCTGTTTTTCCGTTCGGCCGTAGTAGCTTATAACCGCCGTCTTCGGCAACGAGGCGAAGCTCTTTGTGCCCCAGATAGGCCCAAATTAGATCATTCATCTTGTCGGCACCGACTCCGTGATCTTGTAAGTCATTGCGCAGTTCCTGTTGACGGTTGGTAAGACGTCGCTCGTCTTGTTGCGCAGCTCTCAAGTCTGCTTCGGCATTTTGAACACCATTTTGATGGCGCTCCCATTCATGTTGATTCGTAGCCAAGACGTGCGCTTCGATCCTAGTGAAGGCGTCCTTTTGCATCGAAGCAAAACTCGCGAAAGCATCATTATGCTTCTTTACGACAGCAGCCAGCGCTTCCTCTATGATCGCATACTCAGCGATCCACCCGTCGAGGTCGAAGTCTCTGAGATCCCCACTGGCGACAACTTCTTTGGTGGGGTTGGCTGCCCTTACCTCAAAGCCTTTCAAAAGCTCACCAACACACACCCCCAGCTGCTTGATGGCGCTTTCCATGAGAGATCGGTTCGCTGCAAAGGCTTCCCGCTCTTTCGCAGTAATCTCAGATTCCCTTGGGATAGACCGATATAGCTCTCTCAGCGCTTGCTGGTGTTCCCGACCGCTTTTCAAGCCGGTTTCCAGGGCGCTAACCGCCTCAGTCCATGACTTGTCGAATAAATTTCGAAGCTGTGATCGACGATCTTCCGAGAACAGATTTCCGCAGAGCAAGCAGTCGGTCACACTGTGTTCGTCATGATAGTGCAATCCTTCTTCAGCCCACCGAAGAGCGTCCGAATGGGCTTCAAACTCATTCGATGCTATACCGGAAACGCTCTGGGATAGAAGGGATTTACCGGCCTCAAACCAGTAAGTCAGCCCGTCGGGAAGGCTCGGAGAAAATCCAAGCGTTGGTAGGGGGTCCCGCTGAGCAAGAACGCTTTGGTTGTTCTTGAGGTCTTCTTCCGACAGCTTCTTCTCCGAGTTGAAAGTCGTTGCCGAATAGTGTTTTTGAATCTTCTTCGCATCGTAAGATTGCGTGTATGCGCTCGACGACACGACTTCGCGGATGTTACGCGCAACTTTGGTCTTAAACTCTGACAGGTCCCTGTCGGCCTTGGCCTTCGCCTTCTCTTTGGCCTTGGTCTGTTGCTTGGCCGTCGAGATGTTCAGAACTATTTCGTCAAATTCCTTGCGAGCATCGACCTTCTTTTCGCTGAGATATGCAATTCCCTTTGTGCGACTGGCATCCCATTCGAAGTTTCTGGATACAAAGTCCGTATTGAAGACCAGAAGGTTAATTCCGAAAGGGTTTGAAATAGGGTCTTGCGTTATAGACGTGCCGTCCGAGGTTTCGACATTGAAGGTAGTTTCCGCCGGAAGTCGCTCCTCCAAGCTTCCTCGCTCAATGGAAGACAAAACCCTTGCAAGAGTAGTTTTACCTGAACCATTAAAGCCGTAAATCAAAGTGCGCGGTGCTAGCTGAAGGTCAGCCGCGGCGGAAAAGTCTTTCCATACTCCGGCATTCTTTAGTTCTACAATTCGCTGAACGATCATTTCTTCGATCCAATTGACAAGCAAAAACCGTGGCGCTCAAAAACTCGTCGATCGCTATGTTGAGATTGAGATGAGCAAGGTTTGTCGGTTACGTCGAGCATTCACAAGCTTCCACGCTCTTCAACCGCACTTCCGTTGAGTCCTTTGCGAACATAGAAACCGTTCGGAATGGCTTCCTGAACCAGAGGGACGTGCGAAATCAGGCCGACGGCGCGGGATTGTTTGACGAGGCTGTTCAGGACGCTCAGGACCTGATCGAGGGTGCCCGAGCCGTTCTCGGTGTCGAGGCTTCCGAATCCCTCATCAATGAAGATCGTATCGAGGCGGACTTTGCCGCTTGCAGACTCGACAACATCAGCGAGTCCCAGCGCCAGGGCGAGCGCTGCGATGAAAGTCTCGCCGCCGGACAGGGTGTCCGTTCCTCTCGACTTGCCGGTATGCACATCAAAGACCCGGATGCCGAGACCACGGCTGCCACGACCGCCTTCGGTGTCCCGTTCGAGCTGATATCGGGAGGAGGTCATCGGGCCGAGCCGAAGATTTGCAGCTTCGAGCACGCGGTCGAACATGGCCCCGATCGCATAGGTTTCCAGCTTGAGGTTTAGTGGATTATCGCCATTCGCGAGCGCCGCGATCTTGCGCAGGGGGCCGGATTCAGCTTCCGCCTCATCCAATTTGCGCATCGTCACTTCGAGGCTCTTCCTGAGGTTCTCCAGCTGATCGACACGGTTGCTGGCGGCGATCCGCTCCTCCGTCGATTTGGTCAGGGCTGCTGCAGCGGCTTCATGAGCTTGCTTCATCACAGGAAGATCCGGGCGCGTCAGATCACCAATCGCCAAGGCCGCAGCCTTGGCGGCACCCTGCGCCTCGTTCAGCTGCGTCTCAAAAGCTTTAACCGACTCACTGTCTGAATCGATCGTCGCTATGGCGGGTCCTAGAGCGTGATAAAGCTCTTCCGTGAGCCCTTGCTCGGACAGACGCGTGCGGAACGCCGTCTCAGCTTTTTTGAGGCGGACTTTGCAAATTGCAACTGACTCCTCAGTGCCCTTGAGTGTGGCATCGGCGGAGAGGGCGACCTCACGAGCCGCCTTCACCAGAGCTTCTGCTTTGTCTTTCGCATCGACAAGCGCATTTAGTGTGCGCGATGTCTCTTCCAAGGCTGACGCGAGTGCACTCTGTTTGCGCAGCGTTTCGGGGACTGCCTCGAGTTTTCCATCACGGGTGGCTCTGGCTTTGGTCGCAGCGGTACGGCATTTATCAGATTCACTGCGGAGGCGCTCGGTCTCTGTTTCGAGGTCCGCAATCTGCTTGTCGAGCGCGTCGATGGCCGCCTCGGCTTCCTCAAGGTTCACGGCAGAGCCAAGCGCGCCCAAGCCAGCCTCAGTCTGTCTGACTTTCTCGAGAATGGTCGCGAGCGTATCGGTCGGCTGTTCCAGCAACGAGAGGGTTTCCTGATGGGCCTCAAGTGTGGCTTGCTGCCCGGCAAGTTTTTCACTGATCTGACGGGCGACGCGTTCAGCCTTTTCAAGCCGGTCGCGGGCTTCTCGGAAGGCCTGATCGCGTCCCGCATTCTCGATATCGCCTGTTGCGAGGCTCGGATGATCGGTCGATCCGCACACTGGACAAGGGTGGTCGTCTTTCAGCTTGGTTGCCAGATGTAGGGCTTGTGCGGCGGCAAGGGCTTGCTCCGCCGCTGCATAGGCGGCGCGTGCCTCGGTTTCATGTTTTTGCGCCTCAGCTGACGTTGCGCTTTCTCTTTCAAACGCTGCTTTCGTCGACCGGGCCGCCGCTTCTGCTTTCCCGTAGTCTTCGGCGGCTTTCTTCTCTGCCAAAAGATGCGTGTGCGCGCTCGTCAGCGCACCGCGCCTGGATTCGGTGTTGTGGGCCGTCTTCAGGGCAGAGGCTCGCTCGAGTCGAGTCTTGCGCAACTGGTCGAGCCGCTCTTTGCTTTTCTCGAAGGCCGCGTGGGCTATTCGCTGAGCCTCAAGCGCCGCTTCCACGGCCTCGGCGCTGGCTGACGCAGTATGAAGAACCTCAGCAAACCGCTCGAGATCATCTTTGCGTTTGCGCGCGGTTTCCACCTCGGGCGCTCTGGCTTCTTCTTTTGTCAGGGCCTCGGTGGCGTCTCTGACTTTTTGTCGGGCCTTGCTCTGCGCTGCCGTAGCTTCGGCGAGCTTCGTGTCGGTGTCCTTTACATCGTTCCTCGCGGTGAGGAGTTGCTCTTCCACATCCACAATCAGTCGGGCGCGCTCCGCCTGTTTCATCCGGTCGGCGATGGCGGCGAATTTTGACTTGCGACTAGTCAGGACGGTGAGCTTCGCCTGCACCTGTTCCGACGCCACGAACTTGGCCTCGACCGCTTCGGCACACCGAAACGCGGTCTCCGCAACAAGTGCCTGTTTCTTTGTGTCTGCTTCGACTACCGATCGCTCCTGAACGGCAATTCGGGCTGCGTTTATCCCTTCGAGCAGGGCGTCCGTGCTCTCGAACCCTTCGGCTTTGAGCCGCCCAGCGCACACCGCCCGTTCTTCGCGCACCTGCCGCTCGGCCTCAGCGGCCTTTTCCTTCAGGTCAGCCATCAGGGCCTGATAGAGCGAGACGTCGAACAGGTCCCGCAGGATCGTCACGCGCTCATTGGTTTTGGCGGACAGGAATTTCTCGAACCGGCCTTGCGGCAGCAGCACGATTTGCCGGAACTGTTCCGGGCCGTATCCTAAAATGTCCGTGACCGCCGCATCTACATCGCGGACCTTCTTTTCCGCAATAATCTTGCCGCGTTTGTTAGCTGTGATCTCATCGAGGGCGAGCCCGGTCGCGTCGAATAGATGGGCTTCATGCGCGCTTTTGGTTTCACCTTCGCCGCGCTGTTTCGGACGCATCTGATCGGGCTGGCGAACCACCACGAAACGCCGCTCGCCCACATCGAAAACGAACTCGACCTCGGTCGCAAGGTCAGCGGCCGCATGATCAGAGCGAAGAGATGTGCGATCCTGTTCCGATTTCGACGCCTCGCCGAACAGCGCGAAGGTCATCCCACTGAAGATTGTCGATTTGCCCGAACCGGTCTGTCCGTAGATTCCGAAAATCCCAGCTTCAACGGCGCTTCGGAAATCGATGACCTCCCTGTTCGCATAAGGACCGAAGGCCTGGAGTGTGAGTCGGACCGGTCTCATTCCGCATCTTCCTTCTGCAGCAAGCGCGTGAGGGAAGCTGCAACAACGTCGTGTTCTGCATCCGTGATGTCTTTGAGGCCGACTTCGCCGAGGAAATTTTGAACCACGTCCGCTGGCTCAGCAGCGGTGACAGCCGGGCCATCAGCGGACTTCGTCTCAAGCGGGCGTTCATTTCGAACATAGGCCAACTCGCAGGCGTTCGGAAACACGTCCCTAAGGCGCTTCATGCCGTCGATGACGGGTGCATCATCTGTCAGCTCCGCCTTGATGAAATCGCTCGACGGATCGGAGAGCAGGAGTTCTGCATGCTTGCCGCGCAGAACCCGGGCACGCCTGACTGGCTTGAACGGCAGGACCTCGACCGAAACCTGACCGGCTGCATCCATCTCGATCAGGCTCATCGACTTTTCCGAATTGGCCTCGTCGAAGCCGAAGGCGAGAGGCGAGCCAGAATAGCGAATATGCTCCCCGCCCACCGACTGGGGTCGGTGAAGATGCCCGAGGGCAACATAGTGCGCCCCGTCAAAGGCGGAAGTTCTGACGGTCTCTATGCCGCCAACCCTAGTCAGAGAACGCTCACTGTCGCTCACCGAACCACCCGTGACGAAGGCGTGTGCGACGATGATCCACCGCGCACTTTCAGGAATTTGGGCACGGGCGGCTGCGACTTGTGCCACCAGCACATCTTCCGGCGTATCAATGGTCTCGTTCTCAAAGCACTCGCGCGCCGCATACTCGTAAGCGAACGGCAGCGCTGAGATCGCAACCGGGCCATGCTGGTCCGAAAGCAGCAGCGGTGCCTCCTCTGAACTGATCGCCCCGCGGATGAGCCAGCGTGAGCGGTCCGCCGCGATGGCTGACAAGTCGATACGGTCCCCTGAGTCGTGATTGCCCGCGATCATTGCGACCGCGGCGTCTGTCTCGGACTTGATTCGCTGGAGAAACCCGTTGAACTGCCGCACCGCGCTTTGCGGCGGCGACGCCCTGTCGAAAACATCGCCGGCGATGATCAGCGCGTCGACGCCATTCGCCTTCACCGTCTCGACGATCTGGTCGAGCACTGCTGCGTGATCCTCCTCAAGGGATATCCCGATGAACTGACGACCGAGATGCAGGTCGGAGGTGTGCAGCAGCTTCATGACTTGTTCCATATACTTTTTGTACGTATATTTTTTAGGTGTATTGATTAACAATTGTCAAGTAAGGAAATTTGGATGACGATAGATGACCTGAAGCATGCTCAAAGACAGCGTCTGCTGTTTCTCGACCGGTGCTTCACTTGGCGAGGCGTAGCGCGGCGGCGTGATCTTGCAGATCGCTTTGGAATTTCCACTGCACAGGCTGCCAATGACTTTCGGGTATACCTGTCACTTATCGCTCATAATGCGCCAGAGTATGATGCGCATCTGAAAGCGTACGTGGCTTTGCCTGACCATCAGCCTATTACGTCTTCATCAATGCAGGACGCATTTGGTGTTCTCGACAACGCTAAAGACGGTGAGCTGCCCGCAGCGCTGCCTCGCGCGAAACGGTGGCTGGATCCGCGCATCGCGACAGCCCTCTATGATGCCATCTCCAATCGACGGAAGATCAGGATCGCCTATACATCGATGATGTCGGGCGAAACCGCGCCACAATGGGTTGCGCCAACGCGGTTCACGTTCGATGGTGAGAGCATTCATTTTCGAGCGTACAGTTACAAGCGAGAAGAATACCGGAACTTTCACCCTGCACGGATCGATCCGGAGGACGAATTCCAAATCGATGAATTGGATACGCCATTGCCCTTCGATACCGAGTGGCATTCGATCAGCACCATTTGGTTGAGGCCAAGCGTAAGGCTCAGCCCATCTCAATCTGCAGTGGTTCGCAGAGAGTTCGGATTTAGCGGTGACCTGCTACGGATAGAAATTCGCCAAGCACTTGAATTCTATTTTGATCGCCGTTGGGGTTTAAACGAACCGGGTGCACGTCTGGAAAGAGTAAAGACCGAAACCGCGCTCTACCAAAGAATTTGAAGCCTGCGGACCGTATTTCTTATGGCGGCTTTTGCGCCCATAACAGACTTGAGCTTAGGGCGGCATCTGAGTTTCTGACGGCGTGCATGCGATCACCGACCTCGATCCTGGCATGAAACTGGAAGGCGTCGTGACGAATGTGACCGCCTTCGGCGCCTTTGTGGATATCGGGGTCCATCAGGATGGGCTGGTCCACATTTCCCAGCTGTCGGATCGTTTCGTCGACTCCCCGCGCGATGTGGTCAAGGCGGGCGACGTCGTACAGGTGCGGGTCCTGGACGTGGATCTCGAGCAGAAGCGGATCAGCCTCAGCATGAAATCCCCTGCCGACGCCGTCGCAAGCCCCGTGTCCCGAAAGTCCCCCTCAGCGCCGGCCCGCAAAGCTGGCAAACTGGCCGCCCAGCCGCACACGAGCAGCCCCTTCGACGTGCTGAAAGCCCTGAAACCCTGACCAGGCGCCTGTATGACCGATGCAGCCCTCTCGCGATCGGTCTGGATTTGAAGGCCGGCACGGTTTCCAGGCAGACATGCCGGTAATCAGAGGGCGGCGCGGATCTCCAGGGCCGCGTTCGGCAAGGGCCGCTGCAGGCGGAGGCTCTTGTCTCCGCCGCCCAGCCATTCCAGGCAGTCACTTGGGTCATGCAATATGACCGGCATGGCCTTTTCATGCACGGGGCGCACCAAATCATTCGCCTCGGTCGTGAGGAAGGCATACAGCTCCCAGTCCCGATTTTCTCTTGCGCGCCGGGACTTGCCGGGCTGTTCGGCCAGGCGGTCGCCCTGCCAGGGACGCCAGATGCCGGCGAAGAAGGCGACCGGACGGTCGGGGACGGTGAACCAGGTCGAGTCCCGGACGGGTTCGGCAAAGGCCGTGAAAGGCACGAGACAGCGATATGCCGGGTCCATCAGCCAGTCCCGGTTCACGTCCCGCCACCAGCGGCTGTCCAGATTGCGGATATTGGTAATCGGCTGGCGCTGGTTCGGGATCGGCGGAAAGCCCCAGCGCAACAGGGCGAGCTCGCATCCGCCGGATGTGTGGTTTCTTATGATCGGCGCATCCTGGTCGGGATAGATGTTCTCATGGGGAATGAGATTGTCGGTCGCCGGTGTGGTCACCAGCTCCCGGTCAAGCAGGCGCATAAAGGCGCGCATCTCCGCGACGGAGCCCCATTGGGCATATCGGTTACACATGAAAACAGTGAAATTCGTCTTGTGGGGAATAGCAAGCGCTTGACGCATGTTCCTGTTTCGTTCTTTTTGTCGTGTTTTCCAGAAGGGAGACATGAAGATGCGAAAGCCCGAGACGATCGAGAGCCTGTATCTGGATTTTGACGGCTTCTTTGCCTCGGTCATGCAGCAGGCCATGCCCGCCCTGCGCGGCCGGCCGGTCGGCGTGATCCCGTTCGAGAGCGATGCGGCCGACAGCACCGTCGTCATTGCCTGTTCCAAGGAAGCCAAGGCGATGGGGTGCCAGAATGTCATGCCCGTGCCGGAGGCCCGCCGGATCTGTCCGGAGATCGTCCTGGTGACGCAGCGCCCGGACCTGTTTCGCCGGGCACACAACACGTTGCTGAATGAAATTGCCTGCGAGATCCCGATCGAGACCGTCAAATCCATTGATGAGCTTTGTTGCCGTCTGGATCCGGGGGACATGCGCGCGCCGGAAGACCTGGCGGATCGATTGAAGCACCGCATCTCTGAGAATGTCGGTCCCTATATCACCTGCTCGATCGGCTTTGCCGCCAACCGGCTTCTGGCCAAGACCGCCTGCAAGATGGACAAGCCGAATGGCACGACGATCTGGCATCCAGGCGACATGCCCGCGCCCTTGCTGAGCGTGCCCCTGGAAGACATTTCCGGGATCGGCGCGCGATTGCAGGTCCGGCTGGAGCGCGCCGGCATTACCAGCATGCAGGAATTGTTGGCCACCCAGCCCAAACAGCTCCGCAATCTCTGGGGCAACGTCAATGGTGAGCGCATGTGGTACGCGCTCCATGGCTATGATGTGAAGGCGGTGCCGACCTCGCGGGGCATGTATGGGCATGGCCGCGTCCTGTCGCCCGGATGGCGGACGCCGGACAAGGCAGAAGCCTGTTCACGTCTCTTGCTGATGAAGGCGGCGCGCCGGATGCGCCGGGACGGGTATTATGCCCGCCGCCTGTATCTGTGGCTCGACATCAGGGGGCGCGGCTGGTTCGGCGAACACACACTGCCGAGCGTCCATGACGATCACGCCTGCCTGGCGGCCCTCAAGACGATCTGGGCCCGCGCCCGGCACCAGATCGGACGCAAATCCCAGATCATCCGGGTCGGGGTGACCCTGCTGGACCTGGTCCCGGCCAGAAACCGCCAGCTCGACCTGCTCACCGATGATGATGACGCCTGCCAGCGCTGGGAGACGCTGACCCATACGATTGACGGCCTGAACAGCCGGTTTGGAAAACGGGTCGTGACCCTGGGAGAATGGACGCCGCCGCCGGGCGGATTCACCGGCGGCAAGATCGCCTTCACGCGCATCCCCAGCGCGGAGGATTTCTGGTGAGCTGGCTGACAGACATGCGCCTGACGGATCTCGATGAAAGCCAGCTCCTGGAGGCAAATTGTGTGAGATGCCTGCATACCTGGCTGCAAAGTCCGACCCATCTCCTGATCAAGGTGGACCATCGGGACGTGTATCTGGATGAAGTGGCGACGCATCTTGCCTGCCCGCGCCCGGGCTGCCGGCATGTCGGGGTGCGGCTGGCGCTTGTGCGCAATGATGACACGAGCGGCTTTGTGGGCGGCATGCCATAAGGCCCCAGCCGGAGCGAAATCAGGCGCGGGGCCGCCGAAAAACGTCTGGATGCAAGGAGATAGCACAATTATTCCCCTTTAGGTTTACATTGGATTCTATCTTGCACATGTGTCCGCAAGGAGGGCTGGCCATGTCGACATGTCCCGATGCGCCACACATGGATCTGGAATCCTATGCCTATACACTCACCCTGTCGCGCAGCCGCTGGGCCTGGGAATTCCTGCGGCGCAATCCGGACTTCCTGGCCGACGCCGGCCGGGAGCCGCCCGGCACACTCTCCATCCGCAAGGCCTGTCCCCGCACCCTGCTCGTCAAGCCGCGCACGGACCAGGTCGCGGCAGACCGCTGGGGCCTCGCCTTCTTTCCGGATCCGGCGGCAAATGGCTATGACGCCCTCGCCTTCTGGTCTGCGGCCCGCTTCCCGCGGCAGGTCCAGCTCCAGGTCTCTCCGGCCATGCCGGGAGAGCGATGCGAGATTTATGAACGCACGCGCAAGCTCTGCGACATCGTTCATCTGGTGGACATGGCCGGCCGGGAACACCTCCTCGTCAAGGGCCATGGCCATATCGTGCAGGTGCAATGTTCCGGCCTGTCCCTGCTCACCCTGGATCCGGTCCGGCTTGGCTTCCTCATTCGCGGGGTCGACACCTTCCAGCAGCGCGTCAACCTGCTGGCCGAAGCGCAGCGCGTATATGGCGACGCCGCCTCCCAGGCCAGGCTGGCCTGGACCCGGACCCGGCTCGCCTTGCGCAATGCGCTGATCGCCTGGGATTGTCAGCAAGAAGGCCTGTCGCTCCGTCAGACAGCCTGCGTGATCCATGGCCCCGAACGCGCCCTTGCGGCCTGGTCCGGCCCGAGCCGGGCCATGAAGGATGAAATGCGCCGGGCCCGCAAGCGGGCTTACAATCTGGTCCATGGCGGCTATCGCCATTTGCTTTCACGCGCGCCCTCGGGCCGCCGGACCCTCTGACCGCCGGGCAGCGTCCTCAGGCCCGGTCTTCCCCCGGCCCGCTGGCGCGGGGCGCTTCGGATCATGTCGGCCGACTGTGCGTCTTCGGGCTTGCGACTGGCCCGGCATCGTCTCCGGTCCCCGGCCGACCCTCCGGGACAGCCGGGGCTGCGGGGGCTCGCCGGCCGGGGCCGCACACCGCGCTTCCCACTGGCCGTGCGGCCAGAGGGGTCACGGGGGCGTGGCCTGACCTGGGTTCAGGAAGCCGGAATTTCCTGCAGCAGCCCTTTGCTGTAGCGATGGGCGTCCTGACGCGCGAATCCGATCTGCTGGCAGAACGCCTCTGCGATGTCGGCGCCCTCTTCCACAATCAGGTCGATTGTCCGGGCGCCGCGTGCGGCCAGCCAGAGGCCCGCCTCTTCCATCATCTCCCGGCCATGGCCGTGCAGCCGATGCGCCGGGGCGACCGCGAGACACCGGACCCAGCCATGATCTCCCGCGAGTCCGGTCATGACACTTGCGACCAATTGGGTCCCGACATGGCCGACCAGCAGGGTGCGAGACCGGTCCATGAGGGCCCGGTCGACATGCTGCGCCGTCCTTGGCGCAGCGGGATCCAGCGCGCAGCTCTCCCAGAGCCGGGTCAGGCGGGTCCGGTCAGAGGGGCGGATGTCTCGGACATAGAGGGTCATGACCCAACCGGTCTCGGTGATTCCCCGGGTTTTGGCCAGCCTCGGGCGGGTCGGGCCGCAGCGTTCGCCAGGGCGCGCCGCACGCCGCAGGGACTCCCGGTCAGGCGGAGGGGGGCGGACGACCGGTCTGCCCGGACCCGCCGGGTGCGCAAGGCGACGGGTCTGAAGGCGTCCTGAAATATCCCTTGTCTCCTACCTTTCCGCCTTGCGCGCCCGGCTAAGGGTCCGGCCTGCCGGCCTTCTCGCCGCCCACCCCCGCCTGATGCGGGAGGGATGTTTGGGCGGAGAGACGAGACCTGACGCCATGACCCACACGCCCCTCTCACCCTCCCGTGCAGCCGGCGCTGCACCCACACCTGCACAGCGGCCGCGCATCTATGTGGCCTGCCTTGCCGCCTACAATAATGGCTGCCTGCATGGACGCTGGATCGTCGTCACCACGCCCGACGAAATCATGTCCGAGGTCCGCGCCATGCTGGCGGACTCGCCGCTGCCCGATGCCGAGGAATGGGCGATCCATGGTGCGACCAGAAAGTCGCATCTGTTGAGTGAGGCAGGGATGCCT
>TARA_R110000850_G_scaffold147481_1_pt1 | contig 30317 bp, 20 predicted proteins | sample TARA_R110000850 | Tara Oceans TARA_R110000850 (sample SAMEA4397586) | marine metagenome | biome: Polar Biome; feature: [SRF] surface water layer (ENVO:00010504); material: water (ENVO:00002006), including particulate matter (ENVO:01000060) such as... | depth 5 m | reverse complement strand
TTTAGTGTAACGCTATCAGGCGTCTACTGTATCGGGGGCTTGCCAAACCTCACATGGATGGATGTTGAGACCAACCAAGGATTGTGGCGTTGGCATCCGGATCCTGTATCAATGCTCCTATTGCAGCGCTGGTATAGAACCTACGGTATAGATCAGTGGCCGACTGGCGTAAACACGGATGCCGCCCGGCTGGCGTTCAATTATCTCCAATTCCTCAAGCTGCTAGATAGCAAGGATAAGAAGCCCAACTTGGTTTTGCGGCGCCTGATGGACGCATCCGTAACGGTGGATGCGACGTTTCTGGAAGGCGCCTTTCATAATATTCAACGCAGCCTCGGGGCGACGGTGTCGCTACCGGCTGATTCGTGGGCACGGTTGATGACCAAAAAAGTGCCACCTCGAAGACCGGAAATATTAGAGGAGGCGAAAGCCCGGCCAAAAACGGACCTAAGACCGCTGACTGGTCAGTGTGATTCGGATGTTTTTGCCGGAGTGAGGGCCATTCGGAGTGTGTTAAATAGGGCTTCTCGGACGAGCGAGTTAGGTGAGAGAGACAAAACCTACCAGGCTTTGCACGTTATTGCAGACGATGAATCGTGGGCACCCATAATTCGAGTGTTAGCGAGCTGGATGGCCCATTTGCGTCGCTATGGGGGGCGTCGTCAGAAGCGATTGGTGATCAGTAGCATAAAAAGTTACTTTTCTGCGATCGCAAATCCTCTCGCTTGGGAGCTTGCTGGGCGTAATGACCTAAATGCGCTGGGCGAAGCAGAGTGGCAAGAGGTCTACGATCGCCTGCTAGCCGGGGCCTCTCCAGGAAAGCAACTAGCGAGTCGTGCGAATCGTGCTGGCTGGTTTCATGAGTACCTGGTCGAGCAATTTGGAATGCCGGAAGTCGAAATAGAGGGCGCGACCGTCAACGGTAAGGTAGATGCAGACCTACTGACACCGGCCGAATACGTCCGGACTCAAAAGATCTTGGAGCAATCCGAGGCGAGTCAACGCCTGATCAAGATCCGCCAGCTCGTTTTGACGCTAGGGTTCCGCTGTGGGCTACGTCGCACGGAAGTTCTCAAAATTCTCGTCAAAGATTTGCAGGGGCTGATAGCCTCTACATGTAAGCGCCCCGAGCTTTTAACACGAAGTAATAAATTTGCTGGTCAGAAAAGCAGCAGTGGTACTCGGCGCTTGCCTCTTTGGGCGCTACTGACGAAGAGTGAGTTGACTCAATTCCGTGAGTGGTACCAGTACAGACTGAGGGAGCCCGGTACCCATGAGAACGACCTATTATTTTGCGCTCCTCAGCGCGGGAATGAGCTGATTCCGCAATTCGAACTGTTTACTCCGATTCAAGAGGCGATGCGTGTGGCCTCTGGTACAGACTCTCTTCGGTTCCATCACCTCCGCCATTCCTGCGTCTCGCTGATTGGATTGCGGCTGTTTGAACGGCAACCGGGAGAGCTCCTGCAGGAGGATTGGGCCAAAGATGATGACGGAAATATGGTAATACCTCACTGGGGCTACGATATTTTTGCGATTGCAAACCGCTCGGCCGAGTGGGCGCCTACTCGCAAAAAGCTATGGTTTCTGGCGCTAATAACGGGACACGCCTCGCCGGGGCAAACGCTGGCGAGTTATTCACATCTATTGGACTACGGAATCGGAGTACGGCAGGCACAACGTCGATTGCCGGCTCTGGGGACGCCTGCGCAGGCGAATCTTCTGGGCTCAACTCCAGAGTCAGTGGCAGTATTCCGAAGCCGGCAGAAGCTGAAAGGCGAACCGACTGCCCGCGAGCTGGCCGCTGTTGCGAATCGGAGATGGCCTGCCGGTGTCTGCCAAACGGCAGGGAAGCATTTGATTAAATTTAACGCGCCAGATCCAAAGGCTCTTCCTGAACGGCTGACCGTCGAACCGTATACGGCATTTTTGATCTATGGTGCGCTGCTCCAATTCAATCGGCTGGTTGCCGAAGGCTATGATAAAGAAAAGGCCGTTTGTAGAGTGGCGGAAAGATTTGATTTGGCGACCGGGGCTCTTGAAGCGTGGCTTGAACTGGGCAAATCCCTCATTAACCAACCTGTTCGTGAGGGGAGTCGGGTAAGGAAGTATACGCGCAATCCTGTTAAAGACGCCAAGCATGTCTCTTTTAAGGATGGTGTCGGAGGCGTTGTCATGCCGGAGCTTCCTGAGTGCCCGGCACCGCCCACGTCCAAAGGGGCACACGGACTTGTAGAAGATATTTTCGAGCGTGTGCGCCGTTGGCTTCTGACGGAATCTGAATCAGCACTTCATGCCTTGCAGACCGTGAATGATGCCATCACAAGCAGTGATACTCAGATCTTGTTCACCCATGATGAGGGTAAACTGACTTATCGAGAATTTATTGAGAAAGCGGGATTAGTGCATTTGGTACAAGTGCGTGTTAAAGGCCCACAGAGGGCGGTGCCGGATCGGGAATTAAAGACCCATTGGTCGCAACGGTTCAATGTTCCCAAAGCGCGGGTAGTGATTATTTCACAGGCATCTAAAGGGAATCGTTTTTCGCATGGGAGCGCACAGATTGAGGTAAGGCCGGATCCTAAACTTGGTAAGGGAGCCTCGCAGAACACAATGAGGGCAGTCAAATTTGCAGTTTTTATTCTTATGCTGTCGTGTGCGGGGAGATAGATGGAATGCTCGGCTGTCGGGGAGGGCCTATAGTTGGCCATCCTTGGCCAACGAGCTCAGTTCCCTACGATCGAAAGGCCCCGTCGGGTATATTGGGTGCGTTCCAGCGCGTTGTTGAGTTGTTCATGTAATGCTCTGCTGATGCCAGCAGGTCTGACTGCAAATCTGCGGCGATGAGGTGAGATGCCTGGACAACCATTGCCGAGGGATGTAATGGCTTCTGGCTTCCAATTCGATACATCGATGCGATGATAAACTGGATCATGCGCACTGCCTCGGGATGAATCTGGCCTAGCCATTCGAGCTGTGGCGCAAGTAGCCCCAAGGTCTTAAGAACAACCTTGAGGTGCTCGACTGGCTCACCGGCCGGTAGTTCAATCCGGCCCAGCCCATGTAGCAGACCTGAGACCGCAGCCAGCCATCGTTCTTCATCGGAGTACCCGCGGCACGCATCGAATGATCGCGCAGCCACTTCCAGACCATGCCGAGCCAAACAGCCTGGCTGTCGGAGTCCGGCTTCTTGCATTGCGCCGTTCAAGAAGGGAAGTCCAACTGATGGTCTACCCAGCGCTCGTCGGACAAAATCAGCCAATGGTTGCACCGGGCATGATTCGAGAAATAGTTCAATATCGACCGCCAGATCAGGGTAGGTCAGTTTTGATTCAGGCAGATGCAGCAGTGAATCAGGCGTGTCCATCAGGATTACGGTGTCTGAGCGCGACACTGCATTCCCCCGTTCACCTTCCCAAAGCACCAACTGAACAGCACAGTCCGGGATTTTTGTGAGCTGGAGGTCCGGGTGGGGTTGGAACATCACGATCCGGTATTGCTCAAAAGAATTTTCGATGATCAGTTCCAGCACCGGCAGGGCCTCCCCGTTTGGGATCTCCGTCAGATTGGTAATGGTGCCAATGAAAATCTCGGGTTCAGATTGCCACTCGGTATTCACGATAATGCTCATGCGAAGAGCTCCTGTGCAGAGGTGAGGATGCGTTCCAGGCTATTTAGCAAGGCAGGAAGCGGATCCTGCAGGTTTTCGTCGTCCATCAACCAAAGCTCATTTTCCACCCAATTAGTAAGTGCAGCGAGATTGGAGCTTTCGTCGCCTTCGCCAAGCACGGCGACAAGGTGATTTCCGTCAGGAATTTGCATTGAGAATGCGAGTGCGCTTGCCAAACGATTTGCGAAAGACTTTCGGCTGATAGAGAGCAGTTGAGAATGGTTCATGAGCCACCTTCCTTTTTGAGATCAATTTTGGCGTTGAATTGGTTAATGAGCAGACGCTCGATGGCGGAGCCGTCGCGTCGGGTCAGGTTTGGTACATACCGGGAGTAAACGCGGAACAACATTTCCGTGGTGGTGTGCCCCATCTGGCGCGCGATCCATTCAGGGTTCTCGCCCGCTGCCAGCCACAAAGTCGCTGCGGTGTGTCGGGTTTGATAAGGTCGCCGTTTGCGCAGGCCGAGATGGCGGAGCAGCGGGTACCAAACGCGCTTCGTCAAATTGTTGTGGTTGAGTGGTCCGCCGGTGCTGGTACAGAAAACAAACTGTTTGTTTCCCGTGACCTTTTTCTGCTCGCCGAGAGCATCGAAGACCAATTGAGACATTTCGATTGTTCGGAAAGAGCCATCGTTTTTTGTGTATTCCAGCCGGCCCTTCACCAAGGATTGGCGAACCAGAATCTGGCGCCGCTCAAAATCCACGTAGTCCCACTGCAGGCCGTCAATCTCACCGGTGCGCATTCCTGTGAAGAAACGCGCGATGTAATAATTCCGGAAATCCGGCCGCACTGTATCGATGATTAGCCTCACTTCATCGATGTCGAACGGCTCCACGTCTGTGCGCGGGACCTTCAGCGATTTAATTCCGTGGTAGGGTGAGCTAAACTCGTATCGATTGGCCGCTTCACTGAGAATCATGCGCAATGGCGTCAGGATTCGGTTGATTCTACTGGCCGAAAGACTTTTACCGCTCCGGGTTGTAACTTTGGCGAGTGAGGCCCGGAAGTCGAGAATGTCTTTTTTGGTGATGTGGCCAACCTCTTTTTCCCCGAAAAATGGTTTCAGGTAGTTCTCCAATGTTCCTGCCACGGTACCGATATGTGACTGGCGCCACTGGATTTTCATTTCGTTCAGCCAGTCATTGGCGAAATCCCGAAACAGCGGTGTCTCGTGATAGCCTGGCACGTTGTTTTTGGCGAGAGCAGTGAACTTTTGAAGGTTGGGGCTGCCTGGAAAGTACGCTGAGTAATCAAAAGTCCCGAGCGTAATCTCGGCCTCAAGCTTCTTGAGGATTTGTTCCAGCTGTTTTCGATTTTTTGCAGTATCCGGGAGCGCAGTTTGTTCTCTGAAGCGCTTGCCCTGGACTCGAAAGTCGAAGTACAGCTTTCCGGTTTCAGGACGTACAACGATTTTACCCACGGCACACCCCTCCCCGAGCCATCGGCACGGCAAAAGCGACATTGCTGGCTTGATCGAACATGTCCTGTTCGACTTTCTCCCAGATATAAAGAATTTTTCGCCCTCCGAACGGTCGGATGTAGTGAATGCCCTCAAGCAAAACACTGTCTTTGAGCCGCTCGCGGATTGTCCTTGGGTCGTACTTGATTCGCTGGGCGAGTTCCTCGGTGGTCAGATACTCCTGTGACATAGCTTTTCACCTCTGCTATCGTTCAGTGCTGGAGGACATACCGCATGACTAGCGCCTCAAAATGTCCTCCTGAAGATCATTATGCACTCATAAAGACCTATTGCAAGTCTTTTTGATCTCCTGTGGGTTAATTTGTTCTTTGGTGGGCCAAATGATTAAGTGCCATCTGTCCAAACTGATGGGTGAGAAGAAGCTCAAGATTGTTGATGTGGCGAGGGAAACTGGGGTGAACCGGGGCACGATTACCCGGCTATATCACGAGACTGCTAGCCGCGTAGAGTTGGAAACAATTGATGCGCTGTGCCGTTATCTAGGCTGTGAGGTTGGCGAATTGTTCGAATTTATGGACTAACAGCGAGTTTAGAAACGGCAGAGAGCGAGGAAGACAATGGCAATACCCGACTTTCAATCAGTAATGCGTCCGGTTTTGGAAGCGGTCAGCGATGGTGAGGCGCATGTTTTGGCTGACGTCCGTGAGTCCGTAAAAGAAGCTTTCGAGCTGTCAGATGAAGAGCGAAAAGAGCGGCTTCCATCGGGCAATCAGACGGTGATTAATAATCGGGTAGGCTGGGCGAGGACGTACTTGAACAAAGCTGGGCTGCTAACAATTCCCGAAAGGGGGATGGTCCAGATTACCGATCGTGGTCGGGATGCGCTAATTAAAGGGCCGGAGCGAATCAGCGTTTCCTGGCTGAAACAGTTTCCTGAGTTCCATGATTTCCACTCTCACAAACCAAAACCTGTTTCTGCTAGCTCTGAAGTCGCTGAACACGATACAGAAGAAGCTACGCCTGACGAGCAGCTTGCGTCTGCACATCAATCGCTTATGGAGAGTCTTGCCGACGAGGTCCTCGACAGTATCCGGAAAGCGTCGCCTTCATTCTTTGAGAAACTCGTTGTCGACCTGATGATTTCCATGGGCTATGGCGGTTCCCGTAAAGAGGCGGGGCAAGCCACGCAGACGACTAACGATGATGGGATCGATGGCATCATAAAGGAAGATAAGCTAGGCCTCGATACCATATACCTTCAAGCCAAACGCTGGACAAATACGGTCCACCGCCCCGAAATCGACAAGTTCATCGGTGCACTGACCCGGCAACGGGCCCGAAAAGGTGTTTTCCTGACCACATCCGATTTTTCCTCTGGAGCCCGGGATGCAGCCGCTGGACTGGATATGAAGGTTGTCTTGATCGATGGGCGCGAACTGGCCCAGCTCATGATAGAGAACAACCTTGGGGTCAATGTGAAGGATGTATACGAAGTGAAGCAGGTCGATATTGATTATTTTGTTGAAGAATGACCGCTATCACTGACCTTAGATCCAGGCTCCACCAGTTGAAAGAAGGTGATTGGCAATCTCCAAGTTAATATTGACTTACCCCTACCTGGCTGTAGTAAAAGATGACACTTTGGTGGCAACCTAACCATGTAATCTAAGTAGTAGCAGGGGCACTATGGAACAGCGGCCTTATCTTGCGTCAGACATCAGCCGATTGAGCAAACTTGTTAACGGCAACACGCAGGACAAATCCCTTCTTGAAGCAGTCCTCTTTGAATTGAATTTCCGAAAAACTGGGGCAGCGAAGCAGCTCAAACGCCGGGTTGAGCAGCTATTAAGCTCATCGGAGCAGGATTCGGGAGCTTTTGTCAGCGATGATCACTCGCAAGCTTCCTTCTCTCAGAGCAATAAATCCCAAACAAGAAAACACCAAAAAGCAAAGGAATCGAGTGGGTCTATGTCAAAAGAACGAGATCAACAAGACGCGGATACTTTCCTTAATTCGGCAGACCCCTTCGTACTTGAATCTCTGGAGCTTATGCGTAAAAAGCTCTTGGACCTGACAGCCCGAAACCGCTTGCTCAACTTTCCCATTGCTCAAAAGGGCTCTGCGCTTCGGATTATTGACGAAGTCCCCAATCAGCTGTGTGAAGAGCTTCTTGCCGAGCGTGAACTCAAATTCAAGCCAGTTCCTTCTCCCACCCGAGAGCAATTAATCGAGCACGGTTACCTTGAAATCGACGAGGAAAGCGGTGAAGAACGGCAGGTAAAGCCAAATCCAGACGCGAGAGAGTGGGCCAAAGTTCTTGGCTTTGATGTTCAATATGACCTACCGAGGGAAGAAGATGCTCCTGGTGATGAAAAACATCAGGATGATGCAATCCAGGTTTTGCTTTACCCGCCAGAAATGGAGTCCAGGCTGCGTGCTATCCGGAGCAAAGCGCAAACAGCAATAGAGGAAATGGGTGCAAGTATTCTCTATCTGACACTTGGTTTTCTGGAGTGGACAGAGAAGGATGACAGCTCAAAAACCAGGCTGGCACCACTATTCACGATTCCAGTGCACCTCAGTCGTGGAAAGCTGGATCATCGAACCGGAACTTACCAGTACACACTCAGTTACACTGGTGAAGATATCCTCCCGAATCTATCGCTGAAGGAGAAGCTGGCTCAGGACTTCGGGTTGGCGCTCCCTGAGGTGGAGGAGGTGCTGTCACCCGAAGAATATCTGGACAAAGTCGCCAAATTAATTAAAAGCACGAAACCGGATTGGTCGGTTCGGCGATACGGTGCGCTCGCTCTTTTGAACTTCGGCAAGATGTTGATGTATCTCGATCTGGATCCGAGACGTTGGCCCCTTAACGACCGAAATCTGATCCAGCACCCCATTGTTCAGCGCTTCTTTAAGAGTTCAGCCAATAAATCGGGGGAGGGCGGCAGCAATTCTGGCGAACATTTCATAGATGAAGTCAAAGATGTTCACTACTACTTTCCCCTGATCGACGATGCTGACAGCTCTCAACACAGTGCTCTTATTGATGCCGTCAACGGGGAGAACTTGGTCGTTGAAGGTCCTCCTGGAACTGGAAAGTCGCAGACTATAACCAACCTGATTGCAGCCGCCATGCTCAGCGGTAAAAAGGTCCTCTTTGTTGCGGAGAAAATGGCGGCACTCGATGTCGTAAAGACCCGACTCGACAAAGCCGAGCTTGGGCACTTTTGCTTAGAACTTCACAGCCATAAATCGCAGAAAAGAAAAGTTCTGGAGGATATCAACGCGCGGGTCGTTCAACAAAAGCATCTTCGGTCGACACAAAATATTGATGCTGAAATTACTCGCTATGAGCAACTGAAGGAGCAGCTAAACCAGTACGCGCGGGAAATCAACGAACCATGGGCGAATACCAATCGCACGGTCCACGAAATACTGAGTGGCGCCTCTCGATATCGACAAGAGTTAGCAATCAGTCCCGCAGAAGTTCACGTCGATGGTCTATCCGGCGACGCATTGACGGACATAAAACGTTTGGAGCTGGTTGATCAGGTCAATGAATTTCAGAAGATCTTCTGTGCCATGATTGAGCAGGTGGGGCCTGAGGCTGATCTTAATGACCATCCCTGGTCTGGCGTTGAAAATACCAATATCCAGATGTTTGAGTCGCAACAGATAGTTTCTGTTGTCGAGGAATGGCAGCGTGCCCTGGAACAACTTCAAATACGGGCAATGAAGTTGGCAGAGGATATAGAGGTGGATGTATCGCTACTGTCCACACTGGAAGCCTGCGAAGCGCTCGCCCATGATTTGAGAGACCTGCCCGAACTCTCGAAAAAAGAGCAATTCCAAGCCCTTGATAGGTTGGACGAGCAAACCTCATCTCAAGTCGAAAATCTGCTAACCCTTCATCGAAGTATCCAGGAGAATTACGACGACCTCTCAAGTGCCATAGCGAAAAACAAGCTTTCTGCGTTGGCAGATGGAGAGGAAATTCCAGCGTTTCCAAATTTGACTCGACTGACGGGTGCAGACGAGGCCGCCAGTTTTCACGGTATTGTTCGGGCTACCATGAGACTCGAACAGTTAGAGGCGAACATGCAATCGCTCGCGGCCCAATTGTCTCAGCTTGAGACTGCGCTGCCTTCGCCACTGAGAGAAACCTTTCAACCGACTGTCGAGGGGTTAGGCTCCTCGATTGAAATGATTGAGCTGATTGGGTCTCTGGATAGTTCCCTGATTAGCATTCGCTCTGACCACTTTGATGAAGACGACCTTGATTCTGTTCTACATGAGCTCGGCCAGCAGGTCGGTCACCTCCGCCCACTGCGGGAAACGGTAGCCCAAGCTATAGATCTCGACAAGCTGCCAGAGTTTCAGGAGCTTCAGGCACTGCAGGTTCAGGCAAGGCGTGAGGGAATTGGGAAGTGGTTTTCAGGCAACTGGTGGAGGGCGAGAAAGCGGCTAAAAGAAGTTGCCGCGAATCCGGGACTCAAGCCCAAAGAAGTGGGCGCTGTCTTGAGTGAAGCAATTGAGTTCTCGCATGGTCTGGCGGAATTCGACTCCAGGCGTTACCAACGAGCGATAGGGCCAGAATTCGATGGATTGGATACGTCCGTTGACGAGCTTTTCCGTTTACGTGAGTGGTTTAAAAAAGTCCGCGAGACCTATGGTATTGGTTTTGGGCCGAAAGTTGCGATAGGGGATGGGATTATCTCCCTGAATAGCAAGTTGCTACGGGGGGTTCAGCAATTTAAAGAAAAGGGCTTCGTCGCGGATCTTCAGGGTGTTCTCAATTCCCTCCAGTCAATTCAGGCCGCGATACCAAATCTTGAAAAAGAACTTGCCAGGAACCGTGTTCTCACTGGCGAACAGGGTTCTCTGCTTGCAGAGCATCGCCGCTTCAAGCCTGCGGTAGAGATGATTCAACAATGGTTTCGAGACGAAGACTACTCTCTGCGGGATATTCAAGTCCGCGTAGCGCAGCTCCGGGAGCTTCAGGATCTGCAATCCAAGTTCCATGAGAACAATCTGCTGAATGAACTCTTCGCTCCGGAGGTCCAGCTGGAAGTGGGCACCAGCGTAAGCAATCAGGAAGCGCTTGAAAGCATCCGTGAGACATTAGACTTTGCGACATATGTTCGCCGAAAGCTGAGGTTTGAGCCGCTCAGGCGCGTCGTTCTGGCAATTAAAACCCATGAAGATTATGAAAGTCTCAAGTCCAAAGCGCAGGATTACTTTTCTGTCTGGCAGTCTCAAGACGAGGCCTACGAAGCGTTCAAAAGCAAAGCAGAACTGAACCCGGTTCAGTGGTTCAATCGTAAAAAGTGGGATATCGATGGGCTCAGAGAGCGAAACCAGTTAGCAATTCAAAAGCCAGAATGGCTGAATGACTGGGTGAATTTCGTTCGTATTAGAAACGAAATGAAAAACCAGGGGCTTGAGCCCATCTGGCAGATGGTAATGGATGGTGAGCTCAAAGTGGCTGATGCTTCAGCGGCGCTGGATCTCGCAATTTTTGATCAGCTTGCCAGAGAGATTCTCACCAAACGTCCTCATCTCCAGAGGGTGTCCGGTAAAAGCCAGGAAGCGCTACAGGGCACATTCCGTGAATATGACCGAAAGCTGAAAAAATTGCAGAGACAGAGGATTGCCAGTGCGCTGGCCGAGCGCCATGTTCCGCAAGGCAATGCCGGAGGAAGAAAGTCCGAATATACGGGCATGGCCCTGATCAATAATGAACTTGGCAAAAAGACACGTCATATCCCTATCCGTCAACTCATCAATCGGGCAGGAGACGCGCTACTAGCGTTGAAGCCGTGCTTTATGATGGGGCCAATGTCAGCCGCTCATTACTTGAAGCCTGGTCAGCTCCAGTTTGATCTGGTGGTGATGGACGAAGCCTCCCAGGTTAAACCGGAAGACGCGCTCGGGGTTATTGCGAGGGGCGGGCAACTAGTTGTGGTTGGCGATCCCAAGCAGCTGCCGCCTACGAGCTTCTTCGATCGCCAGGATATGATGGACGACGACGAAGAAAGCGCCGCACTTGCTCAAACCGACAGTATTCTCGATGCCTCCATGCCGTTGTTCAAGATGCGTAGGCTGCGTTGGCACTACCGGTCTCAACACGAGAGCCTAATCGCGTTTTCGAATCGACATTTCTATGAAAACGACCTGGTGATTTTCCCATCCCCACATGCAAAAGCGACAGAATTTGGCGTTAAGTTCAGCTACGTCAAAGGCGGGCGTTTCGTCAATCAGTATAACGTCGAGGAATCACGGGTCGTTGCCAAAGCAGTGGTAAAACATGCGCTGCATCATCCGGAAGAGTCTCTTGGCGTTGTAGCCATGAGTTCAAAGCAACGCGATCAAATAGAACGCGCTGTTGAGGAGGAATGCAAACTAGACGATGCCGTTTCAGAAGCCGTCGAAAACCTTCGCAATTTGGAGGATGGTCTATTCATCAAAAACCTGGAAAACGTTCAGGGTGATGAGCGCGATGTTATCTTCATTTCGTGCACCTACGGCCCTGGCGAAGTTGGGGGCACCGTTTATCAACGGTTTGGGCCAATTAACTCAGATGTAGGATGGCGACGTTTGAATGTGTTGTTCACACGCTCAAAGAAGCGAATGCACGTTTTTAGCTCCATGCGCTCCGGGGATATAGTGCTTTCGCCGACTTCAAAACGTGGCGTTATTGCCCTGCGAAATTTTCTCGACTACGCGGAAAAAGGCAACATGGATGGGGCTCCGGTGCATACGGGCAGAGCACCCGACAGCGATTTCGAAGTTTCTGTAATGGAAGCTTTGCACAAAGCCGGGTTCGAAAGCGAAGCTCAGGTAGGCGTAGCCGGATTCTTTATCGACATTGCCGTGAAGGACCCAGGCAAGCCGGGCCGATACTTGATGGGCATTGAATGCGACGGTGCAACCTACCACTCCGCTAAATCAGCTCGCGACCGCGACCGCTTGCGCCAGGAGGTATTGGAGAGGCTCGGTTGGCGAATTCGGCGTATCTGGTCGACGGATTGGTACAGTAATCCGCAAGGTGAACTAGAGCCGATCATCCGCGAGCTTCATAGCTTGAAAACGGAGAAGCGTGGACCCGAAGAGTTTTTCGAATTGGACGCGGAGCCGGTTGAAGACGTTGAGAGTAGCCAAAACTCAGAAGCAACGAATGTCATGGCGTTGCTCGACGACGGCTCAGATTTGCGTGCGAGATTAGAGGCGTTTGCGGACACTATTATTGCTAAACAATTCCCGAATACACCCAAAGATAGAAGGCTGCTACGCCCGGCAATGATCGAGGCCCTAGTTGAGCACGAACCCGTTACGTCCTCGGAGTTTGTGGAGCTGATTCCAGAGTACCTGCGAAAATCCACTGAGCCAAAAGAAGCTCAGGCCTATCTTGCTCAGGTTTTGGAGATTGTTGTGGGGTCTGAGGTGTCACAAGGTGAGCTTCTAGACTAAGCGGCCTCGACTTCGCCTGACAGACTTTTGGCTCCTTAACTGGTAAATTCCAATGCAGATCTGAAAAGGAGTTTACCAGTGTTCAAAAAACAGGTTCTGCTGACATGGCTGGGACGCCACGATCTCGATGGGAAGAGCGAGGCTCAGCCAGGCCCTATCGCCTCGGTGGCGTTAAACTCTGACTGGCCTTTCGACGAGATAAGGATTCTCGTCAATGGCTGGTTCGATGAGATAGGCGCATACGAGCATTGGCTGAAAGCTGTTCTGTCAAAACAGAACCGGCACCCCCTTATTTCCGTCCGCAAATGCGAACTCAGCAGTCCTATTGATTATCCCGGTATCTATAAGGTGTGTCGGGCAGAGTTGTCAGAGCTCTCTGACGATAATGCCAAAGTTACTCTGAATCTTACCTCTGGCACGCCCGCAATGGCTGCTAACTGGCTGCTTCTGGGCAAAGGTGTCTTTGACGCGAAGCTAGTGCAAACCTCGGTGCAAGGCGGGCTATCGGTTGTTGAGCTGCCATTCGATATTTCACTGGAGTACCTGGAGCGCCAAGACAGTCAGCTTGGCAATATTTCTGGCTCGACCCCGGATGTTGACACCCACTTCGAGCACCTCGAAAGCAAGTCACCACTGATGCAAGACGTATTGAGCCTGGCGAAAAAACTCGCTGCGCGAAACGTGCCGGTGATCATTCAGGGTGAGACGGGGACCGGCAAAGAGGTAATTGCTGAGGCCATTCACAGAGCTTCCCAGCGTGCTTCGGAGCCTTTGATTGCTGTGAACTGTGCAGCGATTCCAGAGTCCTTGATTGATTCCCATCTATTTGGTCACCGCAAAGGCGCGTTCACTGGCGCCGATGCCAATCGCAATGGCTGCTTTGATGAAGCTGAGGGTGGCACTCTGTTTCTTGATGAGGTGGGAGAGCTTTCGCTTGAGGCTCAGGCAAAGCTCCTCAGAGCTCTTCAGAAGAATGAAATAACCACTGTCGGTGACAGTAAGCCTCACCAGGTCGATGTTCGGATTATGGCTGCGACGCATCGAGATCTTCTCGCGATGGTTGAGCAAGGTGATTTTCGTGAGGATCTTTTTTATCGCCTTGCGATTGGTGTCATTCAACTGCCGCCTCTGCGGAAGCGCTCTGAAGATATTCCCTCACTGGTTAAGGTCCTTTTGGAGCAGCTTAACGAGGAGGCTCGATCTCAGCCTGGCTACGTAAGTAAAAATATTTCTGAGCCCGCAATAAAATTTATACAAGCTCAATCTTGGCCGGGCAATATTCGGGAACTCTGGAATACGTTGTTACGCGCCTCGATCTGGTCCGATGGTAGTGAGTTAACGGTTGAAAATCTGCAAAGAGCTATGATCGAACGTCCGGGAGCTAAGCCCGTAGACACTCGACTGCCTGACCTTGGTCAGGGCATCGATATCAACGAAGTTCTTGATAAAACAAAGCGTTACTATGCTGAAAAAGCGCTTGAGGCAACAGCGGGCCAGAAAGTAAAAGCCGCCAGGTTGCTCGGATTACCAAATCATCAAACGCTGAGTAATTGGCTCAAGCAATGGGGTATGGATTAGGCTGGGAGGGGCCGAAAATAATAGCTGGCACGATATCTGATTGATTGGAAGTAACAACGGGTAACAAGACATGAAGTCGATGAATTTTGAGCACCTCAGAGAACAATGGCCAGCGCTTGCCGATCTAGGGGCATACGCCGAAACCTATGCCTATTCAGATCCGCAAAGCTCGCTCGTAAAGCTGCGTTGCTATGCGGAAAAGTTGGTGGGCGGTATTTACGCCGATCTGAAGTTGCCCGTTGAGCCGAATGCAAACTTCATGGATCGGTTACGAAATGCCAGCTTCACGTCGGTAGTGCCGTCTGTGATGATTGATAAACTGCATGCTGTCCGGAAGCACGGCAATGCGGCTGCCCATGAGGGTAATGTCTCCTCCAGTAATGCTGTCTGGCTGGTGGAAGAAGCCTATTATCTTGGCGCCTGGCTGTTCATGTCTCAGGGCAATGGAAACCGCGAGGATATACCGGCGTTTCAGCCACCATCACCCGAGGGAAACAGCGCCAAAGCCGAGTTCAAAAAGAAGAACAAGGCCCTTCAGGAAAAACTCGCCTCACAAGACGCGCAGCTCCAGGCCGCGCTCAAGGAACTTGAAGAAGCGCAAGCGGCCGAGCAGGAAGCTTTGCAGCAGGCGGCCAAGCTCAAGCAAGAAGTCGATCAGCCGAAAGCGGCAGCGTTCGCCAAAGCCAGCTCTGAGGCAACCAACACGTTCGAATTCAATGAAGCGCAAACGCGTCGTCGACTCATTGATAGCGAACTCCAGCTGGCGGGCTGGAACATCAGCCTGGACGGTTCCGACACCGAAGAAGTGACTTTGGAGCAGGAAGTCGACGGTCAGCCAACACCGAGCGGTGTGGGGTATTGTGATTACGTTCTGTGGGATGACAACGGCAATCCGCTGGGAGTTGTTGAGGCCAAGCGAGCGCGAGAGAACCCAGAGAAGGGGCGACAACAGGCAAAACTGTACGCGGATGCGCTTGAGAAAAAGTATGGCCAACGGCCGGTTATTTTCTATACCAACGGCTACGATATCTGGATCTGGGACGATGTGCTGGATACCGTGCCACGTAAAATCTATGGCTACTACAGTAAAGACAGCCTTCAGTACGCAATCACTCAGCGAGCCAATCGCCAAGACCTCAATGCAACGCCGATCGCTACCGATGTGGCAGGGAGGATGTATCAGATCGAAGCCATCACGCGAGTCAGCGAGCGCTTCAGTAATGGCCACCGAAAAGCGCTTGTTGTGCAGGCCACAGGAACGGGGAAGACTCGTGTCTCCATCGCACTGACCAAGCGCATGCTGGATGCCAACTGGGCCAAGCGCATTCTGTTTCTTTGTGACCGGAAAGAACTCCGCAAGCAGGCAAAAAACGCATTCGGCGAGTTCATACGCGAGCCCCTTTATGTGGTGGGCAGAAGCAAAAAAGAAGGCCGACACGATGCCCGTATCTACATCTCTACCTACCCGGGCATGTTGCGCATCTTCGAACAGTTCGATGTCGGTTATTTTGATCTCATCATTGCTGACGAATCACATCGTTCGATCTATAACGTCTACGGTGATCTGTTCAAATACTTTGACGCGCGACAGGTAGGGCTAACGGCAACGCCCGTGGAAATGGTCAGCCGGTCCACCTGTAACTTGTTTGACTGCGACTACAAAACGCCGACGGCGAATTACCCACTGGAGCAGGCGGTGGAAGATGGCAATCTGGTGCCCTTCAAAGTGGTTTCGCACACCACCCGTTTTTTGCGGGAAGGTATACAGGGTCACTCTCTTACCGACGAGCAGATTGCCGAACTGGAAGATCAGGGCTATGACCCCAACGAATTGGATTTCAGTCAACCAGATATCGACAAGGCTATCTTCAACAAAGACACCAACCGAGAAGTGCTGAGAAATCTCATGGAGCGAGGGCTTCGGGACGCCGATGGTCAGCTTCCGGGGAAAAGTATTGTCTTCGCCCGAAGCATCCAGCATGCAGAACTCTTGGCCGAACTTTTCACCGAGTTGTACCCGCAACTCGGTGGTAATTTCTGCCGGGTTATTCACTCGAAGTATGAGCGGGCGGAAGAGCTGATCGAAGACTTCAAGCGAGCGGATGGGAAATCCAAAAATGAGGTCACAATTGCCATCTCGGTGGATATGCTGGATACCGGCATCGACGTACCGGAAGTAGTCAATCTAGTGTTCGCAAAGCCCGTTAAGTCCAAGGTCAAATTCTGGCAGATGGTGGGTCGCGGAACCAGACTCTGCGAAAATCTCTACGGGCCCGGGCAGGATAAAACACACTTCCTGATTTTTGATCATTGGGCCAACTTCGAATATTTCGAGATGGACCCGCCCGAGGAAGAAGGGCGCCCCAGTAAGTCGCTATGCGAGAAGTTGTTTGAGATGCGTCTCGATCTTGCAGAGGCCGCGCTCAAGAGGGCGGAAATGGAGCTGTTTCATGCGACCGTTCGCCTGATCAAAGAGGATATCGACGCACTCGATGATCGCTGTATCGCAGTGCGTGACAATTGGAAGCTCAAAGCTCAGTTGAGTGACGCAAGGGTTCTTGACCAGTTTGCTCCTCAAACCCGGGCTCTTTTGCGGGGTGAAATGGCCCCACTGATGCAATGGCACAATGTGCACGGGCAAAGCGACGCTCTGAGGTGGGATCAGCAGCTGACAGAGCTGCAGCTGATCCTACTCAATAATCCATCCCAGCTGGATGTGGCGAAAGAACCGGCTTTGCAGAAAGTGCGAAGCCTGTCCATGCACCTGAATCCGGTTCGTGACAAGGCTGAATACATAAAGGCCATTCAAGCTAAAGAATTCTGGCAAAAGCCGTCGTTCGATAAACTGGAAGAACAGCGCCAGGCTCTCCGCGAGATTATTCATTTGAGAGACAAAGAGGCGACGCCACCTGCCCGCCCGGCAACAGTGATCGATCTCAAGGAGGATAGCGAGGGGTATCAAATTAAGGATCGCCCCACCCGTATCGAGACAGTCGATTATCAGATCTATCGGAAACAGGTAGAGGAAACACTCCAGCCCTGGTTCGACACCAATGCCGTTCTGATCAAAATCCGCAAGGGTGAGCCAGTATCAGAACTGGAGCTGGAGGAGCTTAATGCGCTGGTGCATGTTCAGAATCCAAGTCTTGATCTGGAAACCCTAAAAGAGTTTTTTCCGGATTCAGGAGCAAGCCTGGACCAGCTGCTTCGCACGCTGATTGGCATGGACAGCAAAGCGGTCGAAGGTGCTTTTACCGAGTTTGTTCAGGACAATCACATTCACCTGAACAGCCGCCAACAGCGTTTTATTGCGCTGCTGAAAAACCATCTGTGCCGCTTCGGTACCATCAACGTGAAACAACTCTATGAGCAGCCGTTTATCGGCATTCATCACGAGGGGCTGGACGGCATTTTCACTGACGATACCCAGGCCGACGCGCTGGTCGATCTGGTTAAACAATTTGGCGTGGAACTTGGACAACATAAGGCTAGGGTTGAGCAGTGAGTGGGCAATCCGATCCTCGGAACAAATTGAAAACGGAGAAGTAAACGCATGATAACGGGCGAGCTGAAAAGCAAAATCGATAAGCTCTGGGAAGAATTCTGGACGGGGGGCATTACCAACCCGTTGACGGTGATCGAACAGATCACGTTCCTGATGTATGCCCGTCTGCTGGATATGAACGAGCGTCGCGATGAAAAGAAGGAACAGCGCAGCGGACAGCCCTTCAAGCGCCGGTTCGCCCCGCATCAGCAATCAGCGCGCTGGGAGAACTTCCGCCACCTGCCCGCAGAGCAGATGTACAAAGTGGTGAAAGATGAAGTTTTCCCGCACTTTAAGGACGTGGCAGGCGAGGGATCGCTATTCGCCGAATTCATGAAAGACGCACAGCTGATGATTCAGAAGCCAACACTTCTGGTGAAAGCCGTCAACATGCTCAGTGAGCTCCCGCTGCAAGAATCGGACATGAAAGGGGATCTCTATGAGTACCTGCTTTCAAAGCTGACCACGGCAGGAATCAGCGGCCAGTTCCGGACCCCACGCCATATCATTCGTGCGATTGTGGAAATGCTTGACCCGGAAGCCACGCATCGCATTGCGGATCCTGCCTGCGGTACGGGTGGATTCCTTGCGACAACCTATGAGTACCTCCTGGAGAAATACAGCTCACCAGAGACCATCATTACGGAAAAAGTCACCAACGAAAAAGGCGAAGAGGTTGAGCAGAAGATCTATTCCGGAGATCTTCTGCAAGAGCACCGCCACCACGTGGACACGGACATGTTCCACGGCTTCGATTTCGATTCCACCATGCTGCGCATCGCGGCCATGAACCTGGTGATGCACGGCATCACCCAGCCCGACATTCATTACCAGGACACGTTGAGCCAGCGTTTCTCCGAGCGCTTCCCTAAGGCCGCGAAGGAGGGCTTTGATCTGATTCTTGCCAATCCGCCATTTAAGGGCGCGCTGGATGAGGAAGATGTCGACCCGGTTTTGCTGCGTACGGTGAAAACCAAGAAAACCGAGCTGCTATTCGTTGCGCTGATCATGAAAATGCTAAAGGTTGGGGGGCGGAGCGCCACGATTGTGCCGGATGGTGTGCTTTTCGGTTCTTCGCGTGCCCATCAGGAGTTGAGAAAGCACCTCGTCGAGGATAACCAGCTTGAAGCCGTGATAAGTCTGCCGAGTGGTGTCTTTAAGCCTTATGCGGGAGTCTCGACCGCCATTCTGATATTTACCAAGGGCGGAAAAACAGATCAGGTCTGGTTTTATGACGTGGAAGCAGATGGGCGAACCTTAGATGATCGTCGGCAAGAGATTGAGGCAAATGACCTGCCAGACTTAGTGTCGCAGTTTAAGAGGCGAGATAAGTCGGGAGTAGCTGCAGGGAAAAATGACCGCTCAGCAAAATTTTTCTGGGTTAGTGCTGAGGAGATTAAAAACAACAAATATGACCTTTCGCTCCCGCGTTATAAAGAACATAAATTTGAAGCTGAACAGTACGATTCGCCAAAAAAAATCCTCCAGCGCCTGAAGAAAATTGAGGCGGAGATTGCTGAAGATCTAAGCGAGCTGGAGGGAATGATTCTGTGATGAAAGGCTCAGCAGTTCGGTTGGACGATTTAGTGCAAAGAGTTTCTAAGTGGGACCCTAGGAGGTCTTCAGATGATAAGGCTTTTCCATATATCGACCTGAGTTCGGTTGATAAAGAGCTGAAGGCAATCGTTCCTCTAAATGTGCCGTTGGTTGAGCCCGCTGATGCACCGAGTAGGGCCAGGCAACTGGTACAGAAAGATGATGTTCTCGTGTCAACAGTTCGACCTAATCTGAACGGGGTCGCGCGGGTAGATAGTGAATTTGATGGGGCAACTGCCTCAACTGGGTATTGTGTTTTACGACCTGATCCAGAGAGACTGGACAGCAAATATCTTTTTTATTGGGTTCAAACGCCAACGTTCATACAGAAGATGGTCGGTGAGGCAACAGGCGCAAACTATCCGGCTGTTTCCGATAGGATTATCAAAGCTTCAGAGTTGCCATTGCCTGCGCTCTCAGAGCAAAAACGTATCGCCACCATTCTCGACAAAGCGGACGCCCTTCGCCGCAAACGTCAGCAGGCCATTGAGCTGGCGGATCAATTTTTGCGTAGTATGTTTTTGGAGATGTTTGGGGATCCGGTAAGCAATCCGAAGGGTTGGAGTGAGGCGCCGCTGTCGACCGGGATCGCCCGTATCGAATCTGGGTGGAGCGCAAAGGGCGACAACCGGCCTGCCGGTGAGGGACAGATCGGCGTATTAAAGATTAGCTCCGTTACGTCAGGAAAGTTCATCCCCAGCGAGAATAAAGTGGTGGACGAATCGACGGTGCCGGCTGGGAAAAAACTCTTGAAACCAAGAGCAGGCGACCTGCTTTTCAGTCGCGCAAACACGCGTGATCTGGTAGCTGCGACGGCTATCGTTGATAGGGATTACGACAACCTTTTCCTACCGGATAAGCTTTGGAAAATTCAGACGAACGAGCAGTTGCTTCCCGAATTCCTTAATTATTTGTTGTGGCAACAGCGAATGAGAGACCGATTGAGGTCCCAAGCGACCGGGACGAGTGGATCAATGCTCAATATATCAAAGAAAAAATTTGAGGAGACATCCGCAATATTTCCGCCCATAGAACAACAGCGCAAGTTTGTTGAATTGTATAGGAAGGCAATAGCCATTTCTGAAAAATATTCCTCAGCAAGCGATCTCACGGAAGAGCTATTCGATTCAGCATCTCAGAAAGCTTTTAGCAGCCAACTTTAGGGCGAAGGATGCGACCGTAAATGCAATCCATTGACTGTTGTGAGGTTGGTTTAGTTGTAAGCGAGCCATGGCTGACTCGAATTCTGGAGAAAGGAAAACTATGGGAGATGCGCTCTAACAGAGTCAACCGGCGCGGCCCGATTGCCTTAGTTAAAAAAGGCTTTGGCCGAGTAGTCGGTATAGCCAGGTTAGTCGACGTAAAAGGCCCGTTCTCCACCGAGAAATTGGCGGACCATGAATCTAAACACCAGATCTCCCCAGAACTCTATCGAGCACCGGACTACAAATGGCACTACGCGTGGGTTCTTCAAGACGCCATTGCCCTGCCTTCGCCTGTGCCCTATCGGCACAAAAGCGGCGCAGTCATCTGGGTAAAGCTCGATGAAGATGTTCAGCAGGCTATCGCCGATCAGCTGCAGTCGCTGGGTTGGTCGACGAGTTCTGATCGTCCTGAATCTAGTAGCCCTTTTTTGCCCACTCCTGCCCTCGATAAACAAGCAAATTCCAACAGCGCGGGCCCGGAAGAATCTCGGCTCAAACTTCCTATAGCTAAAGACGGCTCGTTTTTCTGTCGCGAAGCGTGTCGGCGTGCTAATGGCTACACCGTTGGTGAGAAAGGCACAGAACAACAATTTCAAGATTTTGAAGCTGCTCTGGACTACCTACGGGATATGCCCGTCGCCAAGTGGCGCCGACCCAACCAAAAGGGTAACTGGGGCATCGTTACTGCAATCGATTGGATTGAATTGAAAGCTGCTGAACAGCAAGGCTGACCGTTTCTTCTCCACTTTGCAGTAATCAGGTCAGCTTTATGAAAGAAAAATTGCCAAATTAGTGAAAAAATTTATATATCTGAGCAATTCATCTTTGAGCCAATCATGGGAAACTCAATAACAACAATAGATTAAAGAGTTTGTGGGTGTTGGCCCAAAAGTTGGAACAAAGAAGGGACACCGACGAAAGAAAAGGACAATTTCCATGAGCCAGCACATCATCCTCGACCCCAAAGAGACCATCAGAGCTTGCACTTCGTAAGCAGCAGAAAGTCCTTGAAGAAAAGCAGGCAGACATGGAGCTGGAGCTTGCTCGCAAGCTGGCGGCAGAAAAGGGTTCGATTGAATCAAAGGTTCGCGAAAGCTTCTCGATGCGCGAGGCAGAGCTGAAAAAGAAAATTGCCGACGCGCAGAAGTCGAATGAAGAGCTCACCAGAAAGCTAAAACAGGGCTCTCAGCAGTTGCAGGGTGAAGTGCTGGAACTGGAGCTTGAGGATACGCTCCGGCAAAGTTATCCATTCGATGATATTCAGGAAGTGAAAAAAGGTGTGCGTGGTGTGGAAGTTGTTCAGTCGGTTGCCCTGCGCTCCGGAACCGCCTGCGGAAAAATCATATGGGAAACGAAGCGCGCTGAAAATTGGTCGAATGCCTGGGTTGGCAAGCTGAAGGAAGATCAGCAAGCGGTTGGTGCTCAGATAGCTGTGCTGGTCACAACGGCCTTTCCTGCAGGGATCGAAGGGCCGATGCTCATCCATGAGGGGGTTTGGCTTGTCGCTCCCAATCTAACGAAAGGTCTGGCAGAAGCAATGCGTACCGTTCTGATCGAGTCACAACGGCAACGATCGATCCAGGCAGGTAAGGGAGAGCAAATGGAGGCCTTGTATGACTATATTTGCAGCAGCCAGTTTGCTCAGCGTGTCAGGTCCGTCGTCGAGGGCTACATTGAAATGCAGGAGGATCTGGAAAAAGAGAAGCGTGCGATTCAACGGATATGGAAAAAACGCGAGGGCCAGATTATGCGAATCAGTACTCAAGTCATCAACATCTGTGGTGAGTTGCAGGGAATTTCCTCTGTTACATTGCCACACCTTGAAGATATTGCCACTCTGGAACTTGATGAGCTGGATTGATCATTCGGGCTAAACCTTAAATTTCTTTTCTATGTAGCGGCGGAAGCCCTAAAACACGGACAAGTGTATTCATGCGTATTACCAATCTCACTCTAGAAAATTTCCGCTCCTTCGGGAAACGGCAAACTATCCCTTTCGCCCCGCTGACTTTGCTTTTCGGACCTAACTCGGTTGGGAAAAGCTCGGTCTTAATGGCGCTATTTTACGTCCAGCAAATTTTGGCAAAGGGGCAATGTGATCCTCAAAGAATTGAGGCTATGGGTAATCGCTTTGTTGGAGGTTTTCGTCAACTTGTTCATGGCAAGTCCCTTGATGAACCCATTCGGATTGGAATTGAGTTTGAAATAGACAAGGAAGAATTAGGTGCATCTTACTCTGAATTAGGTGATTTGGTCGCTATTGATTTGGGTTCAGTTGGTGAACTCGTGGGGTTTTCTAATTTTGGCACGCTGGTAAGGCTGGATTTTGAGATTTCTTGGTCAAAGAAAAGAGAAAAGGCCTATATCTCTAAATACACCGTTTCATTTGATCAAGACGTAATTGCTGAGGTTACGAGTGATTCTGGCCTTGAGCAACCAATGATTACCGGAATCCATTACCACCACGAGTTCTTTTACCACGACGAGTTCCGAGACTGGGTTCATGCAAGGGCTGAGGAAGACGGTTTTGTTCACCCAAATCTGAGCTATTTTGTTGAATGCGATAATGATACAGAGTCGGAAGAAAGCGTTAATGGTTTATATTCTCATGAATTTTCTGAAGCTGGTTTTCTCGGGGATTTTCATGAGCTTGTCCAAGTTTCTCCTATTGAAACTAGTGAGCCGGAGGGCAGGCAGCACAGTGATTCCGAGCTCGACTATCGGATTTTAGACCATGCTCGAAGCCGACCAGTCGGATTCAAGGGTTTCGCCGGCGCACTTCCTAAGCCAGGTGCGTTGTTACATGCATCGTTGCCAATTGATGACGACTTCAAACACAGAGTTGGCCTAGAAATCCTCAGCGATATATTGGTAGCCCCTCTGGACAACCTCCTAAAAATCCTGAACCAAAGCCTTTGTATCGGGCCATTACGTCATATTGCAGATCCCAACTACCAAGTAAATTCAGAATTTACACAGGCGGACTGGTACGAGGGTAAAGCGTGCTGGGATGTCCTGGCTTCAATGGAACTTGAGAGAGATAGTCTGATCAACAGTTGGTTGAGCGACGAGGATAAGCTCAACCTTGGTTATGAAATTGTCTATAAAAAAGTGGGAACCGTTGAAGACATCATTCCACTCAGTGCTGAAACATCAAACCAAAAGTTAAACAGCCTTGCGTCTCTCTCCCAAAAGGGTCAGAAAATAATTGAGCGTCTTTTCGAGGGAGAGAGGCTAGAGCATTACAGAAAGGATTTGGCAAAGCAGGTCGACCGTCAAGCGGAGGAGATTTCGCTACGCGAGGCAATTTCTAAATTAGAGTCGTTCTTGGAGGCCGACGAAGGGGAAATCAAAAAGCAATTTTACGAAAGGACGCAACTGTCTCTTTGGGACAAGCTTAACGATGTCGAAGTGTTCGCTTCAGATATAGGAGTTGGCGTCTCTCAATTGATGCCCTTAGTTGTTGCATCCTTTAAAGATCAAAAGCCCGGCCTCATTGCATGTGAACAACCCGAGCTACATGTCCATCCCCGAGTTCAGGTGGCAATCGGTGACCTTTTGATTGCCGCAATGGTGAAAAAGGATTTTTTGATTGAGACCCACAGCGAACATCTCGTTCTCCGCTTGCTGCGACGAATTCGAGAATCTGCAAATGGACAACAACCAGAAGAAATGGCCCCGGTCAGTCCCAAAGACATTTCTATCATCTATCTTGAGCCGTCAGATTCAGGAGTGCAGGTGACCCGGTTGGAAATAACGGATGATGGGGATTTCGAGCAGCACTGGCCTGGCGGCTTCTTTGAGGAGCGCGATGAGGAGCTGTTCTGATGTACAAAGAAATTGCTTTCGATCCTCATTGCCTGGGTGAATACCACTACTATGGAATTCTAAAGGGTGCATTTGGGGAGGAGCGAGGTCGATTCATCGTGGCTTCAGTTAATCAGTGGGTAGCTGAGGCATTTGCGATAGTTAAAGAATCCGATATTCAGGACATAAAGAAACAATCGATCAAAAATTACCTCAACCTTTTGAAAAGACGTAAAGGCGGAAACACGCTTGTTCTGCCCACGTACCGAAAGTCAGTTCTCGATCCGGCAAGTGTGGAAGATTGGCATGAGTGGTTCGAGAAGCAGAGAGAGTTCACGGAGTTTGATGCAACTGTTTCTGATCGCAATATCGAAGGAGCACTCAACTACGAAGCAATCATTGAGGATTGCGAAAGATGGAGCGTTCCGCCAACGATTCGTATAGACCGGACGCCAGAAGATATTGCTGCGGCATTGCTCCCGCTTCTGAGGTTAGGGAACCAAATAACAATCATCGATCAGTACTTTAGGTTGGCGGGAAACAAAGTACTACACGAGCTAATAAGTTTCATCTCCAGCTTAGAGAGCGTAAAGAAGTTAACGCTTGTTACCAGTATAGATACGGCCGATCCTGAAAACGTTTTTGCCTCAGAATACGTTGGAAAATACCGATATCTGCCAAAGTTCGACTTGATTGTCGTGCCTGAGAAGCTTTTCCATGATCGGTATCTGCTAACAGAGAATTCTGCGGTCAAGACAGGGCACGGATTCTCTGATGCGCCTCCGATTGGCGCGCATGCGGACAGGGTTAGTTTGAGTCTGTGCGGTAAGGTAGAGAAAAGCGAAACTGAAGCTCAGCTTTCGGCGGCAATCGATCGCGGCATTGCAAGAGTCATAAATTTAAATCAGTGAGCGCCTCCGGCAATTTGAACCGGACCGAGTAATTGCGATGGCAAGGGATCTGTATGGCATGAGAAAGGTATCGCGTCCGTTTCCTGTCGGCGACCTCAGGCGCATTTCATCGAAGGTGAAGTTAGCCGTGCGGTCGGGGAGAAAGGATGCCCTTATCTTGAAGATCAAAGCGGCCCGTGCTCCATCTTTCCAAGGCAGCAGTGGGTAAGACATGGCACACGGAGGAATGTTATCTGCCCGGGACCGGGCCACCGGTGAGGTCCGGATCATTTCAGAGGTTGTCAGTGGCGAGGCGTGTCACTGCCAGTGCGCCCAATGCGGCGCAGTACTGGTTGCGCGCAAGGGTAAGATCAGGGCCCACCATTTCGCACATAAGAGCGGATCGGACAGTCAAATGCGGGCTTGTCAGGAGACTGCGTTGCACAATGCCGCCAAGCGGTTACTGGCCCATCACCTTGAACGCCTCATAATCCCCACCAAAGCCCTGAACCGGCCTACTGAACGCTTTGTGCAGCCTGAACCCACCACGTGTGCCTTCTCCGAAACCCTCACTCCTGCCTCCCGGACCCTCTCGTTGGCCGACGGAGAAATAGAGCCGGCGTTGCCAGGCAGCTTGGATATTCGGCCGGATGCGCGGAACAGCTCAGCGGAACTGGGGCCGGTGTATTTTGAGGTTCATGTCACCCACCCGGTCCCGGCGGACAAAACGGCCCTCTACCGGGAGATGGGGCTCTGGGTACTGGAAATCGATTTGTCCGAGTGCGACCCCGGCAGTATCGGCCTTCAGGAGTTGGTCACACTGGTTGAATCCGACGCGCCGCGCACTTGGTTATCGTGGCAAGTGCCTGAGGAGATCCGGGAATCAATATCGGCATACGACCGGCGCGTCGCTTACCTGCGGGAGCAACAGCACGTCGCCCATCTTGCAGATTTGGGAAAGCCGGTATTGGATAGATGGCAGCGGGCCCCGAGTTGGCCGGTGACTGCATTGCGGTATCGGGCAGGGACCTATCCGGTCCACGTCCGGATGCCTGTACCGGAGGTTGAGCAGATCAAAGGCTTCTGGGTCACGAGCAGCATTGCCGGTCTGAGATTGCCCGTGTTTACCGAGCCCCATGGCGGCTCGCTCCTTTACATGCTGGACCACTACCGTCAGCATCGGGACCGGCCACTGACCTGCGTTGTACTGGAAAGAAACGGTGCCACTTTACACATCGGCGACGAAGACCGGCTCCAAACGGTCGCACACTGGTTGCTTCAGGTCCATGCAGTATCGGGCGGGCCACCTATGCATCAGGCGCAGGCCTACCGTGGCTCCGCGACCCCGCCGGTAACGGGCCAGTCCTTACCGGAACCCCAGCACACCTGGACCACATTGTGGGCGGATCCGCCGATCACCCCGGAGGAGCTTCCGGCGGAGGGCGTATATTGTTCCGACGTAACACAGGCCTTCGCCGAATTTTGCGCCCAGCAGAACCTTGTCAATGCCATTGTGATTCCGAGGCACAAGGCCATCGTTGGCCGTACCGACTTCTTACTCCAAACCGGCCACTTCCTCGGACATTCGGAGGTCTACACTGCTTTGCGCCGCGGTATTGGAACCTCAAATCCGCTTCCGGCCCGGCTTATCCTGGAAGACGCTGGGTACAGCCGCAGTCTGGACATCACCCAACGGATCACCCAGCAGAACGGGATTCTTCACCTGACACTCAATGAACTTCACATTCCGCTCGCCATGAACATCCCGAATCCTCGCGATCCGGTCCCCATTCATCTGGTACCGGGGCTTTCCTATGCCGACGACTCTGCCTTGTTCCGAGCGAACAACGACACCCTGACCACATTGTTGTACCAACACATTGAACCACTGGACCGGCGTCCCGGCCAGACAGCGCTTTCCGCTTTCGTGAAGGCGCTGTCTTCGGGGAAAACGGGTGAAACAACTACGTGTGCACACCTAAATTACGGTAAAAAAATTTACTAAAAAGCTAATTAAGTTGAACCACGCTTCTGTTCTGAAATCTTCGGAGTATAGAAATATCAATAAAAACAAATATATAAGGAGCTTTAGGTAATTGGCATGCTCTCTGCACTAACATTATCAGGTTTTTAGCGTGAGGAGCAGGTTATGGGGTATGAAGTTGATTTCATTGGCACAAAGTCGGATACAAAAAGTGGAGACGCGATTGCCATTCGATTTGGCGATTTGCACAAATCACCCGCTGAGCAAAAGGTGATCGTTATTGATGGCGGCTTTTCCGAAGATGGAGAGACGCTGGTCAAACACATCAAGACCCACTATGGCACAGATCAAGTTGATCTGGTCATTAGCACCCATCCGGACCAGGACCATATTAATGGACTGACTACCGTTCTGGAGCAGCTGACGGTCAGAGAGCTCTGGATTCATAAAGCTTGGGAGCACAACGCTGGAATTGCCTCTAAGTTTCATGATGGCCGGATTACAGATGACAGTGTTGGGGACCGTCTTAAAGCGACGTTGAATAAGGCGCACGAATTATGTGAGCTGGCTGAATCCAAGGGCGTTACCGTCAAAGAGCCTTTTGCTGGCATGGATATCTTTGATGGCGCACTGCGCATCCTCGGGCCCTCGGTCGAGTATTACGAGAGCCTAATACCTGATTTTGAGGGTATGCCGGAGAAAAAGGAGCGTGCTGGGCTTCAGGACTCATTGTTGTGGAACGTTGCGAAGGCGATACGAAAAGTTTTGGTCAATTGGGGGCGGGACTACCAGATTTCTGACGATGGCGTAACCTCTGCCAAAAACAATTCCAGTGTGATTACGCAGTTGGTCGTGGACGGTCGAAAGCTGATATTCACGGCCGATGCGGGAGTCCAGGCTCTTGAACACGCGGCCAATTATCTCGATGCATGCCGGCTCGGAGCTGAGCTCAAGCTCGTGCAAATCCCCCATCATGGGAGCCGTCGAAATGTGGGCCCTGGTATCCTCAATCGAATTGTTGGCCAGCCAGTGGAGGAAGGTGAAAAAAGGGGCATCAGCGCTATAGTCTCCGCCGCATCAAACTCAGAAAAACATCCAAGAAAAGCCGTCTTGAATGCCTTCACACATCGTGGTGCAACTGTTTCAGCGACCCGTGGGGCCAATATTCGCCATTCCTGGCAGGCACCAAGCCGGGAAGGTTGGGGGCCTGTAAAGCCTGAGCCGTATCACTATGAGCTCGAAGAGGAGGTTTGAGTATGGGGCGCGGAATTTGGTTTGCTGACCACTACGTGCTTCACGCACGTGCGATGCCGGCTCTATTTGTATCGATTCCGGTAATCGTCGCGGCCTTTTTATTCTTGCCGCTTACCCTGGACAAGTGGGGCACAGTGTTGGCTCTACTGGCTAGTTGCGGTGCCTTTGGGTTTATTTCAGTTCAGGTATCAGGTTTGGGAAACAAGCGGCAGCGGAAGCTCTTTGATAAGTGGGGAGGGACGCCCACGTCGTTGATACTTTCCCACGGCAATGGCGAACTGAATCCACACACGAAGGCTCGCTACCACCGCAATCTGGAGAGTCTGATACCCGGGCTTGTCTTGCCAAATGCCGAGCATGAGCGCGCAGACCCCGAATCAGCCGCCTGGAAATATGATGATGCCGTCAATTATTTGCTTGAGGTTACTCGCGACAAAGAGCGGTTCCCGTTAGTCTATCAGGATAACGTTCAGTACGGTTTTGCTCGAAACCTGCTTGCGCTTCGCGGCTTGGGACTGTTTATCTCCGCGATAGGTTTAACGCTTAGTTCTGTTCCTTTCATTTCGCAGTTGTTCTCTGAGTCAGATAACAGTTGGGGTATGACGCTCGACTCTGAGTGGACCCAGGCTGCAGTATTCATTGCGTCCGCCATGCTGGGAGCGTTGCTTTTAGCCCTCGTGACCGAAACTAACGTTGAAAGGCGGGCTTTTCGATACGCGAGGTCTTTGGTCGGAGCGACGGATCTACTAGTCAAAAATTTTGAGAAAACAAATTGAAATTAACTTCTTAAATGAAATCCGTTTGAGCGGCAGAATTTTCGAGAACAACTTTCTGTGTCCAAACCAGAAGTTCGTAATTTCAGTGCAAAGGTCAGAATTGTCGAGCTGATAAAAATGTGCGATATGCCGTGGACACACCATGGACACAATTTGGACACAGGATCAATTTCGTGTGCCAGACAGGGCAATTTCGAAAGCAGGGCAGAGGTCATTACCTTGTTCGAAGCTTGAGCGATTGCAGTTTCGCGAAACAATTATAGCAGGTAAGGTTGAGGAGCGTAACGTGTTGATCTGCCATCAAAATGGCCCGCCCGTCAGGATTCGAACCTGAGACCTTCGCCTCCGGAGGGCGACGCTCTATCCAGCTGAGCTACGGGCGGATTTCAACAAGTTTGGCATGTTTGACCGTTGCCTTCGGTTCCGGATTTTTTCTCTGACCCTTGCCTCCGGAGGGCGGCGCTCTATCCAGCTGAGCTACGGGCGGGTGTCGAAATCAACGTCTTGGCGTCAATTTCGAGTGCGCAATCTTACGTGTGATGGTGTTCTCTGTCCAGCCCTGTTGGTATCAAAGAGTTCAGTCAAAGGCCTTGAATCAACCATTCGTTGCCCTGGGATTTTTGGGGTAGTAACGCTCCGGCAGCCGTTCGATATGAGGGAAGAAGCGGGTGTCCTTGTAGGGCATTTTCATAAAGCCGGAGACACCCAGGCCAGTGATCTGGCCGACCGCGGAGAGTATCTCATCCAGCAGGCGGCTGAATTCACTTTCCCGGTCCGGGTCCAGCAGGCGGTAATGGCTGTGGATCTTGAGGTGGCGGGGCAGGGCTTCGAAGATGATCATGCCGGTGTGGTGGATATCGTTCAGGGATTCCAGCGCGGTGATGATGGTTTGCGGCAGCACCAGGAATTCTTCCGGGTCGGGGCCGTCTTCAAAGTAAGAGTGCACCCGTGATTCATCTTCCACCTCCGGCGCGGCACTGACTTCGTATTTCAATTGCATGCCGGGCTCGGGCACGAAAGGCTGGTCGGGTTCGGCGCGGTCGATGTGCAGGGTGTTGCGGGCGTTGAACAGGCAACTCTTGAAAATCCCCTGGCGGTAGATGGCCTGGGCCAGGTACAC
>TARA_R110000850_G_scaffold102658_1_pt1 | contig 30373 bp, 25 predicted proteins | sample TARA_R110000850 | Tara Oceans TARA_R110000850 (sample SAMEA4397586) | marine metagenome | biome: Polar Biome; feature: [SRF] surface water layer (ENVO:00010504); material: water (ENVO:00002006), including particulate matter (ENVO:01000060) such as... | depth 5 m | reverse complement strand
ACCTTGGGTTACGCCAGGCTCAACAGTCACAACGCCCATTTCAGGGTCAAAACCGGAAATACGGTTAAGCCGGCTCAGATCAAGAATGATACAGTCGTCTTCAACAGGGTTTGCACTGCCGTAGCCCCAGTTATTACCGGTGCTCACGGGGTAAACCGCGACCTGCCAACGTTGCGCGACCTGCAGAACCGCTGCCACCTGTTCCTGATTCTCTGGCCGAAGCACGGCCGGAATAGCACGGCTTGTACCTGTTGTGGAGGCACCGAAGTTCTCTGCGCCAGCCACGACTACTCCGGATTCACCCAGAATAGTGATCCATTCGGCAATTGCAGATTTGGTATAGGTGCTGGTCACTGGCGTTTCCACGGTTTATCGATGTCGTTGACAGTTGTTAAGGTTAGCTGACGGGTTGTTCATAATTAGGTCGAAATTATAGGCGAGATAAGGCTGGGAAGACCACGTTATAGTATTACGGCTTGGAAAACGGAAGGTGATAAAGAACTGAAATACAAACAATCAGTTAAAGCGAAATTAGGGCAATTGTGCGAGAGTTATTTATTAAAGAATTTTAACTTACTTGCGTAATAACTTGTTAACTAAAGTAAATCAAGTCTTCGAAGTACTTTTTGTATTTAACTAGTTGAAAATGTTGATATTTAATAATTTACCGTTCTTTTATGTACTGTATTTGGACATGAATATTTTAAATGTATCAATATAATAATTACATGTGCGCTGAATTTAATGGTTTGTTCAACTAAGCTGAAATGGATAAAGCTTCTAAAAAGGGAAACAGTTCAATGTCAGCAACTTATGATCTGAACGATCGCCCCGACTACGATCACCTCTTACAGACGATTGCCGATTACGCCCTCAATTATCGGATAAAGAGCAAAGAGGCCATGAATACCGCCCGAAACTGCCTGATGGATACATTAGGCTGTGGCCTGCTCGCCCTGCGGTTCCCAGAGTGTACCAAACACCTCGGCCCATTGGTCGAGGGTACTGTCGTTCCGCACGGTGCCCGAGTTCCGGGAACGTCGTTCCGGCTGGATCCGGTGAAAGCCGCCTGGGATATTGGTTGCATCGTCCGCTGGCTGGACTACAACGATACCTGGCTTGCTGCCGAATGGGGCCACCCATCCGACAACCTGGGGGGTATTCTTGCGGTGGCTGACCACCTTTCCCAGAAACGGGTAGCGGAAGGCAAAACGCCACTGGCCATGAAGGATGTGCTTGAAGCCATGATCATGGCCCATGAAATTCAGGGTGTATTGGCGCTGGAAAACTCCTTCAACAGGGTAGGACTTGATCACGTAGTACTGGTCAAAGTGGCGTCCACAGCCGTCACCGCGAAACTGATGGGCGCAAACCGGGAGCAGTTGCTGTCAGCGCTATCCCACGCCTGGGTTGACGGCCAGTCGTTGCGAACCTACCGCCACGCGCCGAATGGGGGCTCTCGCAAATCCTGGGCGGCAGGCGACGCGACCTCACGCGCTGTGCGGCTGGTAGATATTGCCATGAGAGGGGAGATGGGTATTCCGAGTGCACTGACAGCGCCCCAGTGGGGTTTCTACGACGTGCTGTTCAGCAAAACCAACAAGGACCAGAAGCTCAAGCCCGAGGACAAACGTCAGTTTTCTTTGCCCCAGGATTTCGGCTCCTATGTGATGGAGAACATCCTGTTCAAGATTTCCTTCCCGGCGGAGTTTCACGCACAGACAGCGGCGGAAGCGGCAGTCACGCTGCACCCCCATGTCAAAGATCGTCTGGAGGACGTTGACCGCATTGTCATCACCACCCACGAGTCCGCTATCCGCATTATCTCCAAGCAGGGCAAACTCGCAAATGCCGCTGACAGGGACCACTGCCTGCAGTATATGACAGCAGTACCGCTGATTTTTGGCAGCCTGACTGCAGAACACTATGAAGACAGCTTCCACCAGGCTAACCCGGTCATCGACAGCATCCGGGAAAAGATGGAAGTGGTGGAAGATGAACGGTATACCCGTGAGTATCTGGAAGAGGACAAACGTTCAATCGCCAATGCCATCCAGGTGTTCTTCAAAGATGGCTCCAGTACGGACAAAATCGCGGTTGAATACCCGATTGGTCACCGTAGGCGCAGAGAGGAGGGGATCCCAAAGCTCGAGGAGAAGTTCGTCAGAAATCTCGAGACGCGCTTTCCCGAGCAGCAGTGTAACGAGATCTACAGGCTCTGCAAAAATCGGAAAGTGCTCGAGTCCACCCCGGTGCAAGAATTCGTTGGTTTGTTCGTCATTTAGTGATTGCAATCGTGCGATCCGGCATAGGCCATACTGTTTTTGGGGATCCGTAGTGTCAGGTTATTTTACATTTTCGCCAGACAGGTTCGGCATCTCTTTGAAATAAATGATAAAATAAAGTGGCATGTATAGTGCTTTCATTCCGATGCAGTCAATTACATGGAATGGAGTAAGCAGTATGAATGCAGTATCCAGAATTCTCGCAACAGGACTTCTCGCGAGCACCGTGGGCTTGGCGGAAGCCATCCCAACAGATTTGGCCGATCTGAAGCAAGATGACCGCAACACTACGCTATTTCCCAAAGTAGCGGTGGGTGAGTACTCGGACACTGGCGGCTCCTATGTCGAGCTTACTGACGCCAACAGCGATAATGATGATTTTACAGCATTTTTGCTGTTCGAGTTCGCGGGTTTTTCCGGCCAGAATGCCTTTGGCATTTACGATATGTACAATTTCGATCCTAATGACGCTAGTAGCACCAACATTTTGGAAATCTTTAGCGGCAGTGACTCTCCTACTTCTGATTTGACAGTTGGGTTCGATCTGGATGCTGGAACTGTGGAGCTGGGTGGTACCATCGCAAACATCGGCAAGTATTTTGGTTTCTATCTTGAACGAAACGGAACCAGGTTCTATTCCGATGCCTCGCTGAATTCAGGCGGAACAGATATGGCGCTCATCTATGATGTCGCAGGAAACCAGAATCAAGGACTGTTTGGTTCGGATATCCTGGTCGCTTTTGAAGATGTTATTGATGGTGATATGGACTTCAACGACCTTGTCGTTGGTGTATCGGACGTGAAGATGGTCCCTGAGCCGGGAACACTTGCATTGTTTAGCCTTGGCTTGCTTGGCCTTGGCTTGGCAAGTCGTAGAAACAAAACGTAAATAGCCTGTGACGTGCCGGCAGCCCTGGTTACGGCCCGGGCTGTCTTTTGTTTTTCAGGAATAAGAGGGGCAGGTTTCTTCCCGAGAACATTGCAGTAAACGGAATTTGCAGTAAACTTCTGTTCACTAATAGCGGTATAGCGCATGGGATGCGTTTAGAGTTTATTGTGAACAGCAAAAGGAGTTGACGTGGCTCACGTCAGATTGTTCAGGCACTACATCCACCTTCCGTATGTCATTCTCGGCCTGATTGATTTTCTGGTGCTCGCGTTTGCCTTCGCCTTGGCAGTGTTTTCCCGTTACTTCGGCGATCTTTCCTTTTTCCTTGAAAGTCTGCCCTTCGTACTCCCCTCAGCCATCGTATTTTCCGCAGTTAACCTGTTAGTAATGGTAGCGCTCGGTGTACATCAATCACGCTTGCAAGAAGGCATGTCGGGCATGATGCTTCGTACCATTATGGCGTTAATGGTGAGTGTTCCGTTGTCCGGTTTTGCCTACTTGCTTGCGTCAGGCTGGCTTTGGTACCTGGGTGCCAGCAGTATTTTGACCACAGGGTCTGTTTTCGGGTTTTTCCTGTTGGGCATCGCTCGTTCGCTCTTTTTCGCTACCGTGGGCCAGGAAACGTTCAAACGGAAAGTGTTAGTGCTGGGCGCCGGTTTTCGCGCCAGGCAGATACAGGAAGATCTTGAAACGCCCTTCAACCGCAAGGGTTTCATACTTACAGGTTTTGTCCCGTTGCCAGACGAACCAATCGAAATCGGTGAAGACTATTTGCTGAACATTGCGACCACCTTGCAGCAGTACATTATCAAGCACCCGGTGCATGAAATCGTAGTGGCGGTGGACGACCGCCGCAAAGGCCTGCCCATGGAGGACTTGCTGGAGTGCAAAATGGAAGGCGTGCGCATTGTCGACGGCGCCACATTCTATGAAAGAGAGTCCAGAAAGGTGGCCTTGGAAATGGTTACCCGTGGCTGGCTGGTATTTTCCGACGGATTTACCGTTTCATCCGTTTTTGGGTTTGGCAAGCGTTCCCTGGATATTTTGGCGGCCGGCGCCCTGCTATTGGCCGGACTGCCTCTGATGATCCTCACAGCAATTGCGATCAAGATTGAGGACGGCCTCGAAGCCCCGGTGTTTTATAGCCAGGAACGGGTAGGGCTCAACGGAAATGTGTTCAGGGTTCACAAATTTCGCTCGATGAGAACGGACGCTGAAAAGGATGGCGCCGTATGGGCCAGCCAGAACGATGCCCGGGTTACGAAAGTCGGGGAGTTTATCCGTAAGGTGCGGATTGACGAATTGCCACAAATTTTTAACGTACTGAACGGTACGATGGCCTTCGTGGGCCCGCGCCCCGAACGGCCGGTATTTGTAGAGCAATTGTCGGAGAAAATTCCATTTTACAGTGAGCGCCACCGAGTCAAACCGGGTTTGACGGGTTGGGCCCAGCTTTGTTTTGCTTATGCAGATAACGAAGAGGACACTCGTGAAAAGCTCCGTTACGACCTCTACTACATCAAGAATCAAAGCCTGTTGCTGGATTTATTGATTATAATTCAGACGGTAGAAGTGGTACTGTTCAAAAAAGGATCAAGGTAGTTTCGGGACCGGCTCTCCCCCGAGACATGGAAACAGACACGGAATCAGAGAGGAATGACAATGTTATCGAAGTATTCACTGCGGGCACTACTGTTGCCCTTGGCGACGGTAGTATTTTTTGCCGGCTGCGCATCCAATTCTCCATCTTCAAACGAAAAGATTCAGCGGGCACTCCAACTGGATACGGTCAACAGCGTTGATCAGTACATTCTGGGCGCAACTGACGTTGTGCGGGTGTCTGTCTGGCGTAACGAAGACCTGAGCATCTCGGTACCGGTTCGTCCAGACGGTAAAATCTCTGTCCCACTTGTTGGAGATGTGCAGGCAACCGGGCGCACCCCAGAGGACCTTGCCGATGATATAGAGTCCAGTCTGGCTAGCTTTATCAGGGAGCCGCAGGTGAGTGTTGTAGTGACCAACATGGGCAGCCATGAGTACATTGACCGGGTACGTGTAACGGGAGCGGTCCAGAGCCCCGTTTCAGTTCCGCATCGCGCTGGGATGACGGTGCTCGACATGTTTTTGAGCGCTGGCGGGGGAAATCCGTTTTCAGCACCGAACAATGCAATGCTTTACCGACCGCTTGATGGTGAAGTTGTAGCAATCCCCGTGCGACTGGACGATATTCTTAATAAAGGTGATATTAAGACAAACTATTCAATGCGACCTGGTGACATTCTCGCGGTCCCGGAACGGAGTTTTTGACGGATTAGTCAGACTAACCGTGTTGCATTTATGGCTGAATAAAACGTTGAGTATTCGAAATGGCACTTCCACTGTCCAGTTTGCCGGTTGAAATTCTTAGAGAAGTTCGTGCGCGTAAATGGCTTGTATTCATTGTCTTTGCACTTGTGAGTTTCGCGGTTCTTGCCACAGGCTTTTTCTGGCCTTACCAGTACAAGTCTCAAGTGACCATTTTTGTGGATGATCAGAATATTATTGGCCCACTGATGGAAGGTAGTGCGGTCACGACGAAGATCAGTGAACAAACTTCTTCTGCCCGTCAAACCCTGGCGAACAGGGACGTGGTCGCTCAGTTAGCCACAGATCCCGATATCTACGGACCGGACGCTCGCAATACAAGTGACGAGGTGCTTGAGTCTCGGATTCTGGCTTTGAGAAGTAATATGAGTGTCAGGCCGGCCGGCGGCAGCTACTTTTCGATTGGTTACAGTTCAGAGTCTCCGATCCAGGCATTTCGCATTTCTCAAAAACTCGGCCAATTGTTCATCGCAGAAAGCTCCGAGAGAAAACGCAGTGAAAGCAGAAGCGCGTACAATTTCATCGATAAGCAGGTGAAAAGCTACGAGCGCCAGTTGGCCGACGTAGAGAAGAGGCTGCAGAACTTCTTGTCCGAGAACAAGGAAGGAACAGAGGGCGAAGCAAGCTCAAGAATGAACCGCCTCAAATCCCAACTTGAGCTTGCAGAAATGGAAAAGACAGAGCTGGAGTCGAGAGTCCAGTCTTTACAGAACCAACTAAGCGATATCGATCCAACACTCCGTCAGGGCAGAACCGCTGATTCCTTTCAGCAACGTATCAGCTCTATGGAGTCGCAGCTGGATGACCTGCGTTTGCGATATCTTGACTCCTATCCTGACATCGTGATTCTCAAAGAGCAGATTGCAGAGCTGCGTAAACAGCGGCAGAGGGCTATTGAACAGGGGGAGGGGGGAACCGGCCAGGCTGTTTCCGGGGAAGACATCGTCAATCCGATCTATCAGGACATCCGCTCCTCGCTGTCCAAAGCCCAGGCGGACCTTCAAACCACGAGCACTCGCATTGACTCGCTGAACCGCTTGATTGCGGAGCAAGAGCAGCGAATGGACCGAATACAGGAAAACAAAACCCAGTATTCGGAGATTACCCGGGACATGGATGTCAATACTCAGATTTACAATGACTTGCTAAAGCGCAGGGAAAGAGCCCGGGTTTCCATGCATCTGGACGTCGAGGGGCAGGGCCTGAATTACCAGATCTATGAATCAGCCCAATTCCCGACAGCACCTTCTGATATGCAGTTTTCCACATTTGCATTTGCAGGACTTTTTCTGGGTGTTCTGGCACCTTTCGGTGCACTTGCCGGGTTGCTTCAGATAGACCCACGGGTTCGGGCCCGCCAACAGCTCGAAAATGCCGTCGGCTTACCCGTTCTCGCAGAGATCCCGCCAGTAAGGACACCCTACGAGAAACGTCGGGACCGTTGGGTTACCATCACTATTTCCGTGTTTGCCGTCGTGGCGGTGGTTACATACACTGGTATTGTCGGTGCAGCGCTGATGGGAGTTATTTGATGTCGAAGTATAAGCAGGGTAGCTCTGACTCAACGCGAGGTGCTGAAGATGCAACGTTTGAAGATGAGCGTCGCGAGGAAGATAAAGAAGGCATCGAAACCCGCGGCGAAAGAGAGCTTCAGAGGCGGAGTGCTAATGGTATAGAAAAACCATCTCGAGCCGGCGGCGCCTACTCCGATTGGGATGATTCCCGCATGTTAGTGCCAAGCTCCCTTGAATTGGGCCCCGGTGCTGTCGACAAATATGTGATCAGCAAACAGATCGTCAAAATGCAGGAGCCTCGCAGGCTCACACACGATGATCTGGACGAGCGCCGCATTATCTACCCAGAGTCCAGGAACCGTAACCTGGTTAACCGGTTCCGGCATCTGAGGACAAAACTGCTGGAACTCTCTGGTGGTAACAATTTCACCATGGTTGTCAGCGGCGCAAGTGAGGGTGCGGGCACGTCATTCATGGCATTGAACCTCGCAGCGGCATTTGCTTTTGATCAGTCAAAAACGGCACTTATCATTGACTGTAATTTGCGAAATCCAACCCTTCACTCGCAGCTGGATCTTGCTGCGGAATCCGGCCTGACAGATTTCCTGGAAGATTCCGATTACGACATTGGAAAAATTATATACCCGACGGGCATTCCACGCCTGCGCCTTGTGCCCGCTGGTAGCCAGAGAGAAAACCCGGCGGAGTTTTTCACCTCGTTTCGGATGAGGCAGTTTCTCCAGGCAATCCGTCGCCGTTACCCGGATCGGTTTATTGTGCTGGACACCGCACCGATCAGTGAATCACCGGATGCACGTATTCTTGGTGATCTGTGCGATTACTCAATGCTAATCGTGCCGCATGGACGAATAACAACTGCTGCCGCTGAGAACGCTGCCCAGGCGTTTGATCCAGAAAAGTTCGTAGGAGCCGTTATCAATGGATGAAGTTTTCGGATCAGGGAAGATCCGGTGGATTACCTCCATCGGCGCAGGCTTGTTGGTAGCAGCAGCCGGACATGCTGTTGCAGCCACCAGTAGCCTCTCTGGCGGTATCGATAACCGCTACTCCGATAACTCGCGCCTCGTAGCAGACAACGAAGAAAGTGATCTTGAAACCCGGGTGAATCTTAACTTCGGATATCTCAGCGACCCCGGGAAGTGTACATCCTCGGTGGATATGGGGCTTGGCTACGGCTACTGGCACCAGGATACCCTTGATCCAACGGTCTACACCGACGGCAGCCTGAGCGGGCAGTGCGAGTTGGCCAGAGGCCTGGTTTGGCAGGCTTCTGATAGAGTCAGCCAGGTCTCACAGGACAGCCGCGAGGCCGACACACGGGAGAACCGAACCCGGAAAAACGTGTTCCGCACCGGCCCGGTTTATACCATGCAATTGACCCGGGTCGACCAACTGCAGTTTTCTGCCGCCTATGCAAAAACAGACTTTGAAGAGCCAGAAGACCCGGACAGCGATCGCTTTACCGGCTCGGTTGCCTACAATCATAGCTTTAGCGACACACTGCAGGGTGGCCTGTCTGCCAGCTCAGAACGCACGGAACTGGACACTGGCGAAGAGTTGGACAAGGAGTCAGCCAGCGTGACAGCCAGTAAAAGCTGGGCAACTACCCGGGTAAGCGGCTCAATTGGCGTAAATCGTCTGGAAACCCGGCTGGGTAGCCAGGAAGTATCCAGTGATGGCATCACTGGTAGCCTGAATTTGGTGCGGGAAATCAATCCCACCAGCGCATTTACCTTGAGCGCCAACCGCGAGCTGACTGACCAGACATCCACCCTGGGCTTTCAGTTCGAGGACTTCAATTTCAACCTCACAGAGACCGCTGCTGTGGAAGTCACGGCTGTAAGAGCAGGTTACAATACCGGCTTCAGTGATGGTTCTTCATTTTCAACAGAACTCTCGGCCAGCCGCAGTGATTATGTGCAGACTGACAGGCGCGAAGAGCGAGCCGGAATTGATCTGCGGTACTCCAGGCCGGTAACAGAACTGCTTTCGTGGTTTACTAACGCTGGCTTGGAACGCCGGCGCTTTGAAGATGAAGGGTCCGAAGATTATCTGGCCCGGTTGTCTGCTGGGCTTGATTACCAGCTGACCGCCAGAATGGATATTCGCTCTGCCATCGGGCACCAGCAGAAGACGAGCGACGTTGCATCCAGGGAATATGACGAAAACTGGATTTCGGTTTCCCTTAACTATCGATTTTTCTGAGTAGGGGAGCGTGCCATTGAATAGCGACAACACCCGGGCAGTAAATGCGCTGACCATCGATGTGGAGGATTACTTCCAGGTGGCGGCCTTGGCTGAAGCGGTTGATCGTGACGACTGGCATTCCATGGAATATCGCGTTGAGGCCAACACCCACCGCTTACTGGAGTTGCTCGACAGACACAACACCCGCGCAACCTTCTTTACACTGGGCTGGGTGGCAGAGAAGTCCCCGCAATTGGTGCGCGATATCCAGAAAGCCGGGCACGAAGTGGCCAGTCACGGTTACAGTCATCAATTGATTTACAACCAGCCCCCTGAGGTCTTTCGTGAAGAAACCCGGCGCTCAAAGCAGATTCTCGAGGACATAACCGGCGAGCCCATAACCGGTTATCGGGCAGCCAGCTACTCCATTACCAACCAGTCCCGCTGGGCCCTGGATATATTGGCCGAAGAAGGGTTTGTGTGGGACTCATCAATATTCCCTGTGCACCACGACCGTTACGGCATGCCGGGTACCCCGCGCTGGCCGCACCGCCTGATCACCGATAAAGGCTATGAACTGGCCGAGTTCCCCCTGAGCACACTGAAGTTTCCCGGATACACCCTTCCAATCGCCGGTGGCGGATACTTCCGCCTTTTCCCCTACTGGTTCAGCCGCTGGGGTCTGGGCAGCATCAACCGCCAGGGCCAGCCATTCGTGTTCTATCTCCACCCCTGGGAAGTGGACCCGGGCCAGCCAAGGCTGGACGTAAAATGGTTCTCTCGCTTCCGGCACTACAACAACCTGGATGTTTGCGAACAGCGGCTCGATAAGTTGGTGGGCCACTTCCGGTTTACCACCATGGGCGATGTGTTAAGAAACCAGCAACTGCTGGAAACGGAACAGCCGGCAACCACCGGCCAAGAGAAAATGGAATTTTCATCACCATGCTAGTCACACTTTTCTGGCTGTCCCTGATTCTGCTTTTTTACATTTATTTCGGTTATCCGCTAATGGCAAGGGCTGTAGCCACGCTGCGCACGAACCCCGTGAACACAAACGCCGATTACCAGCCCAAAGTTTCGATACTCATAGCCGCCTACAACGAAGCGAAGGATATCGAAGCCACACTGCTGAACAAACTGGAATTGGACTACCCATCCGACAAGCTGGAAATTCTGGTTATCTCGGACGAATCCGATGACGGCACGGACGACATTATAGAGCGCGTGGCAAGTTCTTCACGTTTTCCCATCCGCCTCTTTCGCCAAGTGCCCCGGCAGGGCAAAACCGCTGGTCTGAACTCCCTGGTACCGGAAACCACCGGCGAGATCCTTCTTTTCTCCGATGCCAACTCCCAGTGGGATACCCAGGCCGTCAGCAAGCTCTGCAGTAACTTCGCCGACCCGAAAGTGGGCTACGTCACTGGCAAGATGGTCTATGTAAACGACGACGGCACCCTGGTAGGGGATGGCTGCAGCGCCTATATGAAATACGAAAACTGGCTGCGCGAACAGGAAACCCATATCGGTTCAGTGGTAGGTGTAGACGGTGGTATCGACGGCATGCGCAAAGAGCTATATCAACCTCTGCGCGCGGACCAGTTGCCGGACTTTGTGCAGCCACTGAAAGTGGTGGAACAGGGCTATCGCGTGGTGTACGAGCCACAGGCGTTGCTGAAAGAAGAAGCATTGAATGACAGCGACAGCGAATTCAGCATGCGAGTAAGGGTCAGCCTGCGCGCCTTGTGGGCCCTCAAAGACATGCGGCATCTGATGAACCCCTACCGGGACCCGCTCTTTGCCTGGCAGTTGATCTCCCACAAATTGCTTCGTTACGCAGCCTTCATACCACTGGCGGCGCTTGCACTGGCAACACTGCTCCTGGCCCCGGCTCGGGGCATCTACACTTTGGCTTTTCTGGGCCTGGTTGTCTTCCTCGCCCTGGCATGGACTGGCCATAGACGGGAAGCGGGTGGCCAGTCGCTATCCATCATTTATTCGATACCTTACTACTTCATGCTTCTGAATGTCGCTTCCTACAAAGCCTGCGTTGCCTTTATGAAGGGAGAGAAGAAGGTGATCTGGAATCCAAGGAAGGGTTAGTTTGTGGACTTGCCTAAACTGGATAGCGTTCTAGCGTCGCGAAAGCTTCCGGGCCTCGATGGCTTCCGGATGATTGCGGTTATGGCGGTTGTGCTGGCCCATTCGGGCGTTGGGTCGTTCTTTTCAGCCCGCCACGGCGTAGCCGGATTTTTTGTGCTAAGCGGCTTTCTGATCACCTGGTTGTTGCTGAAAGAATACGAGAAAGCTGGCCGCATATCGCTACGTGATTTTTACATGCGGCGCTCCCTTAGAATATTCCCGGCTTACTACGCCTTTCTCTTTGCATCCATCAGCTGGGATTTGTTTCGCGGCAATGACGATATCAAGGATGTCATATTGCCTGGTCTTTTCTATCTGATGAACTACCACAATGCGCTGGAAGGGCATTCCAGTTCGTCACTGGCCCACCTGTGGTCACTGGCCATTGAGGAACAGTTTTACCTGTTGTGGCCCATGGCATTTATGTTTCTGATAAAACGGGGCAGAAACTTCGTCATCGGTTTTTTGGTTATTGTAAGTGTCATGGTTATGGCCTGGAGAACTTATAGCTTCTCAATCTTGGACTTTGGAACTTCCTACGCATATAACGCCTTTGACACTCGCTTTGACAATCTAGCTATTGGTTGCGCGATGGCCTTTCTGCTTGAGAAAAAACGTTGTCTTGAATTGGCAGACCTCGTAAGCAGTCAGTTCTGGATGCCCTTGATTACGTTAGGGTTGCTCACCGTATCCCGGCAGGTGCCCGGTAGTGACTATGCGTATGGCCCCGCTTTTACTCTGGATGCATTGTTGCTGGCAGTATTGCTGCTCCAACTGATGCGATTAAGCCAGGGGCGATTCTGGGCCTGGCTTAATCACCCTGTTGCTATCTATTTAGGGCTTATCAGCTATCCCATTTACCTATGGCATATGTGGGGTATCCAGGCGGGTAACAAGCTGAACTTTTTGCCTGAATCGCTGCAACTGGTTGCAGGTATATTGATCAGTTTTGCTCTGGCGGCACTCTCTTATCATCTGCTGGAAAAACGCTTTCTGTCTCTTAAACACAACTATGAGAAAGCCGGGGACGGATCCAATCCGGGAAATACTGCAGTAAAGCCTGGCGATGGAATAGCCGGAGAGTTTGAGAGAGGGAGGTCGAGTTGAAGATCCTCCACCTGATTGACAGCGGAGGTTTGTACGGCGCTGAGAAGATGCTCCTGAGCCTGGTAAGGGAGCAGCTGAAACAGGGGCTTGAGCCCATGATTTTAAGCGCTGGTGAGTTTCAGGCGGGTGAAAAAGCTATCGAGACTGAGGCAAAGAAATCAGGTTTGCCGGTTACTGAATGGAGAATGAAGCCCGGCCTCAATCTGAAAGCGTCCTGGGTGATCCGGAACTGGGCGCTGGCTAATAATTACCAACTTCTCCATTCTCATGGTTTCAAGTTCAACGTTCTGCTGGGTATGCTTACTGAAAAAGTGAGGGGTGTACCGATGATTACCACTCTGCATGGATACGTCCATGCCCAGCGGTTTTCAAAAATGTGGCTCTACGAATCTCTCGACCGCTTCGCCATCCGCCGCATGAACGGTGTGGTTCTTGTAGGCGAGGCAATGCAGAAGGAGTTGCCAGGAAAGCTCTCAATCGGCCAAGCCGTTACTATTCCGAATGGTCTGGATATTTCAGAACTTCAGAAATCATCCCTGGATTCACTGGATGAGCCGTTCAAATCGTTTTTCGACAACCATGAACCCGTGATGCTCGGGGTTGGAAGGCTTTCCAGAGAGAAGGGATTCGACAGATTGGTCTCAGCCTTTTCCGAATTCAGAAAAGAATACCCCAAATCAGGACTGGTTATTGTGGGTGAGGGTAAACTCCGCCATCAGTTGGAGGCATTAATTGCCGAACTGGGTATTCAGGATGATGTGCTCATGCCCGGATACTGCAGCTCCGTACCTGCGCTGCTCAGGCGCTCACAGGTGCTGGTTATGCCTTCACTGACAGAGGGGTTGCCAATTACTCTTCTTGAGGCGATATCTTTAAAAGTGCCTGTAGTTGCCTCCGCTGTCGGCGAAATACCGAAAGTTCTGGGCGACGGAAAGGGTGGTGAGCTCCTTGGCGACCTAGAGCCAGACACTATTGCCAGAGATGTTGAAAAGTCAGTCAATGACAAAGAACGATCTCGCAGCCGAGTGGACTGGGCCTATGAAACAGTGGTTAAAGATTACTCTTCGGCAGCCATGGCGGCCAGTTACCTCGAATTCTACGAAAGAGTTCTTGGTACACCATGATCATCCGTTCCGCCCGGTTCCTCCTGACACGACTATTGTTCCTGGCAATGGGGTTGCCAATCGCTCGGTACCGCAAGGAAGTAGAGCAACTATGGAGCTTGAGCGAAGAAGCCAGGACTGAGAGCCTGAGCAGACTGTTGGCTCGCAACCGCCCATTGAATTCCGCCAATGCGAAAGTAAGTGGACTGGAAGATTTGAGGTCGTCTCCGTCATTGTCCAAGAAACAACTTCGCAGTCAAACCACCCAGGGGCAGCAAAAGCTTGGAAAGTCCGGGTTTGGCCGTCATACAGCAGGCACAACCGGGGAGCCCACCGAAATCACGCTTGACCGGAAAGAGCTGGCCCGAATGCTGGCTGTTCGTGATTACTGCTTCCGGCACTATGGCTTAAAGCTTGGTCAGCGAGAGGCAAGGTTGTGGGGTAGGCCAGAAGCCGGCATTAAATCCCGGCTCAAGAACTTTGTAATGAACCGGCGGGTTTTCCATCCGGTAGGTCCTCAGGCAAAGGATGAAGTGGCAGACCTGCTAAGCTGGAAGCCGGATTATCTGTACGGTTATGCGTCTTTGTTACTCGAAGCGGCGCAAATTCTTGATGGTATGGAGATTGAATTCGATCCACCGAAGTGTGTGGTGTGTACAGCAGAGTCTATTCTCCCGGCTCAAAAGGCTTACGTATCGAGGGTGTTTAAGGCGCCGGTAGCTGAAGAATATGGTTCGACAGAGTTTGATGTGATTGCTTTCGAGTGCACTAAAGGGCACCGCCACTTGGTTAATCCTTGGCTCATTGTTGAGAAAGGTGAAGATAATGGTTTGATATCTGATGTTTCTCGCACTAGCCAGAACCTCATCAGGTACCAACTGGGTGACTCATTCACGATAAAAGATTTAGCGTGTAGAGCTCTGGGAAATGTCGAATCTATCGAACAGTTGCAGGGTAGAACGCTCGACAGATTTTTTTACCTTAGTGAAAGTAACAAGATACATGCATCAGTTTTCTCACAGCTTTTTGATCAATATTTTACAGAAACTAATGACATTTTTGCGTTTTCTCTGAGGCAGGACGCTTATGCCGAACTTGAAGTGTTTATTGATAGCGCCCCTACGAATGGCACGATGAACCTCAAGGAGTTCCTGAAGCGAGAAATAAGCGGTTTCGCAGGTGTACGCATTGATGTAGAAGTCGCTGTTGTTGTGAATGGCGACAGGAGTGAGAAGCGAAATTATTTTGTACAAAACATGAAGGCTCCTGAATGAGTAAGTTAAGTGCAGGCAGACTAACAATCTCGGCAGTTGGTGATATATCGCTTGGCGATCATCCCGTATGTGCTGGAATCGGTATGCGGAAAGCTTTTGCCAAGCGAAAGGAAAAGGTGCTTAGTGGCGTGGCACATGCTCTGAACGACTCGGATGTGTGCATTGGTAATCTGGAAACGGTTACGTCAGATATTGGTCTTAATCCCTATTGGCTGCCATCGTACGAGATGAGAGGCAGTCCCTCGGCGTTAAAGTATATCAAGGCAGCAGGTATCGATATTCTTGGCGTTGCAAACAACCATGCCATGCAGCACGGCAGGGAAGCCTTCAGTGACATGGTAAAGCAAAGCACGGAAGCCGGCTTTTCTGTCATTGGTTTGGATGAAGGCGGCAAAACATACCTGCAAAAGCTTCCGCATGAGAATGGTGACGAAAGTATTGTTTACTCTATCTCCACCCGCCCCGAGGAATGGGACGACAACCCGAGCGATGTACCATACAGTCTCAGAACAGACACTGCGAAACTGGTTGAGGAAGCTAATGCTCTTCGGCAACAGTGCTCTGGTTTCCTTATATGTTCAATCCACTGGGGCCTGGAGTTTCTGGACTATCCGGGGCCTGATCAAATCGATCTGGCACACCGCCTGATCGATGCTGGCGTGGATGTTATATTTGGGCACCATCCTCACGTATTGCAGCCAGTCGAGCGTTATAAGAGTGGCTTGATCTTCTATTCCCTCGGTAATTTCGTTTTCGACCTATGGCCGCAGTCGACCAAGTTGACAACCATTGCTAAGGTCAAGCTCAGAAAAGGCGATACGCCAGACTATGAGTGTGTACCAGTGGAGATTAAAGACGATTTCACTTTGGCCATTGCTTCATCTTCCGCATCGCAAGAAATTGGTAGCTTGTTGTCTTGGGAGAGATACGAATGCTTATCCGACAAACCAAGCGACGAGCACGAATACCGTAGGCGTTACAGCAATGAGCGGAAGAGGTTCCGAGTCTCAAGCTATCAGTTTTTTCTCAAGAACTTCTTTCGATATCCACCGTGGTTTTTTATCCAGTCTCTGGCCCGAACGGGCCTGAGACGATTGACAGGCCATTGAGAAAGGAAAGCCTAGTTAAGGGCATTGATGACCTCATTGAGTCGAGCTTTATCGGACTCCCAGTTATATTTGTTCTTGACAGCACGGTAGCCGTTTTCACCAAGTTTCTGACGAACGTCTGGGTTTTTCAGATAGCTCAGCTTTTCAGCAATGTCCGCTGAATCCAGGTCGCGACAAACGACACCACAGCTCGCTTCTTCGATGATGCGTTGAATCGGTAAAACTTCTGTCGTTAATACCGGCAGGCCGGCAAGCATGTAGTCAAAAATTTTATTGGGAATGGTGTGGTTCCAATGGCCACATACCCGATATGTCAGAGCGCCAACGTTGGCATCGGCCATAAGCTGATCCACTTCTTCCTGCGAGAGCCAGCCATGTACCCTGACAGATTCCTCAATGTTCAGCTTCCTGGCGAGGTTAATCAGCTTTTCCTTACTTGCACCCTTGCCGACAATGTCCACCTGAATGGTGCTTGTTGCATTGCCCTTCTCGATGAATTGGGCAACCGCCTCGACAAGTAAATCAAGGCCCCTGAGCTCAGTTAGGAAACCAACGTAGACAATTCTGAGTATTTCGTCCGTGTGTTTATGCCGGTGACCATTGTACTTGTCGATGGTAGGGGTATTACTGACTATTGTTATTTTCTCTTCCGGCACACCCATGGCCAGGAGCCGATCGCGGGATTCTTCGATCATCACAATAATGTGATCCACTTTAGGCAAAACGTTTTTTTCGTAACGAGCGGCAACGCTGGGGCTCTTCACGATGTTCTCCAGCCAAGATCGGCCAGAGTACTCCGCAGAAGACCTGTACATTTCCGGATAGACTTCCGCCATGTCGAACACTACCTTTGCTGGTCTGAAGCGGGCAATAAAGGTGGCAGACCGCACAAGAGGGAGGTCACGGACTATTATTACGGGGTTGGGTGTCGCCTTGATGGCCATTATAATGGTGTAGATCCAGATGGGATTGAACCAGAGAGGACTATTTATAAGTTTTTGGATCACGCCAGGGAAGTGCCGGGACCGAGGAAGACGGCGAATTTGCAAGCCATTGGAAAATTCATTGGTAGGTTTCTGATCTAAATTTCTGGCGACGATGGTTGCGGAATGCCCTCGATCATTCAATGAGTTAGCCAGTTTCTCTACGCGGACATCCCATGGGTAGTCTTCCTTGTACACTATGAATATATCCAAAAGATTCGAGCTCCACCTACTCATCATATGAATTAAGCCTAATCGTAGCATACGCATTGATTTTTGGGTGGGTTAGCCGCCAGCTTCCACCACTAATGCCACCACATAATCCATGAGTAATAAATGGAATCAATAATGTAAAATGACGTAAAATGAGATCGGAATGGGTAAGTTTTTGTGGATATTCGCAAACTTGAGCTGTCCATCTCGCCTTATTTTTTTGCAGTGCCGCAGTATAGAAAGCTGAGTCTCATAATAGGTGTTTAAAATGATTCTAATTAACCTGACTTACGCAAGAACGACAAGATGTTTGCTATTCTTTGCTTTGCTATCAGGGTGGTCTGTAGTGGGTTGCGCCGAACCTTTAATTTCCCAGGTATCTTTGGAAGATGCTGATAAAATAGAGAACAATGGGGAAGTCAGAATCACCGGATCTGGTTTTGGATCAAAGGCTCATGCTTCGCCCGTCTTGTTCGATTTTGCCAGCCACGCGTATGAGAAAGGCAAGCTGAACATCGCTCATTCGCTTCTCAAAGGGACTTCAAGCCTACCTTTGGGTCACAACGGGGAGGCCAATGCTGTGTGGTCGACCAGCTCGAGCAGTTTTTACTACAGCGATAATGCGCAACCGCGCCACCCATATTCTGAGGGAACGTATTTTCTTGATGGGGCGAATGCATGGGTTGGGCGTCCCGTGGCTTACGGAGGGCTTGAAGGCTGGGGTACTCCTGCCGATAACCCTCAAGCTTACGTAAGCTGGTGGTATAAAAATAAGTATGACTCTGTCTATTACTGGAGGTTTTCTGAGTTGAATCAGTCCGGTACCTTCATTCCCGGTGAACCTCTGAGAATTGATGGTGCAGGGTCGGGTTACGATACCGGCACATATATAGGCGTTGACAATGAAGGGCTTCATAACGCGGTTCTCTACGGTCACCGTAATAAAAACTATTTGGTGTTGAAGAGAATTGTTGGTGTTAAATCAGGTGCGTCTACCGTCTTCCCCGACACTTTTCGTGCCGGCTCCGGCGAGGGGTACGAAACTCCAGGATCGAAGCTAATGCGGGTATGGGATGATCCAAATGGTTCGGCGGGGATTAGATCGTCTGTTGCGCTACACGATTTTTACGTTAGCCCACAAAGGGACGGGTTTGACCGTGCAAAGGTTTACGCTACATTGGATTTGCCTGATAACGAATGGGTTCACTTGGAGTATGAGCTTGATACCAATGCTGGGGTTGTTCGTCTGTTCGAGGATGGAGAACTTCAGGGAGAAGCTAATTTTTCACCCGATGCAGCCTACCAAGGCAAGTATAGTCCTACAATTGCATTGATCGGCACTAATGCCCACCAGCTTAAGTTACAAAAGTCGTGGATATCGGAAATTTACTTTGATGACTCACTTCAGAGAGTGGTGTTAGGAAACGCGGAAAACTATGGAGATGTAACCCATCGAGAACTTCAACTTCCTGTAAGTTGGAATGACAGCGAAATAAACCTAAAACTTAATCTCGGTGCGCTGGATTTTAATGATGACGTTTATCTTTATGTATTTGATAAAGATGGAGTTTCCAATAAAAAAGGGTATCCATTATGTAGTGGTGACTCCTGCCCCGTCCCGCCTTCTAGAATTAATCTTTTAATAAATTAAAGTGTCCATTTATATAATTTGGTTATGGAGAAAGTTTTGATTGTAACGGCACGGAAGCTTCGTCGTGAATTATTTAACGCAGCCAGAGAGCTTAATTTGTCTGGTTGGCGTAGCGTTTTAAATTTAATTAAGGTGACTATCAGGAACGATAGAGCTGAAAAAGTAGGTAGTATCTCTGAAGTTTTGGCGCATTTTCCGCGTGCTGGTTTAAGTTTGGGGCTTGCTAGACGTGCTATGTTCATCTCTCAGAAAGAAGTTGGTGTTCAAAAATTTGGACAATCAGGTGAAATTCAACTCCATTATTGTCTAGTTATAAAGCCTTTTATCTCGTTCCGGGAGAAGGGTTGTTTGTTAATTTCTTTTGAAAATCAAATTCAAGCTATATTGAATAAAGATGTTCTAGAGGCTATACAGGAAAGGTATCACTTGATTTTTCTTCCTTCATGGACCGGTTTTTATTCGCCCGCTGTTTTTGAGCTTGTGAAGCTTTCCGGGGATAACCCTATATTTGTTCTCCCCGTACACGAAAATGAACGCGAGCTAGTGAAAGGTCTTGGCCAAACTTGTATTCCTCTTCCGTTTAATGCGGCCAGTTGGGTTAATCAGGATTTTTTTGATAGTGAAGTCACTATAGCGCGAGACATCGACTGCCTAATGGTTGCGAACTTCGCAAATTTCAAGCGTCATTGGTTACTATTCAAAGCACTACAGGGCTTGCCAAAGTCTGTGTCGGCTGTATGTGTGGGAGTTGCAATTGGCAACCGGAATGCGGAGAGTATTCGCCAGGAAGCAGAGGATTATGGTGTTTCCGACAGAGTTAAGATTATAGAAAATCCCCGTCAGGAAGATCTCCGCCTCTATTTTCAGCGAGCAAAGGTGTTCTGCGCAATGTCATACCGCGAAGGCTCATTTATAGCGGTTGCAGAAGCATTGATGTCTGGTACACCAGTAGTGATGTTCAAGAATGCTCACATCGGTACCAAAAGCCTTATAACGCCGGAAGTAGGCGCATTAGTGGGCTCTGTTTCCGAGTTGCGAGAACGAGTGATGGAGTTTATGGAGTTCAAGGAGAACGAAAAGGTCCGTCAGATTGCTCGTGAATCAATCAGCGCGCAGGCAAACTGGCAGAAATTGAACGAAATGCTCGCTGACTGGTCGTTAAAAAATGGCCTGCAGTGGACTGCGGATATTGAGGCTTTTTACAGCATGAGGCTAAGCTTTTATTACTTTGATGAAAATGCCAAGGAAAAGTTAAGGCCTGACTATGAATATTTAGCAGAAAAAGGCATTAGGATTTCTCTTCCGTAACGCATAATTCAGGTAGTGCTCCGGTTCAAATGGAAATTTCCGCACCGATCTCAGTCATTAGTCCTGGATACAACAGGGTGTCCTATATTGATGACACACTTGCATCGGTTTTCAGCCAGAGTTGCTCAAATATTGAGCTGTTCGCCGTTGATGATGGGTCGTGCGACGGTGCGTACGAACATCTGGAAAACATCATGCCCAGGGTGCGTTAAAGCTTCTAATCCACTCAAATCGTGCGAATAGGGGGCTGTCTGCTACGCTGAACTTAGGCGTACGTGGAGTGAGCGGTGGGTTTATGGTCAGGGGCATGCGGTAGATGCAAGCGAAACGTAGTAATAGCAGGACGCACAGTTGATGCTAGAGCAGCAGGATGTACCCCAGCCAATTCTTTTCGTTATTGACCATTTTCGCAATCCTAACGCTGGTACGGAAAGCCAGATGTTCAACCTGATTAAAGGGTTGGACCGGGCCAGGTTCGAACCATTTCTTTTGGTGTTTCGAGATTCTGAGTACCTACAGGAAAACGGCTTCCCCTGTGAATATCATGTGCTGGGTCACACGCGTTTGTTCTCTCCGGTTACCTGGTTAGCGTTATGGAAAATGGCTCGCAAATTTCGGGTTTCCGGTGTCCGGCTTGCTCATGTGTTTTTTAACGACCCTTCCGTTATCTGTCCGCCGGTGTTCAGGTTAAATGGTATAAAAACCATTATCTCCAGGCGTGATATGGGCTACTGGTATACGCTGGCCTATCGTGCAATGCTCTCACTATCTGGACGATTCGTTTCTGCGGCTATCACAAATAGCGATGCGGTCAGGCAAGTCACCGCAAGGTCCGAACCGTTCGACCTATCTGGGGTTCATGTTATTTATAACGGTTACGAGGTTGAGGCCACATCTCATGACTTGCCTGCTGATCTAGTCGGTCTTCGGAATAGGCATCCGAACGCGGTGTTTGCCGGGCTGGTCGCTAATATACGCCCAATCAAACGTATAGAAGATGCGGTTATGGCTGTCGGCCAGCTTCAGCGAAGAGGTTACGATCTACATCTGCTTTTGGTGGGTGACGGCAATCAAGCCGGCTTGCGGTTGCAGGTCTCAGAGCAGGGTGTTAGCGAAAAGGTTCATTTTCTCGGCCCTAGAGTCGATGTGAAAGCTTGCCTTAAGGCTCTGGATATTGGGCTGTTATGTTCAGAGTCCGAGGGATTTTCCAACGCTATTGTTGAGTACATGCAGGCAGGTCTGCCGGTGGTTTGCAGTAGCGTTGGAGGAAACCCGGAGGCGGTAGAGCATGGCGAAACTGGGTACCTCTACCCCTGCGGTGATATTGCTGAGCTGACTGACTGCCTGCGGGCATTGAGTAATAGTAGTGAATTACGCGAGCGTATGGGCCACAATGCCATGTGGCGAGCCAGGGAGCGATTCGGTATGGAGGCTATGGTGACAAGGCATCAGGAAATTTACGAAGGGCTTATCGGGCCCGGGAGTGCCAGGTAATGGGGCTGTTATCGAAATCGATTCGTAAGCTCGGTCCGATGGGTGGTTATCAGTTCGCACGCCAGATCTGCAGGAATCAGCCCCGTATTCTGATGTATCATCGTTTTTCAGATCCTCCGGTAAAAGGCTGGGCAAGCCCCGAGTATTTCGAACAGCAGGTCAGGCATATTCGGGAGCGCTACAACCCCTATTCCTTGGTTGGGCTGATGAAATATCACCGTGAACATGGCCGCATGCCGTCACATGCGGTGGTGATCACGGTGGATGATGGCTACCGGGACTTCTATGAGCACGCCTTCCCCATTCTGCAGCGCCATAATGTGCCAGCTACATTGTTCGCAACGACCGGTTTCATAGAGAAACGTTTATGGTTGTGGCCGGATAAACTTACCTGGATTCTGGATCAGTCCGCCCATATCGACAGGGAATTTAGTATTGGTTTCCTCACCGTCAACGAGGGTGCTTTGGATCGCAATTCTCGGAACGAGCTTTGGACGCAGTGGGTTGCCCACGCCCTTTCGCTGCCGGATGAAGAGAAACATAAATTTATAACAGCAATGGCTGGCGAACTCGGGCTTACCATTCCAGAAGATATTCCGGAAGCTTTCGCGCCATTGAGCTGGGGTGAGCTAAAGGAAATGCAAGAAACGGGCATTGAGATTGGTGGGCATACGATAACCCACCCATCCCTAGGGCGCGTTACAGAGCGCCAGGCAAGAGATGAAATATTTGGTTGCCGTGACGCGTTGAACCAATTTCTCGGGCAGCAGGACCGTACGTTCTGCTATCCCAATGGCCAGCCTTCGGACTTTCAAGATTTTCTGCCAGGACTGGTTCGAGAAGCTGGCTTTCTGGGGGCTGTAACGGCCTTCCCGGATGCTCAAGGTATAAGCGACAGGTATCTGATGCGCCGGCATGTTAGTGGCGATGGTATGTTCCAATTTTACAAGGCTGTATCTGGTGTTGAATTGTTGGGGCATCGGGTTCGGCGTGAGTACCGGCTTGAAGCAGGCACTTACGCCAGATGAAACAGGGATTGATGACTTCTGGTCGGCCGACAAAACAAGGTGCTCTTGCAAACCTGGATACAAATATTGTAAGCCAGTTCAGCTTTGTTCTGTATTTATATTTCATTCTGGATTTTTTTCTTCGATTTTCCGCCCGGATTCCAGGGTACGGTACTATTAGGCCAACGTTGCTGGCCGTTGCCATTATCAGCCTTTCACTGTTTGTTCAGCGTGATCAGCTGAAAGGCAGGTTTGATGACCCGATTTTCAAAGCAATTTTTGTGCTGTTTGGTTATCTCGTTATCAGCCTGCCGCTGGTAGAGTGGCCTGGGAGTGTCATTCGCGCGAACATTGATCCATTTATCAAAGCCGTTGTTTTCCTCTTTTTCACCGCCTTGATTGTCGACACGGATAAGCGTCTGAAATGGTTTATCGGCGTGTTTGTTTTTTCTCAGGTGTTCCGTGTTTTGGAACCGTTGTACATGCATATTACTCAGGGATATTGGGGAAGTGCCACCCATCTGGGTCATGGCGAATTTGCGGCTCGACTTGCAGGTGCCCCGGCGGATGTGATCAACCCAAATGAGCTGGGGTTTGTGATCGCTACTGCCATTCCGTTTCTTCATTACCTCTTGTGGCCCCTTGGTTGGAAATCCAAGATTTTGTATCTGGCTCTTATGCCAGCGATGCTGTATGCGCTGATCCTTACCATGTCCAGAGGGGCATTTATAGCGCTTCTGGTTGTCGCGTTTCTGGTGTTCAAAGAATCAAGACACAAGATGGGGCTGATAGTTGTGGCCGTGGCGATTGTGGTAGGAGCGTTCAACGTGATGACGCCGATTCAAAAAGACCGGTACTTATCACTCGTTGATCGCGACACAGCAGGAGGAGTATCCGCAGAAGGGCGTTTAAGAGGAATAGTGGGGGAATTCAAGCTGGGTCTTACGCGGCCTGTTGTGGGCCATGGTCTTGGCACTACACCTGAAGCGAAATTTCATAAGTTGGGAAACCGAAGGGCCAGCCATAATCTTTATGCCGAGGTGATAATTGAGCTCGGGCTGATCGGATTTGTAATTTTTCTACGTTTTCTTTACCAGATTGCCCGTAAGCTCTCTGTTGTTCGATCGCGATTTGCGGCCTTGAACAGAAGCGCCCAATCTTATTACTCCCGGTTGAATAAGTGTTTGATTGCAGTGTTCTGGATGTACGCTGTGTACAGTCTGAACTACTGGGGGTTGTCCCAATACTACTGGTATCTTTTCGCTGGCTTGGTGATTGCGTTCGGGCGGCTCGTCGAGCAGAAATTGACTTCTACCGGTGATACAAAGTTTAAAGAGGGTCAGACGAAAAAGCCCTGCTCCAGTTATCCTCTAGCCGAACGTTTACGGGGATAACGGTAACGCAGTCAAAACTGTCGAGTATTCAAGATAAAGATGGCTTTTTAGATGTTAAGTTTCAGTCACATCTTTTAGGATAAACAATCGATAGCAGGTCAAAAATGGATGGTTCAAAGAAGACATTGGTCTCCGTATTGTTGCCGGCATTCAACCGAGCCGACTATATTAGAGAAACGGTGGAGTCGGTGCTTTTGCAGGACTACCCTCAGGTCGAACTAATCGTCGTGGATGACGGCAGTTCAGATGGAACTTACGAGATACTTCTTGAATATCAAAGGGAAGGAAAGCTCAAGCTTTTAACCCACCCTGGCCGTGCTAACCGAGGGCAATCAGCCGCGTTGAATCTGGGGCTTGAGCATGTGTCGGGTGAATTCATCGCCATTCTGGACAGCGATGATGTCTTCTTGCCAGGTAAGCTTCACGCTCAAGTTGATTATCTTAAGGCTCACCCTGAAGTAGGCCTTGTTTATGGCATGGGGGAAGCGGTGGATGCCGAAGGACGTTGGCTCTATGACATCCTTGCGGCGAATCACATTGAACCAAACGATCCAAACACGGTTTTGCTGGATTGTTATTTTTCCCTACCAGTGAACGCTTTGGTCCGTCGTTCCGTTTATGATCAGGTTGGCGGATTTGAAGAGGCCTTTCGTGCGGCCCAAGACCACGATATGTTAATTCGAATAGCGGAGAAAACCAGACTTGCGTTTATTCCAGTCAAGGTTTTTCAGTACCGTCGACATGGCGATTCGATTAGCAACAAAGGTCAGCGGAAACGGTGGGAGAATGGTTTCGAGATTCTTCGTCGTGCTGAGGGTCGTTATTCATATCAAAAGTCTACCATTCGTAAACGGCGCGCCTTACTTAATTATAGAATGGCCCAGGTTTGCTGGCGCGAGAACAAAAATGTCTCTGCGTTAGGGCTTCTGTTAAGGGCAGGGGCGCTTGATCCGGTCCGGGCCGTGAAGGTTCTTAGCGGCAAGGAAAAGGCAAGCTAGGATAGCGATCCCTCTGAAACATTTGAAGTAGGGAAAGTGGTGAAAGGAGTTACTAGCCAGTGAAGGTTTTAATGACTGCTTTGCAGCCCGGAGGCGGCATACGCACTTTTTTCCGCTATGTGTACGGCCAGCCGGTTTTTGACAGGTATAACTTTACCCTTCTTGCCCCAGATAGCGGGGGGTTAGAAGCTTTTCTCTCAACATTTCTCCCGCCCAGTCGTATTGAATTAGTGTCTGCCAAGCCGGATAAAGCCGGCTTCGTTGGCCAGGTACGAAAGCTGGTGAAGCAACACCCCTTCGATCTGGTGCATTCTCATGGTTTCTCAGCCGGCTTGCTTACCCAGCTGGCTTTAACTGGGAACAATACGCCTCATTTAATGACAGGTCATGATATGTTTACTAAGCCTTTGTTTTTTGGTTTCAAGGGCTATATGAAACACGTATTGATGGCTCAGCTATTTAGTCGAATGACTGCCGTACATACCGTAACCGAGGACGCCAAGCATAACTTTCTGGAGTTTTTCCCCGGCGTCCATGGGGACAGAATTTATCCAATTCTTCACGGGGTGGACGCCAAGTTTTTTCAGTTTGGAACAGCTCTGGACATCCGGAATGAGATTGGGTTATCACCTGAAACTCCGCTGATCGGTTTTTTCGGGCGCTTCATGAGCCCCAAGGGCTTTAAAATTTTGGTCGATGCGATGGATATTATTCGTAAACGACTAAAAGTCAGTCCTATGCCTCATGTCGTCACGTTTGGCTGGGGTGGTTTTATTCGGGAGGACTATGTCTATCTTGAAAAATTAGGATTGGGTGATTATTTCCACCAACTACCTCAAACGAACAACATGCCCGGTGCGTTGAGAGGGGTTGACCTCGTTGCAATGCCTTCCCGGTGGGAAGCTTGCGGACTCCTTGCCATGGAGGCGCTGTCGGCAGGGGTGCCAATCGTTGGCAGTAACGCTATTGGACTACGAGAAGTGCTTGAAGGCAGCCCAGCCATACAGGTTCCTGTCGGTGAGGCGAGGGCCCTGGCAGAGGCGTTGATGGCAGAGATTAATGACATCGAGAGTCGACAACGGGTTTTCGAGAGCTATCAATCGGAGGCTGTGGCTCGTTTCGGCATTGAGCGCCCGGCTAGCAAGCTTGCAGAGCTATACAGCTCAGTGGCGGCCGGAGGCCGCTAATTTGATCTCCTTTTTGGGGTAGTACACGCTTAAACCTTATGAAATTTATCAAAGTTGCAGAGACATAAATAATGTTCCAAACCTTTGGAAAACTCCGTGAGATTCTGACGCCCTCCGAAAGGCGGCGAGCATTTCTTGTTTTTCTCTTGATGCTGCTAGTTGCTCTTCTTGAGACTGCCGGAGTCGCCTCTGTTTTACCGTTCATATCCGTATTGAGCGATCCCGAGTCCGTTGAACGAAATCCATATTTGGCAAAGGCCTACGAATGGTCCGGGAGTTCGTCGATTACCGATTTTATTACACTGCTCGGTATGGGATTTCTGGCAGTGCTTATTTTATCGCTTGTGGCCAAAGCATTAAGCCAGTGGGTTCAGCTTGAATTCACCAAGATGCGAGTTCACTCGGTAGGCTGCAGGCTGAATCAAAGGTATCTTGCGCAGCCCTATGATTGGTTCTTGAATCAGCATACGTCGCGACTCACGACCACAATTCTTTCTGAAGTTAACCGGGTAATCTCCGCTTCTCTGTTTCCTGCGTTGCAACTGGTAGCTCACGGTATTGTAGCAATTTGCCTGTTTTCATTTCTGTTGATTGTTAATCCGTTGGTTGCACTGGTTGCAGGCGTGGTTTTGTCTGGCTGCTATGGTTGTATCTATTTTATTGTCCGCCGCCCGCTTGGCCGCTTCGGTCGTTTTCGTTTCGAGGCGAACCAAAAGCGCTTCAAGGTAACTCAGGAAATCTTCGGCGGTATCAAAGACGTCAAGATTAGTGGGTTGGAATCACAGATGTTAAAGCGGTTCGAAGAACCCTCATACCACACCGCGAAACAGGAAGTGCGGATGGATATCATCCGGCAATTGCCTGGCTTTTTTATGCAGGGTTTGTTGTTCGGTGGTGTGGTGGGCATCCTGCTTTACTTGAGCAGTGTCCACGGCTCAATGATCGGGGCTTTGCCTACCTTTGCGGCTTTTGCCTTTGCAGGTTACCGGTTGATGCCATCGCTCCAGCAGATTTATTCGCACCTTGCATCATTAAAGACGTCCGCACCCAGCCTTGATTCATTAATAGATGATCTCCGCAGCCTGGAACCTTATAAGCCACATCACGAGACCAATGACCGACGGGAAAGGTTTCCCCCTCTCAAGTCAGGTATCGTATTGAGAGACGTAAGTTATACCTACCCAGGTATGGACAGTTCCGCACTGAAATCACTCAATATGACCATTGCCGCGAGACAGCAAATTGGTCTCGTTGGTTCGACAGGTTCGGGCAAGAGCACAACAGTGGACTTGATTCTGGGCCTTTTGACTCCGGGAGACGGTGTGTTGGAGGTTGACGGAACTCCAATCAATTCGACCAATGTTCGTAAATGGCAACGATCAATCGGTTATGTTCCTCAACATATCTTTCTGGCTGACGACACGGTTGCTGGAAACATCGCCTTTGGCCTGCCAGCCGAGGAACGGGATCATGATGCGATCATCAAAGCGGCAAAGATTGCTAATCTTCATGAATTTATCGAGCACCAATTGCCTGATGGATACAACACGGAAGTAGGGGAGAGGGGAGTAAGGCTTTCTGGCGGACAAAGACAGAGAATAGGCATAGCGCGTGCCATGTATTACGATCCTGAAGTGATAATTATGGACGAGGCTACCAGCGCTCTTGATAACATTACTGAGAAGGCAGTGATGTCTGCCGTTGATAACCTGTCTGAGCATAAGACGGTAGTCATGATTGCTCATAGATTATCTACCATCAGAAATTGTGATTTAATCTATTTAATGAATGACGGTAAGGTTTCGGCAAAGGGTACATTCGAAGAGCTAATTGTTTCGTCGCCAGAGTTTCAGAAAATGAATGGCACTACAAGCAACGCCGGTGACTATGTTGACTAAAACAGGTGCGAATAAATCAAAAGTTGCGCTCAGGTGTAATAGCTTCCCGGTCACTTCGCAAACCTTTGTTTTGAACCATGTGGCTCTGCTTCGAGAAAAAAACTGGGGCGTTGAATTGCATGTGGATGACTTTAATTTCTTAAAAAAGGCATTGGCTCTTGAAGCCCTGAAAGATACGAGCGTTGAGGAAAGTATCTACATTTGTTTGCGCGCTGATACCTCATTTTTTGATCGTTTCGTGTCCGTAGTAAAGCATTGCTTTAAATTTAACTCGTTCAGTATTTTATTGAAGTCAATGAACCCGATGTTGTATGGGCGATCTGGTCTCAATCTTCGGGTATACCGAAGCTTCAGTTCTCTGCTTGAAACTCACCAACCGAATCTTGCTCATGCCCATTTTGGCCATAATGGCGTTTCGCTGATTCAAGCAAAGTTGTGTGGTGCCATTAATTGTCCTGTCATTACGTCTTTCCATGGATACGATGCTTACCTCGGTGGCGATGGCGTGAGACGCTTCAGAAAGAAATATCGTCTTCTATTCAAATATGGCGATCTATTTTTTGCAAATACTAAATATTTGAAAAATATTCTGATGAAGTTAGGCTGCCCGGAAAACAAGATTAAGGTGATGCCCAACTTTATTGATACAGATTTATTCAGTCCGTCTTCAGAATTTAAATTACCAACAAAGGCGGAGTGTAACCTGATAACAGTTGGTCGTCTGATCCCCCTAAAAAATCAAAAGCTGGGAATTCTTGTAACAGCACATTTAAAAAAAATGGGTATTAATGCAATTTATACAATAGTTGGGGGTGGGCCGGAACTACGGAATCTCAAAAATATGGCGTACGAAAATGGCGTAAGTGAATCTGTCAGGTTTTTGGGAGAGATGTCGCCACTAGAAATTGCTGAAGAGCTGAAAAAGCAACATATTTTCTTGATGACTACGCGGGAGGATGATGAAGGGCGCGCAGAGACGCAGGGTATTGTTACCCTGGAAGCACAGTCTGCGGGACTACCAGCTGTTGTAAGCGGTGTCGGAGGAACACCTGAAACAATTGAGCACGGGGAATCCGGCTGGGTAGTACATGGCGCTCTTCCGGAAGATATTGCCATGAAAGTCTCTGAGCTTCTCAACCCTCAAACTTACCAGGAATTTTCATGCGCCGCTAGAAAGAATTCTATCACGAGATTTAGTAGGAAAACTGTGGAAGAGCAGATTTTAGAGGCCTATCGGGAGGTGATGGAATAGTCAAGCTATTTTGCTAAGAAAAGGTAGAAGACTTCCGGAATACCACTAGACATGATGTTTTGACCTGCCCGTCCTCAACGATCGTGGGTTATCGTTGGGGATGGGTAAACACCCCTTAAACAGAGCCACATTGAGGAGGGCAGGTCATGACCAAGTTTAACGCTGAATCCGTTTCAATTCACACCGTCGGCGCTCCCGTTGAACCGGAACAACCGACGGTCCATACCGCTTATGTCGGCCTGGATGTGCACAAGGAGACGATTGCGATCGCCGTTGCTGAACCTGGGCGGCAGGAGCCGGCTTACGAAGGTGAGATTGCCAACACGCCCAAGCGGGTTGAACGCAAGATTCAACAGCTCAGCGAGCGTTATGGCGGGGGCCTGCTGCAATTTGTCTATGAGGCTGGCCCCTGTGGGTATGGCCTGTACCGCCAACTGCTGGCCAGTGGCCACAACGTCCAGGTGGTGGCGCCCTCGCGGATTCCGAAGGCGCCTGGTGAGCGGATCAAGACGGATCGGCGTGATGCCCTCAAGCTGGCCCGACTGGCACGCAGTGGCGACCTGACGCCGGTCTGGATTCCGGATACGGAACAGGAAGCCATGCGCGATCTGACCCGGGCGCGTGACGACATGAAGGCCCAAGAGCGCAAGGCGCGCCAGCAACTGAACGCCTTTGTGCTGCGCCACGGTCATCATTGGCCGAAGGGTAAATCCCGGTGGACCCAGATCCATTTCAACTGGCTGGAGTCGTTGCGTTTTGAGCACGACTGGCAGCAGGTGGTATTGCAGGAGTATGTCGAGGCCGTGAGTATGCGCCAATAAATCCGCACCTGTTTCCAGCCACCAGAGTTCGCCACACTGATTCCTGCCTTTTCATCCCAGGAGGAATCCCATGACCGACCCCGACTTGCACCACTTCTGGCAGAAGGCGCTGTCTGACTGGCGCGTTTCTGTAAGCGCCACTAAATCGACCCACTTGCCCTAATCGCATTGA
>TARA_R110000850_G_scaffold269764_1_pt1 | contig 30615 bp, 48 predicted proteins | sample TARA_R110000850 | Tara Oceans TARA_R110000850 (sample SAMEA4397586) | marine metagenome | biome: Polar Biome; feature: [SRF] surface water layer (ENVO:00010504); material: water (ENVO:00002006), including particulate matter (ENVO:01000060) such as... | depth 5 m | reverse complement strand
AATGATTTTAATTCTTTGGTCATTTTCATAATAGTTGTTTTTTTTTGGTGTTAAAAGGTTCATCCCTTTAAATCTATTGTAAAACTACAAAAATAAAATAAACTATGCATCATTATTTCATTAAATAAAAAAAAGTTTTATTCTTATCTAGTGATGGATGTTAAAACCTACGCTTTTTTTTGTGATTTTCCTTAATTTTTAACTTATAATCACCCAAAATTGTTTCGTTTTTGGTGAATTTTGGCCGGTATTTATAGACAATGCCTTGAATTTGGCGGTCTGAAAGCTCATATTTAATAGACAAATCCATGAATGTGTGTGTAACATGTCCTTTGTTGTCCTTTAATATCCGGTCAAAATCGTAAATAATCAAATAATTTCTGATTCGTGTTGGTTCACACAACCCCCGTTCGGCTAGATGATAAACAACATCTTTTGTTGTTGCATATTCACCAAATCGTGTTTGGACTTCCGACCATACGATTTCAATAAACTCCTTTATTATTGTTATGTCGTTTGGTTTTGCCATATTTTATAAATTGAAAACATGTAATCAATCATTTTGGTTGCACACCCACCACATCCAAAAATGTTTGACCTTGCACCATTATCAACATATTTTTGGAAATATGGCAACATTTGCATTCCTTGTTTTCTGGGGATTTGCCAACTGCCTCGTGCGTCTTTATTACTAATAAATAAATCCATCAACTTTTGAATTTCCAATTTGTCTTCATTACAAATTTTATTTGCAATTTCTGTTTGCCTGTTTTCCATTGTGTCAAAAATAGTTTTTTTATAAATAGGAATTGACATTATTAAAAGTTTTTTTTAACAAATTAATGTTTATTTTACCATTTCTTAATTGGACATTCACCACCAAATTGTTTTGACACACTTGTTTTTGCTTTTAAATTACATTTGCAAAGGGAACATGATTCCGCATTAAATATTCTAAGAAATTTTTTTTCTCGCTTGTCGCAACTTCTACAAATTAACATTCTTTGTTTTTGTGTTTTAACATCAACTATAAACATATTTTTTATTTTAAAAGGTTATTCTAGATTCTATATTTTTAACATTCTTTTGTGAATTTGTAACATCTGCTTCAACCAACAACACCTGTTGATTACTTAATGCACCCGCCAAAACATCAATCATGTTTGATTCGTTTGTTATGGAATCAACATCAAACACCATTCCCCCATCTGCAAATTTCCGACCACCTCCCGCAACATTTAGATTTGACAATAAAGGTTTGAACATTGCAGTTGATTTTTTATTTATTACAGCTTCGCCACCCTCCAATTCTGCAACACGGCCACCAACTGCAAATTTTTCACCACCTTGTGCATGTGAATTTCCAAACACCATTCCCCCATTTTTGAAAAATGAATTATCCATAACACCCCCCAATTCTGCCGTTGGCGGTTGCTGTGCTTTTATTGTTGACAATTGAATTCCGGTCATTGCTATAGATGACGCAATTAAAATTCCTTTAATTATACCATCCGCAATTGCATTTCCTGTTGCAGATGCACCAATAATGTTCATAATGGACATTCCCCCATTAATCAATGCCTGTGAAACTGCCATTTGTTGGTCTTTTTTAAATTGTGCAACTTTTAATGCTAACATTTCATTGTCAAATGTTTGTTGCATTTCAACCAACGCCGTGTCTTGTTCCTCTGTTGACATCATGGCAAATTCTGATGTTTCTTTGAATGCTTCAATCTCTTTGTTTTTAGCTGTTTCAATTACTCCCAATTGTTTTTCTGTTTGTGCATTTTGGTTTGCAGAAACTTCATTTAAAACACTTGAAACCGCCCCCAATGTTACTTGCAAATCATTTAAAAAATCTCCACCTGTATAACCCTCACCATCTTCATCACCAGAACCAAACAACATTTTATTAACGAAACCGCTTATTGGTGTTGTTCCATCTTGTGAACTTTCATTTAACACTGCCTCAAATCCTGCCAATTCACCTTTTAATTTGTTTATATTATCAACTTGTGCCTGTGTTGATGCGTCATCTGCTTTAATGGCAATCATTGCCATGTCCAATTTTGCTTTTGCAATCTTTATTGATTGTGCAATTATTTCATCTGCCAAATCCGCCCCGTTGTCTTTTAATAGTTGCATGCTTGACAACATTTTTTGGTCTTCATCAATTTGTTTTTGTGTTGACAATAATTTTTCCTCAACTGCATTTTCTGATTCTTTAAAACTTTCATTAATGTCATCTTGAATTTTCCTAATTTCTTTATCAACATCATTTAATTTTGTTTTTGCTTTTGTTAAAATAATTGTTTGTTTTGCAATCTGTTCATCAACATTTTTTCCCTGTTGTTTTAAAACCAACAACCTTGTTAATTCTGCAGATTCCTCTGAAACTTCTTTTTTAATTTTCTGATATAATGTCAATGTTTGACTTGTTGTTGTTTTTTTTATTTTTTCTTTAACAACTAATCCATCAATAACCTTGTCCGTTGCCCTTTGAACTTTGTTTTGTTCCTCAACACTTTTTAAAATTTGTTCCTCTGATTTCAAATTTGAATCTAAATTTCTGCCTTTGTCTGCTTCTAAAAAATTATTTTTTTCCTGTATTTTTACAATATTCTCGTTTAACTTTCTTGATGTATTTAAAAAAACAGATTCCGAAATTTGCCCCAATTCTCTTTGTCTAATTAATGTTATTTCCTCTAATTTTAAATTGCTAACTGCCCTTTGATTTTTTAAAATTTTGCCATTGATTTTCAAATTGTCTTCATTATTATTTTTGATTGATTCTCCCAATTTTAATTCCTGTTTTATCAATCCCAAAATTTCAGCTTCCGACGCTTGCAAAATATATTTGGCTTTTATTGCTGCAATTGTGTCATTATATGCACCCTCTAATTCCTTTGCTAATTTTTTCTCATTTGTTAAATTTGTGATTGTTGTTCCTGCAATACTATTTAATTCTTTTGTTGCCTTTAGTCTTTCACCTCTTGAATTTGTTTCATCTTTTATTGTTTTAATTAAATCTCTAACAACTTGTATTTCCTGCGCTTGTGATTTACGCCGTGTGTTTGCTTGTCGTTCCAACCTTTCGTTTTGTTCCATTAATCTTTTTTCAGATTCTGACAATTCATCCACACTGCCGGATGATTCTTCAGCAGAATCACTAAAAAATCCAAATGCAGACGCTGCCGCAACTAATGCCGCAACAAGCAAACCAATTGGATTTGCTTTTGCTGCTAAATTGAACGCCCTTTGTGCAATAGTTGCAATTTTCAATGTTCCCGTCATTATGGCGGCAATTGAATTATATGCAATTGTTGCAATTGCCATTCCTCTTTGCAATGCTATGTTGGCAATAACAACGGCTTTGTAAGCAACAAACGCTGTTGTTGCTGTAACAATGACCGGTGTTAATTTTGACAACACATTGAAAACCAATTGGACACCATCCAATAACAATGTTATTGCTGGCGCCAATTTTTCAAACAATTCAATTGCAAAACCCTGTGCGGCACTTGTGGTTGCATCTAATGAACCCTTTAATGAATCTTTCATTGCATCCGCAAATCTTTTGGTTGTTCCCTCACTTTCTAATAAAATCTTATTTAATTTGGAAACATCTTCTGTTCCATTTAACAAAGTTGCAAACGCTGTAACACTTCGTTTGTCGGTCAACTCTAACATTCCCGCCACATCAACACCGCTTTCCTCTAATTCCTTTAATGCCGGAATCAATTCATCCACTGATGAAATCCCACGCCCCAATTCCATTGCCAATGCACCCGTTGGGTCTGCTAATTTTAAGAATATGTTTTTTAATGCTGTTGCAGATGTTGACGCCTCCATTCCCGTGTCTGCTAAAACACCCAACAATGATGTTGTGTCTTCTAATGAAAACCCCATTTGTTTTGCCAATGTTGCAACTTTTGGCATTGCAACGGAAAATTTTTCCAAATCTAATAATGAATTTGAAAATGATGCCGCCATAACATCCGTAACTCTTGACGCCTCGGATGCGTCCAAATTAAATGCCTTTAATGTTACACCAACTTGTGTTGCTGTTGTTGACAAATCATTTCCAAATGCAAATGCCAAATCCAAAATTGATGATGTCATTGCCTCAATTTCTGTTGTTTTAAAACCTGCCTTTGCCAATTCAACTTGTAATCCTGCAACTTCACCCGCTGCAAATGATGTTGATGAACCCAATGCCTTTGCTTGGTCGGATAGTTTTTCCATTTCTGCCGCTGTTGCACCAGAAATAACACCAACTTGTTTAATCTGAAATTCAAAATCTACAAAAACACCCATTGCGCGTTCCAACGCTTTGAATGCTAAAATTGCACCCCCAATTGCCATTGCAACTCCTTTGATTGCTGTTCCATAACCCCCGACATTTCTTTGTTGGCGTCCCATTTGCGCATCCATCTTTTTTAATGCGTTGGTGTTTGTGTTTATTTTGGAACTTAATTTTGTAAATTCTTTGCTATTTTTCCCCAACGGGTCGGATAATTTCCGCAATTGTGCAGATAATTTTGCATTTTGTTTTGTAAGTGAATCATATGATTTGGATGTGTCCCCCGCTGCCCTTGCGTTTTTTATTAATTCAGTTTTCCCCCTTGTTAATTCACCTCTTAATGCCTTTAATTTCGTTTCTGCTGTTACGACCTTTGCATTATATTGGTCTTGCGTTTGTCCGGCTTTTTTGCCTTCTTTTTGCAAATCCTTTAATTCCTTTGCTGTTGCATCAATTGATGTTTTCAATTTGGTCATTTGGTCTGTTCCTTTGACCTGTATGTTTAAAATCGTGTCCAATGTTGCCATTTGTTTTTCTTTTTAAATTATGTTTGTGTTTCCAATTGTCAATCGTGTGTAAAAATAATCTAATGACTTGCCATATCCTAAGCGTTCCGGAACTCCTGTCATTACTTCTTTTATTTCCCCCGTTGTTGTGTCTTCATAATAAACAACACCCCCGCCACCCTCACGAAATATTGCATCACTATTTATTGAAAATGCTGTTGTTCCATTTGCAGTCATTTCAATTTGTGAATTTGATTTTGAATTATTTCCATTTCCAATAACAATTTGATTTGACTTTGTATTTGAAATATTGTTTCCAACTGAAATTGAACCAACATTAATGTTATTGTTTGAACCAACATTTGATGAATTATTTCCATTATTATTTGTTGGAACTCTTGTTGCGTCATCAAAATAATTTGTTTCAGAAAATAAATTTTGTTTAACTATTGGCAAAAATGTTGATTGTGTCCCCTTGTTTAATAATGGTGTGTTTGTCAATGAACCAATCCCCAAATTGTTTATCAATTGTGTTTGTGGAACTTTAATCACGCCATTTGCAACCAAAATTGGGTTGTAATCCGTTCCAACGGGTGTGTGATTAGAACCAAATCCCGTTTCTAATTGAACAAATTGTGATTTTAATGGTTGTGTGTTGTGATATTCAAACAATTCAACCAATGTTAATTGATTTTTTCCGGCTGCATAATCACCAATTTTGTTTAAAATCCAATATGTGTCTGCTTGTGCAGAACGAATGTAAATTAATTTTCGGAAATCCAAATTTGCAATGTCTGTTGGTGTCAATTTAAAATAACATTTTTTAATAACGGGTCTATCCATTAAGGTCAAAATGTTAAATTCCCAAAACATGTCATATAAACCATTTGTTGATTGATATGGCGCCGGCGTTAACAATGCATTAATTTCTGAATTTTCAAAATATAATGATGGATTTGTGTAAACTATTGAATTTATAGTTAAAGAACCACCAATTGTTCCATCTTGGTCGCAATAAACACCTGCAAATGGATAGGTGTTTTTATTCACATATGGTGATGAATTGTTGTCATAACCCCACCGCCATGTGTTTGAATTTGAAACCCCTGTTATTTGGTTTAATGGTTGCAATCCATACCAAATCAAAATCCTTGTTGAGTAATCATTAACTTTGTCCGGCAAATCTGCATTTGTTGTTGCGTTCCAAATTTCGGAATATTCTGAATGTATAACGGGAACAAATGGTTGTGTGTATGCATTGCTATTGTTTGCAATTGTATTGTCATAAAACATGTAAGTTGGCGCGTAAAAATCCGAACCAATCCGTTGTTCATCATTTTGGTATAATTCCCCCAAATTTAAAGTCATTGAACCCAATTCACAAATTTGTCCCCTCCGCCTGTTTCGTTCCTCAACAAAACCATCTGATGAATCGTTTTCATAAGTGAAACATAAATTTCTGCTTAATGCGTCATAAATATATTCATTTTTTTGGTCTTGCGAATTGTCCAATTTATTTGTCCAATCAATTGCAGTTGCTGCCGTGTCAAAAAACATGTCCCGTGGTTCAACCCTTACAACCTTTGAAATTTCATCTGATTGCCACATTAAATTAAACATTCCCGTTAATCCATTCACCCATTCCATTTGTGATGTGTCGCATGGCAATAGTGTGTTTAATCCGATACTTCCGCCATCAACTAATGTTTCTGTCAAATTCCCCTGCAATCTTGATTTGTTGCATTTATATTTCATTTGTGTCAAACCAATGATTGCGTCATTGTAAATATAAGTTGAATCTTCTAAATCCCGAATTTCACATGTAACCTCTGAATAAGCAAAAACTTTGTCCCCTGCATCTAAGATTTGCAATTGCACATTCATTGACAATGTTGATGTTAAATTTGCACCGCTTAATGGGGAATCTGTGCAGAATAAATGTGGGAATGCAACGGACATGTTTCTAATTCTCTCACTTTCAGTTGCAACAATATGATAACGCCCCGTTGATGCTTTGTAGTGAATCAAATGCATATTGAAAACATAGGTTGTTCCCTGTGCTGTTGATTCATATGTTCCATCTGGAAATGTTGCACCTTGCAAACAACCATAACCATCACCCCCATTTCCCGTTCCTGTTGTTAATGGATTCCCAAATGACAATGCGTCAAATGCTGCAACGGGGTCTGTTAATTCATAATTATTATCCATTTCCAAATCCATTGAAATGTTGAATTCGTAAACCCCCAAATAACTTGTTTGAAAAACATCCGTTTGCATCGGAATTGATTGTGTTGTTGTTGGTGTGTTTGAAATATCACAAACAACACATCCATAATCTAATCCCATAATCATTTGACCACCACCACATGGATTCACATATTGCAATGGCAACCTTGAAATTCCGTTATTTGCTTGACCATAGCAGCCCCAATACCAACCCGCAATTGTTTTTTTGTCAAAAGAATTTAACCCCATAAAATTTGTTGGTGATTGAATATCAAAAACCGGTGTTATGCTTTGAGATGTAATTAAATTTGATGGGTCGCATATTGCACAAACAATTGTGGAATCATTCAATTGTCCATGCCATGTGTTCCCAATAACTGCGGAACAATTGTTTGATGTTGTTTGGTCGGTATAATTTAACGGCGTCTTGAAATCTGTTGGTGTGTTGTTTTCATATTCAAATGAATATTGTTCAATGACTGCGTCGGAATTAACAAATTGTTCTTTTGGAACTAATGAAACCAACCTTTTAAACCAATCCGTTTCAAAAAAATTAGATTCAAGCGTATAACCTTGCGTTGCAAAAATTGATTTCAACATGTTGTAAAAATAAAACGCGGGGGACATGTCGGATGGTGTTACAATTGGATTTCCCGAACCATCTGTGTAATTCCATTTTCCCGTGTTAACTAATGGATAAACAATATGTGTTTGCACCCCACCAATTGTTTCACCCGCCAAATTGAAATTCCATGTGTCTTCAATGAAACTTCTGCCAATGGTTGCAGTTAATGGCGCGTCTGGGAAAAAACCACCTGCGGAAAAATCAACATCACACAAATTCAAATCCGACAATGCGTTAACCCATTTAAAATTTTCACCATAAACATTGCATTCATAAGATTGTGCAATTCCGTTATATGATGTTCCTTTTATTTGAAATTTCCCCTGTAAAACCAACATCCCATCAATGAAAATTTGTGCATCCCAATCATCAATGTATTGAAACGAATCATAAAGTGAATCCGAAAATAAAGAAAATAAAATTGTGTTGTTGTGTTTTGTTGCTGGGATTGAAAATGTTTTAGAAAACGACCCTTTTGAACTGCTAGGGTCTTGCACATCTTTAATTGAATATGTTAACGCCAACGGAAAATCTGTTATTTTCTGAACATCTAAATTGTGCGAAAATTGTGTTCCTTTAACAATTAAAAATTCAATATTTGGTGTATTTTGTGCCATTTTATTTATTTTTTAATATCTCGGATTTCTTTGATTAACTGCCATGTCAAATGAAAATGTTAATTTCTTTGTGTTGTTTGATGAATCAATAATGTTTTGCGAACCTGCATTAATAACAATCGGTTCATAAAAATATGGTTGTTCTAATGCTGTAATAGTTGCGTCAACATCATAAACCTTTTTATAAGAATCATTTTCAACCCTCAAATAAACTTGTGTTGATGAAAACATTTCTGCAAAATGTGCCGCATATTCTGGTTTTAAATTTTGTGTTGTAACTGAAAAACCTTTAACATTTGTATTTGACCAATTTGAATTTCCAAAATCCATTGCATTGTTCCAATTATCATAACCCAATGATTGTTCAAATGTTTGGAATTTATTCTTTGTTTTTTCTACAAATGCCCCCCTACTAGAAACCATGTCATAACCACCCAACATGTTTTTAAATGCGAATCTCATATAACCGCCGTTGTCAATACATGACCTATCAACATTAAAATTATATATTGTTGACATTTCAGAATAAACACATGTTCCGCCACTATCATTTCCCGCCACAAAAGAAACACTATAATTTTTAACATTAATAAAATTTGTTCCCTCTGCTACTATTGGTGTAAATGCATTTTTAATGTCCCGAAATCCAACCAACACCGATTGTAAATTTGGGGATTCACTTACATCAATAGCATGAATATTTAAAAAAGTCAAAAAGTCATCTGAATAAGTTTTAATATAAATTTTATAATCATTACATATTCTATTGTCAAGCGGCGCCACAAACATTAACATATATGATTCGGATTCGTGAATTTTAACATTTGATGTTCTTAATGATGTTGTTTGGTTTCTTTTAATTATTGGATAATTTGTAAAATATCTTTTATATTGTTTATCTGTGTCAAAATAAAAATTAAAATAATCAAACACACTTGCATTGTTTCCATTACTTGTCACCATGTCATTCAACCACCTTTTTTCTGGAACACCCTCGTTAACAAAAAATCTATTTGAATTTGTTGTTGCTGCTTCCAAAACAATTAATCCTGTTGCAGCATCTAAATATTCTCTTTGAAATTTTACTGCTACATGATAAGTTGCGACATCTAGCCAAATTTTTTGTGTTAATAGTGAACCCTCATTTGTTCCCAATTGAATGTTGTTTGGATAATCTTTTAATGTGTATTTTGTTAATGTGTTGAAAATTTCAGATGAATCAAACAAAAATGTGTCAACCTGTGTTAAGCTTGGCGCCATCCTAAATTTTCCCGAAATTTGTGTTTCAACTGCTGTTGTTTGGTTTGTCACATAACATGTTGCAACAATGTTTGTTGTGTCTGCTGTTGTTTCAGTTACAATGAATTTTAATGGAACTAATGTTGAACAAAGTTTATCTGATTTTGGTTGTGATGTTATTACTATTGCCATTTTTTTATATTATTATTTCAATGTTGTTTGGAATTGCGTTCCCTATTATTTTTAAAACTTCACTTTCATAAACCTTTGAAATCTTTAAAATTTCATTGTTTATTTTTTGTTCTGATTTTCTAACAAAACCCAATTTCTGTTTGTCCATTGGATTACCGAAACCAAATCCACCCCGTGATGTTGATGTTTGTTTTGTTGCTATTGCGAACGCAATGCCACGGACAACATCATTTTGACTAGCAATCCCTTTTATTTTAATCCATTGAATCAATCCATCAATATATTTTGAATTTTGTGCCCCGCTTCTTTTACTTGCATCAAACGGAATGTTTGTTGCGTCAACTCCATATTCAACAATTCGCCAATAATCGTTTCCCCTAATTTTCAAATCCAAACTAAATTCACCAATTTGTGAAACATCATGTTGCAATGAATTAATTAATGAACCGGATGCCGAACGCTTTAATAATATTAATTCGTTTCCCAATATCACTTGAATGTCTGTTGCAATTTTATTTATTTGTGAAATGTCCATTGTTAATCTCTTGGAAATGTTGAAATGTCGGCACAATATCGGTAAAAATTGAAACTAAATGTGACTTTTAATCCCAACAATCGGTCATTTGATGCCTCTTTTATCCTTGTTATTTGCATTGGCGCGGTCATTACAAAGTCATTTCCCTGTGTTTCCCAATAATACCACCAATTATAAAACCATAATAACGCCTTGTCTTCTATTTCATCCCAAAATTCCAAAATTAAAAGGTCATCCGTAACATTATATTTGGATGGCAATTTGTCATAAACAACCAATGACCAACTTGCATCATTTAAAATGGTGTTTGAATTCCATGAATCAGTTGAAACATTTATTTGTGGGGGATTTAATACCATTAACGGCAATGTTTTCAAATGTATATTGTCAACCTCTTGCGGCCATCCAAAATAAAAACCCCCGCCCCCTGTTTGACCTGTCCAATAGGTTTTCATTTGGTCAACAATTAAATTTGTCTTTGTAATTTGTGCCATAATTATTATCTTTTATTGTTTTGTTTTGCGTTTGCTTTTGATTGTGATTCTTTTTCCATTCCCTTTTTAACTTCATTTTCATATTCATTATTTGCAGATTTCCAACTAATGAAAGTAAAAACAACATACAAATTTGTGAACCTTACCGAATCAATTGCATTGTTTGGTTGTGATGTAAACAACCCCGTTTTTGCAACATCATATAATGTGTTTAACCAACCATAAGGTTTCATTATTTCCCAATTGTTGGTTGCATGTCTGTTTTCTGTTCTGCTGCCATCTTTAAAAACATTAGGGAATTTGTTTTGTAAATGTTTATTTGTGTCCTCAAAAAAAAAAGGAAATCCCAAACAACATTCATTTTCAAACTGCCAAACATTTTTGTTTTCTTAACAACCAATTGTTCATCATAAATTTCGTTTTCTTTACGACAAAGAATTGCCATCTGTTCCGCAATAACTCCAAATTTTCCAGATTCGTTTTTTTCTGTTAACATTTCCAATTGTGCCGTTTCAATGAAATCACCAAATGTTGATGTCTTCATTTGTGCAGTTGGAAAAAAATATTCCTCACCTTTTAATTTAAAAGATTCTTTTTTGTCTTCTTTGAATTCCATTTTTTCAACATCACCATTCAGAAAATTTGTCATCAATAACAATGTGTCTGCCATTTCATCCGCATTAACTTGATTGATTGTTTGTTTATCAATTCCCGTTAATTGTGAAAAAACATTTCTGTTAACTCTTATGTTATGAATGTCCCGTTCTTTATTCAATGTTGAAATGTCTGATTGATTCATGTTCAACATGTCCTCATCTGTTGGTTCAATGAATTGATTTGTTTTTATAACTTTAAACAATTTAGAATAATCATTTAAAGTTATTTCATTCCATTGATTTGGAATTTTACAATCTATTTCCCCTACTTTTAAATCAATCATTTTTCGTTTGTGTTTTGGTTTGTTTTGTTTTTTCCATTATGAAATCATATTGTGCAATCATATTTTCCAATTTTGTTATTGTTTTGTGTGTTGTGTCAAATAGAAATTCCGTTTCTGCATTAACCTGTGTTTCATTTTCTTTGTTTTTTGATGACGCTGCAAAACCAATTCCCGCAAATAACAAATAATTTGGAAACATATAAATCCATTCCGATTCATCAATGTCCATTGCATTTAATTCATTTCCAATATTGTTGTGTAATTCAATAGCGTTAGACAACACCGGTTTAAAATTATTAAATTTATTAAAATTGGCGTCTTCTGTAATCCTATAAATAAAACCCTCAACATCAATAATGAAATCATTGATAATTTTTTTGTGATTATTATTTAAAGTTTTAATTTCCATAAGCTGTGCAAAACTAAAATTTTTTTTTATATGTGCGTCGTAATTTGTGGTTAACCAAAATAAAGAATTTTTGTTTTATTTAATTCTAGGAACATTCGCATAATTAATGCGTCCGCAATGTCTGGTGAACGACCCAACAATTGTTTAATTTTATCCTTTGGTGTTATTGACAATTTATTGTCTTTGTCAATGTCGTGTTGTTTAACCATTTCAAATTCCATAATGATTTGTTGTTTCAATGTTTCATCATTTGTATTAATAAAGATTTGTCCGTTCATAACTTTTTCGGCAAATTTATAATAACATTGTGTTTTCAAATTACGATAATTTTCATTGTTCAATGCCCTTGCATTATTCACAAAGGATTTTGAACCCTTTAAAATATCAACAAACCCACCACCAACACCATCAGAATCGGCAACAATATTTGAACGCTGCACATTATGTTCCTTTGCCATTGAATCAACTATTTGTGCCAATTCATCAATTGAATTTTTATCCAATGTTTTAATTTGTTCAACACGCCAATTGTTCCACAAACAAATAACAGATTTATCACGCCCGAATCTTGCAACATCAACTGAAATGCATTTTTCACCAACAGATGAAACAAATGTGTTTGTGAACATGTCGTTTAATGCATCAATTGAATATAATTGTGAATCATTATCTGAATATTCCCAATCACCAAATAACAATCTTTTTTGGTTTATGATGTCCAATTGTTGCAGTTGTTTAATATAATGTTTTGAAATGTTAGGGTTGTCCGTTACTAATGATTGAACAAATTGTTTATTATTTTCCAATGTCCCATCTTTAAATTTTTTGTAAAACTCTGAATAAATCCAACCCTTTGATGGATTGCATGTCATTAATAATTTTGGTGTCAATCCGTGATTGTCTAAATTGTAACGCATCCGTGACTGAATAACATTATAAGCCATTGGCGTTATTTCTGTTGCTTCATCTATAAATGCCCCCGTAATTTCCATTGACCCCAGAGAATCAAAATTGGGGTCTGATGGATAATGGAACATGTCCTTTAATAAAATTTCTGATTTTGTTTTGTGAATCGTAATTAAAGACTTTGTTTCGTTATAAGTGAAATCCACATTTGCAATCAACCCCTGCATTTGGCAAACTTCAAAAAGTGAACGCAATGTTGTTTCCTTTAAATTCTTTAATCTTGACCTGCCAATAACATATCTGGTTTTTGGATATTTCAAACATTGTTTTAAAACCCAATAAGCACCCAACATTGATTTCCCACCACCTGCACCACCACCATATAAAATGACATTGGTTTGTTGGTCTTCTAAATAATCAATTGCCGTTGTCTGTTTTATTGATAGCTTCATTTATTGCATATGTTTTTGTTTCGTTCCAATTGATTGGTTGTCCATTTTGTCCCGTTAACTCTTGCCTTTCAACATAACCCCGTGATTTTCCTTTTGTCTTTAAATAAAACAATATGCATGGAACATTCCCATCCTTTATTTGTTTCCACAATTCGGATTCACAAATGTCAACTGCAATTTCTGAAATGTCATCAACCGCAATTTTAAATTTTGTGTCTGTTTCATAATATCTGTAAAATGTTGAACGGGAACATTTACCAAAATGACACGCCAATGTTACATTCCCCATATTTTGTTCCAATTGTTTCAATAATTGGTCTTTTGTGATTTCCGTTCTTTTTTGTTCCTTTTTTATAGATTGCCCCATTTTGCTTCAATTTTATATTTTAATAATTACAAAACTAATCAATTATATTTAATTAAATTGCATAAATTAAACATTTCTTTTATTTGTCATCTATTTCCCAACCCTCATGATTGAACCCACCCAATGAATTGATTGGAACATTTAATGCCTCAACAACTGCAAATTCAAATATTTTTGATTTATTATCATATCCCAAAACTTCACCCCAATTTTCACATAACAATTCCCACATTTCAAATGTTTCCTTACTTACTTTTAATGTAACGACTTTGTCAAATTTTTCGTTCTTTATTTCCTTTGATTTGTCTTCATCCAAATAATCATTTAGTGATTCATATTTTTTGAAATTATCATTTGATTTATATTTGTCAAAATCTGTTTTCATTTCTATTGGTTTAATTTGTTCAACAATTGTTGTGGTGTGTAAATGGTCAACCCGTTTGAATAGTTTTCATATATACATGTAAATTCATTTTGTTGTTTGTCAAATGTCCAAAAGGTTTTCACATTAGATTCAATTTGTTTTTTCAATATTGATTTTATGTTTTTATATTTCATTTTCTAGTAAATTTTTTTTCAATCACTTCATTAATTACTCCAACACTAATTTCCAATTTTTCGGAAATCTGTTTTATTGTTAAATCATTTTTCAATCCATCCATAATTTTTTTCTTTTGTGATGGTTTCAGGAATTCATATTTCATATTTATTTGTTTTAATTATTTAAAAAAAAGAATGGGACGCAACCACGCGCCCCACTCAACCAAAAAAAACCAACATCCGAGAAACAAACAAAACGGATGCCAATTATAGAAATGTAAAAATATGTTTGTTTTTCCATTATAGTGTCGCACTTTTAAGAAATTAATTTAATGGTGATGTGTTGTCAATTTTCTTTTGTGCATTCTCTTTTTGCAATGCGTTCTGAACTTGACCCATTTTTGCAAACAATCCGTTCAATCTTTTTTGGCGTTCCAATTCAACTTCAATGAATGTGATTCCAATATTATTTTCCCCATGTTTCTTTGTATAGGTTTTTAACATGTTTTCACATGATGAAATTTGTTCTTTTGTCCTTGATGTCCAAATTGTTTTTAGAATGTGTAACATTTCATTTTTTGCGTTTAATTTTTCCATTGATTCTTTTTTAATTTCGTTTATTGATTTATTAAATTTTAATTTTTTCATTTCTTTTTTTTGATTTGGTTTTTTGTTTTTAAGCTGGGAATATTTTTCACGGCTTCAATTCTGCTTGTTATTAAATTAGTGTCCAACAACATTATTGCAACCCTCTTTAATGTTTTTGAATCATAAGTTGGTTCACCAATATCAACCCAATCCATCAATTCAAACACCAATTTGTTTTGGTCTTTAATAATCAATCCTTTTATTAATTCAACTAAAAAAACAACGGGGTCATTATTTCCCTTTGCTTGTTGAATCAACCATTTGTGAAATGCTGTTGGTTCTGTTATTATAAATGTTGTTTGTTCCAAACATCCGGAACATTCTATTGTTTCCAAATAGACTTCTTTTTGACAACATGTTGACACTACATTTTTTCTGAATTGTGATTTTGTTATTTCCATTTTTAAAATTTTATTATTATTTGTTTTTCATCAAAATTGATTTCAATACTTGTTATTAAAACATTGTCTGCATTTTTTGGTTGTTCAGATGTTATTTCAAAATCTTTAATTTCTTTTGTTAAGTCATAAAAACATTCTGTTTCCACACCATCCCATTCGTTTTGTCCATTATTAAAATATGTTAAATTAATGTCAAAATGATTTATTGATTCTGCCAATGCTCCAATGTTTTTCACACCCCATGAACGGGTTTCAAAATGAAACGACCAATCAATTATTGCCGTTGGTTGGATTTCATTAATTGAATAAATGGTTAATTCTTTTTTTGTTTTCAAAAATTTTTCAATTCCAAAAACATCAAAATCAATATATTTATTTTCCCTTGTGTATGTTGTAAATTTCATTTCTTTATTATTTTAATTGATGTTTCATTTAATTGTGAATGTAAAAATTCCCCCAATGCATCCGCCCCGTGTTCATAAATCCATTCATCAAATCCCATTTGTCCAAAACTTTGATAAACTGATTCATTTTCATAATTCCAATTGTTTGTTGATGTTTCTAAATTAACAAACTTTGAATCACGGAACGAACCCAAATGGTGTGTTTTAATAAACTTTAATTCACTTCCGGACACATTACACCACAAAACCACAATAATTGAATCAGTGTCTTTAAAATAATAAACAGAATGTGTTTCATTGTTTATTTCAGTTTCAAATTCAATGTCATGCAATCCATCATTTAATTTCAAATAATCTTGAAAATTTAATTCTTTTGTTTTCATTATTATTGTTTTTTATTTTTACTAGAAATGAACCCAGACATTGCGTCGGAAATTATTTCAATTTCAGAACTTTCCATGTTGTCCAATGTTGAAATAAGCACCTCAAACCATTCAACAATGGTTTCATTATCTTGTGTTCCCTCTATTAAATAGATTTCTTTTGGTGTTTTAATACTATCACAAGAACCCCATAAAATTGTTCCCGTTCCTCTAATTGTTCCCTTGAATGTAATGATTGGGTCATAACATTGAATGTTGTCCCCTGCTTTGAATTTTGTTTTCATAATTTTTGGTTTTTTTTGGTGTGTTATTAGTTTGGGGTTTCCCCCGTTAGTTATTTAAAAAGTTATTTTTGTAAATTCTTCCATCATTGTTTCTTTGTTCCATTGTTTAACCCTTGCGGATAATTTATTAATATCACAAATAATAAAGTTATTTTTCCCAACAACAAATGAAACTGCCGTGTCGCCAAATACACTTATTTTTTTTCCGGTAAACGAACTTAATTTTGTTTCCAACCATTTTTCTCCCTTTACTTTTGTTTCAATCCAAAATGGGTTCGTTGTGTTTTTTAATTCTTTCAATGTTATCGTTTTCATAATTGGTTTTTTTTGGTGTCATCAAAACTTTGTGTCTTGATTTCTTTTGTAAAACTACAAAAAAGTTTGACATAAATAATAAAAAACAACATTAAATAAAAAAAACTTTCATTTATCTTTGTTTGCTAGATAGGAGGGAACAAAATGTATTAACCAAATACGGCAAAATTGCCCTTATGCCCCCCCCACCTTTGCGTTTTTTAACCTTTCAAAACATCAACTTTCATTAATATAGTTTGTTATTTGTTCAATTGATTCATCAAAACCCTTGCAAACAACGGCATAATAACCCCGTTCGTTTAAATTAACAATCCATTCCTTTTGTTCTTTAGATGCATAACACTTTTTGTTTGCCTTTAATTCAATAAACATTCCGTGATGTTTTTTGGTTGGATGCATTATTTGTAAATCTGGCATTCCTTTAACATATCCGGATGCCTTCATTTTCTTTGCAACAGACAATGATGTTCGCATTCCCCCAGCACTTGCACAATACAACATGTTTGGAAAATTATATTTCAACCAATTAACAACGGCAATTTGAACCATCAATTCATTTTGTGCCATACTAAATTTTTAATCTTTTTAATCCTGTTCCCTTGCGGCTTCTATATGACAATTCTGGATTTGGTTTATGATTTAATTTTTGCCTTGCATCTATTATGTCAATATCAATTTTCTTTTTGTGATTCAATATCCATGTGTAAAATGTTTTTACATTCAAAGCAAATAAATCAGTTTCACGCAAACCACGATAAAAAGAAATTTCAACATCTTTGAAGGTCATGCCCCTAAATCTAATTTCATGCAATAAATCAAACGACAATGTTGTTGCAAGAACTGAAATGTCTTCAGCTGTTTTTGTTTGACCCAATTGAACCAATGTTTTGGAAATCAATTCCGCACACTTAATTGTTAAATCTTGCTTTTGTTTTTCTGTTGCCATAATTTTAAAATAATTTTGTTTGTGTTAAAAAAGGGATTAACCTTTTGTTTGCAATGTTAACATATTTTTCGGATATTTCCGAACCAATCCAATTTCGGTCTAATAAATGCGCCGCCTTTGCAGTTGTTCCTGAACCCATAAATGGGTCATAAATTAAATCCCCTTTTTTTGAAAAATAATTTATAAAGTATTTCGGCAACCAATCCCCAAATGCATAACCATGACCCCCATTGTCTTTGCCATTATTAACGGGTTTGATTATATAATTTTTTATCATATTTTCACCAAAATTATTGTAATCGTATTTTCTGCCATCTGGATTATTTGGAACAATACAAAAAATATATTCATAAGAATTGCAAACAATACCACGGCCAACGGGGTTTGGGTTTGGTTTTATCCAAATAAATGTTTCTTTTAAATTATCTTTGAATTCGTTCATAATAAATGCGGCTATCCCCTTACATCCTGCATATTCTCCAACATTCCAAAAAACATAATGTTTTGAAACCCGCAACATTTCGTTAATCCATTCTTTTGTTTGGTTAAAATATTCGTTAATTTCTAAGTCATCAGAATAATTATCATATAACAAATCGGAATTGTTTGTGTTCCCCCTGCCTTTGCCAATGTTATATGGGGGTGATGTTATAACCATGTCAACAAAATCATTTTCCATTTTTGACATTGTTTCAAAATTACTTTCATTGTATATTTTATTTATTTCCATATTGTTTTTTTATCATTTCAATTGCGCCATTGTGTGCATCAACCTGTTTGTGTATTTTTGAATTTTGTGGTTGGTCTTTTGTGTTCCTTGACCACCTTTTTATTCTCAAATTCAAATCCCATGTTTTTTGCAATTGAAAACGCATTTTCCCACTTGAATTTTGTTCACCCCAATAATCAATAAATTTTTCGGATTCCATTTTGTTTAATGTTCCGTTTTCAAAAACATCAATTCCAAAAGTTTGCAATGTTTGTTTCTTTTGCTTTATAGGTGTTTTAATAGTTGTTTTATTAGTTGTATTATTATGTTTTAAATTTGGCTTAACGCTGCCTTTAAATTGATTTAAAGTCTGATTTTCAATTTGTTTAAATACTGCCTTTAAAACTCTTGTGCGACCATCAAATGAAATTTGTTCAATGAACCCCATTTTTTTAAGTTTTGAAATTGATGTTGAAATTGTTGTTTTAGTAACACCCAAAAATTCAGCAAAATAATCATTGGACGCAAAACAACCCCGTTCATTGTCTAATGAATTGATTTCCACAACTAAAATTTTATCTGTCCAATTCAATTCTTTGTTCAAATAAATTTCTTTTGGAATCCATATCCCTAAAAATTGGCGGTTTTCTTTGGTTTGTTTGTTTTGCATTTTACAAAGTTATAAAATTAAAATGGCAAATCATCAACATTATTTGTATTTGTTGAAACTTTTTGTGATGCTGGTTTTGAATATGTTTCTTTGTTCATGTTAAATTGTGAAACCTCAACATAATGTGTTAATCCGTTTTCAGCTTTTACACGCCTTGATTTGATTTCCAATGTTACTTTGTTGTCTTTGTTTTTATATTGTTGTAGTTGTTTTGAAAATTCATCCACATTAATAATGTCAACATTTAAAATTGAACCGCCGTTTTCAAATGTTTTTTCCCTAACGAAAATTCCATTCATAAAAATTTTTTCTTTGTTTTCCATTTTGTTTTCTTTTATTTATTATTATTATTTTTATATCTTGTTGAAAATATTTTATTAATTGTTTCATATGGTATATTGAAACGCATGGATGCAGAACGAATTGATTGTTCTTTTATAACTATCCATTGAATTATTTCATCCTTTTGGATTTCAGTTAATTCATCAAAAGATTTATATATTTTTTTCCCCATTTATAATTTTATCTAATTTTTCCAAATTTAATTCCATTAATTTGCCTATTGTTTTTAATTGATTCAAACGAAACAATTGTGGGTTTTCACAATATGATTTTATTGTTGGTTGTGATAGGTTTAATTCTGTTCCCAATTCCCTTTTTGATAGCCCGTAAAACCTTAATGTTTTTGTAAATTGATTGTCTTTTTTTTTCATTTTATTTTTTATTATTAAAAACTCCATTTTTTATCATTTCTTTATATTGTTCCCTACAATCCCTATGTATTTGATTGTCTTTTAATTCAACAACTAATTTGTCAATTTCTGATTTTCGCATACCATCAATTGAATTTAACAAATTATCAATTTCGTGTGCACTTTTGTTTGATGTTAAAATTAAGGATTCAACAAAACCCAAATGTTGAACATTTACAATTAACGGGTCATCAATGTCATCAAACATTTCATCAATAAAATTCAAATTATTTGTTTTCATTTAACAAATGAATCTGATTCATCTTCACTTTTAACGCCTATTTCGTAAAGATTTAACAATTTCAAAACTGCACGAGCCAACGCCCGTTTTTCTGCCATCTCTAAAACATACCATGAATTTGTGTTTCCATCCTTATATGAAGCCCCTTTGATTGCAGACCCGAATGTTTCCATTGTTTCATCACCCTTTTTTGAAATGGCTTTAACGGCTGCAAAATTTGATTCACATTTAATGACTTCAAATTTAACATCAATATTTGATTTTGCCATAATTTTTTCAATTCCCGACCTTGTCAAAATAACATAATGTTGATGCTTAAAAACATCCTCTGGCGTTAATTCATATTCAATATACATTTTTTTTAATTGTTCCCTGTTGTTGTTTTTTTGTTCCATAATTTTTTCTTTTTGGTTTTACAAATGTAATGTTTTTTTATTTAATATAATTATTTTTCATAAATATTTCCCCCATATTTTGGTGTTGAATCTGCATCAATCATTCCCTTTGATTTAACAATTAAACCCTTGACAATGTCCCCACCTTTAATGTTTTTAATTAGTTTTTCCCACTTTTTAAAATTCCTAAATGTAGTGTCAACACATGTTCGGTATGATGAAACACCATCATTAAAGAACAAATAAAACATGTCCCCACCGAATCGTGATTTAACTTTTTTTTGATTCTTATAAATGAATTCCCCTTTTTTCAATTGAACAATGTCAATGTGTGCCTGTTTAAATTTTCCCATAATATTATTTTATTGTGATTAGTGTTTTCCCTGTCCATTTATCCAATGTGTGAACACAAATAATTCCCGTTTCCAATTTGATTTCAAAAACCAAATATCGTTTTATTATTTTGTAAAATTTTGATAAAATGTAGTTTTTCATAATTGTAATTTTTTTTTGGTTGACACAAAATGTGCCGTTTTATACCACCAAAACCCCGACATTTTCATGCCGAGGTGTTGGGGGTGATTGTGAATTATTTTATAATTGTTTTCAGTCTTAAATTAAACAAGAGATTCAACCCAATATTCAATTCGTTTATCCTTTTGTTTGCATTGAATAATTGTTTTTCGTTTTGTGGGAACATTTTAACAGAATTTGATTTTGGTTCAATAATCAAATCAACATCTTTTCCAAATTTTCCATTTCTTTTAAACATCCTGTCAAAATTAACCAAACATTTTAATCTTGTGTGTGTGTTAATCATGTTGTTAATTTCATTGTCTAAATCTGTTCTGGGATTTTCCATTAATTTGTCAATCCATTGCAAATTTGCAGGTGATGAACATTGTTTTTGAAAAATCACATATTGTTCAAAATTCATTGTTGTTTTTTTTGTTTCAGTGATTTCAATTGTTGGATTGTCAATGTTGCTTGTGTTAAGAAAAATTTTCATAATAGTTATTTTTTTTGGTTTCGTTTAAAACATTATTGTTTCAAATCTATTGTCAAAAATACAAAAAAGTTTTATATAAACTAACATTGTTTCATTTATTATTATGAAATCAACACTTTACTAGGGAAAAATAATTTATTTATTTTATGATATTGTGGGAAAATTGACAAATTAACCCCTCATTTTCACACCAAATGAACGCCTCACATGCTTGTGTTGACCCAATATAACCCTTTAAATTGTGCCATGCGTCCGTTCCGCTTAGTGAACGCATATAGCGAACAACCATCCCTTTATGTTCATTGGTTGACATATATTTGATTTCCTTTTTATGGTGTAAATGTCCAATATGTATTTCACGGAATTGTGTTTGCGACCATAATTTTGGAACTTCTGTTGCAACTAGCAATGGCAAATCTGCAATTTTCTCATTGTTCCCATGTGTGTAACTAATTAAACAATTTCCAAACTTATAATGTTTTCGGGGTGTTGGTTCATTGTTAACATTTACATTGTCATTATTATGATACCAACAAGACAAAACATCACCAACATAAAACGAGCGTTCCCAATCGTGATTCCCTTGAACAATAACAACATCAATTGGCGCAACAACTGACAACATATCAATTCCGGCAATCAACAATTCCCGCCCTGCTTTAAATGTTTTTTGCCAACGCAGGTCTTCATCTTGAGGTGTTCCGGCACTTGTTTGATTTAATCGTGAATCAGAATTAAAAAAATCGTTCCCAACGGGAAAAACAACCCTTTTGATGTCATAACCCTTTGAACGCTTAATAATGGCGTCAATAGCTGTTAAAAATCGTTTGGTTGCAATTTTAGTGTCGTAATTGTCCCCCGTTTCCAAACCCCAACATAATTTTCCAAAATGTAAGTCAAAAATGTTGACCTCCAACAAATGACCCTTTTTGATTTTCTTATAATTAAATGTCGGATATTTTGGGGAAAATGATTTTACTTCATTAATTAATTCATCCCGTAAAATTTTAATATTTAAAACATCATTGTTTTTTTTCAACCACGCTTTAATTTGAAATAATGGTTCAACAATTATTGTTCCATCAACATTTGAACCAACCTCCCATTTATTAACAACATATCTTTCAATTTCCCAAACATCCAAATCAATGTCGCAATTTTCAATTAAATCATCAATGCTTTTAATTCTGGTTGACTTTGGCGTTTCTATTGTTGCGCCTTTTTTGTTTTCGTTAAATTTAATGTCATGTCCACTGCTTGCCGATTGAATAGCTAATTCCAAACAATGTTTTTGAATGTGTTTTGGAAATTTTCGCAAATGTGTTATTGCAGATTGTAAATCTACATTCCAACGGGGTCGGAATTGTTCCCGTTTTATTGCCAAAATTTATAAATAAAATAAAACAAAATAAATCCACCAAATCCAAAAAATAAATAATTAATTGTTTTGTTTTTCTTTTGGATTTCTTTAACAATGACCCGTTCAACAATTATTTCCTTATTTAAAAAAATAGTGTCTGACAAACATTCACCCATTAAATAAATAATTGAATCCGTTTTTAAATATTTAACAATTAATTTGTCCCGTTCAATAATTAGTGTATCGTTAGAAACACCAAAAACAAAAGTTGTGTCAACTGCAACGCCGTGTGTGTTTATCGTGTCCGACAATCTGATTGTGTCCGTTGGTTGAATTAATTCAGGGAATTTTTTTGTTAAAATATAAATCCTTTCCTCTGCCCTTTGTTTTTGGTATTCATAACAATCAACGGGTGATTTAAACGAACAACAACCCGTTAACAATAACAATAATAAAATTGAAAGTATGTTATTTTTTACAATTTCCATTTTCTTTGCAACATCCGGATGGTCTTTTTGTTTCGCCATAAATATAACCAATCACAAATGGCGATAATGCTGCAAAATATGCGGCAAATTCCGACATGTTTGTTCCGTTGTTAATTCCTTTTAATCCAAAAACGACCCATGCAACAATCATAAATGTTGTGATGAACGCCCTTTTTGAACTTAATAAACCAAATAAATTTTTCATAATATATATATTTTTTTAATATCCACTCCTGTTATGTGGATTTGTAAATTCTAAATTCTTTTTGTCAATTCCGAAAACATCTTTAAAGAAATCCGGCACGAAATAACATGGACATGACTTTGTTGAAAATTGATTGTGTCCCGCAAATTTTATGTCTGGATGCCTTAACAATTCATGTTCAATGTAAGTTTTTAAAGTTTCAATTTGTTTTTTATTCATTGTGTTTTTGGCTTTTTTATTCTTATCCAAACCACCAACATAACAAATATGTTTTGAAACTTGATTTTGACCCTTTACGCCCCATGTCATTTCTGAACTTTCAATTGTGTCATCATATGGGTTTGTTCCTTTTGCAAAATGCATATTATGCAATTTTCCATCCAATGTAATCAAATCAGAATAACCAACCCTTGACCAACCACGGCCATTTTTTCCCATGTGCCATTCTTTGATTTGTTCGGGTCTAATATCAACCCCATCAATTGTTGCAGAACAATGAATTATTAAATATTTTAATTTTGACATTTAACAAAAATAAGTAAAAATTTTATAGGTGTGTCGTAATTTTTGGAATTATCATTTTGTGGTGTTCCAATTTTTTATTTCTTTAATGACCTTTATTGATGTCCATATTATTGCAATTGAATATGAAATAATTTTTAAAACTAATTCTGTGTCTGTCATACTTATGCCAATTGCTGTGATATTTAAAAAAATAGTTGATGGACAAATTTTATGTATTAATTCATTCATTGTTTTATGTTGTTAATCTTATTGTTTGCGTCATGTGAAAGTTTAATGCAGTAACTGCAGAAGACTCTGCAACTAAAATAATTAAATCACCCTTTATTGGTGATGGTGAACATGTGTTAAATGATGACACATCAAAACAAATTGGATTGTTGTTCCCTGTTAATGCAATTGCGCCTGTTGATGCTAATGTGCAAAATGTTATTGGTGTGCTACTTTGTTGACAAGAACCCCACGGCACATGTAAAAGGTGAAAATTAACAGACAATCCATTACCGCCATAAACTTTTCCTGTCCATGATGACATTGTTTCACCTGTTTTTGTTAATGTTAAAATTGCACCACCAACGGCATTTTTTGGTGTTATTGTTGTTGGCGCATTTCCCAAATTTAGTGTAAATTTATGTTCATTGTTTCCGCTTGGAGGTGAAAATGAATAGTAATTTCCGGCGGTTAAATTTGCCCCATATCCTTTGTCGCTTGTTGTTGTTATTTCTGTGTTTGTTCCGGCACTATCCACAACCCAATCAAGGTTTCCAGATGCGTTTTTTGTTAATTTTGTTGAATTTGCTGCAGTTGAAAATCCTTTTGGAACATGCAATTGCAAATCGTTTAAATTTTTATGTAGGTTTGTTGACATAATTTTATTTTGTTTTTGTTTTAGATGTTGGTTTGTTGTCAAATTGTGAAACACAAACTGCAATCCGTTGTGTTAAATTTGGAAAATCAATTGACATTATTTCTGTTTCAATACATCTTGAAATAAATGTGTCTTTCGTTTCCCCTTTATTTGGTGTTGGCAATGGCATGTTTAATAAATTATCATGCCATGTTGTTTTGAAACTCCATTTTTTGTGTTTCCACAATCAATTGAATTTGAACTTTTATATTCTGGAAAATCTGTTGCGTTTTTATCTAAAAATTCAATCATTGCCTGCAACATAACATTCCCACGCCTGTATGTGTCTTGCTTGTAAACATTTAAAGTTTTTGAATCAACTGCCTTTGCAAATTCGGGAATTGCCGTTACAATACCACTTGATGTTGAATTGTCTTGGATTTCATTTATAGCCTCAAACCTCACAAACCACGCAAATGTTGGAATTAACCATTGCGCCATAAAATCAATTTCCTCTGTTGTTGGCGTTCCAACCGGTGTTGAATTAAAAATCTTTTTTAGATGCAAATAAAAATCATTTCCAATTGCACTTTTTAAATGTGCAAATTCTGCCATCTGAATTAAATTTGTTGAAATTAATTGTGGGTCGGTGTTCGCATTTGTGAACGAATATGTTATTGTTTGCGCCGCTGTTATTAGCGGGTCATATGCCAAATAATTATTTGTGATTGCCATTATATTTCTTTTTTGTTGGTTAACATTACATCCCCAAATTCTGTTGCTTCAAATCCTAAAACCAACCTTTGTTCATTAATTGTTAAAACTTGACTTGGGACAATTTCAGATAAAAAGGAAACCGGCGGTTCATATATAATTTCAAAATCTGAAATGTCCAATGTTGTTAAATCTGAAATCACTTTTTGAATTTTCCCAAAAATTAATTCCTCAACATCTTTAATTATTGTTCCCATGACCATTTCCCATGCAACACGGATTTCATTTCCTGTATTGCTTAATTTCCCACCCGCAACAATTCCCGACATTGCTGGTTGCCATCTGTGTGCAGTAATTATGTTTTGTGATGTTAAGGATTGTAATTCCATAAATGCACCATCAGAACCATCATTTAATAATGTTATGTTTGCTGGTGATGTGTCCCCATTTTTAACCAAAAACAAAATCTTTGAATTGTTTCCCCTGCCTGTCCATTTCAATTGTGCTTCTTTAACTAATTTTTCCGCTTCCTCTTCACCCATATCACCATTGATTTCAACAATTGCAGATGGTGTGAAATTATTTAAAAATTTACTTTCATTATATCTTTGCAATTCCCAATCAATTGACAACCATGACATTGCTGCAACAAAATCTGGCAATCCATAATAATTAAATGTCGGTTCGTAATCCTTAAAATGAATTATTGATGTGTTTTTGTCAAAATTTGGATATATTGGAACAACTGCCGTGTCTTCTTTTGATGTTCCATATTTTGACCAATCCGGATGAATGTAAATTTCCTCTTGATTTTTTGAAACACGACATTTTGTTGCATCAATATGAAACAAATTAATTCCCCCCTCATGTTTTACAATTTGCATATAAGCATTTCCAAAAGAATAATAATCATTTATGATTCGGCCGTAAACTTCACGCAATGATTCACCCGTGTTGGCGTCATCAATAAACAATTGCACATTTGGATTTTCTGAATGGAAATTTTTTCCCATGCTTAAAATCTTTTTTTGTGCTAAAATTGACCTGTGCGTTGGTGATTGTCTGCCAACCTCTGCCAAATATTGTGGAAATAAATTGTCATCACCAAATGGAATAAATGGGGTTCTTATTGTTTTTAAATCAACATTTTCCCTTATTTTTTCAGGGACACCAACATTAAAAACCTCAAATTTAGTAAATTTATTTTTCTTTATTGCTGCATTAATCTGTTGGTCTGCTTTTTTTCTTTTGTTCATTTTTTACGGGTTTTGTGGATTCTTTAATTTCTGAAACATGTTCAAATCCATCATTAAATAATTTTTTCAAAATCTCTTGATTTACTAAATGTGTTTCATACTTGTTTCCATTATAACGAAACCTTGATGAACCCGCAACTTCTTTGCTTAATTTATACTTTGCCATTTTAAATAATTTTATTTGTTAAAAATACAACTTTTTTTCAACTTTATTAATAAAAATAAAAAAAAATTGGGAACATTTTTAGTGTCCCCAATTTAATTTGTTTTCAAATCCTTAATTTAGAACTTAATTGTTCAGATTAAACAGGGATTGTTCCCGTGAATTCTCTTGGATATTCTCCTTGTTGTGTTGTTATTGTGATAGCTGTTCCGTTTGCATCTTGTAAAGCCATCCCCGTTGTTTCTTCACCACTTGTGAATTCCATGTAAGCTGTTTCATCAAATATTTCATCCCATCCTAAAACAAACTTATATGTTAACGCTGGTGTTGCACAATCATCTGCATATGTTTCAACAATTGCAGTAATTCCGCAACTCGTTACCAATTCCATCAAATCATGGTTAACAACTCCCGTAACTTTTGGAATGTAAAATTCCAAACTAACTTCAATCATTGTTGACCCGTTTTCTCTAGTTGCAGATGCTGTAAATCCTGCCGTTCCTCTTTCAAATTCCCATTTGTAAAAAACCGCTGCTGCAACCATCACAACCGCTGTATAACCATGCGAGCCCGCTGTTGCGTCTAATGTGAATGATGTGATGTCATCCGTGTTTGCCAAATGAATTGTTTTTAATCCGCCACGCCTGTTTCTGTCGCAACAAATAACATTGTGTCCTCCTGTAATTGCCATTTCTTTATTTTTTTATTTATTAATATTAGATTAGTAACCAATTTGAACAAGTGAATCATGTAAAAATTGAAGACCTAATTTGAAATAAGCACGAACATAAACTTTTTCAGTTAAATCATCATAAAACATTTTCATTTCCCCTTCTGGGTCGTTTGTGTCTGTTCCAACAGCTAGATTTTGTTTTGCAACATATGCAATCCTTACATTATCAGTGATTAATCTTTGAGCCGTTGCAACATCCCATGAATACATTGGAATAACTTCAACACCTCTGAAATATAATTTCATTGAACCATCAACTAATTGTGAAAAACCCTCTGCATTTCCTAGACCCTCTAATGATGTCATGTAATCATCATAAACTAATCTTGAAACATAAAACGCCTTATCTCTTGAATCAACACCTTGTAATGCACTTGGCGCCGCTGCCCACATTGCACGCAATGCAACTAATGCATCACCCGTTGCAAATGCTCCAGAATTTGCAATTGCCACCTTTCTTGCATCAATTACTGCATCTGCAATAAATAATTTCCACCATCCATCTGTTGAATCATAACATGATGCGTTTGAACCTGCTTCAGCCGTATCACCAAACCATGCTAATTTAATAATGTCTTCAGAAATTCCGTTTCTAACATTTTGTAAAATTGTGTCCATTAACGCCGTTCCCTCAAGGTTCATAACATTAACTCCATTTCTAAATGATTCCTCTAAATATGTTCCAAAAAATGCATCTTGACATTGTGAAACTGCAACCCTCATTCTCCCTGCCGTTATTACTTTGTCATTTACATTGAAATCACCACTTTCAGCACCACCACATGTTGTGTATTTTTTTACGATACAAGACAACGCGTCTGCTGTGTAAAGATTCATTTTGAATTTTACATTTGGTATAACTCTAAATTGCATTAAATCCGAATCTCTAAAGATTGGTTCAAGGAACAATTCGTTAAAATTTGCACCGCTGTATGTTGCTGCGATGTTGTCTAATGCTACATTTGCCATAATTATTATTTTTTATTTATTATTATTATTGTTATGATTTCCTTTGTAATGTTTTGACCATTGCGTTAAAGAACGCTGCGTTTGGGTCAATCACTGAATTTTCAACAACAGATGGGTCATTGTTTGGTGTTACATCTGTTTTTCCTGCTTTTATTTTTGAAATTTCATTTGTTTTGTTTGCAATTATAGAATTTGCAACTTCTAATTCTTTTGCAACATTTTCTGCTTCACCCTCTGCCATTCCCATTTTTTCCTCAATGTCGTGAATTGCATTTTCTAAGTTGTCAACTCTTGATTTTAATTCCTCATAAGTTAACGCCCAATCTGCGTCTTCTGCTGGTGTGCCTTCCTCATGGCCTTCCTCATGTTCATTTTTAAGACCCAGAACATTTTTGATTTTCCCAATTAGGGTTGTGTCGTTTGAAACTTCTAATGTTTCAACAACTTCATTTTGCGTTTTTTCCGCCATAACAATTGTTTTTGATTTATTTATAATAGTGTTTATTTTTTCATTTGTAATATTTGCAAACTTTGAAACATCATAATTATTTTCAATTTTTAATGGTTGTGTGATTCCATTGATTAATCCCAATTCCATTGTTTCATCTGAATTAAACCATGTTTCAACATTCATTAAATCAATATAATGTTCTGCACTTTGTTTTGATTTGGATGCATATATTTCTGCAATTTCATTTCTTATTTTATCCAAAATGTTTGCCGTTTTTCTTAATTCATTTGCATCACCACCGGACATTGCAAATGGATTGTGAATCATAAATAATGAATTCTCTGCCATTTCTATTTTGTCCCCTGCCATTGCAATAACAGACGCAATTGATGCGGCTATGCCCTCAACTTTTGTTGTTACTTTTTTAGAATGATTTTTTAATGCGTTGTAAATTGCTAATCCATCAAACACCGAACCACCCAATGAATTTATGTGGACATCAATGTTTTTGTCTTTTATTGTTTTTAATTCATCAATAAATGATTTTGCATTTACATCAAAACCCCCGACCTCTGAATAAATATAAACATCCGCCGTTTCTGAATTTGCGTTGTTCTGAATTTCAAACCAATTTTTCATGCAACAAAAATAAAAACAATGTTTTACATTATTACGAAAAAATTGGAAAAAAAAAACACGGGAAAATCCCGTGCCTTAATAATGTTGTAATTTGGTTTTTGTTTTGTGGGGGTTTTTACACCCCCTTGTTATTATTTTTTTAATTTAATCATTTCATTTATAAAAGGATATTCACTTATTAAATCCTCTGCCTTGTTCCACCAATCTAAAGCATCCGCCCTAAAAATTACTATTAATTCAGCTAAAGCAATTTTATTTTTTTCATCTAAATTTAAAGGATTTTTTCCTTTACAAAACAAATAGTCATCTTTAGATTTTTTTGCTTCTTTCATTAAATATTCATACTTAAAAAATAAACGCATTTTTTTAGAATTTTCTTTTTCTTTTTTTGTGAAAATTGGGTGTGTAGTTGTTTGAGAAAAGTTTTTCATAATTTGGTTTTTTTTTGGTGTGTTATTAGTTTGGGGAATTTCCCCTATTGTTTTTTTATTAAAGTTCATCTATTTCATCAAATTTTTCTGATATTTCTGCAAATAGGTCATCTACACAATCAGTGATGTCAATTAGTTGTTCTGTAATTTCAGTAAATTCATCAGCTTTTTCACTCTCTTGCCATTTTTCCGACCTGTCATCAAATTTTTCCTCTCTAAGGTCTGACATATCAGTTAATTCAGTTGTAAAATCTGACTGCAATTCAATCATTTTTTTCATTAATGATTTTAATTCTTTGGTCATTTTCATAATAGTTGTTTTTTTT
>TARA_R110000850_G_scaffold43552_19_pt1 | contig 30637 bp, 28 predicted proteins | sample TARA_R110000850 | Tara Oceans TARA_R110000850 (sample SAMEA4397586) | marine metagenome | biome: Polar Biome; feature: [SRF] surface water layer (ENVO:00010504); material: water (ENVO:00002006), including particulate matter (ENVO:01000060) such as... | depth 5 m | reverse complement strand
CGCGCGAGCGCTGTTAAATCTGAATGAAGTGGTGACGAGGAACTGAAACCATGCTGAACTGGAACCAATTTCAAACCGGATTAAATCGTCGGACTTTCCTGAATAATACCGGCGTTGGCCTGGGTGCGGCTGCGCTGGGAAGTCTTCTGAAAAGCGAGAACCTGCTTGCAGCAAAAAAACAGGCTGCAATGGGAGGACTTCCGGGATTACCACATATCGCCCCTAAAGCTAAGCGGGTTATTTTTCTCTGCATGGCTGGCGGTCCGACTCATCTGGAGACATTCGACTACAAACCTAAACTGGCAGAAATGGATGGAAAACCGTTCCCTGAAAGTTTTACCAAAGGGCAGCCGATCGCGCAGTTGCAGGGGAAAGAACTCAAATGCCAGGGGCCTTTAACCAGATTTCGTAAGTATGGACGCAACGGCCAGGAGATCAGTGACTTCCTTCCCTGGACCGCAAAAATTGCTGACGACATCTGCATTATCCGTTCGATGGTAACCGAACAGATTAATCATGACCCTGCGCATACATTTCTCAACACGGGTACCGCAATCAGCGGTCGACCTTCAATGGGTTCCTGGATTACTTACGGTCTGGGGAGCGAAACAGAAGAACTGCCAGGCTTTGTCGTTCTCACCAGTGTCGGAGGTCGAAACCCACAACCGATTGCATCGCGACAGTGGGGCACAGGGTTTCTTCCCAGTCGCTACCAGGGCGTCCAGTTCAACTCGACCGGCGATCCAGTAAACTACCTCAAGAATCCGGAAGGCATCAGCAATTCCCAACAGAAACAATTGATTGAAACTATCCAGAAACTGGATCGCTATCGAAATGAACGTGTTACCAATCCGGAAATCGACACTCGAATTGCCGCCTATGAAATGGCCTTCAAGATGCAGACCTCGGTCCCCGAACTGATGGATCTTTCCGGGGAAACCAGGCAGACACTGGAGATGTATGGTGCTGAACCTGGTTCGGGCAGTTATGCGAATAACTGCCTCTTGGCACGGCGACTGGCCGAACGAGGTTCCCGATTTATTCACCTGTATCACCGTGGCTGGGACCACCATGGAGACCTGGTTCGCTACATGAATACCTGTTGCGGATTAACTGATAAACCGACCTGGGCTTTGATCAATGATCTCAAACAACGGGGCATGCTGGACGAAACCCTCGTGATCTGGGGAGGGGAATTTGGCAGAACTCCCATGTTCCAGGGGAAAGGGGGAGCAGGTCGTGACCACCATATTAAGGGTTTTTCCATGTGGATGGCCGGGGGTGGAATAAAAGGTGGAATTACCTATGGCGAAACCGATGAACTGGGCTATAATTCAGTAGAGAATATTGTACACGTTCGTGATCTGCATGCCACGATGCTGCATTTGCTGGGAATCAACCATCATCAATTCAGTGTCGAATTCCAGGGTTTGGATACCAGACTCACGGGTGTCGAAGAAGCACACGTCATCGATCAGATACTGACGTAGCATGGCACTAGAAGTCCCTGAGAAGCGCCCCGATGAACTTTCATCGGGGCGTTTTCTTTTTCTGCTGTATCGGGAACTTGTGCAACTGAAAGAAGTTATACTTTCAGATCTTCTGCAGACTGCTGTAGAGCATCCTGATACTTTTGTCGTACCGGCTCAATGATCTCAGCAATAAACGCATCGACCTGTTCCGGTGCCCGGCCAATATATTTGCGGGCATCGAGTGCACTGTTCAGATCACAGTCCTTGAAAGCGGGGTCTTTCTGCAGACGGTCAATCAGGTCATTCTTTCCGCCATGCACCTTGACTTCAGCTCCGGCCGCCTGACTGTGAACGCGAATCAGTTCATGCAATTCCTGACGATCACCGCCCGCTTCCACTCCTGCCATGAGAAATTCTTCGGTCGCCATGAAAGGCAGTTCTTCATTCAAATGTTTCTCAATGACTTTCGGATAAACAACCATACCATCCACAATATTACGATACAGAATCAGGACCGCATCGATTGCCAGGAATGACTGAGGCAGTGACAAACGCCGATTCGCACTGTCGTCCAGCGTGCGTTCCATCCACTGCGTTGCTGCAGTATCTTCAGCATTCGCGGTCAGGCTGATCGCAAACCGGGCCAGTGAACACATCCGTTCTGATCGCATCGGGTTGCGTTTGTAAGCCATTGCCGAAGAACCAATCTGGTTCTTCTCGAATGGTTCTTCGAGTTCCTTGCGGCTTTGCAGTATTCGAATATCATTCCCTGCTTTATGAGCGGACTGGCCAATGCCACTTAATGCCGACAAGACCTGAGCATCAACTTTGCGTGAATAGGTTTGCCCCGTGACCGCGTAACGATCAGCGAAACCCATCTTCTCCGTCACACGTCGATCCAGCTCATCCACTTTCGCATGATCACCTTGAAACAGTTGCAGAAAAGTGGCCTGAGTTCCTGTCGTTCCTTTAACACCGCGAAATCGGAGTTTTTCCAGTCGATACTCAATTTCTTCCAGATCCAGAATCAGATCATAGCACCAGAGGGTCGCTCGTTTTCCGACAGTCGTTGGTTGGGCTGGTTGAAGGTGTGTGAATCCCAGACAGGGTAAATCGCGATACTCATTCGCAAACTTCGCCAGATGATCGATTACGGAAACCAGTCTCGCGCGTACATGCTCCAGACTTTCGCGTATCATCACCAGTTCGCTGTTATCGGTCACAAAACAACTGGTGGCCCCCAGGTGGATAATCGCTTTAGCATCAGGACAACGCTCACCGTATGTATGCACGTGTGCCATCACGTCATGTCTTAGATCTTTTTCAGCTTTTGCAGCCAGTTCAAAATCAATATCATCAATGGCGGCTCTCAAAGACTCAACCTGCGCGGCTGTTACAGGCAGTCCCATTTCATGCTGCGATTCCGCCAGCGCCACCCACAGTCTGCGCCAGGTGGAATGTTTCTTCTGTGCCGACCAGATCTGGCTCATTTCCTGAGATGCGTAACGACCAATCAACGGATTTTCATAAATAAGATGACTCAATTTCTTCTCTTTCTTCAGCACGACAGGTGAAACGCATTTCACACAGAATTAATGACAGTACCTCTGATATGAGATACTAATTATCGGGAATCGGAACAACCTTCATGTTCTCTGCGACATGGATGCCCATGGAGATCTGCTGGCCACTCCATTCGGAGATCACAATCCCGGCTTCGATATTCTTTTCGGTGACCCGTCCCACTGAACCGATCTCCAGACCGGTGCGGGAGAGAAACCGCAAAAATTCCGGTTCCTGATCGGTCACCTGTACGATCCGCAAATTGACTCCGTCTGGACAGGCAGCCAGGGTCGTCAGATTAGGGTAGGCTCGCCGCATCTGTCCATCAATAGAAGGGATAGGATCGCCATGTGGATCGGTTTCAGGAAATCCCAGGTACTCATCGATATGATCCACGAGGAAATCACTCACCGCGTGTTCCATATTTTCCGCTTCCGCATGGATCTGGTCCCAGGAGAGTTTCAACGTTTGAAACAGGAACAGTTCGATCAGTCGATGCCGTCGTAATACACGGATGGCAGAGTGTTTACCTGCGTCCGTTAAACTGGCCCCTTCATACGGGCGATACTCGACCAGCTTAGACTGTTTCAGGGTTTTCAGCATACTGGTAACTGTACCGGGTGCCACATTCATATACCTGGCTAATTCGCCCGTACTGATCCATTCTGACCCGGACTGCAGACTGATCTGCAAAATCGCCTTCAGATAATTCTCAACGGTCAAACTAGTTACGTTCACAAGATTTCCTGCTTCTTCAGACAGATCACTCTGGTCGGATCTAAGTTACCTTGAGCACAAACTGCACAGGACCGGACCAGGACAACATATTCAGCAAGCCAATGCCTGTTTATCCTAGCAACATCGTAATTCACTTGGAATCAATACCACACTCGAAATCAACGGCATTTCGAGATAGCGAAGTGTTCCCTCCCTCTATGTCTAACTTACTCAAGTGATCTTGAGATAAACACTTACTGATATTTAATTCGATCGCATTGAATCATTCCTTTTTTGAAAAAACTGTCAGTTTGAATCATGTCGAATGTTAGAATCTGCCGATTTTAGTGATTATACGGTTTCCTCTCATCCACTCACATTTTCACTTTTCAATATAGTCGTAAGGAAGGCCGGATGGATTGCTGGCACCAGACTGGTATCAGGTTACTGATAATGTTCCTGCTCACAGGAACATTTCAGGGTGCCCATGCGCAAACGGTTGTTCGTGAAATTGGCTTACAGCAAGAACAGGTCCGGCAAACTGCCGTTGTCGGACTGCTGGGCGAATTCAATCGCTGTGCCGCCTACGAGCTCTCAAATCAGGAACTGCGACTCAGTGAGGTTGTCTCGGGAGCAGGAGGTCTGACCCCTGATTTTTCTGGTGTCATCCGAGTGATACGAGGTGGTCGCAGCAGTCAGGATCTGTTCTTTAATCCTGATGTCGACTTTCCGCTCATGCATGGCGATGTCCTGATTGCATTGAAATCGTCAGCGAATGTCATGAATGTCTCATTCAGCACATCGGCTCAGACTGCACAAATGCAGAAGTCCTCCAACTCTGAATTAATTCAGATCGCCATTCTCAACCTGCTGGATCGCCCTGTAATATTTGGGGTACGGCCTGAAATGGCAGACCTGGCGGGCATCTTGAAATGCCTGAGACAACCCCTGGAGCAATATGCGAACCTGGCAGAGTCTATCAAAATTATTCCCCCCTATCGCAGCCGGGGTAATTCTGATTTCAAATCGAGAAAACTGACATCCAGATTCACCTCAGGAACAGTCATCGTCTTAAATTCTCCGCAGGTTTTGAACCTGTCCATGGTTCCACACTCCCTGCCAGCTCCACGACGATTGCGCCCCACACAGAGTACGAATTCGAATCCTTTTCAGGAAACGTCAGCACCTGGAATTCTGGATAATACCGGTTCTCTCACTGGAGAACAAACTCCAGAGTTACAGAAGGTGACGCATCCGGAAGAAGCCTCATCGCCATCTGAAGATGCTTCCCTGAAAGTAGAAACCAATCCGCCGCTGCTGAGAGGGCCAATGCTGCAGCAGACTGCCGCCAGCTTAGCAGAGGTACCCAATCCGGTGCATCCTCATTCAGAGGAAGGAAGTTCCACTCTTCCGAATGAGAAACCTGATGAGAAAACTCAATTGCAGGCAGATTCTGCTTCAGTTCCTGATCTGGATCTGAAAGCAGCTCCCGCACCTCCTGTGGAATCCATTGACGCTCGTTTCGATGAAGGCCTGTCAAAATATGAAGAGACAGATGAGTCAGTTGAATCATCGTTCTGGCCCCCGGGAACTGCTTATATCCTGCTCGCAGGAATTGCGTTTCTGCTCTGGAAATATCTGCATAAAAAACCTCGCAAGCAGGTAAATACTTCACGGGAGCAAACGGAACGCGACAATCACGGTACAATTATCACCCAATGGGAGAAGCTGCCTCCGCTGCCGGAAAAATCATTGCTGGAACAGATTCTCGAAAACCAGATACCCGTGATTGATGAAACAGCTCAAATACCAACACAGGCTTTCATTTATGGACGCCATCAGTCACGTTCCCTGCGCGTCGACAAAGCAGAGCCAACTCTGAAGGGTCCTCACTTTAATCAGAGGTCCAATCGTGAATCAAAAACTCCGGAGCAACCGGAATTCTCCAGCGCGGGAACAGTCATAGCTCCAGAGAAACCACCTGAAAAGAAACGGAAGCAACCTGCTTTCCGCTTTGACCGTTCACACCAGGACTCTTCAAAGTCGGACGAAGCAAAGCAACCCCCTACTGATTCATCACGTCTGGGACATACCAGCCAGTCAGAGAAGAAGGGACATTACACAATTCTCGACCGAGTGCTGCAGGCAGTACAGGGAGTATTACCTAAATGAGCACTGCACTCCAGATTGACTCAACCTGTTTCCGGACATTACAAAATGATGCGAGTCACAAACTGACACGGCGTTCCATCGAAGCATTGTATACGATCCTGGAAGACAACAGTGAAAACCGGTCGATGCTGCAGAAAATTGGTGTCCCGTTTCTCAATTCTGAAGAAACACTGATCATCCCCGGCGAAAACGCCGCTCAGATTTCACGTTTTTCAAAAGTACCGCTTTATCCGCTGTTTACGAATGGTGAACTGGTATTGAACGATCCGGTGCACCGTCAGTTGCTTTCGACATTGATTCAGTCTGTACTCCCCAGGGCGAAAGCCGATGGAGAATATTGTGCCTTTATTGTGCCGGGTAATACTCCGCAGTCACCACTTAACAAGTTGACAGCACAACTAATCTCTTTACAGGGGTTTACTCCTTTTGCCACTACAATCACTCTGGCTGCGGGTCTGTCAGCCTTTCCGGCAGCAACACGCTATTCCGGCTATGTGATCTACCTGGGGCATTCGCATTCCGAAATCGGGCTGGTCCATCAGAGCCGAGTCGTCGCACGACATTCGGTACCATTTGGAAGCGAGTGGCTGGACGAACAACTGGCACATGCCTGGAAAATGTTTAAGAACGGTCCAGAGGGAAAACAGCTGATCGATCCAAAACAGGCAAAGGAGAAACGGCTCAGCCCGCAAATCAGCCTGAGTCCTTATCTATCACATCATTCGGTGGTGACATCCTGGTATGAATCATTACTGGACAGCCTGCTGGATGAATTTGCGACTCAACTGGAAACAATCCAAACCTACATCGCCACGCTGAAACTGTTACCGGTTGTCTGCCTGGGCGATCTCGTACAGACAGCCGGTTTCAACGAACTGCTCAGCCAGAATCTTGTAAACCGCAAAATCCCCTTCAATCAAGGTGAAGTGACCCTGGTTCCAGATGAACAATCTGCCATAACGCGAGGCGCTCTTGTCATCGCCGCCATGGAAGAGGAAGCCGCGACGCGAGCAGCTTAATTCTGCTGAACCAGTTCTGCCGTCAGTTGCTCTACGAACTTCAGATAATCCACTTCAAGCGTCTGGATGTTGGTTTTAAACGCTTTCTTGAAGTCCTGCTCCCTGGCATCGGCAGAGTATTCCTGCAGAGGGTCGCGCTCTGAGACTGCTTTCAGATAGCGGGCATAACGGGCAGGCTGAGTCTCCACCAGAAAAAACGTGAGCGCCCAGGCTTCAGCATAAGCATCCAGAGTCGAAGATCGAAATAGTGAATCGTCTCGAATGAATGCTCGTAGTGATCCTTTCTCTCGTCGGGTACGGGAATAATTCACAAACCAGATCAATCGATCTCGATTGATTCGGGTGAGAGAATTGGTGCTGCCTCCCGTATGAGTCCGCAGCTCATCAGATTCAAATGTGGTCGCCAGCCCTTCAACGACCCAACGTGGATTTTCACCGATCCGGGTATGCAGTCCGGTATTAAAAGCAACCTGGTGAGTGGCTTCGTGAATCATCGTATCACGCAATGCTTCTGCCATGTTTTTACCACCCGCGGAAACCCGCGCATAGCTCAACTGTGTCTCATTCTGATGCGGATTGGTTTCCTGTAAAGCAGTCGCCGCCCCCTGATCGAACAAAGCGGTTCGATTGGTATGCGGGTGATAGTATCCCAGTAAACCCTGGCCGGCACGGACGCCATCTTTTTTACAATAGTCAAAGAATTGTGCCTGATCGGGAAAAATGACTGCGACCATCAGAAATTCAGGTGCTTTCACCTGGTAGCCACGTAAGGCAAAATAGTGTGAAAACGACTCATAGAGATCTTCAAATACACCGCCATACGCTTTGGCTTTCCCGCGCGGGGCACAAATCAGATAGTGTCGAGTCGCGATAATTTCGTATAGCGGGCCGAATTCGTTCTGCAGCTGCAACTTCATTTTATTTAAGGGAAGCTTTTGAAATTCGGAAGCCACTTTTCGAAAGGATTTGACTTTCTTTAACGATACTTCTGATAACATCCCCGACTGATCCATCATCCAGCAAACATCATCATTGTGCGCAATCGATTTCCCCACGAACACCGTATTATCGGTTTTCATCTCAATCAGTGAAGGTGGTTTTGCGCAGACAGGCTCGCAAGTCAGCCAGAACAGACTGGCCCCTAACAGGGAGAGCGGAATCAGGCGCAGGCAGGTCAGCATCGGGACGACCTCGAATCGTGTGGCGGGATCTCTGGTTCTTGGAGAAGTTTATCTCTATAGATAGTCTAACCGCCGTTTCAGAGTCCGGCTTCTGAAATCGCTGACAGAGTTCGATCCAGGCGTCGGGTAACAGGAAACGCAGGGAACATAACGGTTATAATCAATAGATTTATCGATGAAGCAGAAACACAGGGTGTTTTCCTGGCACATTGAACAGTTACAATGGACATGTCAGGTGTTTTATTTTACCACGAATTCCTTGGAATCTGAACGGGATCGATTTGTGATACGACTCTTGCAATTTACAGCAATGATGATTCTGGCTCTCACGCACAATCATCTGCAAGTATCCGCAGTTGAACCGAATCCGGTTCAAAAACAGACAGACCTGAAACGCCAGGTGGAAACGCTCATCACTCAACTCGACGATAACCAGCGTCTGGTAAGAGAGCAGGCGGAAAGCAAACTGATTGAGTTGGGAACCCCTGTGCTCTCTCTACTTCCCCCCCCCGAACTTGTGACGACTGCTTCAGTACGCGAAGCTTTAATACGCGTGAAACTCCAGATTGAGAAACAGGCGGCTCTGGATTCATTACACTCGTCACTGATTTCTCTCAAAGGGAGTTATACCCTTAAAACGATCCTGCAGCATATTTCCAGTCAGTCCGGAAACTCGTTTGGTCTGCACAAAATGACCGATGAAATTCTTAACCGAAAAATTCAGGTGGAATTTGCAAAGACTCCCTTCTGGCAGGCCATCGATGAACTGTGTCAAAAACTGCTTCTCACTTATCAGATTGATGGTTCCAGCGACACAATGCAGTTTCAGCTGAATACTGAAGACAATTCATCCCGCTCCAGTAAAGATCTAAAGACCTGCTATGATGGCCCCTTCAAAATTACCATTCTGGCCATCCAGAATCGTCCCTTGCGAGGAAGTTCAAACAAAGACTTACTGTCTGTGAAATTTCAAGTCGAAGTAGAACCCCGCCTGCGACCGCTGTTTCTCAGCTATGCAGCCAGAGAGATCCATTGCAGTACCAGTCAATCCAAAAAGCTCTCTCCATTTACCCCACAGGCAAACCTGGAACTCCCTTTAGGAGAAGGGGGAAAAAACGTCAATTTCACGATGACGTGGGTCCTCAACAACGAGCAGAAGAATTCGACGTTCAATATCCAGGGAACTATGCAGATGGAACTCGCGGCGGAGACTCTTCCGATCACGTTTGATAATCTACTGGAATCAAAAGGCGCCATTCGCCGACGGGGAAATGTTTCCGTTGAACTCGTCAATGTGAAACAGAAAAACCTTCTCACCAGTCAGACTTGCAATGTGAGAATCGCTCTAAGTTATGACTATGGCGGCCCTGCATTTGAATCTCACCGCACCTGGATCTATCACAATCGGGCGTACCTGGAAAACCCGGAAGGTCAAAAGTACTGGCTGAACGGCGCTTCGCACACGACGCTGGAAAGCGCGGGTAAGATCGGAGTTTCCTATCAATTCACAGATCTGCCTCAGGGAGAGAACAGCCTGCGGTTCACTTATCTCGCTCCCACACTGATCACTGCTGCACCGATCAGTTTTCATTTCGAGAAACTCAAACTCCCGGCGGACGGTAATAAAAACACACCTTAATTTTCACAACCTGGGAATCCAGATCAGTTTCTTTCAACCACCTGCCTCGCTTCACTCTGGACACGTTCCACCATTCCAAACAATCCATTTTTGCGCTGAGAGCTCAAATACTTATCCAGTTGAAGATGTGAAAAATATTGTCTGACATCTGTCTTCAAGATCTGTTTTGGTGTTTTATCGTTATAGATTGCCATCAGGACTGCAATCAGCCCTTTCACAATCAACGCATCACTGTCTGCATTAATATGCAGCACATTCTCCCCATCTGCATTCTTAAGTTCTGTTGTCAGCCAGACCATACTCTGACACCCATGGACCCGATTTTCTTCGGTCTTTTCAGACTCGGGCATGGCAGGAAGTTCAAATCCCAGGTCGATCAGAAAGTCACAGCGTTCTTCCCAGTCATTTAGGAATTCAAACTCCTCGATTAATTCGTCAATGGTAATCATGTTCTGAGTTTTATCTGCTGTTTGAGAGTTTTGTTTCGAGGACATGTCAGTTTCATTTTATAGAGCAGGTAATTCATTTCGAGAGGCCGAACAGATATTTCAGTCTCCCGCTCTATTATAGTATTTCCAAGGGGGGTCTTGAAGGTTTTTCAATCAGGGTACGCGCAATTTCAATGGCAGTATTTTCTGCGACTTTCAGCAGATACTGTTGAGATTCAAGCCCTTCAGTCAACAATTCCGAAATATTGCCCGAGTCCGATTTTTCCCGAATCTCTGCATTCATGGGGATTTCACCTAAACAGGGAATCTGCAGTTCTTTTCCCTTCTCCTGCGCTCCCCCGCGTCCAAAAACATCTCCCGACATATTTTCGACGATACCCAGCACTGGAATTTTCACCTGTCGAAACATCTGGACAGCTTTGACAGCATCCAGTAAGGCAACCTTCTGAGGAGAACAGACCACGACAGCACCTGCCAGGTCGATTAACTGCGACAGTGTGAGTGAGACATCTCCTGTGCCCGGTGGCATGTCAATAATCAGATAATCCAGCTCTCCCCACTCAGTATCCTGCAGGAATTGTGTAATTGCCTTATGCAACATCGGTCCGCGCCAGATCACTGCCTGATCGGGTTCCACAAAGAATGCCATCGACATCACTTTAAGTCCTCTGGCTTCAACCGGAACAATGCGGGTGACTGCCTGCCCGTCTTTATTTTGAAATTCCTGAGCAACTGGTTTTTCACTGGTCCCTACCAGATGCGGAATACTGGGACCATACACGTCAGCATCGACCAGTCCCACGCGGGCACCAAACTGCTGTAATGCATAAGCCAGACTTGCTGCGACAGTGCTCTTGCCAACACCACCTTTGCCGGCGCCAACAGCAATGATATTTTTCACATTGAGCCCGATACGTCCACCAGACTGCTTGCCGCGAATGTTCACACTGTATTTGATGCTGATATTCTGACAATCTGGAAACGCCTGCTGGATTGTCGTTTGAATCAACTTTGAAAGTTCAGACTCTTTCGGATACGAAGGAACCGGCAGTTCAATCTCAACCGATACCCGAGATGAATCATCTGCAATCGCTGATTTTATAAATCCGGAGACAGACAGAGGTTTTTCGAAAACGGGATCAACAACAGAAGAGAGACAACTCTTGAGATTCGTTTCATTCAGTTCAGCATTCGCCATCAGCTTTTTCTGCTTTCCTTGTATTTTTCAGTATCTGTTGAACGGGTGGTCGGAACGTTTTGGTGTTCTTCTGAGAATCTGACTCTGCTGTCTGAAACGCCGACCAGGTACGAATCAGGTTTTTAACCGGGTCACTGTTCAATCTGCAAGGGAGCTGACAGTTCTGGCTTCTGCAGATCAAAATGCCAGCGGCAGATTTTCGCGATTCGCTCTGGTTCCAGACTTCCAAGTTGTAAATGAAAGACTCCCAGTTCCCGCAAGGCCCATTCCAGATTCAACTTTGGATCTTCGGAGAATATGATCACCGGAAATGAACCACGTGACCCCATAAACCTTTGTAAAAACTGGAGACAGATCTGCTTGCCTACGCTTAAATCAAGTATGACCAGAAATTCTTCCGAATTCTCCCGCAGAACGAGCTGAAATAAATCGAGCTCGGCAGAAAACCCGCGAATCTGCCAGTCAATTTCACCTTCAAACTGCCATTGAAGCTCAGATACAATGTGTGCCCGCTCCTCTAGAACAAACACTTTTTTCATAAAGCCCCCATCACATTGAACATAAGGCCAGTTCTACTTCCGTAGCGGATCGCAGACTGCCAGTCTATAACTCAATCGTATACACCCCCGCTTTGATTACAACTCATATACAGCCTCTGGATTCGTCGGCTGAAGTATTTTTTTCAGAATATGACGTGACGCTTCTCAATGTTCTCAAATGCAGACAGACAAATATACATACAAACACTTTTCTTCAGAACGAGTTACAATCTGGACCCGCTCACCTTTGACAGTACTTAAACCAAGGCCGTCATAATCGATACAAGCGTATTTTCAGGACCCACTTTGCGTGCAGAGTAGACAATTTCATGTTTCTTCAAGGACTCCCTGAGAAATCTGGCCGAAAAAATATTCAGGTTTACCTTTTTAATTACGTGAGGCTATGGACTCCCAGGTTGATCGGAAAACCTCATCTGAATCAACCGTGATTGAGTACCTCACGACCGTCCACGAAGCGAATCCTTGGAGATTGCCTAAATGAAATTGTTAAGTTATGTTGCCGCTTTAGCGGTTGTTTGTTGTGCTGGTGTTAATGCTGAAGCTGCTGGCTTCCTGGGTAAAGGATGCTGTGCTCCTGCCCCTAAACCAACATGCTGTGCCCCAGCTCCTAAAACTTGCTGTGCTCCAGCTCCTAAGTGCTGTGCCCCAGCACCAAAGACCTGCTGTGCTCCAGCTCCAAAGACCTGCTGTGCACCAGCTCCTAAAACTTGCTGTGCTCCAGCTCCCAAGTCTTGCTGCAACTCTTGTGACTCATGCTGTGGTCACAAGAAGATTTTCAACGGAGGTTTCCTGCGAGGATGCAAAGATCGTTGCGGTAAAATGTTCAATCGTTGCAAAGACCGTTGCTGCAAAGTAAAGGTTAAGTGCTGCAAAGTTAAGAAAAGCTGCTGTGCACCAGCTCCAACCTGCTGTGCTCCAGCTCCTAAACCAACTTGCTGTGCTCCAGCTCCCAAGTCTTGCTGCAACTAGTTAGATTTGAGGGTTTCTGTAATCTCGACACTACGAGATTGGCCTATCAGGTCCGAAGGGCAGCTTCAAAAATCGTGAACGTCAAGTCCGAGGGAAATTATTCCCTCGGACGGACTTCACCAGACGATTTAAATTGAAGCCTGGCTTTCAAGTTCAGAAATCTAAACGATCTGATCATTTGAGCTGACAATTGAGAATATTTAAAAATGGTGTCTCTCTTCCTGAGAAACATCATTTTTTTTGTATACTGCCTTCTGATGATTCACAGCCTTTTCCTCTCCTTTTATTTTCAGCAACAACTCTCTAAACTTGAATCTCAAAAGTTTAGTGAATGGTTTCTTTTCTCAATCAATTCTCCATCCAGCTGCCAATATCAAAATGAAAATTGAAGACCTGCTGAAACGCTACCAATGGGAGCAGATTCCCAATACCAATGGACGGTTTACACTCAGTCAGGCAGAGCCTTCCCGAACCATCACAGAACTGCTTGGTTCGGCAGAGATTGAAATTAAACAGTATCCTTCAGCACATCAGCAGGAACTGATCTTTGTCGTGGAACTCGAAGATGGCGGACTGATTTCCTACCAGCGAAAAGATACTTCATTTATCCATACCTTAAACTCACAAAACATGTTTAAACGCAAGCAATGGGAACTCGGGATCATCTCCTACAGTCCTCGAGGAGTGCCTGACGATACCAGTCAAGAATCCTGATGTTCACTGGATCCCCTTCATTTCTCAGATAAGCCAGATCAGGTCTGACTGCATTGATTTCTGTAAAGAGAGCATTTTTTTCTAGAATTTTTATGGTTTTCAGATAAAACTTGTCTAGGATGTTCTTGGGCAACCTCATTCCAATCCATTCTCATTTCGTTGATAAGTTCCTTTCATATGTACTTAGCGATGAGGAGTAAGGTGTGCCTAAAGCGATCTGGAATGAGGCAATACTGGTAGATTCTGACGACACCGTCATCGTCGACGGAGATGTGTACTTTCCACTCGAGTCCGTTAACAGCAACTTTCTTAAGAAAAGCTCATCGACTTCTATCAGTCCCCAGAAAGGCAAAGCATTCTTCTACGATGTAGTTGTAGATGACAAAATCAATCGTGATGCCGCGTGGTACTATCTTGATCCACTCAAAGAGTATGGAGAGCTCAAAAATCGAATCGCCTTCTGGAAAGGCGTCGAACTCTATAGAGATTCCTGAACGGTAAGACTGGATTGGCTACTGACTATACCAGCTGATCAGTTTATTGATATCTTGAGAACGAGACAGGTTTTTGACCCTGCTTCGAAAATGAGGCAGTCCAAATACGGGTGAGTAGCCGTGATGATGATCGGCAATCGCCATTGCTTCATTCACATCTTCCGGTTTCAAGTTCGCTCTACCCTCTCCCGCGGCAATCCAGCGCGCCATCCACATGATTGCGGGAAACATTAACGCCAGGTGATTAAATCCTTCTGTGAAAGGAATATCATAGTAAGCTGCTCCCAGAAAATGCAGACCTTCAATCTTCACCCGATAATATCGTAAAAACAATTTTTCGCTTTCTGATGGTAATCCACCAAAAGGCTGCTCCACCAGCGCGAAAGGAACCGGCGAAAACCGTTCCTGTAGACTGGGAATCCGTCCTGTTCCCAGTGTGAATTTCAACGCAGACTGCAGCAATGCAATGCGTCGTCCCAGCCCACGAGAGGATTCCGCATACGTGTCTTTTCGGGCGTATTGAGCCACCAGTAGTCGAAACTGAATCCCACCCAGTCGACTGGGGACTACCGGCTCCAATTTCAGATCAGCAGGGTATTCCTGCAGAATAGCCTGAAAAATCAGCTCCAGAAACTCTTCCAGTCGCTCCCCCCGAATCGTTTCGAATCGAGAAGATTCGATCAATTCCACAAAGCCGATCGCGCGCAACAGACAAATCTGAAACGGTGTCTCTTTTGATTGAAAAAACTGATTTAATTTTGACACGACTTTCAGAGTATCCGGCCAGCTCACCGCTTCCCGGGAGTTCAACTCCGGCGCAGGAGGAGTTTTGCGACGCTTCGGAAGTACCTGGTCTACAATCTTCCGAATGGCAGGTTCCTGCTGATCAACACGTTCGCCCAGATTCGAAACGACTGAAGGGCAACTGAATCGCAGACTGACAGCTACATCATTGCCCGCCGGATGAAACGCATATGGATAGACCTGACAGGCCAGTGGTTTGGCGGGTTCTCCAAACTTCGCATGTATACGACACAGTCCCTGTTCGTTCAGAAATACACAGGAACCATCTGCCTGGTGAGCGAGTCGATACCGCTTGCTTGTCGGAGACAGACCCAGCTTTTCAATCACTGGCTTGCCCGCGGGGATCGATTCGTCCAGGTCCCAGCGCTGCTTTTCAATTCGTTCTTTTTCCTCAACCGTGATCTCAATTTCATGCTGTTTGCAGCAACCACCACAGTTATGGCAGTTCCAGTTCTGGATCACAGGCAGCTTCAAGCGGGGCGACGGCATACGTACTCTTTAATCAGTGACGGATTCTGTTCTAATTCTCTCGGTTCTATTGTAAAGATTACAAAAACCAAACGCAAAGTAGGCTGGAACGCGGATTTTCTTCCCAACTTTTCCAGAGGACGAATCAGAATCGCGGTTTCGGTATAGACACATATTCAAGATTCCCTAAAATCCCGCTCGCTTACTGGAAACGAGACCGTTTTTGTTGTTGTCTCCCCGCAGAGACGATTCACATCAATCCCCGCTGAATGTGATGCAAAAACTCCCGAAATCCTGTTTTCAGCAGGCATCCCGTCCATAGATTTTTCCCTTATCTGCAGATGACCAGTCTCTTCCGGGAAAGCACTTGGAACTTTAAGGACCCTATCATGTCGATACGTTATCTTTTTAATATGAGCTGGTGCGCTCTTCTGAGCTGCGCTGTCACCGGATGCTATTCCCATCATCAATATCCCTATGGTGGAACTTATCCTGGCCCCTATGGAGCTCCTGGTCCTTACGAGATGGCCCCTGGAACAGTGATGCCCGGCAATTACCCTCCTGGCAGTTATCCCGTGCAACCAGAACTCGGTCAACCGGTTCCGCCACCACAGGGATCGCTCCCCTCCCCGAATTCACAGGCTTACAGCGACGCGTTTCCAGGAAACACGAATAATACAAACTATGATGGCGTCGATTCCCAGTGGAAGCAGCCCGTTAACAGTAATCCCGGTGCAGCAACCCCCTTTGATGCCAATTCAACCGCTTCAGGACGAAATCTCAATCCCGGCAGTGGCGTCAATAAAAACCTTCCCGGCAGCCAGGCGGTTCCCAGCTACCAGGATCCCAACCAGATTCAACCCAACTCTCAGCCTTTAAATAATGAATTCCCGGGCAACAGTAACCCTGCTCCCACCGGCAACGCATTCCCGGGAGATTCCGGAGATACCTTCGAAAGTAATTCGAGTCCGAAGCCAGCTACCGGCATTTCAAACCAGATGAATGACCAGTTCGGTCCGAGTGGCGGCGATCAGTTTCAGAACAATCAGCTACCCGACCAGTTCGAACAGCCGGATCAATTCCAGCCATCAGGGAATGAATTTGATTCAAATAAAAACGAAGGCTTCAGTGTTCCCAATCCCGTACAACCCCAGAACCCGGTTCAGCAGCAGAGTTTCGAGAGTGGCGATGATGCCTTCGGTGCGAATCCTAAAAAATTCGATGCCAATCCCACGCCTGCTGACGACACTTTCAATCAGAACTCTTTTGACAGCAGCCAGGAATTTCAAACTCCTGTCAATCCATTTCCAGGTAATGACGGTAGCGATGAAACTTTTGGACCGAACAACAGTTCAACCATGAAACCAGCCACGGGACAAGTCAGTCATGCCGACCACCAGAGATCCGATTCAGGACCTCAACTGATCAGAGACGAGTCCTTCCAGCAGCCCGCTAAATTCCAACCCGCTTCATTCGATCTGCCCGTCGGCAGCAGCCAGCACTCCCCCTCTCCTTTTAACTATGATAAACAAAACTACCGCTGGTTACGGGGAATCATTGAGTTTGACGAACAGGAAAAATCCTGGAACATCACCTACAATGCCACTCCTGACAAATCCGATAAATTTGGTGGCAACATCGTACTCATCGATCAGGGTAAACTGAACCGCTTTACCAACGGCGATGTTGTACTGCTGGATGGCGCAATCGATGGCTCAAAACAGGACCAGATGGGAAAACCCTGTTATCGCATCTCCAAAGCACAACGCCTCCTTCCCAAAAAATAAATCGGTAAAACTGACAAATCGAAATTCCAGTCCCGAAGAATCAAATCTCCAGCCCTGTTCACAGGGCTTTTTTTATTGTCTATGCGTGAAAACTCGTTTTTTTATAAACTGCCTGTAAGCCCACCTGCCAAAATCACCACCATAAAACCCACGGGCGGCAGACAAATCTGAAATTCATTCCCGTAAAACCGTTCCGGATTTACAGTCTTAATTAAGCGTAAAGCGACATTTTCACGCCAATAATTCGCCTTCTCATAACCACTAGCTCACCATACTGATACCACATTCTCACCAGTTTCGCGCACAAAACGGGCATTTCATTCTCATGGCGAACTGAAAATGCTGTTCTATTTTCATTGCAACTCAACATCATTATTCCCCCCAATATCCAGGTTTCTCTACTCCATTTGCTGAGACGGCTCTCTCATATTTTAAGGAAAGCCACCAGAACAATAAGATGAACACTCAACAGTCACAGCAAGCAATCTCCGAACTTCAAATCGAAAAACGGTGTCCTGTCAGTAACAAACTACTGGCGTGTCAGAAGTTACTGAATATCGTCGCAAAATCGCTTTTACACGGCTCCCTTTTCATTGGCTGAATTCGTGTTAAAATTCCTGATGAATAACCACATAAATATTTAACAGTCTGAAGCAGGCAGTAATGGTCGCCAATCTCACATCCATTCGGGACGATTTCCCGATTCTGAATCAAAAACTCCCCAACGGGCAGCCACTCGTCTATCTGGACAGCGGCGCATCCGCGCAGCGTCCCCGTTCGGTAATCAATAAAATCACTGAAGTCTACGAGCAGTATTATTCCAACGTACATCGCGGCGTCCATCAACTGGGAGATCGTGTTACCACGGAAATGGAAGCGGCCCGCTCCAGAATTCAATCCTTCATCGGTGCAGAGTTACCTGAAGAAATCATCTTCACTTCAGGGACAACCATGTCAATCAACCTGATTGCCCAGGCATGGGGCCGCCACTTCCTTAAAGGCGGTGATGAGATCATCCTCAATGAAATGGAACACCATGCGAACTTCGTTCCCTGGCAGGCAATCGCCAGAGAACGCGGGGCCGTCCTCAAATTCATCCAGTTGACCCCCGAGGGACGCCTTGACCTGGATCACTACCAGGGTCTGCTTACTGCGAAAACAAAACTTGTGGCCGTGACAGGCATGTCAAATGTGCTGGGAACAATAAACCCCATCAGGGAAATGGCAACAAGAGCCCATGAAGCCGGTGCGCTGATTTTTGTCGACGGTGCACAAAGTGTTCCCCATCAGCCAGTGGATGTCGTCGGCAGCGAAATCGACTTCCTTGCCTTTTCGGGTCATAAACTGTTTGGCCCGTCAGGCATTGGTGTCCTCTATGGACGCAAGGCGCTGCTCGAAAATCTCCCTCCGTTCCTGTATGGAGGAAATATGATTTCGGAAGTGCACCTCGACGAATCTCACTGGGCCAGTCTGCCCGCCCGCTTTGAAGCGGGAACGCCTGCAATCACGGATGCCATCGCGCTGGGAACTGCCATCGACTATATCACTGAACTGGGTTTTGACACAATTCAGGAACAGGAGCATCTCCTCGGCGAATACGCACTGCAGAAACTGCGCGAAGTTCCCGGCTTACAGATTTATGGGCCACAGGAACTGGAACAGCGAGGAACGATCTTCAGTTTTAACATCGCAGGGGCTCATCCCGAAGACCTCGCCACACTCCTGGACCGCAAAGGCATCGCCGTCAGACACGGGCATCACTGCACCATGCCTCTGCATCAGCATCTGAACATTGCGGCCAGCGTACGGGCCAGCCTGACATTCTATAATACCACAGATGAAATCGATGCGCTGATGGATGCCATCGACTTCGCCCGTAAGCGACTGCGTCTGACTTAAGTCTGACGGCGTTCATTTTAAATCATGTGGATGAAAAAAAAGAAGCCGGCGTTTTTGCGCCGGCTTCTCTGAGTTTCTGAATGTTACCATTCTTCTCTAGTAAAACTAGAATTAGATAGGTTTAACATTTTCTGCTCTTGGTCCCTTTTCCCCACGTCCTTCTGTAAAGGAAACGCGTTGCCCTTCGTAGAGCTGCTCAAATGACACACCTTCGAGGTTAGACGAGTGGAAGAACAGGTCTTTTCCACTTTCTGTGTCGATAAACCCAAATCCCTTTTGTGTCACTTTTTTGATTGTACCTTCAGCCATCTTCTTTTCCGATTCCTAAAAAATAAAAAATGCGGCGTCTCCCGAAACAACTGGTTCAGGTAGCTCAGCCGCAAGATTCGATTCTAACCGGCCCCCATAATAAAACAAGCTGAGTGAACAATAATCTCCTGACAAGCCACCTTCAGAACAGGTGAATCATTCTGGAAGTGCCTGTTTTCCAGCACCGCAAGCCCAAAAAAAACTTTTATTGATTTCACCAATTCCTCCTGATTTCAGCATTTCCGGTCCCATTCCCAGACGGTGAAACAATTACTCCCCACTCCCGAACCTCGGGCATCAATTACAGCCCTCTGATCTCGCAAAGCTTATTCAGGCCTGTCTGGAAACCTGGATGGATTATCCACATTGATTCCCCTAATCTCGCCCCACACATAGCAGATACTACTTGACAACTGTTCCAGATCGGCAGACGATAGAGAAAAGTATTCTGCATTAAAGCGTCACGTCTTCCATTTCACCTCAGAAAGCGAGTACTCATGATGGTTCCTCGCCCTGTTTCAGCTGTTCTCCACACACGGATTGCCGGATTATTGACACTGCTGCTGGTTTTGGCAGTTTCAGCGAATCAGACAGTTGCACAGCGACGCACTACTCGTCTCAACGCGAGTCCCGCGAATACGCTGGAAGCGGCTGTTATGGAATTTGCTCTCAACGCCGAAGAAGTCGAACAGCTGATCGGCAAAACAGCTGACATCACCGCATCCAATGGGAAAGCAGAGCAGGGGGTAGAGATCACCCGCTTCTTGACCGGCCGCGACAAGAGTCAGATCAAATCGATCGAAGTCAAAGCCCCCAACGCCACGCGCAGTAAGCGTCTGCTGGTCACACGTCTGGACGAGATGAAGGTCGAAGACAAACTTTATCAATTCCAGTATCTCCCCTCGATCAAAGCAGCCCTGCTGGAAGATCTCAGCAAAAAGAACGCAGCGATTTCCGAAAAACTCAAAGCTTCCAACGAAGAGTTCTGGGAAGAGATCCCCGAAGAGGAACAACTGAAATATGTCAACGAATATAAAGAGTTTCTCGACAAAGTTGGCAAACACTACGCTTCCTTCAACATGAAATTATACGAAACCAGGTACTTCCTGTTTTATACCGACATGCCCGCCAACCAGGTTGCCCCCTACCTGGTTCAGCTCGACAAAATGAATGAACTGCTCGGCCAGTCATTCGGTTTCAAGCCAGGTCACAACATCTGGCGCGGCAAAGCAGTGATTGTCGCCTTCATTGCCAAACAGGCATTCCTGGAATTTGAACAGCAGTTTTACAACCGCACGGAAACCGGCAACGCGATCGGGCTCTGCCACTCGCACGGTGATGGAAAAGTCATTGTCTCCTGCTATCGAGGCAATGATCCCAACTTCTTCGGAGCCGTCCTCGTCCACGAAACCGCGCACGGCTATATTCATCGCTATAAATCAACCGTCAACATCCCGACCTGGATCAACGAAGGTATCGCCGACTGGATCGCCATGATGGTCGTCCCCAGTTCCAAAGAAGTCCGCTTCCGTCAGGTGGAAGCAGCGAATCGCCTGAAACAGGTCCAGACGTTCGGCGGACAGTTCTTCAATAACGAGCGTCTCGACAGTTGGCAGTACGGCTCTGCCAGCGCGATCATTCAACTCATGCTCAAAGCCAGCCCGGAACAGTTCAAACTCTTCTTCAACGGCATCAAGGAAGGACTTACCTGGCAGGACAGCCTGCAACGCGCCTACGGTTTAACCGTCGACCAACTCAGCCAGGCCTACGGCCGCACCATCGGCATCCCGGCCCTGACTCCGTAATAAAGTTTCCCAGGGAATTGTCATTTGGAAAACTCCCATGCTCCGTAGTTCCCGAAATCAGAGAAACGTTTTCATCATATCCGGACTCATTCTCTGTGTGGCCTGTTTCTGGTTCCTGAAGCCGAACAGTACCCTTCAAGTACAGGCACGGATCGAAGAACTGGGTGGCACCACCCGCCTGGATATTTACTGCAGTCCCGAAGCATCACCCATACCACCCATGCTTTCAAACCTGGAGTTGACCTTTCGATTGAAAGAATTCTTCTTGCAGCCGTTTCACAAAATTGTTTATGCCGAACTCAGATCTTGTGAGATCGCAGAGGCAGACCTGACAGTGTTAGAAGAATTGAATCATGTGATCAGACTGGATCTGTCTGAATCCGATGCCTCTGACAAAACCATCGATTCCATCAGCCACATGCGAAACCTCGAATATCTGGATATCAGCGAGACAAAAATCACCCAGGCCGGGGTTGAAATACTGCTGCATCGCAATCCCTCTTTAACAATAGAAGGCTTTAATCCACGCGAACAATACTTAAAAGGATTGACACCTGAACCATTGAGCAGAATCGAAAACCAAATTCAAAGTCAGCCTGGAAGCCCGGAACTTGACGAATTCGATGGTAAACTGAAACTCATCATTTACTGAGCAGAATCAACTCACGCAGAACAGTCTATGACAGGACGCAGCGACTTTAAAACGATCAAAACATCGAACGCTTATCCACAGCGCTGGATGAGCGCTCGCACTCTATGGCTGATCCTCACGGTCAGCATTCTCTTACTGCTGATCCCGGAAGGTCTGCAACGCTGGCGTGCCATGAAACTGGCCGAAAAAGTAACTCGGCAGGGTGGAGAAATCAGAATTGAAAACAGCCTGCTGTCACACTTAGACTGGTGGAAGGTTTCACCCCAGACGCACGCTTTCTGGGGGAGCATCGACGATGTTTATATGCCTTCTTCAGATAGCTTCCAGGTGAATGATGACTTTCTTCTGGAATTGAGTAATCTGCATTCCATTGAAAGCCTCACATTAGGCAATCCTCACAATCCGACCATCATCACAGATCAGGGAGCTACATACTTAAAACAACAGAAGCTGGGACACCTCGGAATTACCGGTGGATTCCTAACAGACAATGGCTTCAACGAGTTGGCTGAAATGATTTCGCTATCAAGCCTCAGACTGCATCACCTGTCGATCACAGGGGATCAACTCCCTCCGAACGCCTTCCCGAATCTGAAAATGCTGGACTTGTCTGATACACAATTTACAAATCAGGGACTGAAGAATCTGTCTCCCAATATCAAACTGGTCTACCTGCATCTCAGTAACACGAATGTCAGCAGTGCAGGACTTCAGGAATTATCAAAGTTCCCGAATCTGCGTGCTCTCCGCCTGGGAAATCTGAAAATTGACGCGGCAGCATTCGCCAAACTGGCGAATCTGAAGAGACTCTATCAACTCGATCTGCAGGGAACTGCAGTCAATAATGCCGTAGCCCTGCAATTATCCCAACTGAATCAAATCACAGAACTCAGGTTAGACCAGTCTCAGATAACAGATCAGAGCCTCCAGCATCTGGCAACGATGAAAAACCTGGAAACCCTGTTCCTGCCAGGATCAAAGATCACTGATGCCGGCTTAAAAGTTCTGAAGCAACTTCCGAAACTGGATTATCTGGATCTGTCAGACACACAAATCAGTGATGAGGGGCTGCGGCAACTGAGCAAATTGCCGGCTCTCAGAATGCTAAACCTATCCAACACCCGCGTCACCGATCAGGCAAAAGAGATCCTTTTAACGTTTCCAAAATTGGAATCCATTGAAGCATTCAATACCAGCATCTCCCCCGTCACCATCGAAGACATTCGCGATGCGGGCATCGACGTTTCAAAATTCCATACGGAAACGCGCACGTTATAGCTCCATCACAAATGCCACAGGATACCCCCTCATGCAACCATCCGAACTGGATTCCCGTATCGTAACATTCAGAAACTGTGCCATCGTCGTGACTCTGGTGGGCCTGTTCCAGCTTTGTGTCCTGCCAGCAGCTTTTTACCTTCAACCGTTGATGATCGAAGATGCCCTGCGGTTCGAACTGGAAGGCCTCGACTGTAAAACCGAAGCCATTCAACGAATTGTCGCCTGGAAAGAACGCACGAAAGGCCCCGCGATATTCATTCATTTTCTGAGTGGTCTTTTACTCTTAAGCGTCTCGTCTGTCATGTTCTATCAGTTGTCTCGGATCAGTAAGCTAAAGTAATGTTTCACTTTGCATTCTCCAAATCCGCATTCCCACATGATTTCGAATTACCTAAACTGCAAATGCATTCAGTCTTCCTGATCTCATCACATCCCATCAGAGGATAAAAATTCCATGTCGACCGCGGCTCCGAGTATGAAACCCGAAGAAACGGATACCAAAAAGATCCGGGTCCTGGCGGCCGGCTTCATTGGCAATATTCTCGAATGGTACGACTTCGCCGTTTATGGATTTTTCGCCCCCACCATCGGCAAGCTCTTCTTCCCGTCGGAAGATCCCCGGGTCTCACTGATCGCCGCCTTCGGTGCGTTCGCTGCCGGCTTTCTGATGCGACCGGTCGGCGCCGTGCTGTTCGGTCACATCGGCGATCGCATTGGTCGTAAGAAAGCGCTGACGCTCTCCGTGTTGATGATGGCGATTCCCACCATGCTCGTGGGCATCCTTCCCACGCACGCGCAGATCGGCATGTACGCTGCGATCATGATGGTTCTACTCCGCATGATTCAGGGCATTTCGGTTGGCGGAGAATATACCAGTTCGTTCGTCTTCCTCGTCGAACATGCACCTGCAGGACGTCGTGCCTTTTTTGGTTCATGGAGTATGATCGGCGCCACCTGCGGCATCCTGCTCGGCTCCGCCGTCGGCGCGTTAATCAACACGTTTACCACGAATGAGCAACTCATGGAGTGGGGCTGGCGGATTCCGTTCCTCGCTGGCGTACTCGTCGCCTTTGTCGGCTATTTCATCAGGCACGGCATCCCCGATCAACCGATCGCAGAAGAACTCTCTGAACAGGAAGCCTACTCCCCCCTGAAACAGGCCTGGGGCAGCCATAAAACAGAACTGCTGCAGTCGGCTGGCCTGAATATGATGAACGCCGTCACCTTTTATACGGTCTTCATTTATCTTTCTACCTGGCTGGTAGAAGAAGTCGGCGAAACCCGCGCGGAGGCACTCGACATCAACACCATCAGCATGGCTGCTCTAACCGTGATGGTTCCCTTTGCGGCAATACTCGCTGATAAATACGGGCGCAAACCACTCCTGCTGATTGGTGCCGCCGGGGTAACGCTGCTCTCTTACCCTCTATTATGGCTGATGCACCACCAGCATTACCAGATGATCCTCGCCGGACAGATCGGCTTTGCCGTGCTCGTTGCCTGCTTCGCCGGTGCCATCCCTGCGACGATTACCGAACTCTTCAACCGCGGCGTCCGCGTCAGCGCGGCCAGCGTCAGCTATAATATTCCGTTTGCGATCTTCGGAGGCACTGCCCCCATGGTCGCTGCCTGGCTCGTCCATTCGACCGGTAATCCACTCTCCATCGCCTGGTACCTCTCCGGCATCGCCGCGATTTCCTTCTGTATCACCCTCACTATCAAAGAAACCCGCCACAATTCACTGGAGGAATGAGGTCTTGGATAGCCCACACGCTTGCGCCCGGTGTGAGTCGCTCTTCGGTCCGCAGCGGCATTCACTCAAAATGTGGGATGGGAAACGCTACTGTGTCGAATGTATTAACACGGTATCACCAGAACTGCTCGCCTGGGCCAGAGAACATACTTTCCTGGAAGAAACCCTGGCTCTCAAAGCAATCTCCCGTAAGAAATATTATAAGAATAGTTATCTCTACCCGATGATCGGAGCTATAGTAATTATCTTTGCACCGTTCAGTTTGATTGGTGAATTCTGGTGGGGATTCGTGTTTTCATCGTTCTTTTGTGGTTGGTTTGGTCTGATCTTTCTGTTAGATCTGAAGTTCGATTTTGCAGTCAATAAAGCTGCCAGTGAACTGCCACGTACGCTGGTCGTACAAAATAATCAGTTGATCATCGTACATGAAGATGATTCGCATATCTACGATCTCTCAGAACTCTACTATTATGAGAGTGATACCGATCGCACAACTGACAATCTCTACCTGGAAAACCGCCCCGCGTTGATTCTGGAAAAAAAGCCTCGCTGGAACTGGCAGCGTTTCGTGTGGGAAGAAATTCGATATGCCTGTGGTCTCACACCTGAGAAGCGTGAACTCTGGAGCAGTTTCTTTCAATTGATCGAGCTACCCCGGAAAGAAATGTCGAGCACCCGGAGCTATCATTTCAAAATAACCGTACTCGTCATGTCATTCCTGCTGCTGAGCCTCGCCATCATGGTAATCAACTATCGCGTCTTTTTCATGCTGATTACCTTGCTGATGTGGATTATCCCCTTACAGGCATTGAGTACGGCAAAACGACTTTCTACGAAAGTAGTGACGGTCTGCGGTACACTGCTTACCAATGGCTTTGTGTTTTACGCCTGTGTCAGTCGTAATCCAATACATGCAGGCCTGTTCTGTCTGGCAGAGATGTGCCTGTTCCTGGTCGCAGTGTTCTATATCAGAAAACGATTGAAACAGAACCCCGACTGATCACAGCACCGGCTTCCCGGTCTCCGCTGAGAATTTCATTTTCTGGCCTTTGTTGAGCAGCATGTTTTTACCCTGTTTTTCCTGCAGCACAAATTTGTTCAACTGGCCTTCAAAATAATCTCTGCCCGCTTTGACGCATTCAAAGTGAGCAGCTATCGTCGCCGGATCCAGTGCGTAATCATAGAACGCGACTTCATCAATCACGCCACTAAATGGCTCGCGGCCTACGAATGATTCAAAATCAGAAGTGATCAGGTTACCTATCACTGCAGGTGTCGCGCCACCGCTGATGATCATCGTGCCGACCGGAAAGCGATGGCTCATTCGCAGTTTGCCATCAATATAAATGGCTTTCACTCCCGTCCAGCCATTATAAGTGGCAACGATATGATGTGGCTTGCCATCTCGCATTTCAGCCAGCGTGGGGCGTCCCTCTTTCCCGTCCAGGGGCATATCCAGTTCGTTGTAACCCATGCCGGTCAAAAACAGACCAAATGACAGACACGGACCTCCCTCCACTACAGGAATCTGAGATATACCGGCTTTATTATCATTCTGAAAACTCAATAATATCCGATAGCTGCCGTCCTCTTTACGGAAGATTTCATCATAATCATAGGGTTTTTTAGCAGGTTGATGATCTGAAATCTCCCACTCAGAGATCACCATGGCTTCAATAGTCACCCCTGTCGAAACCGCATAATCACCGGTCCCTACCTCCTTGCCGCCCCCATTGCCCAGCAGCAGACTTGCATCAGAGTGATTGTTAAACCGTATTGCGCCACTGCCAATGATGCCTTCAACCCGCACTGCATTTTTACCGGCACGAATTGCTCCCATGCCTATCGCATCCTGTAATGACTCCGATTCTCTCTGATCGAAATTCCAGTAGAATCGAGGTAAACGTCCACGGAGCTTCACTTCAACCTGACCATCCAGAACATGCACGTAAGTTTCAGACTCTTCGTTCACACTGACTTCGTATTCGGTTCCCCGATTGATCAATTCCACACTGGGTGTTTCCAGTTTAAAGGGAGCTTTGCCATCTGAGCGATGTGTGAGCAGCTTCCCGGAAAAAAGTGTACCCTGATCTTTGCCTTCCATACCGAACAGGGAAGGACTTGTCAGGGAAACATCGGCACCGCCCGAAAAAGCAAAGTCCACGTTACCGGAAGTCACCTTTACAGTGCCCGGCTGAAAGTGATCTGTCATCATCGGATTCTTGCCCAGCAGTTCCCATTTCGCCTGGAGCGTCGACTGCACAAAAGCGACTTCTGAGGGAGGGACAGCATTTTCATCAAAATAATATTGAGACCGATCCTGCACGACATCAGGCGCACCAGCCTTTTGAGGTGCACTCTGTAAGGAGAGAAACAGCCCGACCGCACACAGACAGACGAGCAGACTGAAGCATGGTATAAGCAGAAACCGGGCAGGCACACGCCTTGGTTTCTGTGGAATCATGGGAGCTTCTGCTTCAGCAGGCGGTAACTGTGCGGATTTTGCTGCACTCGCCAGCCCGATATGCAGAAACACGTAATTCAGGTATTCGCGACGGTACTCGGGATGCTCCGTCAGCAACTGCTCCAGGGCTGCCAACTCTACTTCAGTGATGATCCCCGAACATTGCGCGTCAGCCAGTTCCAGAATTTGCTCCGGCAGTATGGTGTCAGATTTTTTCATGAAGTCATCTCACTGGAAAGACGGCGGTTGACACAATCAAATAATACTTTCCGGATTTTTTTAATTGTTTTATAGATCGCATGAGAAGAACATTTCCAGCGGTCGGCGACTGTGGCCGCTGTCTCCCGGTCTCCATAATACGCGTCGATCAGATCACGTTCGCGCGGACTTAGCTTTTGCATACACTGTGTGAGCGCCAATTGACGCTGACTCTGTTCCTCCACCATGCTCGAAACGTCCTCTGCCAGTTCCGTCACCAGGTTATCACTGAAGATCAGCCGTTTATTCTGATACTTCCGTCTGTATTTTCGCACCTGGTTGAATGCAATCCCGTTCGCCCAGTTCAGGAAACTGCGATCTGAATCATATCCTGAAAATTCTTTCCACAGGATCACACAGGTTTCCTGGAAAATGTCTTCCGCAGCAGAGACATCCAGTACCAGGGCGAGAATAAACCCGTAGATTTTGCGGTCTTCCCGCGAGAACAGTCGAAAGAACTCTTCACTCATGACCGGATTGTCTAAATGCTTACTCATAGCGTAGTAAAGTCTATCAATCACTGAGATCGGAAGAAAACATTCAGGCGACAGATAAGCGCGCAGGAGTAAACCCGCGAAGCTGCCTTCTATAGTATGTGGCGCGCAGTCTGCCTGATTGGTACTGGAAAATTATGAATTCCGCATTTTTTTTATGAAAATCAGAAAGTTCTGGTACGAACCGGCTACTCAGCGCGCCATATACCTATTGAGGGCCCGCTGCGTTTTTACCGTTCTCCCTTCTGAAATGCAGTTCCGATGATTGTTATTTCCCTCATATCCAAGGAGTTCTGTTTTCTATCTCGATTTATTTTCATCTGATTCAACCCAAGGAGAACTTATGTTCGTCGCTCGCAAACATGATTTTCGCATGCGTTCCGCGTTTACTTTAATTGAATTGCTGGTCGTCATCGCCATCATAGCGATTTTGATCGCCCTGCTACTACCTGCAGTTCAGCAGGCACGCGAAGCAGCCCGCCGCAGTACCTGTAAAAACAATTTAAAGCAACTGGGACTGGCACTTCATAATTATCACGAAACACATAAACTGTTTCCCCCGGGAATGATATATCGAGTTGTGACGCCATCCTCACCATCCGGAAAACGAACTCCTTTCTGCCTGCATCTCCTGCCTTTTCTCGACAAGGCCAACATATACAACCTGTACGATCATAACCAGAACTGGCACGCTACCGTGCATGACCCTCAACCCGCCGGCAACGGTGTGCGGCTGGTGCCGATTCCCGTCTGGCAATGCCCTACCGATCGAGATGCCATCTGGAATTCCAATCCGGATGGAAGTATTCGAGGAAACTATGGTGTCAACTGGGGGCAGGGCACATTTGGAACTCAAATCAAACCTGCGCCGTTCAAAAATGCATTCGGAGCTAAAATGCGGGATATCACCGATGGCTCCAGCAATACCCTGGCCATGCTGGAAATGCTGAAGCCTGCCACGGGTGCAGACGATTATCGAGCCTGGATCTGGAATGACGAACCGGAAAGTGTCGTCATGACACGCGTCGGTCCCAACAGTTCGGCTCCTGATCTGGTCACGCACTGTGTCTCGGAAGGAGATCGACTTCCCTGCACAGGCTCTATCGCGGGAAATGATCGCAGCAATGCTTCAAGAAGTCTGCACGTGGGCGGGGTGCATGCACTGATGTGTGACGGTGCTGTCAGATTCGTCTCTGATAATATTGACCTCAACACCTGGCAAAGCCTGAGCAGCATGAGCGGTGGAGAAGTGATCGGCGAATTTTAAACCATTCGCATCGACTCACTTCCTGAACATCCATCAAATACGACCTGCTTAAAGGAATCCTGGAGATTCCAAGAAGGGCTGAACAAATGAAAACACAGACTTGTCTCATGTTGATGTTATATAGCGCAGCTGTTATCGGGCTGGGAGGTTGTAACAACCAGAGTGCATTCGAGCGAACCCAGGTGGAAGGTATTGTGACTCTGAATGGTACTCCGGTGGAACAGGGGGTCATCACATTTATACCTGCCGGCAAAGGAGCTTCTGCGGGTGCGAAAATTGAATCGGGAAAATTTGTCATTCCTAAAGAAACTGGCCCCAGCCCGGGAGAGTATAAAGTGGAAATTGATTCCAGTATTCCTACCGGAAAACAGATTCTGGATACCGATGGTGAAACAATGGTTACCGAATATGAAAACGGCATCCCTCCCCGCTTCAACAGGCAAACGGAACTGACAGTCACGCTCAAAGAGGGCAATAATCAACAGCTTTTCGATCTGGAAACCAAATAGAGAATCGCCTGCTTCACTCTGGCATCTCTCAATTTATCCCCTGAGACCCCTGACTCAGGTTAGTTTTTCCAATCAAACATACATTGAATGCCTCTATCGTTTATAATGAAATATTCAGAGCAGACACAGCTCACGTGTATGAACTATTACTTCTCACTTCTGAGAGATAGAAAAAACAGATGATTGCTTTTCCTCCGTTCTTTGTTTCACGACTCTTTTGCCTGGCTCTCTTTCTGACAATTGCTGTCCCAACAACGAGCGCTGCACCTGATTTTAAAGAACAGGTCGTCCCGATCCTGCAGCAGCACTGCATTCGCTGTCATAATGACAGCACAAAGGATGGCGGTCTCTCGCTGGAGACGAAACAGAGTGCTCTGAAAGGAGGCGATAATGGACGCATCCTGACCCCCGGCGTCGCGGAGGAAAGTCTACTACTCGATTATGTCGCAGGCCCCGAGCCGGAGATGCCCAAAAAAGGTAAGCCACTCAACGAGACTGAAATTGGAATCCTTCGTAACTGGATCAAAGCCGGTGCCGTCTGGCCTGCGGAGCATCGAATTCAGGAAGCCCAGCTCAATGACCATGACTGGTGGTCCTTTCGACCGTTATCACAACCGGCTCTGCCTGAGCTGCCCGCCAAAGAACAAAAGCAGGTCCGCACCCCCGTCGATGCCTTTCTGCTGGCCAGGCTTCGCCAGGCAGGGCTGAATTATTCCCCGCCCGCTGACCGTCGTACGCTG
>TARA_R110000850_G_scaffold221768_10_pt1 | contig 30655 bp, 27 predicted proteins | sample TARA_R110000850 | Tara Oceans TARA_R110000850 (sample SAMEA4397586) | marine metagenome | biome: Polar Biome; feature: [SRF] surface water layer (ENVO:00010504); material: water (ENVO:00002006), including particulate matter (ENVO:01000060) such as... | depth 5 m | reverse complement strand
GAATCACACCCGCCCTCCAGACTCACTTCATATTGGACAAGGCTCAGGGTTGGAACTGTCCATTTTAGCCGTTATGATTGGCCGTCCACCTTCCCCATTTGCCGAGGAAAAAACATGAAAACGATAGGCCTGTTAGCCATTGTACTGTTTGCACTATCCAGTGCTGGTTGCACCAAGGTAGGCAGTGAAGCCTGGTGTGCCAAAATGAAAGACACACCCAAAGGCGACTGGACCGCCAACGAAGCCGCCGATTTTGCCAAACACTGCATTATCGACTAACCCATGGACTAAGGCAGCGCCCGCAAGCCGTCATCGGCGCTGCCTGACGGCCTCAAACAGGCAAATACCCGTCGCAACGGACACATTCAGACTGCTGACCACACCCGCCATGGGCAGTTTTACCAACAGGTCGCAATACTCTCGGGTCAGTCGTCGCAGGCCTTTTTCCTCGGCACCCATGACCAACGCAACAGGCCCTTTCAGGTCAGTATTGTAAACCAGCTGTTCAGCTTCTCCCGCCGCACCAATAATCCATAATCCCCGAGCCTGCAACTTCCTCAGAGTCCGCGCCAGATTTGTCACCACCACCAGTGGCACGTTTTCAGCGGCACCACAGGCGACTTTTTGTACCACCGGGGTGAGGCCCACCGAGTTGTCCTTTGGCACGATCACGGCATGAACCCCAGCGGCATCAGCAGAACGGAGGCAGGCACCCAGGTTGTGGGGATCGGTGATACCGTCCAGAATCAGCAAGAAAGGCGTTTCCTCTGACCGATCAAGTAACTCATAGAGGAAGTGTTCATCCTGTACTTCAGCATCATCACAGAGTGCTGCAACACCCTGATGCGAGCCATCTGCCAGATCATCCAGATCCGAGCGCATCACCCGCTCCACACGAAGTCCCTGGCGCTCGGCCATGGCCAGTATTTTTTGCAGGCGCTGGTCTTCGCGGCCACGCAACACTTTTAACAGCCGCACTTTGTTGGCAGAGGTTTTCAACACGGCCTGGACCGCATGTAATCCAAAGATCCACTGCCCTTGCCCCTTGGCATGGTCCACCAGCTTATCTGTCATGATCAGTACTCATCAGAGGCTACACAAGCTGCATCAGCGTTTTGCGGCCGGTGGCTTGCGTCGCCGGGGTTTCTGCTGCTTTCCGGTTTTATCCGTTTTTGTAGCGGATTTGCCCGACCTTGATTTCCCGGTTTTTCCGCGCTTCCTTACGGACTGTTCGTGTTCTGCTGCCAGCGCTGTAGCTTTAGGGCCTGCAGAGGGCGCTTTCCTGCCTTTTTTACCCTCTTCCACCAGGTCAAAATCAATCTTGCGTTCATCCAGTGCCACCCGACTGACCCTGACCCGCAATTTGTCACCCAGCCGGAATACCCGCTTGGTTCTCTCCCCCACCAGGCGGTGGTGGGCGGCTTCGTGGTAGTAGTAATCCTTTGGCAACCCGGTGATATGAACAAGGCCTTCAATAAACAGCTCGGTCAGCTGTACAAACAAACCGAAACCGGTCACCGAAACCACAACGCCTTCGTATTCATCACCCACCCTGGACAACAAGTATTCGCACTTCAACCAGTTCACCACATCGCGGGTCGCTTCATCGGCGCGGCGCTCCGTCATGGAGCAGTGTTCACCGCTGTTGATCATCCACTGCTCATCATAGGGATAAATCGACGCAGCACTCAGGACAGGGGCCCCTTCCACTTGTCTGGTGTGGCTCACTTTCCCTTTTTTGCGAATCAGATAGCGAAGCGCCCGATGCACCAGCAGGTCGGGGTAGCGCCGGATTGGGGAGGTAAAGTGGGCATAGGCCGAATAGTTCAACCCGAAGTGACCATCATTCTCGGGATCATAAACGGCCTGATTCATGGTGCGCAGAATCACTGTCTGAATCACGCCGGCATCGGGGCGACCGGCAATTTTTAACAATACCTGCTGGAAATCTTTTGGCGAAGGCTCGTCACCGCCCGGCAAACCGAGGCCAATCTCACCCAGAAACTCGCGAAGGTTGGCTAGCTTCTCTTGCCGGGGCCGCTGGTGAACCCGGTAAAGTGCTGGCAGCTTGCTCTTTTCCAGCAGTGTCGCCGTGCAGACGTTGGCACAGAGCATACACTCCTCAATCAGCCGGTGTGCCTCGGTGCGCTCAGAGGGGACGATCTGCTGAATTTTGCGCTCGGCATCAAACAGAATCCTGGTTTCCTGACTATCAAAGTCGATGGCGCCACGGATCTCCCGACGACCCAACAGGGCGAGAAACAGGTCGTAGAGATGGTCGACATGCTCCACCACTGCGTGAAACTGCTTGCGAATACCACTATCCCGATCGCCGTGCTGGGCAATCATGGCGGCAACCTGGGTATAGGTCAGCCGACTATGGGAATAAATAACCCCCTCGTAGAATTGAAACTTAGTGATTTGGCCATCGGCATTCATGGTCATTTCACACACCATGGTCAGTCGATCCACCTGGGGATTCAGTGAACAGAGGCCGTTGGAGAGCTTTTCCGGCAGCATCGGTACCACATGCTGGGGAAAATACACGGAATTGCCCCGCAAATAGGCCTCCTCGTCCAGCGGGCTGCCCACAGCCACATAATGTGAGACATCGGCTATCGCCACATAGAGCCGCCAGCCACCGCGACTGAGCGGCTCGCAGTACACGGCATCATCAAAGTCCCTGGCATCCTCACCGTCGATCGTGACAAAGGGCAGGTGGCGCAAATCCACCCGGAACTGTTTGTCCTCCTCCCGAACCTCGGATGGAATGGCCTCGGCCTGGTCAATCACCGCTTGCGGCCACTGATTGGGAATACCGTAGTTGTGGATGGAAATATCAATCTCCATCCCCGGTGCCAGATGCTCACCCAGCACCTGAACAACCCGCCCGGCTGGCAGATTGTGGCGGCTCGGATGGGTCGTGATTTCCACCACCACAATCTGGCCTGGCTCAATATCGCTGCGTTGATCGGGGGGAATCATGATGTCCTGGGAAACACGGGGGTTGTCCGGGCGAACAAAATGGATGCCACTCTCCACAAAATAACGGCCCACCAATGTGCTGGTGCGGTGCTCTACCACCTCGACGATGGACCCCTCCGAGCGGCCCCGGCGATCCACCCCGGCCACACGCACCAGCACCTCATCGCCGTCCATGACACGACGCATCTGGCGACTCGAGAGAAACAGGTCGTCACCGCCCTCGGCGGGTTTGACAAAGCCGAACCCCTCCGGGTGACCAATGACACGGCCCTTGATCAGATTCATCTTGTTCAACGGGCCATAGGCGTTGCGGCGATTGCGAACGGCCTGGCCATCCCGCTCCATGGCGATCAGACGGCGTCTCAGCGCTTCCTTGCCATCCTCATCGCTCAGGCCAAATGCATCGAGAAGCTCTTCATAGGTCAGGGGCCCAACACTGTTTTCGAGAAAATCGAGGATAAACTCCCGGCTGGGCACCGGCTTGTCGTATTTAGCCGCTTCACGGTCGGCAAAGGGATCTCTGTTCACAGTTTTTTTCATTGGAAGTCCAAACGCAAGAAGTGTACTACCGACACCACAGAGGAAATCGGCTAAAGTATATAAATATCAGAACATACTTGCCCGGAACTCTCCACGGCTTTTTTCAGCAACTGGCTTTAAGCGCAACTCGGGGCTGACCAGAACAATCATTACTGTCTTTTCAATGCATTTTTTTACAGTACATAATTGACAATAGTGGATACCGTCTCTATAGTCTCGCACCGCTGGTGAAGCAGCTTCTGCTTCCCATCATGCCCAGGTGGCGGAACTGGTAGACGCGCTAGCTTCAGGTGCTAGTGACCGTAAGGTCGTGGAGGTTCAAGTCCTCTCCTGGGCACCATTTTTCATATTTAATCTTTATAAATCAATACGATAAAAATAAAATATAGCCATTAATTCTAAACCCCTTAGTTTGATCACTAGGATTGTGGCTAGAAAGAACTCTATTCATCTCACACTCTCAAGCGATGCTATCTAGTACCGTCTCAGTGCCTTAGCACCTTCAGTTATCCAACACTCCCTATCATCTATATTCAAGTTTCATGACATACAAGGCACAAAAGACTGCCTTGAATGCGAAGCATGCTTTCCAATGGACCTGTTGTGGGTCCCGCCCAAATCTGAATCTTGAGGCGAATAATCTAATCAGAGCACCAAAAAAATATCGTCCAGAGGGCGGCAAAGATTCGGGCTGAGGTTCAATAACTCTCCTTGTAATTACTGTCCCTCAGACACCGCTAATGAAGCCTCGATCTCTAGACGTAGAAGTCCAGATCTTCCTGTGCCTTAAGCAAATCCCGCATTTTTATGGGATCGTCCCCAAAGAAAAACACCAGACCCCAGTGCGTGCCGAAGGCCGACCTATCCGGTACGGTTTCCTCCGTGGGCGCAACCAGCTCGTGGGACTCGAAATACGGATGTCCAGTGCACTCTTTGGGCATTTCCAGCTTGCTGACCACGCGACGTCGCGGATAAACACCGAAGCACCCAGCGTAGCCCTTGGCATCTTCCACTTCCTTGGGGAAGAATTTTTCCACCTCTTCTTTGGTACTCTTGGGATCAAACACCAGCATGGACGCCTGATAAGCACTGAACCCGTAGGCTCGCTCAATCAGTTCGAATGCCTTGAACCCGGGTGGCCGATAGGCGATCTCACCAAAGTACATTTCACCATCGGCGGTAACAAAATACTCCGGGTGAATCAGTCCGAACTTGATATCGAAAGTCTTGATCAACTTCTCGATCTGTTTTGTGATCGCGTTGCGCCAGCTTTCCAGTTCGTTGGTGGCGGGCACGAAGACCGAATAGCCCAGAGTTACGTATTCAGAAATATTCAGAAACTTGATCTCACCGTCATGTATCCAGGCCTCGACCGCAAACTCCCAACCATCAAGGTGACTTTCCATGAGCAGTGGATACTCTTCGGCCGGTATATAGTCGATCTCCTCAATCTTGCGGATCATGCGATGTCCGAGGCAACCGGCCTTGTCAAATGCCTTGAGGTGAATCGGGTCATCGGGGTCACCGTCGAGTTTAAGCAGCGTCTGATTGACGCGCTTCATAAAGCGGATAACATCGTCTTTTTCGTGCGCTTCCTCGAAAATCCCCACCCGTATACCACCCAGCTGGGCACGGCGCTTCATTAATGCCTTGTCCCGAAACAGGATGGATTGACCGTACATACGCGGGTTATCCATAAGCACCGAATTGATCGCACCCGACCACTCGACGGTTTCTTCAAAGAGGGGAATAGCCACATCAACACCCTCGGCTTTGAGCCGCTCGGCAATCTCCATAGATCGATCATTCAGACGCACAAAGTCCCATTGAATAAACGGAATATTATTCGCTTCGCAAAAATCAGCGGCCCAATCAGGGGCGACCACCACATAACGACGATCAAACTTCTGGGCAGCTTTAATGGCATTAACACTCCAGCCCAACAGAGCGATATACCCCTTGTTTGGATCCTTGGGTGTTTCCGTTCCCCGAACGGAGTCCAGCGTCGGATCGGTCCAGCCTGAAACGTCTTCGGTTATTGGAGCTTGTGATACTTTTGACATACGATCTTCTCCTGTTCGTTGAGTAAGAAACTGACGAGCGGGTTGACATGCGGGTATTTGGGAGCTAACTAACGCCCCGAGGCCCAACTGTGTTGAGCCAAGCACATGACCCGATCTACTTCGTCAGTAGGAATATCGCTCGATTCACCTTTTTCGAGCGGGTCGAAATGAAAAACATACAGCCGCGAGGCGAATTCGGCCACCGGCAGCGATGCTTCACCATAAAGCTCGCCATGGCCCTGGGTCGAGGTGACAATCCCTTGGCCCCAGTTTTGCCCGCTGTCATTGTTAGGGTTGAAAAAATACACGCGCATAACCTTGTCTGGGTCAAGCGCAAGCCGCTGGATGGTAATGGCGTGCCAGCCGAGAAAGCGCGTCGCGCTGTCGGTCACAGCAATACCGGCAGGCTGTGGATTGATGACCGGAATGTTGCCATTGTAAAAAGGGTGATACGCAGCATAAAAGTCACGAATAAACCCTTGGAAGTCTTTCAATCCACCGGTGAATACATCGACGGCAATACGAAATCCGTGACCCACATGATCACCGTGAAATTCAGCGTTGACCCACTTGTGTGGATCTTCGCCACGCCCAACGCTGCGGCGACCCATTTCAAAGTAGATGCGATCCAGATGCGGCACTGTGAGCAGCGATACGGCATCCACATCTACAGGTGGCTCGCTCGCCAGCCCGGCGCCCAGATCCCGTGAAGAAATACTGTCGCCTTCGAAGCGCATGACTACTTCGTCATCGCGCGCCGCCCAGGCAAGAATCCGTAGCAGTTCCGCTGGCATGTTGTATGCCCACATGGACAGCGCTCGCGTCGACTGACAGGTGGGATAGTTCCCCTGACCCACACCCAGTGGGCGACCGAGCACATTGAGTACATCGGCAAGTAAAAAGCACCCCGGAGGGCGACTGCGCCCAAAGACAGCCACAATTTTCTGTGCCGCGGCGTCACAGAGCGAGAGCCGTATTTGTCGCCACAGAGACGGCGCCACTGGAGGCGCGTACAAAATACCCCGCTCAAGCATCATGGCCAGGCCATAGGCACACTGGCTGGTCTCGGGAAACAGGGCCTCATCAATCAAGGTATGAATCAATGCCGGGTAGCAGTGAAAAGCATCGGCACCGGTTTGACTCAGGCCCAAAGCCGTGGGAATCAGATCGTTCCACCGGGTACGGAGGTAGCGTATAAACCCCGGCAGGTAGGGTGAAACCAGGCCGGTGCTGTGCATGGCTTGAGCAAAGGTGACGGCCTCCTGTAGCAAAGCAGCATCGTCCATGCTCGCCAGTCGTTCAGCGTATACATCAAAGCCCGGATCTTCACGGCAACCTTCGGTAGGGCTGAACACGGCGTGGATCAATTGCAGTGCGTCGTCTCCGACTTCGCCACCCAACGCATCCGGTTTTTGCAAACAAACTGCAATCTGAGTCACCATCTGTTTGACGCCACCCACTTGGACCGGACGTTGCGCCAGAATCCGCCAGACCTCCGCCACCAGACGTTCCAGAAGATTCTCATATCCCAGATGCCGAATCAGGAAGTGATACAGGTTTTGAACGGCATAGCCCAGCTTATCAGGCCTCAGCCGATCGTTCTCCTGTAGATCACTGACTACCAGGTCGAGATTCATCGCCAATACTTGGGCGAGAAAGTGATTTGCGTGTTCCGCCGAAATAGAAGGGTGTACGAAGTCGCCCTTGGCCACTGCCAGAAGGCGAATCTGGCTGAGGCTTTCGACCAAAGTCGCGGTAGACTCGCCGTGACGCACAGTGCGCACGGCCAGGGAAGGCACCAGCGTCTGAGGGTAATCCCAATCGCTACCAGCAAAGAATCCGGCAGCCTCAATCGCTGGTACGCGCTCGTAGAGCGCCTGCAGGCCATCGGCATTAAACATCAGTGTCCGTGCCGCATTGATCACCTCGAATACGGGCGAAACACCTTCAGTAGCATTGATTTCGGCAAGGCGGTTTATGGCAACGTCGAGTGAATTTACTAACTCCCCCTGACGTGCCGTCATGCTGAGGGCGGGCTCGAGTGTATCTCTCCTCATCGGTCCACCTTCCCCTTAATCACGTGACATGTCAACCTGACCTAACAAAGTCCAGGATATAAAGTCCTTCTACATATCTCCCTATATCCACTGCATATAATTGCCAGGTAGAGGCAAAAATAGTGAAGTTTGCTAATAACACCACTGACCGAAGGTTCCAGCGGATAGTCACTAGCCGAAGTCGGAGCCCGACCACCACAGCCACAATGATGGCATTCGATCAATACTGCTTGAACCAGCCCTGGCAGCAATGTTTATACTGAGGGATTCGGACATCACCTAACGAGGAAATAGCATGAAAATCGTACGAGTTCAGGACATCATCGGTACCGAACGCGAAGTAACCGGCCCGGGCTGGACCAGCCGCCGGATGCTGCTGAAGAAAGACGGCATGGGGTTTTCTTTCCATGAAACCATCATCCCGGCAGGCGCAGAGCTCAACCTTTGGTACAAACATCACCTCGAAGCCGTGTACTGCGTGGCCGGCAATGGCAGCATTCTGGACAAGGCCACCGGTGAAACCCATCAAATCAGCGATGGTACCCTGTACGCTCTGGACCAACACGATCAGCATACTCTGCGGGGGGGCACCGAAGATATGCGTCTGATCTGTTCGTTCAACCCACCGGTCACCGGTCGAGAAGTGCACGACGAAGATGGCGCTTACCTGCCGGATACTGGCGAGGACTGACCCTAAAGTCGATTCTCACACCAATTCGACGAAAAAATCCGCCATTGGAGATCAAGCTGCTTTCGATGGCGGTTTTAATTTGACTGTCGGGAGTTCATGCTACGAATTACTGTTCTGGGCGCACCACCGCTGGAGAGCCTTCCCAGCTCCTGAGCACAGGGCCTTCCTACAGTGTACACACGAGTTATACTAGTCTTGCCATTTCATCAACTATGCTCAAAAACATTAGAGTTGATACTTTCAAGTGGTTAAATTTTAAACAAGTGCTGTTCTGCCCCCCCAACTCAGCACTGACCCCAATTCAGTACTCCAAACGCCCTACAAGGCGTAGCTACCCGCATCGGAAGGCGTTCCTGATTACAACGTAATCTCGGCTTGCATTCCAACCCTTTCCTGAATTGACGCCAACCACCAAAATCGCTTGTAACAAAACCGTTCATTGCCCATCTTATTGATATTGCTGAATCACAAGTTTGTGGCAGTCCAGCGACTGACCGCAAACTAGACTGAACTCAAACACTGAAAGGAATGCGCTGTGCATAGAACCACCAAGAAGCTGATGATTGTCGCCACTCTGGTTATCGCGATGGCAGCTTATTTCTTTCTCGATCTCGGTCGATATCTGAGCCTGGCTTACTTACAACAACAGCTGGACATTATTCACAGTTTCTACGCTGAAAACCGACTATCGAGCTGGTTGATTTTTCTGGTGGTTTATGTGGTCGTGACGGCACTGTCGATACCCGGCGCTGCTGTCATGACATTGGCGGGCGGCGCTATTTTCGGGTTTACCACCGGGTTGGTGCTTGTCTCTTTTGCTTCGGCCATGGGGGCCACTCTCGCCTTTCTGGTGGCCCGTTACTTGTTGAGAGATTGGGTACAACAGCGATTTGGCGACCGCTTGAAAACCATCAACCAGGGCATAGAAAAGGACGGTGCCTTTTATTTGTTTACCCTGCGGCTGGTGCCGGTCTTTCCCTTCTTTCTAATCAACCTGGTGATGGCGCTTACACCCCTGAAAACCTGGACATTTTACTGGGTCAGTCAGGTGGGAATGCTGGCGGGCACCGCCGTCTATATCAACGCCGGCACCCAGGTGGCACAACTGCAAAGCGCCGGGGATATTCTCTCCCCCGGGCTGATCGGTGCTTTTGTTCTGCTGGGGCTGTTTCCCTGGATTGCCCGCGCCCTACTCTCGCCCCTGCAGCGTGCGAAGGTCTATCGCGGCTGGGAAAAGCCCAAACATTTTGACCGCAATCTCATCGTGATCGGCGCCGGCTCCGGCGGTCTGGTGAGCGCTTATATCGGCGCCACCGTCAAGGCTGGCGTCACCCTGGTGGAAAAAGATCGCATGGGCGGCGACTGCCTTAACACCGGCTGTGTGCCGTCCAAAGCCCTGATCAAAAGTGCCCAGGTGGCCTCCCTGGCCAGCCACAGCGCGGATTACGGTCTGAACCCCCTGTACCCGGAAGCTGATTTTGCCGCAGTCATGGAGCGTATCCAGCGAGTAATTAAAACCATCGAGCCCCATGACTCGGTCGAACGCTATCACCAATTGGGGGTGGATTGCCGCCAAGGCAACGCGCGACTGGTTTCCCCCTGGGCGGTGGAAATTACCGGCAACGAAGGAAAACAAACCCTGACCGCGCGCAATATCATTATCGCTTCCGGTGCCGCCCCACTGGTGCCGCCCTTTCCAGGGCTGGAACAGATTGATTACCTGACCACCGAGACCCTGTGGAAGATCCGCGGCAACCCTGGCCGCCTGTTGATTCTCGGTGGCGGTCCCATCGGCTGTGAACTGGCTCAGGCCTTTGCCCGCCTCGGCACCCGTGTCATCCAGGTGGAAATGCTGCCACGCATTTTACCCCGGGAAGATAACGATGCCGCCAAGCTGGTGGCCGATGCCCTGCACCGGGATGGCGTCGAACTGTTGCTGGGCCACAAAGCGGATCGTTTCGCAGTGGAAGGTGGCGACAAAGTACTCTATACCCAACACCAGGGTGAAAGTGTGCGCCTGGTGTTTGACCAGATTCTGATCGCCATCGGCCGCAAAGCCAATACCGAGGGACTGGGGCTGGAAGCACTGGAAATATCTACCCATAAAAACGGCACCATTGCCCTCAACGACTTTCTACAGACCCGCTTTCCCAACATTTATGCCGTCGGCGATGTGGCCGGACCCTACCAGTTCACACACACTGCTGCCCACCAGGCCTGGTATGCCGCCGTCAATGCACTGTTCGGCCGCTTTAAAAAATTCAGGGTTGATTACTCCGTGATTCCCTGGGCCACTTTTACCAGCCCGGAAGTGGCACGGGTGGGACTGAATGAGCAGGAGGCCGCTGAACAGGGTGTGGAATTCGAGGTGACCTGCTACGGCATCGATGATCTGGATCGGGCCATTACTGATGGCTGTGCCGAGGGTTTCGTCAAGGTACTGACCCGCCCCGGCTCAGACCGGATACTGGGAGTGACGATTGTCGGCAATCATGCGGGAGATCTGATTGCAGAGTATGTACTGGCGATGAAACACGGCCTCGGACTCAATAAAATTCTGGGCACCATCCATATCTACCCCACCCTGGCGGAAGCCAACAAGTTTGCCGCTGGCGAGTGGAAAAAAGCCCATGCGCCGCAGGGGTTGTTAAAACTGGTGAAACGTTACCACCGCTGGCAGCGTTAGCATCGGAATCAACCGCTCAGATTTTTCATCTATAAGGCAATGTGTAATGACAACAGATAATCTGGATCGACGCACAGACACCGACAGTCGCCGGCTTTCTCCGTTGCGAATACTGGTGCTGTGCACCGGCAATTCCGCCCGGAGCATCATGGCCGAAGCACTGTTTAATACGATTGGCTCACCGCTTTTCCTGGCATACAGTGCAGGCAGCAAGCCCACCGGGCGGGTAAACCCGCTGGCGCTGGAACAGATCCAGACACTGGCTGATAGTGCCCCGGAGGCTTATCGCAGCAAAAGCTGGCATGAATTTATCGGCGCTGAAGCACCGGTTTTTGATGTGATATTAACGGTATGCGATAACGCGGCAGCGGAAGACTGTCCACTGCTTGACGGCACCATTGAACACGTGCATTGGGGATTACCCGATCCGGCGGCGATTCACAATGATCCGGTGGCCGCGAAACGCGCTTTTACCGAGTGCTTTGCCTCACTCAAGAAACGTGTTCAAAGTCTGCTGGCTTCACCAGGCGATCACAATGCCTCTGCCAAACACCTGCTCACTGCAATGAAACGCTTTGAGTAAAGGCATCCGCCCGGAAGTACCAGTGGCAGAAGCACCGACCTAAAAGCCGTAGATTGAAGACCTTGGCATACAGCCAGTAAAGCCCCTGAGCGGCGGCTTTATGCCATGAATCAGCGGGCACCCACTGCTTTATCCATAGCCTGCTGACTGGACAGGTATTCCTCATAGGTACCCTGGAAATCAACCAACGTGCGATCCTTGATTTCAATCACCCGGGTCGCGAGGGACGAGACGAACTCGCGGTCGTGGCTGACAAAAATCAGCGTGCCGTCATAGTGCTCCAGCGCCATATTGAGCGCTTCAATCGCCTCGATATCGAGGTGGTTGGTGGGCTCATCGAGAAGCAGCACATTGGCATCGGTCATCATCAGCTTGCCGAACAACAGGCGGTTTTTTTCTCCACCGGAGCAGACTCGGGCTTTCTTGTTGAAATCATCGGCGCTGAACAACAGGCGGCCCAGCGTGGCGCGGACAATCTGATCATCGTGGCGGGGTTTCCGCCACTGGCTCATCCAGTCAAACAGTGTCAGATCAGAATCAAAATCCGCCGTGCTGTCCTGGGGACAATAACCGAGCGCTGCGTTTTCGGACCACTTGATTTTGCCATGATCAGGAGTCAGCTCGTTCATCAGGCATCGCAACAATGTGGTTTTACCGGCACCGTTTTCACCAATAATGGCCAGTCTGGAGCCGGCCTCCAGAATCAGGTTGCCCTTGCTAAACAGCGGTCCGCCATCGAAGCCATGACCGAGATTCTCCAGAATCAGTGACTGGCGATGGAGCTTTTTCTCCTGTTTGAAGCGAATATAGGGGCTCATCCGACTGGAGGCCTTCACTTCATCGAGTTTGATTTTTTCGATCTGCTTGGCTCTGGATGTCGCCTGCTTGGCTTTTGATGCGTTAGCTGAGAAGCGGCTGACGAATTGCTGCAAATCGGCAATCTGGGCAGATTTTTTGGCATTTTCAGAGTGCAGGCGCTCTCTGGCCATGGTCGACGCCGTCATGAAATCATCGTAGTTGCCGGGATAGAGACGCAGTTCGCCATAATCAATATCGGCCATATGCGTACAAACGGCGTTCAGAAAATGGCGGTCGTGGGAAATGATCACCATGGTGCTCTTGCGCTCGTTGAGCACACCTTCCAACCAGCGAATGGTGTTGATATCGAGGTTGTTGGTGGGCTCATCCAGCAACAGGATATCCGGATCGGAAAATAATGCCTGGGCCAACAAGACCCGCAACTTCAGGCCGGGGGGCACATCACTCATCGGGCCCTCGTGCAGGGCCTCGGCAATACCCGCGCCCAGCAGAAAATCGCCGGCTCTGCTCTCGGCGGTATAACCATCCATTTCGGCAAATCGCGCTTCCAGTTCCGCCACCCTCATGCCATCGGCATCGGTCATTTCTGTCAGGCCGTAGATGCGGTCGCGCTCCTGCTTCACTTCCCAAAGTTCCGCGTGACCCATGATGACCGTGTCGATTACCCGGTATTTTTCGAAGGCAAACTGATCCTGGTGCAGCGTACCAACCCGCTCATTCGGTGTGATGGACACGTTGCCGGCGGTGGGCGTAAGAGTGCCGTCCAGAATCTTCATGAAGGTGGATTTACCACAGCCATTGGCACCGATCAGGCCATAGCGATTACCTTCACCAAATTTAACGGAGATGTTTTCAAACAGCGGCTTGGCACCAAACTGCATGGTGATGTTTGCGGTCGAGATCAAGGGAATATCCTGGGCGCGATAAAACGAAAAAGGTGGTCTAACGAAGGCTGCGGACTATACGCAGTTGTCGGCAAAGCGTCGAGGGGTAGCCAAAAATATTTATAAAAAACAATGAGGTTTAATGATTCCCTGCTATCTCAACCGGGCTGAACAGACATTGTTTACAAGCTTACCGTAAATCGGGGTTAATCACCGTCCTCTGCATCACGACGACGCTGTTGCCGCTCCTCCTCTTCACTGAGGGCATAGCTGATCACATCCAGCACCTCTGCCACATCGGCTTTTTGCAGATCTTCTGCAAAATAACCGGACAGTGGCACATCGGGATGCAAATCACCGGCCTCGTATAATGCCCAGATTTCCTTGCCAAACCGGGTCTCCAGCAATTCGGGAGCGAACTGCGCGTAATACTCGGTAATTTTCTGAACATCGCGCTCCAGCATAAACTCAGCGTGATTATTGGCAGAGGCATCGACAGCCTGAGGCAAATCAATGATTACAGGGCCAGACGCATCCTGCAGCACGTTAAATTCAGACAGATCACCGTGTACCAGACCGGCACAGAGCATGCGCACCACCTCTCGCATCAGCAAATCATGCCCCGCCAGAGCCTGCTGGCTCGACATGCTAATTTCACTGAGCCGTGGCGCCACATCGCCCTCACTGTCAGTAATCAACTCCATCAGCAATACACCATCGACACAGCCGAAAGGTTCCGGTACCCGTACCCCGGCAGCAGCCAGCCGATACAAGGCTGACACCTCGGCATTCTGCCAGGTTTCCTCCTGTTGCTCGCGACCGTAACGGGTGCCCTTTTCCATGGCTCTGGCACGGCGTCCACTGCGCACTTTCCGGCCTTCCTGATACTGCACTGCTTTTTTGAAGCTGCGTTTATCCGCTTCTTTATAGACTTTCGCGCAGCGGAGCTCGCCGCCACTGCGTACCATGTAGACGGTTGCCTCTTTGCCACTCATCATCTGGCGGACAACTTCATCCACCAGACCATCGTCAACCAGAGGCTGTAAACGTTTCGGAATTTTCATGGCGCCTTATAGCACATTTGCCGGTGGAGAAGTTGGTTTCAAGGATGTAAAACCCGCGTGAAACTGGGAAAACTTTATTCGTTGGACTCAATAGATACTGAACAGCAGGAAGACGGTAAGCAGCACCACGACCCAGGTCACGACACTGCCCGTTGGCCAGGTGCGTGCCAGCATCCCTTCAGGGCCATGGTGCCGGCCTATATAGGACCAGATGATGGTAAATATCCGGTTAAAAGCGCTTCGCAAAACCGTATTGAGGCAACTGAGCAGACAGATCAACCGATTCATCAGAGACAGGATAAGCCGACGATACACCCAGTCAAAGTCGAGACTGATGGTCAGGGTGCGCTTCATCAACGGCAACAAGGCAAAGAAAGCCAGCCCGGAGAACAGCAGCAATTGCAGCTGGGTCACCAGGTGCGATGCCGTATAGGGCACATAATCCACAGGATAGGGCAACAATCTGTAAAGCCACTCGGGAAAGACACCCAGTAAAATACAGCCTGCGGCCAACAAAACCATGGCTGCACGCATATTCCAGGGCGGGTCCTTGGGGCGCAGCCCCGAATCCTTCTGGAAAAACACGAACCAAGGAAACTTGATACCCGCATGCAGGAATACACCGGCAGAAGCCGCCAACAACAATAACCAGACCATCATTAAATGCTGGTCAGCGGCGGACTGGGAAATCATCGACTTGGAGATGAAACCCGAGGTAAATGGGAATGCCGATATCGCCAGGGCACCGATAATGCCACACAGTGCAGTGAGCGGCATCGAATGGTAGAGCCCGCCCAGTTCACTGCACTTGCGACGCCCGGTCATATACAGCACAGACCCTGCGGACATCAGCAATAATGCCTTGTAGATAATATGGGCAAAGGCATGGGCCGACGCACCATTGATGGCCATTTCCGTACCGATACCAATACCGCAGACCATAAAACCCACTTGGTTGACGATGGAATAGGCCAGGATTCGGCGCATATCGTTTTCCAGCAGGGCATAGATGATCCCGTAGAAAATCATGTAGAGGCCAATCCAGATCAGGATTTGCTGCCCCGGGAATAACAGGATCAGTGCCAGCACAGCAGTTTTGGTGGTGAAAGCTGATAAAAATACCGAGCCACTGGGGCTGGATTCCGGGTATGCATCCGCCAGCCAGGCGGATAATGGCGGTGCCGCAGCGTTGATCAGCACGCCTATCAGAATCAACCAACCATCAATATTGGTTAACGGGATCGGCTGAATCTCAATAGAACCGGTGTGGACCATCACCCCCTCAATACCAATTTTCAACAGTACGCCACCCACCAAATGCATGATGGCGTAGCGGATTCCCGCTTTTCTCGCACCCTCGGTACCGCCGCACCACACGACGACGGTGGAGAAAATGGCCATCAGCTCCCAGAACAGGAACATGGTAATCAGATCCCCGGCAAAGGAAACGCCGATAGCACCAGCCGCGTAGGCCTGGGCAGCGGCGAGCTCCCACCACTTCGCCTGGCGGAAGGCAAACAGCCCGCCGACAAACGCCATGATGGCAAAAATAGTTGCAAACAGGCGTCGTAGGGGGCTCGACTCAATCAGCTGGATCTCGTAATTGAGAAACTGCGCGGTCAGTTGAATACCGTCGCCCATCTGCCAGATGGCATAGAGTGTCAGCAGCGGTGCGCCCAGCACAATCAACGGCCGCAACGGAGCCCTTATCGGCCCGATCAGGAAAGCGCCGAGAATGAGGATGAATGCAGGCGGAAAAATTAATTCAAACATCGTCGTCGTAATAGTTGTCGGGCCGTTTCAAAAGGTATCCGAGCAGTTTCGCGAATACCACCATCAGGGCACATGAAACAAAACCAAAAGCGGCGCTGAAACCGAACCATCCGTCAAAAACGAAGTGGCCATGTACCGAAACAAACAACTGGACGACAACCGTCGCAGCCAGTATCAGGCCAAAACCCCACCAGAGTTTCTTATGGTTTTCCGGCCGATAGAGCCAGCTTTTTTGCGCGTTATTTGGTGCGTTATTACGGTTGGTCATCGGGGCACCCCCAGCACTGCCATTTCAAAGGCAACCAACGGACCATTCAGAAAGAATACCAACAGCGTCAGCAACGCCGTGACGCAGATGGCCCCCACCATGGGCAGGGGCGCTTCGCCATGGGGTTTCGGTGGCGCAACTGACTCCTTACGAAAGTAAGCCCTGAAAATAATCGGCAGAAAATAGGCCGCATTGAGACCTGTAGAAAGCGTTAGCACAATTAGCACAAAATAACTGTCAATCTGAAACGCGCCAGCAATCATGTACCACTTCGAGACAAAGCCGCCGGTAGGTGGCACACCGATCATACTGAGCGCCGCTATAGCAAACGCCCCCATAGTAATAGGCATCCGGAAGCCGATGCCATCCAGCTGGTTAATCTCGGTTTTTTTGCTGGCGATATAGATCGCACCCGCCGCAAAGAACAGTGTGATCTTGGCCACCGCGTGGGCGACAATATGGACGATAGCCCCGATTTCAGAGAGGGGGGTGAGCACCAGAACTGCCAGCACGATGTAAGACAACTGCGAGACTGTCGAATAGGCCAGCATACGTTTTATATTGGTTTGCCGGAGGGCCAGTATAGAGGCCACCACAATGGTAAACCCGGCGATATAGACGGCAACCACTTCGTGTGGCACATCCACCAGGAAGTCGAGCCCGAAAATGTAGATCACCACTTTAGCGATGGTGAATACACCAGCTTTCACCACAGCCACAGCATGAAGCAAGGCAGACACGGGCGTCGGCGCCACCATCGCAGCCGGCAGCCAGCGATGCACCGGAATCAACGCAGCCTTACCGATACCGAACATGAACATCAACAACAGGATGGTGGCACCGATGCCACCGATATTACCGTCGAGGATACCGCCGGGACGGAAGTCCAGAGTGCCGGCGACAAAATAGGTCCACATCATGGCCGGCAAAAACAACCCGATGGAAGTTGCCAGTAGAATACCGAGATACGTTCTTGCTCCGGCGCGGGCCTTGTCGTCGCCCTTGTGGGCAACCAGCGGATAAGTAGACAGGGTCAATATTTCATAGAACAGAAACAGGGTCAGCAGGTTGGCTGCAAACGCCACGCCCATAGCCCCGAAAATTGCGACGGCAAAACACACATAAAACTGGGTTTGGCGCTTTTCCTGATTGGCGCGCATATAGCCGATCGAATAAACCGAGGTGACAATCCATAGCCCGCTGGCCACCAGCGCAAAAAGAATCGACAGGGGTTCCGAATGAAGGGCAATGTGCAGGCCGGGCAAAATCTGCCACAACTCCACATAAAGGGCAGCAGCCTCGTCCCCACCGCGTTCGACGGCACCAAACACCTGTATGACCAAGTAGAAGAGTAGACCAGCTGTAGACAGGGTCACCGCTTCCCTGAGGTTAGGCCAACGGCCACACAGGGCAATCAGTAATGCCCCGCAGAGTGGCACGATCAGGGTAAGTTGAAGGGCCAGGATTGCTGTCACGGGCTAACTCCGAACAACATTTGTGCCGCACTATCCGATAAATAGACCGGCAGGCGCGTGTCGATCCCAAAGTAGATATTCGCCAACGCCAATATGGCGGTTGGAATCAATAGCGACAGCGGCGCCTCTCTGCAGACTTCATCCTCACCTTTCCAAAAGTAGGCCACTTCCACCAGTCGCCAGATATAAATAACAGCGAGCAGTGATCCCAGTAGCACCGCAATAATCAGCGGCCACCAGTCGCGCTCGAACGCCGCCAGAACCAGATACCACTTGCTGATAAACCCAACGGTACCGGGCACACCGATCAGGCTCAGGCCACCGATCACGATAACGGCCATCGTCCAGGGCATGCGCTGGCCCAGTCCTGCAAAATGCCGTATATCAGCACTGCCAAAACGGAACACAACTGCTGCCAACGCCAGAAAAAGCGCTCCTTTCATCAGTGCATGGTTGAAAAGGTGCAGCAAGGTTGCCTGTAATCCGGTGGCAGAACCAATGCCGATACCAATAATCATGTAACCGATCTGAGCCACACTGGAATAGGCGAACAAACGTTTCACATTGGGCTGCTGAATCGCCACCAGAGACGCTACGAACACCCCCGCCAGGCCTAGCGCCAGAAATATGCTATGCAACGGCAATACGGACGCAGCAAATCCGACACCGAACACGGAAAAATGAAAGCGAATCAACAGATAAACCGCCACTTTTGTTGCCGTAGCCGCCAAAAACGCGGTCACGATTGAGGGCGCGTAGGCATAGGCATTGGGCAGCCACAAATGCAGCGGGAAAAGCGCCAGCTTCAGACAGACCCCTACCATCAAAAAGGCAAAAGCCGTAAAAGCGGTGGCGGAATTTTCGAGCTGGGGCAACCGGTTCGACAGATCCTGCATATTCAGGGTGCCAGTGAGGCTGTAGAGAAAGCCGATGCCAATCAGAATAAAGGTGGCGCCGATCGTGCCGACAATCAGATACTGATAGGCAGCCCACAATGCCCGTCGGTCCTGTCCCTGGGCAATCAGGGCATAGGTTGCCAGAGAAGAAATTTCCAGAAACACGAACACATTGAAAATATCACCGGTGGCGACAATACCCAGCAGCCCCGCCAGACAGAGCAAATAGAGCACATAAAACAGCGGCTGTCTTTCTGGTGGAATTTCTATCCTGATAGCCGTATTGGCAGCCAGTATCATCAATGCGCCAATGCCACTGACAATCAGCAGTACGTAGGCCGACAGCAAATCAATACGGTACTCGATACCCCAGGGTGCATCCCACCCTCCCAGACTGTAGCTCAGCACACCAAATTGATGAACCTGAAACACCAGCAGGCCGCTGATAACCACCGAAACAAGACTGGCCATACAGGCGAACAGCCAGGCAGCGCGCGCCCTGTCCAGTAACAAACAGGCCGGCGCCGCCAGCAGGGGCACAATCACTTGCAAAATGGGGAGGTGACTCAGCACTGCAGATCTCTTTCCTGTAGTTCTTCTTCCTCAACCGTGCCGTAGGCATTCTTGATGCGGATAACCAGTGCCAAAGCCAACGCCATGGTGGCAATACCCACCACAATGGCAGTGAGAATCAGCACATGAGGTAGCGGGTTGGAATAGACATCTACGCCCTCGGCAAGGATCGGAGCGCTGCCATCTGCGACTTTACCGACACTGATATAAAAGATAAAAACTGAAGTCTGGAAAATATTCAGACCAATCAGTTTCTTGATCAAGTTGCCCTGCACGATGACGATATAAAAACCGATCATCATCAGCACGATTACCACCCAGTAGTTATAAAGTTCTGGCAACATTATTCAGCCTCGGCTCGACCGGTGGCATAACCGGCAAACGCGTAAAAAATCAGAATCATCGCAGCGGCCACTGTGATGCCCACCCCCAACTCAATAACGAGGATACCGATGTGTCGGCCAGCAACAGGATCAGCAGCAAGGCGGCTGTAGTCCAGGTAATTCACGCCTGTCAAAAAACTGACAACCCCCACGCCACCGTAGAGTAGAACCCCGAATGCCGCCAACAATCGCAGGATCGACGGCTTGATCGCAGCCTGGGCCTTGGCCAGACCAAACAACATTGCATACAGAATAATCGCCGCCGCAAAAATGACTCCGGCCTGGAAACCGCCACCGGGGCCATATTCACCGTGAAACTGGACATAGAGTGCAAACAGCAACATAAGGGGAATCAGCATCTTGCTCACCACCCGCAAAATCATGTGACTGCGCATTGTTTCAACAGCATTTGCCGGGGAGGACTGCTGACGCTGCTCCCCCGATGTCAGCAGAATCAATACACCTACCACCGCCGTAAAAACCACCACCACTTCTCCCAGGGTGTCAAAGGCACGGTAGTCTGCCAACACCGATGTCACCATATTGGGAATACCGATTTCAGTGGGAGATGCCTGAATATACCGCGCAGCGACATGAGTGTGTGCGGGGGCATCTGGCGAGCCGAAGGGTGGCATGTCCAGAGTGCCCAATATCAGCAGGGCGCCGGTCACCAGCACCAGAAAAAAAGCCGCACGCGGTCGCCGGTGAGCCGTCTGTTCATAACGGCCGGTTACGGTCAGCGCAGTCAGCATCAGCAAGGGGAAAACCCCTGCGCCCACAGCCGCCTCGGTAAAGGCGACATCCACAGCATCCATGGAGACAAAGAAGCTCGCTGACAACAGGCCATAGATCCCCGCCAGCATCACGCAGGCAAACAGATCCCTCTGCCGGGCAATGGCCAGCGCAGTGACTACCAGAAGTAGTAGCAGCGTAATATCCAGGACTAGTTCGATGGAAGTACTCCCGTCGTCGTCAACATGATTCCTTCAGATGCACTACCAAGAGATCTGACAGAAGAAATGATCTGCACCCGCCTCCGGTTTGAGATGCCAGAGTTATTGTTCATTATTCTCATTGACCAGCGGCTGAAGGTTTCCATGGAGCGCCGCTTTGGTCAGTGCGTGACTGGCAACCGGGCTCGTGATTAGAATAAACAGTAAAATCAACAGCAACTTGAAAGACATAATACTCCAACCCGCAAGCAGCATCAGGCCGAGCAGAATCAGTGTAGTGGCCAGCGTTTCCGTAACACCTGCAGCATGCATCCGGGTGAAAAAATCGGGGAACCTCAGTACACCGACAGCACCAGAAATGATCAGAAATGCGCCCAGTAAAAGACAGACAGAGCTCAACACAGTCACCATGCCGGCAAGCATCAGAGGGACCCTCCCTCTTCTTCACTATGGCTGTATTCAAAATACCTGAGCACGCCAACAATGCTGATGAAGTTGATTAATGCATACACCAGTGCAATATCCAGGAAGTCGGGCCGACCGAACAAAAAACCGATTACTGCGATCAGCAGTACGGTTTTGGTACCAAACAGATTAACAGCCAGAATGCGGTCATAAATCGTGGGGCCGAGCAACGCACGGACAATCGCCATCACCATCACAACCAGAATTGCCACTGCACTTGCAATCAACATCTAAAGCTCCAGATCTGCAACGCGCCGATTCATTTCACCATCCTTCAGTTCGGCTATATTTTCTGCTGTCAGAGCATGTACCAACACTGTAGCGCCTTCGATATCCATCGACACAGTGCCCGGCGTCAGGGTTATGGAATTGGCGTAGATGACCTTTCCCATATCCGTCTTCTGACTCAACGGCAACCTGGCAACACAGGGACTGATCGCTTTATTGCCCAACCAGATGCGTTTCACCACATCAATATTGCTGAGAATAATCTTACCCACCAGCCAACAGTAGAAAAATGAGATATGCCCGCTCAGGTGAAGGGGCTGGGATTCATGGTCGACCACATCCATACGATGGGAAACCCAGACGGCAAATACCACGGAAAAAGCGCCGAGCGACAATAACAGTGGCGAATAGTGGCCAGAATTTCCAAGCCACAACACCATCAGTACAAAAGCAAGGCTCAGGCAGTGTTTCATGATAGTCCGTCGATGATCCGCATGAGATGGGTATTAATACCTCGTTATATTTATAAATTCTTTAAAATGCCGACAATACTCTATTTATTGGAGAAGGGCTTGTCGAGCACTACGGCAAGAATATATTTGTCATTCTGATCTGCCGTTATCAACACCGCAAATGGGCTGAAGCATTTTTTTGTTATCCAAAGCCGCCTCACTATTAATTTTTGTAGCGAGATCGTCAAGTGTCATTTGATGGGAAGCTCCCCCTGAGCAAACACAAGACCACTTGCAACATCAGCAGGCCGGGAAGAAAAGTGTATCGGGTTTGCGCAGAATTGACAGGAAGAAAGAAATTGCCGCCCCGTCATTTTGGCCAGAGCACAAGCATTCGCCACCACCGCACCCCATAACATCATGGAGACAAAATCCGGTCTCGACATTCGTTTCAGCACGGCAACCATAAGGTCCCTACTTGTTATAATAATTTGCCGGGTACTTGCTCATTGTTGCCAAAAAAGCTTTGCTAAAAGCGCCAAAAAGTATGTCAAATAAGCATCACTTTTGCACACAATATTTTGCGATACAGAAAAGCCTGAGCAGACAACCCATCGGTTCTGCCAGACTGGCAGATACTCCCTTAGCGCAGACAGGAACCCGACCAACAGACGGGATGATCATTGTCTTTTATTCGCTCTGACCTGACCGCAACTCAGGGTTGCCAGGCGCATCATCCGGCCGACTGACAGCAGTAGACTTTTCTCCATTCTGCAAGGCGGCCAGAGCGCCGGAAAGCTCGGAAAATATTTTGCAGTTGGTCCCATCCGGGCGAAAACCTGCTCGCGACAGTGTTTTCAGTGGCTGGAACTGAACATCTGCCAAAAATAGGCGCGTACCGGATGCACGGCAAGTATCAAGCAATTTATAAAGCGCCACCACGCCGCCAGAATCGAGGATTGATACGCCATCCAGGTACAGCACGAGACCCTTTTGCCCCTTGCCTAACTGGGCCAACTCGCCGAAAACACGGTCTGCTGCTGCAAAAAATAGTGGACCATTTATTTTCAATACACGCCAACCATCGGGGATTTCACCATCGATCATTTTTTTATTGCGGGAGATATCGCTGATTTTTGTCATTTCGGCAATCTCTTTCATGAACAGCAAAGATGCCAGAACAAGACCCGCAGTAATCGCAATCACCATGTCAAACAATATTGTCAGGGAAAAGCAGACCGCAAACACCAGCACATCGCTCGGCGGAGCGGTTTTCAGCAAGTGCGCGATCCGGGATGTCTCGCTCATTTTCCAGGCAACGACCACCAATAGCGCCGCCATGCTGGCCATAGGCATAAACGATAAAAGCGAGGAAAACCATACCACGGCAGCCAACACCACCAGGGCGTGAATCATTGGCGCGATGGGCGTCAGCGCACCAGCCTTCAAATTGGCAGCCGAACGGGCAATCGCAGCCGTGGCTGTAATCCCGCCAAAAAAGGGCGCGATAATATTGCCAATGCCCTGCCCCAACAATTCACTGTTGGCACTGTGCTTGGTACCAGATGCGCAATCCAGTACCACGGCACACAAAAGTGACTCAATGGCCGCGAGCATCGCGATAGCAAAAGCCGCCGACAGCAGATCCTGAGCTACAGACCAACTGAATACCAATGGTACCTCGCCCGACTGCGTTCTTTGCCAAGGCCATTGAATATCCGGCAATACCGATGAAATACCCGCCCCGACCGTTCCATCGGGGAGAACAAAACTGAAAGTGGATCCAACTGTGGCAATACCCGCACCCTGTTGATTCAGCGTTACTGCCACCAAACTGCCGACAATGACCGCCGGCAGGTGCCCCGGAACAGGGCTTTTCAGCAGAGGCCAGAGCAGCATCACCAACAATGTGGTCAGTCCTGTGATCAGACTCCACACTGAGAAATCGGGCAAAGCGCTGATCAGTGCCAATACCTTATCGGTAAAATGAACTGGCATATCTGTAATATGCAAGCCCAGAAAGTCCTTGAGTTGCAGGACGGCAATCACAACTGCAATCCCCCCGGTGAAGCCGAGCGTCACCGGCTCCGGGATGTATTCGATGAAACGCCCGAGTCGCAATAGCGCCATCACAACCAGTATGATACCGGCCAGGATACTGGCCACCAGTAGGCCGGGCAGTCCATATTGCTGAACAACCGGGTAGAGAATAACGACGAATGCAGCGGTAGGACCGGAAACACTAAAACGCGACCCGCCGGTCAACGGAATAACAAAACCCGCAATAATGGCCGTATAAAGCCCATACTGTGGCGCAACACCACTGGCGATTGCCAACGCCATGGCAAGAGGAATGGCGATAATGCCAATGGCAATGCCAGCCATGGCATCCTTGAAAAAAACCTTTGAGTTGTAGGGAGTGTCACCCAGAGACGTACGCAAACCATGGGCAATTTTTAGTGAAAAAAGGTGCGCGCGATGGGCCATAGGGAAAACCTGAAGCGGCAGAAACTATTGAGTTTACGGACCAGACAAATTAACATTCAATTAACATAATAACTGAAAACCGCTCTAGCGAGAATCGCCTGATGGAAAATCGAACTGCCAGATTGACACTACTGATTGATCCGAAGAAAAAAGCCATCTTTGAAAGGCTGTGTGCCAACGAAGATGTCACCCCTTCTCAAAAGATTCGCCAGTTTATCAGGGAGTATGTCGAAGACAACCTAGGGCCTGACTGGCGAAATGAGGTCTTTGGCGATGAAGACAAAACTGGCTAACAGCGCTGCAGGGCCTGACTCCTGCACAGAAAACGATGCCCTGATCAGCTGATTTGTTCGGTAAACGGCTTGCCCGTCAGCTCCAAAACAATCTCTTTTTTGCAGGTCAGGATTGTCACCTGATTTTCATTGCTCCAGTCCATACTGACCAGATCATCCATGAGCTCATCATCCAGCGCATCTGGCTGGTTGCTCTCGGCATAACTGATAACCTCGGGGAAGACGATACGCAGGGACGGTTCTTCATCAGAGGGGTCGTCGAGACACTCAATAAAGAGCAGACGCACATCGACATCGTAAACCAGGTTATAGATATAGGGGGACGTTTCGCCCAGCAGTTCGGCAGTCAGCGTCATAATGTTTCTCAACAGCGATATATGGGAGGCTATCGTACCCTATTTTGTGGCGATCTATTGGATTGGCGAGAACAATCTTGCCAATTTCGTCAGCGAATGGAATATCAGACTGCGTTTTTCCAGTGATTCAACCGTCAATGGCCTACAGCCACTGAAGTCATCTAGCAACATCGCCTCCACTTCTTGGGCAAACGCCCAATCCCTGACCATCACAGTAATCTCGAAGTTAAGGTGAAACGAGCGATTATCAAAATTGGCAGTTCCCACATATGCACGGTCATCGTCCACCAGCACAACTTTCTGATGCAAAAAACCGCGCTGATACTGAAAAGCCTGGATACCGTCATACTGCATATCCATTAGCGCGGCAAACGAAGATAACTGCACCAGCCGGTTATCAGTGATACCCGGCAACATAAGACGCACCTCAACACCACGCAGAGCCGCCAGCTTCAGGGCATTACTAATCGATTCATCGGGAACAAAATAGGGACTGACAATCCAGATGCGTTCCCTGGCACTGTTGATGGCATGTAAAAACATCAACTGACAGGAGTCCAGCAGATCAGCCGGACCACTCGGCAGTACCAGCACCTGCTGATCATTTGGCATACTCTCCGGATGCCAGTTCATGGCGGGCACCTCACCTGTGGCCCAATACCAGTCTTCCAGGAAAGAAACCTGCGTCCCTTTCACTGCCGGTCCTTCCAGTTGAACATGGGTATCCCGCCAGGGTTTGAGACGAGGATGGCGGTGGCGATACTCATCACCGAGATTGGCCCCGCCAACAAAAGCACACCGCCCATCCACGACAACCACCTTGCGATGGTTGCGGAAATTGATTTGAAAACGCCGACGTTTACGCCAGCGCCAGGTGCGAAAGGGCTCAATTGCTATCCCCGCTTCCCGGCAGACCCGCAAATAGCGACGGGTCAACTTGAAGCTGCCAATGGCATCGAAGAGAAAATAAACCCTGACACCCTGACGGGCTTTTGCCGCCAGCCGCTGTAAGAGTTCGTTGCCCAAACGGTCGTCGCGAACAATATAAAACTGCACCAGTATGTAGTCTTCGGCGCTGTCTATCGCTGCAAAAATGCGCTCGAAAATCTGCTCCCCATTGATCAGCAATGACACCCGGTTGCCACGGGTGAATGGCATCAGAGCCAACTGTTCAAGAAGTTGAACAGCGGCGGGAGCATCGCCGGGCAGACTGAAGCCCTGGGCCATTTCCGACAGCAGCTTTTGGGCGATCCGCTGTATTTCCAAATCGCCTTTACGACGTGCCTCCACATAGCCGTAGAACCGCCGCTGCCCAAACAGGAGATAAACAGGTACCACCAACGGCGGTAAAAAGATCAACCCCAGCGACCAGGCTATGGCCCCCTGGGTCGTACGGGCTTTGAAAATGGCTTCGATTGCCAGCGCAGTACCCAATATCACAGTCAGAATATAGACCGGCAGCCAGAACTCACCGATCCACTGCCAGCCCTGACCAATCAGCACCAGGGGTGGCCAGAGCCAATGACCCACGGGTTAGCCTCCCCTGCCGGTCGATGGTGGACTATCGGGATTGGAATCACTGGTGGCGAGGCCCGCGCCACACCATTTGCAAAAACTGGCATCCCTGTCATGGCCTGCCTTGACGCAGTTGGGACAGGGATACAAGGATTTTTCCCGCTGCATTTCACCGGCCAGTTCAGCCGTGATGATGCCCGTGGGTATGGCAATAATGGAATAACCGGTCAGCATCGCCAGCGTGGCAATAATTTGCCCTGATACCGTGTGAGGCGTGATATCACCGTAACCAACCGTAGTCAGTGTCACGATGGTCCAGTAAATGCTTTTGGGGATACTGGTAAAGCCATTTGCGGGGCCTTCCACAACATACATCAGACAACCGAACAGTGTGCTCAATACCAGAACGCAGGAAAAGAAGATAAAAATTTTCCGTCGGGCCTGACGTATGGATCTCATCAGCACATCGGCTTCAGATAGGTATCGAACCAGCCTCAACACCCGAAAAACGCGCAATACCCGCAACAGGCGAATAATGAGCAAATAATGGGCACCGGTAAAAAACAAGGCCAGGTAGGAGGGGATAATCGAAACCAGGTCAATCAGACCATAAAAGCTGAACAGGTATTTGCGGCGGTTGGGGGAGCAGAAAATACGCAGGCCGTATTCCACGGTAAACAGCGCTGTAAAAAACCATTCCACGGAAAAAAACAACAGTGCGTAACGGCTACTGAGAGTTTCAACCGTGGTCAGTATGACAGCCAGCACACTGATCAAAATGGCATAGATCAGAAATATATCAAAACGTTGCCCCGCTTTGGTATCCGTACCAAAAATGACCCGGTAAAGTTGTTCGCGCAATTGCTGTTTGTCCATGGTGTGTCAACGACGCCCCTTTATTATTTGATGATTCACCGCCATACCGACAGATTGATCAATCCTAAAGGTTGCAGCCCGGTTTGGGTAGTTAATCACGCCACTCAAAATCCGGCCATCAGACTACTGTCCACACCATCAAGGCCTATACTTGACTCATGGATCAGCCAACCCCGCTTCTTCGCTCCCTGTCACTCCTGGAAATCAGTTTTTATGGCATAGGGACTATTGTTGGTGCAGGGATTTACGTACTACTGGGCAAGGTTGTCAGCGACAGCGGCATGATGGCGCTATGGGCCTTTCTTCTGGCGGCGGTGGTTGTCTGTTTCAGTGCCGCCTCATATACGGAACTTTCCCGACGGTTTCCCTACTGCGCAGGGGAGCCCGTATCTATCGTGGAATCGCTCAGATCCAGACACTTGGGTGCCCTCGTGGGGTATGCACTGGTATTGGGTGCCATTATTTCCGCGGCCACAATCACCCGGGGCTTTACCGGTTATATGGGCGTTTTTTCCCATCTACCCGATTGGTCGATGATGACAATACTGATCATCACCCTTACCGCCATTCCCGCAACACTGCTGGCTAGCAGCCTGGTATTCGCCTTTGCCCTCTGGCTACCGGTCACAACCCTTGCCAGGGCCACCAGCTGCCTGATACTGCTCGTATTTACCCTCGTCAATCTATCCCTGTTATCCTTACACTATCGAGAGCGACAACGGGGACCATTACAGCTGGGCTTACCGGCGATTGGCGCATTACTCTGTATTGGCTTTCTTGTTATTCAAATCTGGAGCTGATCATGACATTACCCCGGGAAATGGCATGCATTGAAATCGGTAAACCCGGTTCGGCGGAGGTGCTCACTGCCACCCACCGCCCTGTGCCAATACCTGGTGATAATGAGGTGCTGATTCGCGTGCGGGCTGCGGGTGTTAACCGGCCTGATGTGCTGCAACGCCAGGGGCGGTATCCACCACCACGGGGGGCCTCGGATATTCCCGGTCTGGAGGTGGCCGGGGAAATTGTTTCCGTAGGCAGGAATGAAGCGAACTGGCAGGTGGGACAATCGGTGTGTGCACTCCTCAATGGCGGCGGTTACAGCGAGTATGCCATTGCCCATGAAACCCTTTGCCTGCCGATTCCATCGCCCTTTAACCTGATTCAGGCCGCGGCCATTCCGGAGACATTCTTTACGGTCTGGAGCAATCTGTTCCAGCAAAATACTCTACAGCCAGGGGAAACCCTTCTGGTTCACGGCGGCAGTAGCGGTGTTGGAACCACCGCAATCCAGCTGGCGAATATGCTGGATCATCGCGTATTCACCACAGCGGGCAGCGACGAAAAATGTGCCTATTGCCTGCAACTCGGTGCCGAGTCCGCGATCAACTACCGGGAGCAGGATTTTGTCGAGGAGGTGAAAGCACTCACGGATGGCGCGGGTGCAGACGTGATTCTCGACATGGTGGGCGGTGACTATATCGGCAGAAATATCCATGCCGCGGCATTTCGCGCACGCATTCTGTCAATCGCATTCCTCAAGGGTTCCAGAGTGGAAGTGGACCTGATGCCCGTCATGCTGAAACAACTGGTACTGACCGGCTCCACGCTGCGGGCCCGTCCTGTATCGGAAAAAGCTGCTATTGCTAGGTCTGTACTGGATAAGGTCTGGCCATTGCTGGAAAATGGTGCCATTGCGCCAGTTATCAATGAAACTTTCCCGCTGGCCCAGGCCGCCAAAGCCCATCAACTGATGGAAAGTAGCGAGCATATTGGCAAAATTGTACTCACACTGGACTAAAACCCGGAAAACCCTGTCACCATGAGCAAAGAATCTCGTCTTGTATATTCCACGGAGAGCGGGCGTATCAAGTCCGGCAATGCTGCATCGGCCAGACCTGCCGGTGATGGCATTGTACGTATACGCCGTGAAACCAGCGGCCGAAAGGGCAAGGGCGTAACCACGATCAGTGGTCTCGAAATGAGCGATAGCGAACTGAAGCCCCTGGCAAAAAAACTCAAGGAACTTTGCGGTACCGGGGGTTGTATCAAAGATGGCATTATCGAAATTCAGGGTGACCACCGGGAAAAGATTCGCGACACGCTGATCAGTCAGGGCCATACCGTCAAGTTTGCCGGGGGCTGACCGATGTCGGTAACCGCACCATACGGCAGTTGGGCATCGCCCATCGTCCCCGCGCTGCTCACCAGCGCTGTACCCGGGTACGCCTGGCCTCGAATGGATCGTGGCAATCTTTACTGGCTGGAGTCCCGCCCGTGGGAAAACGGTCGATCGGTCATTGTACAAAAAGACCCGCAAGGTAATATCAGGGATGTTCTGCAGGCACCCCTCAGCGCCCGCAGCAAGGTACACGAATACGGTGGCATTCCCTACCTGGTGGCTGACGATACGCTTTACTTCTGTCTTCAGGACGATCAGCGTCTCTACGCTCAGGACCTGAGTGTGCTCGATGCGATCCCGCGCCCACTCACCCCCGAAAGTGACTACCGGTTTGCTGATTTTTGTCTGGATCGCAAACGCCAGCGGCTGATTTGCGTGGCAGAAAACCATGCACAACCGGGGGAGCCGGAAAATCTTCTAGTTTCGGTACCATTGGACCGGTCAATGGTCATTCAACGGCTCTGTGAAGGCGCGGACTTTTACGCTTATCCAAGGCTCGACAAGCACAGCGAGCAGCTGTGCTGGATCAGCTGGGATCATCCGGACTTACCCTGGGACAACACCCAGCTCTGGCTGGCAGAACTGGACGCCAACGGCCACCCTGTCGAGCCACGTCTGCTTGCCGGAAACGGCCATGAATCGATTGTACAGCCCTGCTGGGCCCCGGATAACCAGTTGTATTTTGTCTCTGACCGCGACAACTGGTGGAACCTGTACCGATGGGCCCCCGATAGCGATCACATCTCGGCCCTGTTGCCGATGGCGGCTGAGTTCGCCACCCCTCTCTGGGTATTGGGTATGTCCAACTATGGTTTCTGCGAGGACGGGACACTGGTCTGCAGTTATACGCAGCAGGGGAGCTGGCAACTGGCCACGTTGCCGCCCGGCAACCAGACCCTGCAACCGGTTTCAACCGACTTCACCCAGATCTCAGACCTCTATTGTGAAGGCAATCGCGCATGGCTGGTGGGGGGATCTGCCACCCGGGGAGCAGAGCTGGCACAATTGGACACCTGCAAGAGAGATACTCAACCAGGCCAGCTCAGCGTATTGGCCAGGAGCAGTTCACCCGCTATTCAATCCGGTTATCTGTCCCGCCCTCAGCCAG
>TARA_R110000850_G_scaffold276940_1_pt1 | contig 31099 bp, 30 predicted proteins | sample TARA_R110000850 | Tara Oceans TARA_R110000850 (sample SAMEA4397586) | marine metagenome | biome: Polar Biome; feature: [SRF] surface water layer (ENVO:00010504); material: water (ENVO:00002006), including particulate matter (ENVO:01000060) such as... | depth 5 m | reverse complement strand
TAAAAGCAGCATGACTCATGTTCCAACTACCTTGACAGACGCCGCCCCCCCTAATTCCTGAATCTCGCGAGTTCCCTATACACTGAGTTTTGAACAAACGATAAGATGAATTTCGGGCTTAGGCGACCTTCTAGGGTGCCACACACCTATGGCTGCAATTTTTTACTTTACCAATTTTTTATTTAACTATTTGCTATAACAGTGCGGTAGGATATTGTTTTAATTTCCGCTATTATCTTCTAATGAACCTATCAATTGTTGCTCTCTTGATCGTACTTTATCTTGCAGTGGGCGTTCTGCTCGCCACTAAAGGTAAGCTGGCTTTTAAAATCGCTTCTGCGGTTGCCATTATGGAGCTTAAAGGAAATGTTCCGAAGCGAAAGCTATTCTGGTACCGCTGGCTTCTAACAGCTGGTGTGGTTATTGTTTGGCCAGTTATGATTTTTGATCAGTTGAGGCGATGACGTTGTGTTGCTATTGTTTTAAATGCCGGAGGAAATGAATTGAACCTTAAATTAATCACGATATTTATGCTTGCCATTTTCCCCTTAATTACCTCAGCCAAAACCCCATGGCCGAAGATAGTACAAGACGATTACCGTCAATTATGCACAAACTCGCTACTCTCACAGAAAATAGAATCAAATAAAGCCGAACTATTTTGTCACTGCTTCGCTTATGGTCTTAGCAGTGAGTTTGGGCTTGAAGAGTATCAGATTGTCCGTGAAGTACAACCAAATGCCAACGGTTCTGAGATTGAGCGCCGTCTATACCGGGTTATGGAGAAATGCGCGAATACGCTCGGATGATCAATTTGACATATGTATGTTTATTGGTCTCCCACGACAGACAGCATTTCTTAGTCTTTCAAAGACGCACAGATAAAAGTGTCCCTAAATGTCACCCTAATGGGAAAATGTTTTTTTATACCGCCCTACCCCCAAGGCGTATCGACTATATAAGCGCCTCAACACCAAACTTAGACAGATTTTCACTAACCTGCCTTATTTCATAATCTGCTAAAGATTCTACTAAAATAAGCTGAAACATTTGCCGTGTATAGGCTACAGATTCAATATCGTCTATCTCTGCAGTAAGCAATACATCCATTAGTATTTGTATCTTCATAAAATCTGGATGCATATGATTCTTCAGCCTATGCTTCCTCATGACTTCGTATTTAAAATCCTTCAGCTCGATAAACGCCTCTTTCCCATTTGAGCAATTTTCATTCAAATGCTTAGTAATGTTCAGTATGTGTTGACCTACAAGATGCCGTTGGTAACCATTCAAATCATGCCATAATTCCATGCATTGACCAGTTGTTTTTTTTAAATTTACATTAACTCCTCGTTTAAAAAAGCCAAACATTTTTGTTCTCCCTTGTTTGTGTCGAATCCAAGCTCTGCAACTAATAATAAAAAATGGCGACAGTGTTATTATTAAAATTAATACAAAATGAAATTGCAGCGGCCTCAACAATCCAAAACTTTTATGCAACGTCCAGTTCTTCAGCTACTTCGTAGAAGTTATGCCACAAGTCAAAATCTTCCACCGGATCTAAGTCTGTCGAAATATCTCTGGCAGCTTGTTCAAGCTCAACCATAAGTGCAAAATCTATTAACTTACGACGGCGCGCACCAGCCATTTTTCGCTGCAATGCCTCGATTTTCGCAATAAATTGGGTGGTACGATTTGTTTTTTTGGCAAGTTTAAGGGCTTCTTTAACCAAAGGCGACGCATTGCTCAGCGACACCTTAAAAACCTCTGTTTCTGCAGGGGAAGGTAAACGACAAAACGGCAACGCAATATTGTTTGCATCTGTGCACTCAGCTTTGCCCCTTTTCTGATCTTCAAGAAACTGACGCTCCAACGATATTATTTCTTCAGGCGTTTGCGATGACGGCTCTTGCCAATTTTCAATGGTCTCGTAGGCGTCATAGAAACACGCCCACACATCAAAATCTGTTTTCGAGTTAAGGCCTGCCAATTGATCCCACATAAACTCGGACAAATCTGCAGGCAACCGAAGCGAAATTTTCTTGCGCCTAATGAGCGAATTTAGCTTTCGTTTTGTACCTCGAACAAGAATTTCTTTTTCACGCGAATTCCCAATATGTGTTTCCAATAAGAAGTCAGCATTTTCAAGATGTGCTATCGCAATTCGTATCGCATGGCTGAAAGTTGCGACATCTTTCTGCGACAACATTTCAACGAAATCTGAATTGACTGAGGCACTATCTGTTGCTTTTACTTCAGGCTTAATTTCCTGTTTAACAGTAGTGTGGTTGACTACGGCGTTTGATGATAATGATAAGCCTGACGTAGTAGGTCGTTTAGAAGGGGGGGCGTCGAAACGAACCACCTTATTTTCGGTTCCCGCAAGACGTAGAATCCAAAGGATAATGAATCCAATAACTAACGGCGCAAACGTACTTTGCTGAAAAGCCCACACGCCCGCGCCAATCGCAACCAAACCGGCAGCTAAATTGTTTGCACCAGGCGCGAAAAATATACCAATACCGAAAATAATAGCTATACCAGCTAAGATATTAATAACTAAAAAAATATCCATAAAGTTCTCTAGGCAACTTTTTTAGTAGTGCCCATTTATGATTAAACTACCTATGGACTCATTTTAAAAATAGCCGATAAACACAGTTCACCTGCACTGCCTCTGTTTGATCGCTTTTATATTGCTGGCCTAGCGCAGCTTCACAAAGGCGCACTTTGTACTCCAAGTAAGTGACTGGAGCTAAAACTATTCCAATTCCAAGTATCAACGCACACACAATTGCTGCAATTTGATTAGTCATAGTTAACTTGCCCCAAGGAAATTCCTTAAAGTTATGTTGATGCACATGGACCACTCTACAAGGTTATTATTTTTGAATCAACACATCTGGGTATCTTATCCCGTGGTTTTATACCCGTCAATTTAAGATATTACGGGGATGGCAAAACCATCCCCACAACATGCTGGAAATCCGACGCTGGTCGCTTTGGGCGGTACGATCAAGCACGCACGTATTCAGCTGGGGATGTCGCAAGAAGCGTTAGCATTAAACGTTGGGTTAGATCGTTCTTACATGGGTGGCATTGAACGGGGTGAACATAACGTGGCGATAATGAATTTACTGAAAATTGCCAGCGCCCTAGGCCTAAAGCCATCCGACCTGTTGGCCCGCAGTGGTTACTAACCTTTAATCGGCTTACGCCCCCTTGTGCGGGGTCCAGATAAAAGCCCTTTTGCTCGAGCAATAAACTCTATTTCTCGCAGTCTTATGGCCGTTTGGCTGGCCTCAAGCTCCGCGGCCTTTGTGCGCTCACCGTGGACGTAATTTGGGTGTTCTACGCCTCGTTTAATGGTGTCCTTATGGCGGGCGCCGTGAAGCCTGCACACCGAGGTGCCGTACGCAGCCGGGTTTTGACATTGGGATTGTGTCGATTTGGCTTGGGCGTGGCAGCGTTGGGCGGACTTCATGATGGGCAGCGGCATGGGTTAATCTCTCGTGCAAGTAAGGTCACAAGTTATATTTTACGGTCACCTCATATAATTGTCAGACAATGAGGCGCTTAAAAAACCATGAGGTTGGATGCCCGCCCACTGCGGGGCGCATTGCGAAACTGTTGTAATGCCCCCTCGTATTTGGCCAGGGGGGCTTTAATTCTGCGAGCTGTATGCTCGGTGTTTATTTCTGCGCGGCTTCAGTGCCTGCGATGTTTGTACTGCTGCGGGCGTCTCACCCGTGGGTCTTGCTGCGCCAGCCTAATGCCTGCGTGTTGATTACTTCTGCGCCGTCTTTGGCGTGGTGCTTCGTGTTGCCTTAGCTGCTGGGAATATCAATGCGCCGTGGGCGACCTTGTACAGGTCAACACTTCACAGGTTAGTGCCCGCACCCTATGCGCGAGCACGATGAGGTGTTCACATGATGCTTTGGTCATACGGGCACGTTCGAGGTCGGAAAGTAGTTTGGGTATAGTCTGCGTTATGTAGTCCTTGATTGTGGCCACACAACGTGGGTCAGTCTCGTCTTCCTGAAGGGCATAAACCGCTGGTTCAATCTTCATCCCGATAAGGTACGTAAGTATGGTTGGGACCGAATTCACCCACTGCTTGTAATCGTTTGGCATGCAGCAAGTCGCTTCAAATCCACCGTTAGGGTCGCTACTATATTGAGCCAGTGCCTTAAGGTTCCACATTATATCGTCGAGTTCTCTATGGGCCTCAACCAGCTTAAATTTGCCGTGAGGCAATGGATACTTGGCACGAAACTTCTTTGCTTCGTTGTAAGTGTTTTTGATGGTATGGCTGTTGCCACGCGTAATTTGAGTGTTTTTCATTCTTTAAACTCCTTTCAATAAACATGATCTATCTTTGATTTACTACTAATGGCGTGCTGGCTGGGTTAAGTCATTTAGTACCTCCCGTCTTGTGTTGGTTTGAGGGGTGTGCCTATGTGGCTAAGTCCTGACACTTTGCTATGGCACCAGTTCTCTGCGCGGGTGGCACTCAATTCATTAATTTCTATTAACCTCATGACCCAAGTTGACCTGGGCCACCCCCCCATAGGGGGAGGTGGTCCTTTCTGGTCCTCAACCGGGTACCTATAAAGACCATTTCGGTCTTTTCTGGTCTTCATGTCATCCATAGCCAGTCATCCTTAATGACGATCAGCCCTCGATTTGATAGTCCGGTCAGCGCATCACGTACTGCACGTAGACGACGTCGTTTTTCACATGTCAGGCGGGTGGATAATTCAGGTATCACTACTTCAACTTCATAAGCTGGGCGACCCTGCTGAACAAAGCTAGGCGGGTTTGGGTTGGCAGCGTGTTGCATATCTCTCAGGGCGTTGTAAACCAGAAGTTGGTTACCCCCTTGCGGCAGTTTCAGACGCTTAAGGTCAACCCCGGTTGTATCAGCGACCACGACACACGAGGTAATGCCATCACCGTATTCATCCTGACCCAACGACTTTAACTCGAGCCTGAAGGGATGCACGGCACCATCTGCACCGTCTTTTGATTTGGCTACTTTCCACGCGCGATAATCACCATCGCGAGCGACTTCTATGGCGACATCAAGGGCTGCAAATAATGAACTATGTCCGCGTAAGCCTTTTGTTGTGTCTTTCCCGGTGTGGTGCACTAAGATCACCAACCCGTCAGTCAAAACCTGAAGGGCCTTGGCTGCTTCAAGGATTGCGCCCATGTCTTTACTACTGTTTTCGTCCGCAGTGGGCGCCGCCCTGTTTAAAGTATCAACTATCACCACGGCTTTTTTAGGTATGACACGCGCCAGCTGCTCGGCTTCTTCTATCAAATTGAATGGTTGCAGCACCATAAAAAAGTCCGTTGGCTGAGTGCGCCCTTTATGGATTTCCCACGCTTGTGAACGTGTCTTGAACCCACCTTCACCTTCAAGGGCTACATAGACCACCGGCGCGGTGTTAACGCGATGCCCAAACCATTGATGTCCTTCAGCAATCGCACAGGCCATATCAAAGGCAAGAAATGATTTACCACTTGTTGATGGCCCATAAAGGCCAGCTAGCCCACGCTCCGGCAATACGCCTTTGATACGCCAACGCATAGCTGGCCGAGCGTGCAAATCGTCGCGTGATACCAGCTTGAATTCTTTTGGTGCTTCCCAGCCGTTAGCCGCAAGCGCTTGCGTTACGGTAGGTACAGGCGGATTTGCCATAATGTTCGACGCACTTTCTTGGCGTATATCGTTCGTAGAATGCAACGAGGTTGTGAGTGTAGGCTGCTCATAACCTGCCGCTTCAGCCTCCCGAATTAAAGTGCCAATACCAATGCCGCCCGGTTGATAACTATGCCAAGTGCGATTAAACGCGGCCTCGTCATACCGGTCAGGTGCTGTTTGAGACCAGCTACGAGCTAATTCCTCTCCACAATTCCAGCCCAGTGAGACAACGGACCACACCACATTCCGCCAGGTGTCATAGGCACAATCGGCATTCACCCAACTTAACAAGTGTTTGACTTTTTTAATGTTTAAGTCTGTTTCCGGCCAGTCAGAAGACCCCATGAGGTTTCTTGTGGTGTCGTCAACCCCAAGCCTCTGTATGTGGGGTGGCACTTCAAATCCAAGCGGCGCAAACGTTAACGCGTTGCTTGCCCTCTTTATCCCTTGGCGCGCCAGCCAATGCATAAGGGCTGTCACTCGGTCATTGTCGAGAAAACGCAGCGTACCTTTTGCATACTGCCCAGTAACCGCAACGTAAAAGCTGCGGCTGAACACCTCAACTTCTCGCTGCTGGTACTTTTTTACGTTCGGATGATCGGCCGCAAACTGTCCGGCACCGAATAAATAAACAGCTTTACTGGAAGGGAGCGTATCCGACACGAAAAAAATCTTAAGCCCTGTTCCTGAAGGCGAAACTTCAACATATGTTTGACCTGTGCATCTCCACAAATAACATGCCTCAGATTCCCACTGTACGTTTCCTTCAACAACATTAGCAAAACCATCGAGATCGAGCACCCAGAGCCACCCCTCACGCCCTTCAACATATACACGGATACCATCATCTAAATACAGGCCAATACCTCCGGCGGAGTTCCGTGTATTCCCTTTAGCAACTGCATCATCAAACGACAAGTGCAAAGCGGGATCATTGGCACCTTTATGTTTCGCGCCCCCCTTATGAGTCCAATCGTCGGGCATTTTTCGACCGTCGTTTGCGTACTTCCAAAGTAGCCAAGTTTTCGCTTGTTCACGTAGCTCACGCGGAATGCCACCAGAATTACCAACTCGTATTTTTGTAGGTGCGTATTGACTAACCTCACCATCAAGACTAGCAATCATAGTTTTATTCTCCAGAGCCACTCTCTCAAATCTCCAGCTCCCCAGCCAAACTCACAAATTGCGAACACTTGACCACGGCATGTCTCGGGACAAATCGTGGATGGAATATGAGCGACATACTTTGGAAGTAACCCAACCTGCCTTGCCGCGTCTTCGTCAGTGCCTTGTACTTCAACAAGAACTACAGCTTGGCGGTCAGGTGCACAAATTGTCCATGCTGTGGCCGTTTTTTCGTCTAGCTTAAAGCCCAACTTGGCGGCTTCCCGCAATAATCTTTTGTGCTCTGGCGAAAGTCTAGAAGCGGCTTTCAGGTGCAGGTCTTGGATTACTTTTGGACTCCATTCGGCTTGACGTTGGCGTTGGGTAGGCTCTCGATGATTAAGGTTGGTGATTACATTCATTTCGCCACCTCTTCTACGGTCAAGCGCTCCAATGCATCCACTGGCCATCGCAACATCCGGTTAGGTAGCTTTATTGGTCGAATGCCGAAATAGTGCCCCTGCCTACACAATGCGGCACGCAGGGTGTGAGGTTTAATACCCAAGCGTTCGGCTAACGCTTCAGTGGAAAGGTGGTTTTGCATGACTACACTCCGTTAAATTTAACAATGTGTAGTCAGGATATTTGAGTAAGCGAATCAAACACAGGGGTAAAAAATAAAGATTATTTACCCCCCTAATGGTTTCAAATCATTTATGAGTGCGCCATGCAACTTTAATATTGTCGCGTATCTTTTTGCCTTCAGGTAACTTGTACTCTTTTTCAATTGAGGATCGCGAAAGCCCTGGGAATTCGTTGGTGGCCTCATCCAGCGCTTCGTTCTGCGTAAGACCCTGCCCACCATAACCGAGCCGCTTAGTTGGCTTAGGTAGCATAAGCCACGCTACATAATGCACTGCGGCAAGAGCTGAACTGCCTTTGGGCCTGCCACGAGGGCGTTTTACCCCAAGCTCTTCTTCGAAATTATTACCTTCTGCCATTTGATAAAGCGCATCACCAAGTAGCTTTTTCTGCGCGTCATTAAGTTGGTCGTTCTGCACACACCATGCTAAATAGCGCAAGGTCAAGCGAAAAGGATGCTGGCTTTTACTCATGCTGCAGCCCTCGTCGTGGTCATTAAACTTGTTACCTCATCGGGCTGCTCAATACCCGCTTGCTCAAGAATCCACCCTTCTATTTTGGTATGCCACATCCGCAGTAAATCCAGCGGTCGGCGGCGATAATGCTTTTCAGCAATCGCACTGGGCTTATGTCCCATAATCTGCGCAACCACGCCTGCGGGGCACTCGACCCATTCAGCAAGCGTACCAAATGAACGACGTAAGCCGTGGATACTTAGTGGAGGTAAACCGGCGGCAGCAAGTGCCTTGTTATGGGCAATGCGAGGTTCGGCAATATATCCAGCCTTGGCTGTCGGGCTGGCAAATACCCACGGTGGCAGTTCAGGCGGCTTGCCATCAATTGAACGTACATTGCCAGCATGGCGGCGCAACTCCAGCATCAGCGCTTTTACATAAGGCGTCAAAGGTATGACACGGCCTGATTCCTGCTCGACCTTATCAGCAATCTGAATACTGCCCCATTGAAAATCTACATCATCCCATCTTAGGGCAGCTATTTCCTCGCGCCGGGCACCCGTCAGTAAGGTTACTTGCAAATAGGCAGCAATTACCGGGTTGCTTATTTTGCCCACATGCTCAAACCACAGTGCCAATTGCTCACGCTGCAAACAATCATTCTTAGCCTGGACTTTGGGCAATTCTCTTTTCATGCGTGCGCAGGCGTTAGCGTTTATCTGCTCTCGGTACTCTGGACGGTCGGAGCACCAGTTTATAAATGTCGCCAGCAAGGAAACGGCCAATCGGGTCCTAGTCGGGCGTTTAGACGCTTCTACCGCAAGCCATGCAGCCACGGCATCGCGAGTAATTTCGCTCAACGGTAATTCCAGCAGGGGGCGCAATATGCCCGGCTCCTTCTTGTCTGCCATACCGGCGCGGCGGCCCCGGGTAATTTCTTCGCCACCGGCGCGACTCATGGTCTCATGGTCGGCTTTGTGTCTAGCGCTCCACTTTAGGGTGCGGGCTTGAATATAAACGCGCCATGCGTCTAACGCGGGGGCGCTATCTTGCTTTGTTTTTATGCGTTTGGCTTCATCGGCGGCGGTTAATTCTGCCTTCACTTGTCGCGGGTCACGGCCCGAGCGAATGATTAAACGAAACTCGGCGGCCTTATCCCGGGCGTCACTCAACGCAAGTGTTTGCGTATCTCCAAGGGTCATACGAATAACTTGTCCTGCCAGCTTACCTTGAAATACGTAGGTCTTACTGCCTGCCGTCACGCGTAAGCCCAAGCCCGGCTGAGTGGTATCACGCAAGATAACTTGCTGCTTACCATTTAGATGATTTTCAGCCGTTCGAATGACTGATTCGCCTAGTTTTAGCTTAATAGTTTTGGATGTTGACATTACCGTGTACCCCTTATGTACCCATAATGCTACAACATCAACATATACCAATCAATCTCTTTATAACCAACTTTACATTGTAAAGTACTGTTTTTATTGATTTTAATTAACTCCATTTCATTCCGATCAACTTCGATTTTTTATAATTATTTAAGAATCATAATCCGCAGGTCCCCTGTTCGAATCAGGGATGCGCCACCAAGAATATCAAGCACTTACGCCACCTTTAACCGGGTGGCGTTTTTGCTTTCTGGTTAAATTTCCACGGGGTATCGAGGCCCAGGATGCAATCACCCAAGCGCTTCTATCACCGCATCTGGATTACGCTCAATCACGTTCAAAAGCACCAGTGCTGGTCCGCGTGGCGTCCTGTCACCGCGTTCCCAATGCCGCAGCGTTGCCGTGGAAAAACCAAACCGCGCCGCAAACTGCTCTTGCGTCATACCCACTTTGGCGCGCACGGCCTTCACATCCACGGATCTGGGCCGATGCACCCTGACACCGATCTCTTTGCCACGCGCATGCTCAATGGCCTCTTGCAGGCCCTGCTTAATGCTGTCGAATGCTTTGCTCATCATTATCATCCTTTCCAAATCTGTACCAACAAATCGACCAAGCCGGCCAATTCGTTGCGCTCAGCTTTACTAAGGTTTTCCTTGTCACCTTTGGCGAACAAGGTCAACAGGTAAAGCGGCATGACATCATCATGAAAATAGTAGATGACTCGTACGCCACCACTCTTGCCCTGACCGCCTCGGCGCCAACGAAGCTTGCGTACGCCGCCCGTGCCCTGCATCAAGTCGCCCGCTTTGGGGTGTTCAGCAAGATAGCTGATTAAGTCGGAACGTTCATCCTGGCTGAGAAGCTTGTCGGCCAGACGAATGAATGAAGGCAACTCCGCAATGCCGTTTAAAGTCAGATTATAATCCATTGGATTAGTTTCGTGCAGAATAATAATGCATTACCACTTCATGTTACAGGCACATAGATGCGATCATGCAAAGGTGTCTTCAGTAGCGTCGGATTTAACGACCAGCTGTTTCCCGGCTCGGCTGGTGTCCCAAATACTGTATTGGTGAATCATAATCCGCAGCTCCCCTATTCGAATCAGAGTTGCGCCGCCAAGAATATCAAGCACTTACGCCACCTTTAACCGGGTGGCGTTTTTGCTTTCTGACGCTCGTTAATCCCATGCACCAGCGCCGTAATATAAGCAGTAAAAATAGGGAAAGTCGTCATTCCCACCACGGCCAACACCGCAGTGCAAATTTTCCCCACAGCCGTAACTGGAATAATGTTCGACCCCACGGTGGTGACTGTCATGGAGGCCCACCAAAGCACATCCGGATAGGATTTCACCAGTGGGTTCACGCCCGATTCGAATGCGAAGAAAATGAGGGTTTGAAAGTAAGCTATGGCAATGAAGATGGCCAAATAAATAATCAGCAAACCGGAAATGAAGCTGTTCACCGCCATTTTCACTAATATCGCCAGTGCAAAACCTCCCCGGATAATAGGCAGAAAATGAATAACGTAGAAAGCTTCGCTGGAAAGGTCGACGGAAAAGTAACCTAAAAGAAAGGCATACGGTATCGACAAAATAATCAGTACGAAATTCCTGCCAAAGAAACGCAAACGGTTGTGCGCAATAATGAATTGCAGCAGGAAGTCCAGCAAAAAGTAAATACACACACCAAACTGGATTTGGTCATAAATGGAATCGCCTACAAATGCGGCATTACTAAAGGCCTCAATCGAGATACTTGCAATCAATAAAACCGAGGCCAATACACCAAAAATATTCAGCAATTGAATTGTTTTGTATTTCCATGGAGTGCCAGCGTGCGTTGTCATGCAATAAGTGGGCGTTGTTAAGAATTATTAAAAAACGAGTTCGTTGCTAGATACCGACTCAAGACAAATCAGATATTAAACGCAAAAAAGACCGAAAACCCCAAAAGCGGTTTTCGGTCTTCCCTACTTCTTCTACAGCAACTTACGCTGTTACATGCAAACGCGTTCCAACCGAACCACTATTCGCCAACTTGGGTTCAAGCGGCGACATAATCTGTTCAACCATTTGTTTCTGGTTATCCAGCGTTTTACGCAACAACGCAATTTGCTGATCCTGCTGGGCGCCGGCGTTTTTCAACCCCATGTATGCGCTGACAGCAGATTCAACTGACGAAAGTTCCATAAAAAACTCCCTTGATACGGATGGCCAGAAATGGCACCCTTAAGAGGTAACGGCCAGACCACCCATAATCTTTAGTGCCACCACGCCCAAAAACTAATCCCAGCGCTGATGGTACGAAAAAATAGGCAAATGCCACTGAAACCGGATAGCCAGCAACCGCAGCACTAAACCAAAAGCAAAACACACCAGCGCATTCAATTCAAACGCCACATCGAGCGCACGCAAACTGAGGAACAATACGCAAACCGCCAGCGACACACTGGCATACAGTTCTTTACGAAAAACCACGGGCACCTGATTGCACAATACATCGCGTATCACCCCGCCGCTAATGCCCGTCATCATGCCGGCAATAATAACCACCACAATGGGGTAATTGTGCTCCAGCGCTACATTGCAACCAATTAGAGAAAACGCAATCAGCCCCATGGCATCCAACAGCAGAAACAACCGCTTGATATGGTGCAGGTACCGGGCGATTAACGTGGTAATTAAGCCGGCCGATACAACGATATAAACGTATTCGGGATGCTGTGTCCAATGCACGGGGTAATGGCCCAGCACCACATCACGTAAAGTACCCCCGCCCAGGGCCGTGACAAAAGCAATAACCGACACCCCGAACACATCCATGTTGCGACGCCCGGCTGCCAGCGCACCCGACATGGCTTCGGCCGTTATCGCAACCAAGTAAATGACCAACAACATTAACTGTCTTTTTCGTCTTCTATGAGCTTACCGGTAACTGCGTCGACCTTAATCTCCCACTCTTGGCCTTTCGAATCAAGAATCGTGACTTTATAAACGTAATTGCCGCGATTGTTTTCCAGTTCGGTATCCATGATACGCCCGCGCCGCGCTTCCAGCGCTGTCTGATTCAAGCCCTCGAAAGGTTTGATGATACCGTCGCTGGCCAAACGATAAGCTTCATCTACACGTACGTCATTGGCGTGACCCAAGCTACTGGCCAATGTGAAGATCGTACCAACTACCAGCTTCATTGTTATTGTTTTCACGAACAGGTCTCCATGGTGTTGAAAAATAAAAGGCCGCCCTAACGGCGGCCTTCGCTGACACTGTTTATTTGCCTTGCATAATACGCGAGGCCTCCGACTTGGCCGTGGTAAGCGCCGTCACTGCAGGATACTGCCCGCCGAGCGCTTCATCCAGCTTTTGATGAAACATTTCACGAATTTGCGGGTAATTCTTTATCTTGAACCCACGCCCTGTTTCAGAGGGCGGCTTGGCGTACACGGCAACCAGGTCACGCCAGGGTTCAATACCGTGATCTTTATAATAACCTTCACCCGTTTGCTCGAACGCTTGCTTGGTTAATGGTAGAAAACCCGTTTCCTGATACCAGCGGGCAGCGTTGTCGGGCTCTGCCAACCAGGCTAGAAACTTAACGGTTGCCTTGTGCTCTTCATCGGTATGTCCGGAGGTTGCCCAAAGGCCTGTGCCATCCAGGAATGGACTACCCGGTGCTTTGGTAACCTGCGGATAATACGGCAAACCTGTTAAGCCAAATTTCAATGTATCCAACTCAATGAAACGACCGATATTGCTGGACTCAGACCACAATACGGAACATTCATCTGCCGCAAACAGGTCTGGGGCAAATACGTTGGGTTCCGGGTCAACAAGCAGCTCGGAGCGAACCCAAGCGATCATCAATGACAGATGTCGCACGAACGTGGTGTCGAATGTGAACGCAGCCGATTGGGCTTTTGTACCGTTGTCGGCCGACGTGAAAAACTGATTATTGACTGCGGCCAGATTTTCCAGGTTCACGGAAACGGATTGGTCGGTAATGGCCGGACAATTACGCGTGGCTTTATTTGCCAGGTCGACCAGTTGTTCCTGCAAGCCGTACCACGAACGCTGTGGAACCGCCGGAGACATGCCGGCTTTTTCGAACGCACGGATGTTATAAAACATAACCGGCACATCAATCATATAGGGAAACGCCAGCAACCGGCCACGTGCGTCACGCATGCTTAAATTCTGCGGTGCCACAAACCACTGGGCATGCTTAATGGGATATTTCGCCAGTAAAGTGTGCAATGGCGCAATGTGTTTCTGGGCGGCCAAGGCTTCCGGATTGCGATTGTCATCAATTTGCACCAGATGCGGTGTTTTCTGTTTATCCCTCACCCGTTCCAGCAAGGCCGGCTCGATTTCACGCGATGTATTAAACGTTTTGATCTCAACACGAACCTCGCTTTGTTCACTATTGAAGTCGTCAACCAAATCGTCGAAAACCGCCTGGTTATGGGGAATAAGAGAAACCCATACCTGAACATCTGTTGCCGCTTGCGCCGCACCAAACCCAAAAACCGACACCAGCATTGCAGCCAGCCGCGTACGCAACAACCTGGGCGTACGTTCAAACGCATGTAATTTCATACCATGAATCAACCTAGAAAAGGGAAATCGGGCTCGGGCGTTTGGCCCGAAACAAGGTCGGCCAGTACACGCCCAGACCCCACGCCCATGGTCCAGCCCAACGTGCCGTGACCGGTATTCAAATACAGGTTGGAAACGCGGGTACGACCGATTAAGGGCACATTCGAGGGGGTGGAGGGACGCAAACCCGACCAAAAAGCAACATTATCAAAATCAAGGGCACTTGGAAATAGCTCGTGCGCCAACACAACAAGGTTTCTGCAACGGTTTGTATTCAAGGAACGACTATACCCGGCCAGCTCGGCCGTACCGGCCATACGTAAGCTGTCGCCCAACCGGCTGAAAACAACCTTATGTTCACTGTCGGTCAGGCTGACGACAGGGGCTGCATCAGAATTCACCACTTTGAAGGTGGCCGAATAGCCCTTGGCCGGATACACCGGGCAAGACACCCCGAGCGGGTTAACCAAATGCGGTGTAAAGCTGCCCAAAGCCGCGACATACGCATCGCCCGTGATCGTGTGAAAAGTCCCGTCGGGGTCGACCACCTCAACCCCGGTCACTTTGCCGCCATCAGCTGTGAGCCGATTGATTTGGGTTGAGAAACGAAACTCAACACCGGCCTCTTCAGCTTTCTTTGCCAACGCGGTGGTAAATAAATACACGTCGCCGCTTTCGTCCAACTCGGTGTAATCGCCCCCGACAATGGAATCGGCCACCGGTGAAAGGGCCGGTTCAATTTGCAATACTTCTTCTTTGCTCACAATGCGGCGATCGAGGCCGTAGTCACGCATATACCCGGCCGCCTGCTGGGAAGCGTCGAACTGTTCGCTATTACGGTAAAAATTCAAAATACCGCGACTCAGGTGGTTGTACTCAATACCCAGCTCTTCACGCATGCCTTTCAGGGTTTGCAAGCTATATTCGGCCAGCGCCACCATCGGGCGAATATTCTTGGGCACCCGCGCCGCGCGGCATTCAAGTAAAAACTGCAGCCCCCATGCCCATTGGCGCCAGTCGGCCTGCGGCCGGAATGCCATGGGCGCGTTGTCTTTAAGCAACCACTTCAATAATTTCATGGGCGTTTGGGGGTTCGCCCAGGGTTCAGCATAAGAAACCGAAATCTGGCATCCGTTGGCGCGGCTGGTTTCCTGCGCCGGTCCGGGCTGGCGGTCGATCACAACCACGTCATGACCGGCCTGCTTCAGCCACCAGGCGGAGGCAACGCCGATTATTCCACTACCCAGTACCACGACTTTCATGAACGCTCACCTTTAGTCAATTCAAACGGCGGACCCTGTTTCCCGCAGCGGACACCACATTAAAGCGTTATGTGTGTGTGTCCGCCTGCGAGGTGAAGGCGTCCGCATAGAACTCATTTTCAGGCAAACCTGCCTGCCGGGTAAAGTCTTTACGCGCCGCTTCCACCATAGCCGGGGCACCGCAGGCATATACCTGGTAGCCCGACAAATCGGGAATGTCTTCGAGCACGGCCCGATGCACAAACCCGCTGCGCCCTGCCCAGTTATCTTCCGGCAAAGCATCGGAAACAACCGGCACATATCTGAAATCAGGCAAAGTTTCAGCCCATTGCCGCGCCAGCTCGTCCATATACAGATCACCCGGGCGACGCCCGCCCCAATACAACACGACCGGGCGAATATGACCCGTTTGTTGCATGCGCTCTACCAGCGCCTTAATAGGGGCAAAACCGGTTCCGCTGGCAAGAAACACAACCGGCTTGTCGCTGTCTTCACGCAAGAAGAACGAACCCAACGGACCTTCCACACGCAAGATTTCCCGCACTTTCATGGCCGTTTCACCGACCCCAAAAACGTGGTCGGTAAAAACACCACCCGGCATATGCCGAATGTGCAACTCCACCATATTATCGTCAGACGGCGGGTTGGCCATGGAATAACTGCGCCGCTCGCCGGATTTCAAAATGAACTCCAGATACTGACCGGCGTAATAACGAAAAGGTTCAGCCGGCGGCAATTGCAACTTCACCACCATAACGTCATCACGAATGCGCTCCAAACCCATCACACGTGACGGCATTTTGCGAATCTGGATATCACCGGCCATGCGGATTTCCTGCGCCTCAATCACCATATCTGAATCAGGCTTGGCCTGACAAAACAAGGTATAGCCGTCTTTCAATTCTTCGGGCGATAAAATCTGCGCGGGCGCGGAACCGGCCTCAAACCGACCGGACACAACCTTGCCTTTGCACGTTGAGCACGCGCCCGTGCGGCAACTGTAAGGGAGAATAATATCGGCTGCCAAAGCGGCATCCAGCACTGTTTCGCCGGGCGCGACCGGGAATGTATGACCTGTAGGTTGAACCGTTACCGTAAAACTCATTGTTGTCATTACCTGCAATTTAATAAATTAGGCACGCCGCAACTGGGGCTGTTTAACCTTCACGGACAATGAGCGGCCTTTACGCGCTCGCTTGCCTGTATACACTTCCATTTCCGCCGCATCCAATACAACGTCCGTTTGCTTATTACGGTAAACCCCGCTCAAACACACGCCGGCCGGGCCAACCGCACTCCACTGCTCAAGACGGTCACCCGCATCGAGCCCCATCAGGATCGTGCCGCGACCGCCCCCTGAAAGCGTCTTGAATTCAGATAAATCGACAATCAAAAAACGCCCTTTGCGCGTTAACATCGCCAAGGCCTTATCGGTTTCCTGCAAACCAATGGGCTTAAGCATGGCATCACCTTTTTCCAGCGTAACAAATTGCTTGCCCGCTTTCTGACGCGTCGTCATGTCTTTCAGTTTTGCCATGAAACCATAACCCGACTGTGTGCCCAGGAACCAGGCTTGCTCGGCGTCGCCGGCCACCATATGCACCACTTGGGCGCCCTGCTCCAGGTCAATAAGCGACGTCACCGGCTGGCCATCGCCGCGGGCCGACGGCAAACTGGCAACCGGCACGGTGTACACCCGCCCGGTTGACGATAATGCCACCAAATTATCGGTGGTTCGACACTCGATAGCGTCGTACAGGCTGTCACCCATTTTGAAGTTGAACTGCGCAGCATCATGGCCATGCCCCTGGCGCGCACGCAGCCACCCTTTTTGCGACACAATCACCGTGACCGGCTCGTCGACCACTTTGGTTTCCAGCACCGCCTTTTCAGCCACTTCAATCAGGGTACGCCGATCATCGCCATACTGTTTGGTATCGGCTTCAATCTCTTTGATAATTTGGCGCTTCAAGGCCGACGGGCTTGCAAGCAGCGCCTCCAGGCGACCTTGCTCTTCTTTCTGGGCAGCCAGCTCTTTTTCAATTTTGAAACCTTCCAACTTGGCCAACTGGCGCAAGCGCATTTCCAGAATGTCTTCAGCCTGGCGTTCGGAAAGGTCAAATCGCTCCATCAGTGCGGGGCGCGGCTCATCCGACTCGCGAATAGTCTGAATCACCTCATCAACATTCAAGTAAACCACCATCCGCCCTTCCAGGACATGGATACGGTCAGTTACCTTGTCGAGACGATATTGGGTGCGCCGGGTGACCGTTTCGGTACGAAAACCCAGCCACTCAGCCAAGATATCGCGCAACGCACGCTGACCCGGACGGCCATCGGTACCGATACACACCAGGTTAATCGACACATTGCCCTCAAGGCTGGTTTGTGCCAATAAGGTGTTCACAAATTCGTCACGATCAATACGGCTGCTCTTGGGCTCAAAAACCAAACGCACCGCGGCCTGCTTGCCCGACTCGTCGCGAACCGCGTCCAACAAACTAAGCATTAACGCCTTGGTTTGCTGCTGGTCGGCCGTCAGCGATTTTTTACCCGTTTTCACCTTGGGATTCGTGCGGTCTTCAATCTCTTCCAGAATCTTCTGCGACGACGTACCGGGCGGCAATTCAGTGACGACCAATTGCCATTGGCCCCGCGCCAACTCTTCAAATTGCCAACGCGCTCGCGCTTTAATGGACCCTCGACCGCTGCGATACACGGCGGCGATGTCCTCCGGCGGCGAAATAATTTGCCCACCCCCTGCAAAATCAGGGCCGGGAATCATTTCAAACAATTCGTCATCAGGTAATTTGGGGTTACGCAACAAAGCCACGCAAGCCTGCGCCACTTCACGCAAATTATGCGAAGGCACTTCGGTGGCCATCCCAACCGCAATCCCCGAAGCCCCGTTCAGCAACATAACGGGCAAGCGCGCCGGCAGTAACTGTGGCTCTTTCTGACTGCCATCATAATTGGCAATAAACTCAACCGTCCCTTCGCCCAGTTCGTCGAGCAAGATACGGGAAAACGGCGTTAAACGGGCTTCCGTATACCGCATGGCAGCAGCGTTATCACCGTCGCGCGAGCCAAAGTTGCCGTGTCCGTCGACCAAGGGATAGCGCAGTGAAAAGTTCTGCGCCATCCGTACCATGGCATCGTAAGCCGCCTGATCGCCATGGGGGTGATACTTACCCAAAACATCGCCCACCACGCGGGCCGATTTCACAGGCTTGGCGCCCGGCCCCAAACCCATGGCGTTCATGGCATACAAAATACGACGCTGCACGGGCTTCTGGCCATCGGCCACATCGGGCAACGCCCGCCCCCGCACCACTGAAACCGCGTAATCAAGGTACGCCTGTTCGGCGTAAAGACCCAGTGTTAGCTGTTCGCCGCCTTCATCACTATCAAATAAACCAACTTGTGTGCTGTCCATAATTTCCTGCTAAGGCTGTCGTATAAAGGGAGTCGTGGGGCCGTTACACATCCACATCGGCCAGGTTGCCTTTTTCCTCCAGCCAGGCCCGGCGCTGCGCCGACTCGCCCTTGCCCATCAACATATCAAACATGTCGACGGTCGCTTCCATACCCAGATCACCGTAGCTCACCGCCACCAAACGACGCGTGTCGGGGTTCATGGTGGTTTCCCACAACTGTTCGGCACTCATCTCGCCCAGACCCTTGAAACGGCTGATGCTCCAGGCCCCCTCACGTACGCCTTCTGCGCGCAATTTGTCTTGCACCGCTTCCAGCTCGCCATGATCAAGACAATACAGTTTACGAGCGGTACGCTTGCCTTGGGCGGGTACGTCGACCCGGAATAGCGGTGGCCTTGCCACGTAAACATTCCCCGCCTCGACCAGACGCGGAAAATGGCGAAAGAACAAGGTAAGCAGCAACACTTGAATATGCGAGCCGTCAACGTCGGCATCCGACAAAATACAGACCCGCCCATAGCGCAAACCCGACAAATCCACCTGATCGCCCGGGCCGTGGGGGTCGACCCCGATTGCCACGGAAATATCGTGAATTTCGTTGTTGGCAAATAACCGGTCGCGGTCAACTTCCCACGAGTTCAAAACCTTGCCTCGCAAAGGCAAAATAGCCTGAAAGGTTTTGTCGCGCCCCATTTTTGCAGACCCGCCGGCCGAGTCACCCTCGACCAGAAACAACTCAGTGCGTTCAGGGTCGTTGGATTCACAATCGGTTAGCTTACCCGGTAGAACGGCAACGCCCGAACTTTTACGTTTCTCAACTTTCTGGGCCGAGCGCGCGCGGGCCTGGGCCTGACGAATGGCGCTTTCGGCCAATTTCTTGCCGGCTTCTACATCGGCATGCAGAGTCAGTTCCAGTGCGTTTTTTACATAGGCGCTTACCAGCCGCACGGCATCACGACTATTCAGGCGCTCCTTGATCTGACCCTGAAACTGAGGGTCGAGAATTTTCGCCGACAGTACGAAGCTGGCCCGCGCAAAGACATCTTCAGGTAACAGCTTCACCCCTTTCGGAATCAGGCTATGCAGTTCTGCAAACGATTTCACTGCATTGAACAAACCATCACGCAGCCCTGCTTCATGTGTGCCGCCCGCTGGTGTGGGAATCAAATTTACATAGGACTCTCGCACCACAGGGCCTTCAGCCGACCAGACAACGGCCCAGTGCGCCCCCTCACCCTCGGAAAATGTATCGTCACCCGCCTCGGCATACCGCTTGCCTTCAAACAGGGGCACAATCCGTTCGGCTTCGCCTAACGCCTCATTCAAATAGCCTTTTAAGCCGTCGTCGTACTGCCACTCACGCGTTTCACCGGTTTTTTCAATGGTCAGTGAAACTTTGACACCACTAAGCAATACTGCCTTGCTACGCAACGAATGCACCAGGTCGGCGGCGGGAATGACGGCGGAATCGAAATACTTGGGATTGGGCCATACGCGTACGCGAGTGCCCGAGCGGCGCTTGCCTACTGAGCCTTGCAGCGCCAGGGGCTCAACCACATCACCGTTCTGAAACGCCAGCCGATGCGCCTGGGCATCACGCCAGACGTCCACCTCAAGACGAGTCGATAACGCATTCGTGACCGATACGCCGACCCCGTGCAACCCGCCTGAAAAGGCATAGGCCCCGCCCGCTTTCTTGTCGAACTTCCCACCCGCGTGCAAGCGCGTGAAAACAATTTCCACCACCGGCACCTGCTCTTCTGGATGCAAGCCCACCGGAATGCCACGGCCGTCGTCTTCAACCGAAATACTGCCGTCGGTATGCAGCGTGACATTGATTTTGCCGCCGAACCCTGCCAGCGCCTCATCGGCCGCGTTATCAATGACTTCCTGAATGATATGCAGCGGATTTTCGGTGCGCGTATACATGCCCGGCCGCTGCCGAACCGGCTCCAGGCCTTTCAGAACCTTGATGGACCCTTCGTCGTACTGTGGTGCGTTCGCCAAATGACCCCCTGAAATCGAACAAATGAAAAAACCGTATTTTGCCTGACTTCGCGCGACTCAGTAGTCAGGTTAAGCGGGCTAATGTTATGCTTAGTATAGTTTTTTCAGTAACCTGAACTTTTCCTCACATCATGAGTGACCTCATCAAAACCGTAACTGATGCCAATTTTGAAGCCGAAGTGCTTCAATCCGATGTTCCCGTCCTGGTCGATTATTGGGCTGCCTGGTGCGGCCCATGCAAAATGATTGCGCCGCTGCTCGACGAAGCTGCACAAACCTTTCAGGGTCGTGTTACTATCGCGAAACTGAATGTCGACGAAAACCCCGACGTCCCCGCCAAATATGGCGTACGCGGCATCCCAACGCTCATGCTGTTCAAAAACGGCGAAGCGGCGGTTACCAAGGTAGGGGCGATGTCAAAGTCGCAACTGAACAGCTTTCTTGAAGAAGCTCTGTAAACCACCCTTTAATTTTGTCTTGCGCGCAGGCCTGTCTCGGCCTGCCATCAACGCATAACTTCCCTTCTCTTTTCTCTCCATGCATCTCACCGAACTTAAAGCACTGCACATTTCGCAGTTGCTCGAAATGGCCGCCAGTCTGGATATCGACAATGCCAGCCGTTTACGCAAACAGGAAATCATGTTTGCCATCATGAAACGGCGCGCCAAGCAAGGCGAACAGATTTTCGGCGATGGCGTTCTTGAAGTGTTGCCCGACGGCTTTGGTTTCCTGCGCTCGCCTGAAACCTCGTACCTGGCCAGCACCGACGACATCTACATCTCCCCCTCCCAGATACGGCGTTTCAACCTGCATACGGGCGATTCAATTGAAGGGGAAGTGCGCACACCGAAAGACGGCGAACGCTATTTTGCCTTGGTAAAGGTCGACAAGGTTAACGGAATGCAGCCCGAGGCCATCAAACACCGCATTATGTTTGAGAACCTCACGCCGCTGCACCCCAACCAGACCATGACGCTGGAACGGGATATTAAAAGCGAAGAGAACGTTACCGGTCGTATTCTGGATATCTTCGCCCCCATGGGTAAAGGCCAGCGCGCACTTATTGTAGCCAGCCCCAAATCAGGTAAAACGGTCATCATGCAGCACATTGCGCATGCCATCACCACGAACTACCCCGAAGCCTATGTGATTGTTTTGCTGGTCGACGAGCGCCCGGAAGAAGTGACCGAAATGCAGCGCACGGTTCGCGGTGAAGTGGTGGCCTCCACCTTCGACGAACCCGCAACCCGCCACGTTCAAGTAGCGGAAATGGTTATTGAGAAAGCCAAACGCCTGGTCGAGTTGAAAAAAGACGTGGTCATTTTGCTCGACTCCATCACCCGCCTGGCGCGCGCCTACAATACGGTTGTGCCTTCATCGGGCAAAGTACTTACCGGGGGGGTCGATGCCAACGCGCTGCAACGCCCCAAGCGCTTTTTCGGCGCTGCACGGAATCTGGAAGAAGGCGGTTCGCTAACCATTATCGGCACCGCACTCATAGAAACCGGCAGCCGTATGGATGAAGTCATCTATGAAGAATTCAAAGGCACAGGCAACTCGGAAGTCCACCTGGAACGCCGCCTGGCCGAGAAACGGGTCTACCCGGCTATTAACTTGAACAAATCGGGAACCCGTCGGGAAGAATTACTGATCAAGCCGGAACTTTTACAAAAGGTTTGGGTGCTGCGCAAGTTCATACACGACATGGACGAGGTAGCGGCCATGGAGTTCATCCTGGATAAGATCCGCGCAACCAAAAATAATGCGGAATTCTTCGAGATGATGAAAAAATAAACGCATCTCCACTCTCTCAAGCCTCTCTTTCGAGAGGCTTGCTGCATCATAAGCCCGGCGATAACGGGCAAAAAACAATTTTTCTTTAGCCACTGTGCCGGTATTCTCGTGGCCGACACAAAACTACAGAGCAAAAACGAATGAAACTACCCAGTCTTAACCAGTTCCTGGAGCAACTCCAGGTGCGCGACCCGCATCAGCCTGAGTTTATGCAGGCGGTCAGGGAGGTCATGGCATCGCTGTGGCCATTCATCGAACAAAATCCGCAATACGCGGAACAGGGCTTGCTGCACCGTCTTGTAGAACCGGAACGCGTCATTCAGTTTCGTGTGTCCTGGGTCGACGACAAAGGCGAAGTGCAAACCAACCGGGCATTCCGTGTTCAACACAGCTCGGCCATTGGTCCTTACAAAGGTGGCATGCGCTTTCACCCGTCGGTGAATCTCTCCATTCTGAAATTCCTGGCGTTCGAGCAAACCTTCAAAAACGCCCTTACCACGCTGCCCATGGGCGCGGGTAAAGGCGGCTCCGACTTCAACCCGAAAGGCAAGTCCGACGGGGAAGTCATGCGGTTTTGCCAGGCGCTCATTGTTGAACTGTATCGCCACCTTGGGCCCGATACCGATGTCCCTGCAGGCGACATCGGTGTGGGCGCACGCGAAGTGGGTTACATGACCGGCATGATGAAAAAACTGTCGAACTCGGCCGCCAGCGTATTTACCGGTAAGGGCCTGGCGTTCGGCGGCAGCTTGATCCGTCCGGAGGCAACGGGTTATGGCACAGTCTATTTTGCTGAAGAAATGCTCAAACACGCCGGACGCTCACTTGACGGCATGACCGTATCCGTTTCGGGTTCGGGCAATGTGGCCCAATATGCCATCGAGAAATGCATGCAAATCGGTGCCAAAGTCATTACCGTGTCCGACTCCGACGGTTGCATCGTAGATCCGGCCGGCTTTACACCTGAAAAGCTCGCGTTGCTCATGGAGATCAAAAACAATCGTCGTGAACGCCTGACCACGTATGCCAAAGAGCTGAACCTGACGTATGAACAAGGCAAGCGCCCGTGGCACGTTCCAGTCGAAGTCGCCATGCCCTGCGCCACCCAGAACGAACTCGAAATCGACGACGCCAGGACACTCATCAACAATGGTGTTCGTTGTATTTCTGAAGGCGCCAACATGCCCACCACGATTGATGCAGCCGATCTCTTTATCGAGGCGGGTGTGTTGTATGCGCCGGGCAAAGCCAGCAACGCGGGCGGTGTTGCGGTGTCAGGCCTTGAAATGAGCCAGAACTCGGCACGCCTGTCATGGCCGCGAGAAGACGTTGATGCCAAATTGCACGCCATTATGCGAGATATTCACCAGAACTGCGTGCGCTACGGCCAACGCGGCGATACAGTGAACTATGTCGACGGCGCCAACATTGCAGGCTTCGTAAAAGTTGCCGATGCCATGTTGCAGCAAGGTGTGTATTAAGTAGAAGGAATACACGTGACTAAACAGATTGGGTTGGCCGGTGGGTCATAACACCACCAGAAGGCCAACCCCTTCTTATTTCAGCTCACGCAACTGTGGATCGGCCCAGGTTCCGGAAACATCATAATGAACCGTCATCGCCTTGCTAAGCGGTGCTTTCAAAAGCCATTGCGTCAAGAACGCCCCGACACCCACAATCGGATTAATAATACCTGCGGCCACCGAGGCCCCGCTCATATCCAGGTTAGGCACCACCATCGCCTGTAAATCAAGCGTTTCATTCACCACATTCACGTCGCCACCCAGGCTGATTGTGCCTACTGCGCTATTTACGCGAAAGTTATTGGTACTCATCACGCCGCTTTGAATTTGTATGGAGCCTTCCAATAAATCAAACGGAAACCCTTGCGCAAACGCCCCTTCGGGATTCGCATCGAACGAAAGAATCCGCTGCAAAGACTGCAATGACAGTAACTCCAACACGCGGGCCGACCTTGAATTCACAGAACTTAAACGCCCTTTCTCCAACTTAACGTTCAACTGCCCCTGCAAGTCAGACTTCTGAAAACGCCACGGCAGATTATTCCAGGTGAGTGTGCCTTCGACATAACCATGGCCGCCGGTTACCGCCCGCTTCAACCCCACATGATCAAGAAACCGCCCCAGGTCCTGAACAGCCAATGAGGCATTTAACGACAAACCGCGGTTGCCACCGTCCAGCCGCCATGCGCCTTTCCCATTTAGCGTTGCACCGGTATTTTTAATTTCCAATTGATCAATATTCAGAACCCGACCGGCACCGGAGGCTGAACCATTGAGCGTCACGGAACCCACACTTTCGCCATACACCGTCAGGTCGTCCACCGTTAGATTAAGCGACGGTATTTTGAAGTCTTCGAATCGTGATTCAGACGGCGGCTTGATTTCAGTCGTTGGTTCCGGGGCATCCGGGTTCCCTAACGCCAGCCGGGCAAACTTACCCTCAAGTGAAGCCGGTTTGCCCAAGACCGGTTCCCGCCACCATAACGTACCGGCAGTCTGGCTGGAACTGATATCCAATCGCCATCCATCGGGTTGCCTAAGCGGCGACAACGTTAACGTTGCCTTGGTCAAATCAACATCCTGTACGCGCAAGCGATCGGACTGAATACGAATTTGATTGAGTGCCGGCAACAAGCCTGGGGACGCTGAGGCTTCCTGAGACGGGGACCCCATCAAGGCCAACCAGGCGTCCAGATCCAGCGCGGGATACCGGACGTCAATATTCATTCCGGCATCAGGAAGCGACAGTGGTTGATTCAATGCCATCACCGCGCGGTTGAAATAGGCTCCTTTCACGGCTAGATCACGGCGCATGTCCATGCGAATGTCGCTACCGATACGCACCTGCAACTGAGCCCGCCCTTGCCCCAGCGGCGCCCACCTAGCCTCAAGCTCCTTGCTTTCATCGGCAAATTTGCCTAAAGGACTAGGCAAGTCAATACGCATGCCCTTCAGGTTCGACGTTAAGGCGATATCGTAACGCCCGGCCGGCGTACGCTCGACCGCAACCCGATAGGCAGCCCGCCCCTCCAGGCCCACGTCATTACTTAATCCGGCGAAACGGGCAATGGCTTGAGAGCTTGCTTCGCCTGCAATCACAAGGTTCTTATTATCACCGCCCAGCCCCCCCGAAATGGCTAGTGCGCCTCCCAAAGCAGTTGCTTTGACGCCCTGCGAACGAATGCCGGTATCGGAAAAATCAAGCTGACCGTTCACTCCCGACATAACCGGCATAACGGAATCTAGTTGGAACGTTCCCCCATTAAACACGACGGACCCCGACACGGTTGTTTCATCGGTATCGTAAAGTGGCACATTCAGCCATAAAGGCACATTCCAGACACCGTCGGCGCGTGCTTCGTCCAACGCATTGTCCAGCAGTTCACCCAGTGGCGAGTGCCGATTTAACGCCAGATAAGCGGTGGCCGGCGCCGATGATTGCCCCTCAATCGACAATCTAGCGTTGTCTTCAATATTGGGGATACGTGCCAACACCCGATTAAGGGCAATAGCAGGGCCGTCGCCCGGCGTTACACTACCCGCGTCGGCCTGTACACGAAGATCAACCCCGGTTAACGATGCCAAGCCGTTCAAACCCTCCAGGCGCGGCCACCCCTGACTATCGGGTTTTGACGGCACATAATCGATAATGGCGTCCTTGAGCGGGCCTCCCACATAAAAGTGTCCTTTCTCCGGCGCATCGCCGAATGGAAAAGCAGCCAGATCACCACGCAACACAAACCCGGCGCCCAACAACTGGCCCTGCACCAAGCCGGTAGACATCCAGTCGCGTGCGTCGGCATCAACTTCCAGCGGCAGATAACGATGAATGGCATTCAAGCTGGCCCGGGCAAAGCGACCCTGCATTTCCACCGCACCCAGTGACAGGGCTGGGTCGTCACGCCAATGCCCCTCAAAGGAGACATCCATATCGGCATTGACGATGCGGGCGGCATGTAAATCAAGCCGCTTTAGCGCCCCCTGTCCATGGCTTAACTTTCCCCCCAACTGGATATCATCAAAAGCCAGTGGACTGCTGAAGATCGACGGCATGTCGACATCCATGGCTTGCAAACGAACGCCAAAAGCCAACTGCGTTGCCTCCGTGCTCAGCGTTGTGCCCCTATGAGGAGGAAGCGCGCCCTGGGCAAAAACACGCATATCGTCTAACTTGATTCGGGCGTTTTCGGCACCGCTCCACTGCGCGTTCATGACTTTTGCGTCAAGCGTCACCCGCGGTGCCTGATTACGCTGCGCCTCAACCCAGGCCTGCGTCGACACCATGGCACTTTGCAGTGTTTTTGGCACGTCAGCCCACGGCGCCCAGGCCACAGAATTCATGCTTTGCATGTCTGCATAAGCCCGAACCTTCCAGGCGGGCAATGAGCCCGCCTGCGCAGACATTGCGGCAGTCGTTAAGTCCTGTTCGAACTGCAGCTCAACCAATAATTCTGCTGAATGCATCAAAGCCTGTGCGCCGGCTCGCAGACGCGCCTGATAGGTGCGGCCATCCCCCTCGAACTGGATATAAACGTTTTCCAATGACAAAACCGGGGCATTGCGCAACTCATCTTTCCAATGCACCGTTGCCTGCGTCAGTACCAGCGACTTCTGGCCCAGTAACCATTGCAGCACCGGGGGCGGCGTTTTCTCGTTATTATCGCCATCAAATATATCAATCTCGTGCCCGAGCACCCAAAAATTATTTTGCGGATCGCGACGCACGTCCAGTTCCAGGCCTTGGGCCTGCAAGGTGGAAAACTGAACCTGCCCACGCAACAACGCGAGCCAACTCAGTTGGGCACGCACGCGGGGCAGGCTAAGCACCGGGTCATTGCTATTATCGTGAATACGCAAACCGGTTATGTCGAAGCTGGGATTCAGGCCTTTCCAATCGGCCTGCAACCGCTCCAGGGAAACCTCTCCCCCCATCGTCTGCGATAGTTGCTGCTCAATTGCGGGGCGCCAGGTATCAATGTTAGGCAATATCCCGTAGCGCAAAACGAGAATGGCCGACGCCAAAGCGAGATAAATGAACAGGGCCAGCCAACCCAGCCAGCGTAGTATTTTAGGAAACGAACGCACGAAATCCCTGATTAACCTAACAACATGACAAGCGCGTTTTGCGGTATCTTGTTCGACTTATACCCGAATTTTCTGGTTGCGTCTTACACGTTTTAGCATGAACCACACTACGCCGATAAAAACTGCTTCCCGTTGGTCGGGGGCACTGCGACGAAAGCTCGCAGGTAGTCCCGAGTTTGAAACCTGGCTTGAACAAGCCGCCCAAGAACCGGTTACGCCCACCCGCATCGACCAATGGTTTCTGGATGCCATACAGGCCGATTCAGCCGAGGCCATTGTACCGCTTGATACGCTGCGCAAAGCACTGCGAGAAATCCGTAGCCAGGTGTTTTACACCATCCTTGTGCGCGACCTGGCAAAACTGGCCGATCTCAAAGAAGTCGTTAAAGCCATGTCGTATTTGGCCGACCTGGCGATTGCGCAAGCCTATCGCACGGTCGCAACGGAACTGGCTGAAATTCATGGCACACCGATTGACCCAAGCACCGGGAAACCCCAGGAAATGCTCATTCTGGCGATGGGAAAACTGGGCGGACGTGAACTCAATGTCTCGTCTGATATCGACCTCATTATGCTGTACGGTGAGGAAGGCGAAACAGGAGGGCGGCGCAAAATCAGCCATCACGAATTCTATGGGCGCGTAACGCAACGGATGATGCCCATTCTTTCGGAGCCTGATCAGTATGGCGTCGTTTTTCGCACCGACCTGCGCTTGCGCCCCGACGGCGACTCCGGCCCGTTGGCCTGGAGCCTGGACGCGCTGGAAAACTACTTGGTCACCCAGGGCCGGGAATGGGAACGATATGCCTGGTTAAAAGCCCGTGCGGTTCCTGCCAAAGCGTTTGACGATAGCGACCCGAAGCCGCAGCGTGCGCAATTGGAAGCACTGCGTCGCCCCTTTGTCTATCGCAAATATTTTGATTTCGATGCATTGTCGTCGCTACGCGCATTGCGCGAACGCATTCGGGAAGACTGGAACCGTCGCGCCACCCGGCGCAATGGTATCGACGCCACACACAATATCAAACTGGGCGATGGCGGAATCCGGGAAATTGAGTTTGTGGTGCAACTGAATCAGCTTATCCGCGGCGGGCGCACGCCTTCGCTACAAAAACGCAATCTGCTGAAAGCCTTGAAGCAACAGCTTTCGGCCGGCCTCATTGAAGAAACATTGTCGCGCCGCCTCGAGGAAGCGTATTTGTTTTTGCGCCGCACAGAGCACCTTCTTCAGTACCGTGAAGACGAACAAACGCACTTATTGCCACACAATCCCGAATTACGTGAAGAACTTGCCTTTGCCATGGGCATGGCCGGTACCGAGTTCGAGGAAACGCTGAATGCGCACAGGGCTTTCGTGAATGGCACATTCCGCAACGCTTTTCGCATCGCAGGAATGGGCGAGTCGCAGGAAGAGGAAAACGACAACCCCACCATGGATACCAGCCCCGACGAGCTGGAAGACGAGGTCAAAGCCTATTTTGGTGAGGCCAGCGAATCCGTTGCCCAACGGATTCAGGCTTTGATGAAAAGCCATCGTATCCGCAGCCTGCCCACCAGCAGCCGCAAACGCGTTAAAACCCTGCTGCCTGCCATGCTGGAAACGGCGCATCGAACCAGCAACCCCGAACAAACCGCCATTCGTCTGTGCGATTTAGTTGAACAAATCGCGCAGCGCAGCCCGTATCTGGCCTTGCTTGCCGAGTACCCCGAAACGCTTGCACGGGTTGCCCGAATTATTGGCGCCAGCCCCTGGGCGGCGCAATACCTGCGTCAATACCCACTTCTGCTCGACAGCCTGATCGAATGGCATTCGCTCATGGATCCGCCCAATTTCAGCGAACTGGCGCAACAGTTGCGCAGCGAACTCGACGCCTGCCTGCTGCCTTCGGGCCAGCCCGATGTTGAACAGCAAATGAATTTAATGCGCGATTTGCAGCGCCAGATCAGTTTTCAATTACTGGCACAAGACCTGGGCGGTGTATTAAGCGTTGAAAAGCTGGCCGACCAACTATCGGCGCTGGCCGATATGTTGTTGAACGAAACCATCGAGCGTGTATGGCCCATGGTGCAACCCAAAGAACAGCGCCACCAGCCCGTCCCTCCCCATCACTTCGCCGTCATTGCCTACGGCCGCCTGGGTGGCAAAGAACTTGGTTATGCATCCGACCTCGATCTGGTGTTCCTTTACGACGACGAGCGCGAAGACGCCGCCGAAACCTACGCGAAGCTGGGGCGACGAATGGCCTCGTGGCTTTCCACCATGACATCATCCGGCCGTCTGTACGAAATTGACCTGCGCTTGCGACCCGATGGCGACGCCGGCGTATTGGCGGTTTCCGTTGATGCATTCGAACAATATCAGCTTACCCACGCCTGGCCCTGGGAGCATCAGGCCATCACCCGGGCCCGCTTTGCCGCCGGTGACCCCGGCGTTGGGGAACGCTTCGAGGCCACGCGTCGTAAAGTATTGCTGCTGGAGCGCGACCCTGCCACGCTTTATAAAAATGTGAAGGAAATGCGCAGCAAAATCGCGGCCGGCCATCCAAACCGCAGTGAACTGTTCGACCTGAAACATGACCGGGGCGGCATGGTGGATATTGAGTTTATTACGCAATACCTGGTGCTCAGCCACGCCCGCGAACACCCTGTATTACTGGAAAACCTGGGCAACATCACCCTGCTGAAACTGGCTTCCGAGGCAAAGCTTATTCCGGCCGTACTTGCCCGGGAAGTCTCTGATGCATACCGGGTCTTTCGCAAAGCGCAACATAGCTTGCGTTTGCAGGGTGCCGAAGCCGCCCGGGTTTCCCAGGATGAGTTCGTGGTTGAACGCGATGCGGTCATTGCACTTTGGAATACGGTCTTACCGGATTAAAATACGCTTTATGAGTGATTACAAACGCCCCCAACTTCAACTACCCGACAACCGCAGGAAAGTGCTGTTGCATTCGTGCTGCGCGCCCTGTTCGGGCGAAGTCATGGAAGCCATGACTGCCTCGGGTATCGAATACAGTATTTTCTTCTACAACCCGAATATTCACCCCGACCGTGAATACGAGATTCGCAAAAACGAGAATATCCGCTTTGCTGAAGAACACAACATCGAGTTCATCGACGCCGATTACGACCGCGACAATTGGTTCGAGCGCGTGAAAGGGCTGGAAAATGAACCCGAACGCGGCGAACGCTGCACGGTCTGTTTCGATATGCGTTTCGAACGCACCGCGCTTTATGCACACGAGAACGGGTTCGATACCATTACCAGTTCGTTGGGCATTTCACGCTGGAAAGACATGAATCAAATTAATGGTTGTGGTGAGCGTGCCGCCGCCCGCTACCCTGACCTGGCCTACTGGACTTACAACTGGCGCAAAGGCGGCGGGTCGGCCCGCATGATCGAAATCAGCAAGCGGGAAAACTTTTATCAGCAAGAATACTGCGGCTGCATTTACTCACTGCGCGACACCAATCGTCATCGTCGTGCACAAGGGCGCGAAGCCATTGAAATCGGCGTCAAGTTCTACGGGCGCGAAGAAACGCTTTAAATCGGCATAGGGGGCAGTTCTAGTGAACTGCACCCCTGCCACAC
>TARA_R110000850_G_scaffold85460_7_pt1 | contig 31143 bp, 28 predicted proteins | sample TARA_R110000850 | Tara Oceans TARA_R110000850 (sample SAMEA4397586) | marine metagenome | biome: Polar Biome; feature: [SRF] surface water layer (ENVO:00010504); material: water (ENVO:00002006), including particulate matter (ENVO:01000060) such as... | depth 5 m | reverse complement strand
GAGGGCTCGGAAACAGCCTGCTCAGGCACCGAGCCGAGTTCTTCGCGGCGCAATCCCGTGCGACGCGACAGCTCGTCGCGAATCAGGCTCAGCAGTGGGCTGTCTCGCATCCTGGACAGGAAGGGCTTGGCCAGCCCCGCCAGCTTGGCGCGCCCGTCGAGCGTTGCCAGATTGACCTGTTTGCCCAGTTCGTCCAGCAGGAATGCGGACAGCGGTTGGGCTTGTGCGACCAGTTCGGCGAAGGCCTCTGCGCCAATTTCCTGGACAAGAGAGTCGGGGTCGTGACCGTCCGGCAAAAACATGAACTGGCACTCGCGCTTCTCGTCGACCTCCGGCAGGCCCTGTTCCAGCGCGCGCCATGCGGCTGAACGTCCGGCCCGATCACCGTCAAAACAGAAAATGACCCGGCTGGTGGACTTGAACAGCAGATTCAGTTGCTCGCGCGTGGTGGCCGTTCCCAGGGTTGCGACCACCTCACGAATGCCGTGCTGCGCGAGCATGACCGTGTCCATGTAGCCCTCCACCACGATCAGGTGTGGCAGCGCTTTCTTTGTTGACTGCTTGGCTTCGTATAGCCCGAACAGGTTGCGGCCCTTGTGAAACAGCGGTGTTTCTGGCGAATTCAAGTACTTGGCGGGGTCATCGCCCAAGGTGCGCCCGCCAAAGGCGATGACCCGGCCACGTGTGTCGCGGATGGGAAATGTGATGCGATTGCGAAAGACATCGTAGGTGCGGTTGGCGCCTTCCTTCTGCTTGAGCAGGCCGGCATCAATGGCGTGTCGGGGGTCATCAAAAAATTGTGACAGGGCATCCCATGAGTCCGGAGCGAAGCCGATGCCGAAAGTCTTGGCCGTTTCGCCGCTGATCCCGCGTTGCTTGAGGTAGGCAACGGCGGGCGGATGCTTGCGCAGCTGCTCGCTGAAAAACCGCTGTGCCGCCGCGCAGGCGTCCAAGGGGCCATCCAGGATCAGGCGCTCAAAGTTGCCGCCCTCACGTGGGACGTCGATGCCAAGGTTCCCGGCAAGTTCTTCCACCGCTTCGACAAAGCTAAGACGGTCGTGCTCCATGAGAAATCCGATGACATTGCCGCTCTTTCCCGAGCTGAAATCGAAGTACATCTGCTTGGCTGGCGAGACATGAAACGAAGCGGTTTTCTCGTTGGTGAACGGAGACAGGGCCTTGAATTCCCGTCCGGCCCGCTTGAGCTCCAGACGTGCGCCGATGACCTCGACGATGTCGCAGCGCGAGAGCAGATCCTGGATAAAACTTTGTGGGATGAGTCCGGACACGTATCGAGTTTGGCCGTTGATCTGGGAGGGCGTCGGGGAGGCAGAGTCTAGCGACCTGCCGCGGACTCCGGGCCGGACTCCGCTGCGAGCTGTTCCCGGCGGTAGGCGCTCGGGCTCAGGCCGAACTGCGCGCGAAAGGCCCGCGTGAAGTTGGCGGCATCCGTGTAGCCCAGTTCGAGGGCGATTTCGGTGATGCCAAGTCTGTTGGCTATCAGCATCCGGCAGGCCTTTTCGTGCCGGGCAGACTTGAGCAGATCGCGAAAACCAAATCCTTCGCGCTTGAGGTGGCGGTCGAGGGTGCGGGCAGAAAGATTGCGCAGGTGTGCCAGTTCATCCAGGCCTGGCATACCGCTGCTGGATTCGCGCAGCATCATGCTGACCCAGTCGCTGACCTTGCCGTGGGTGACGCTGCGCTGCGTGGTGGCCCGGCAGCGCTCCTCTGCCGTGCGCAGCGCCGAAGCATCGGCCAGGGTCGGTGCGCGGCGGATCAGCGAGATATCGAATCGCATGCGCAGGCCGGGGCCTTGCGCGGGTGCCAGACCCTGCCCGAAGTGGCAGCGAGCGCCGGTGAGTTCGCCATAGCGTTTGCGGTGCGGCGGCTCGGCATAGGACAGAAACAGACCGTAAGGCGGCATCGGCCCGTTCAGCAGTTCTTCGATATCGCAGTGGGTGGCCGCTGCCAGTACCTCCAGCAGGAAGCAAAGCGTTTGATGTCGCATGGGCAGGACCGGCCGGTAGCTCAGGTCCGCGTGTTCAGCGTCATAGTCCAGTCGCATGCGAAATGCCGGCAGGATCAGGCTGAAGTAGCGCGCTGCCAGTCGCAGCGCGTATTCAATACTGGGGCTGCTCAGAATTCCGTAGCCCACGATGCTGTGCGCGCTCAGGCGGATCATCTGGCCCAGATCCAGCGCCAGGTCGCTGCGACCCGTTTGCTCAATGGCGTGCGGGATCAGCGCGTCAAGCTGCTCCAGACTGAGCCAGCCATCCGGGTTTGCGAGACTGCTCGGCGCGATGTTGGCGGCTGTGAGCATGGCCGGCAGGTTCACACCCTGGCGTTGCAGGACATCGCCCAGCAGTGCGATGTAGCGGACGGGGATGGCGTTGTCGCTCGCTGTCAGGGAGGCCATCTCAAATCTCGCCGAAAATACCGAAGAGGAGTGTCGGAAAATGACAAGTGCATGTCAATAAATGACAAGTGCAGCGCAGTCGGTGAGCGAATAATGATCTCAGCAAATCCACTGACGCGGGCACAGATTGGCCTTGAGACGTCGTGCGAAAACCTGGAGAAGAGAGCATGAACACTGCCACGATCAATGAAATGCCCTGGAAGGATGGCAAGCGGGTTGCCTGGCTGCTCAGCCCCGCCCTTCCATTTATTGGACTGGTGCTGCTGGCATTTGTAGGTATCACCGGCAACACCCTCTTTCTGTGGGGCGCCCCGTTCTTGTTCTACGGCGTCATCCCGCTGTTTGACTGGCTGGTGGGGACAGACCGTACCAATCCGCCGGAATCTGCCGTGGCCGGCCTCGAAAATGATCCTTACTACCGTTGGATCGTCTACGCCTATATTCCCAGTCAGTACGTCGTGACCGTGGTGGGCGCCTGGCTGGCCGTGAGCTTGTCTCCCAACTGGTGGGAATTCCTCGGCCTGGTGTTTACCGTGGGCATGGTCAATGGCATCAGCATCAATACCGCACATGAACTGGGCCACAAGAAGGGTTCGTTCGAGCGCTGGCTGGCCAAGCTGACTCTGGCGCCGGTTGCCTACGGGCACTTCTTTGTTGAGCACAACAAGGGCCATCACAAGAATGTGGCGACCCCGGAGGACCCCGCCAGTTCGCGCATGGGCGAAACCTTTTGGGCGTTCTTGCCGCGCACCATGATCGGCAGCCTGCAATCAGCCTGGAGCATTGAGAAGAACCGTCTGGCCAAGCTCGGCAGCGGTCCCTGGACCCTGAAAAACGAGAATATTCAGGCCTGGCTGATGACCGTTGCGCTGTTCGGCGTACTCACGGCCTTTCTTGGCTGGTATGCCCTGGCGTTCCTGCTGGTGCAGGCTTTCTACGGTGCCTCGCTGCTGGAGGTCATCAACTACATCGAGCATTACGGCCTGCTGCGGCAGAAGGAAGCCAATGGCCGCTATGTGCGCTGTGCGCCGGAACACTCCTGGAACAGTAACCAGATCGTGACTAATCTGTTTCTCTACCAGCTGCAGCGCCATGCTGACCATCACGCCAATCCGACGCGGCGCTTCCAGGCTCTGCGCCACTTTGATGCGAGTCCGCAGCTGCCGTCGGGTTATGCCTCGATGCTGGTCATCGCCTACTTTCCCTGGCTGTGGTTCCGTCAGATGAACCCGCTGGTCGCGCGCCATTATCAGGGTGACCTGAGCAAGGCCAATATCCAGCCCAGCAAGCGCGCCTCGCTGATGGCCCGCTGGCAGAACGCGCCGCTCTCCGAACCGGAGCCGGAGCGATTCCCCGGCGAGCGTGTTGCCGGAAACGTCGAAAACACTACTACAGACAGCGGCCGTCATCAGTGCACAGACTGTGGCTACATCTACGATGAAACCCAGGGCTGTGCCCATGAGGGGATCAAACCGGGAACGCCCTGGTCAGATATTCCGCAAGACTGGCCCTGCCCGGATTGCGCCGTGCGCGAAAAAATGGATTTCCGGGCAATCTGACAAACTGAGGTGGCAACGCAAAAAGGACCGGCCTCGACAGAGACCGGTCCTTTTTCCTGTTCTTCTTCACGGGAACCGTCCCCGCTTACAGCGGCGGTATGGGTTCAGGCACGTCGGCCAGACAAGTTCAGCCTGCCAATTTGGCCTTGATCAGACCGGAGAGCTTGCCCATATCGGTCTTGCCGGCAGCCTTGGGTTTGATCCAGCCCATTACCTTGCCCATGTCCTTGGCGGAGCTGGCACCGGTCTCGGCCATGGCCTGCGCAATCAGGGCATTCACCTCGGCGTCTGTCATCTGCTTGGGCAGATAGGCCATGAGCACCGCGATCTCGGCGGCTTCCTTGTCCGCAAGATCGGCGCGATTGCCGGCACGGAACTGTGCTTCCGAGTCTCGCCGCTGTTTCAGCATCTTTTCGATGCTGGCAGTCACAACGGCATCAGTGATTTCAACCGAATCAACAACTTCGCGCTGCTTGATGTCTGAAGACAGCATGCGCAGCACACTCAGGCGCTCTTTGTCGCCGGCCTTCATGGCCGTCTTGATGTCATCCAGCACGCGTGTCTTGAGTTCAGACATGTTTCGTCACTACCAGGCTTTTTAAACGACTCCGCCGCCAACGGGTGGCGGCGGAATGAAGCAAGAATCGGCCGTCCTTAAATAGCGGACGGCGAATCAGCATCAATACATGCGTGTACGACGTGTCACATCGCGAGAAACCCGCTTCTGCTGGCGTTTGACGGCGGCGGCGCGCTTGCGTTTGCGCTCCATGCTGGGCTTTTCAAAGAATTCTTTCTTGCGCACATCGGTGAGGACACCGGCTTTTTCACAAGTGCGCTTGAAACGGCGCAGGGCTACTTCGAAGGGTTCGTTTTCGCGGACACGGACAGACGGCATGAGAAGGCTGAGCTCCTTGAGCGGGAGGAAAAAGGGCGCAGATGCTAAGCCTTGGCGGGATAGAAAGCAAAGGTTGTGCGCGGACCGGGTTCTCAGGCCGCCGCTCAGCGGCGGCCCTGGCATCAGGAGCAAGTGCCAGCCGATCTCAAATACGCCGCAGATCATGACCCGGCTCAATTCAACAAATCAGGCCAAGCGGTCAAACTAGCGCATAAGACTCAAGGTTCAAATTGATGCCCATTCTTGGAATAGAAACCTCCTGCGACGAAACGGCCTGTGCGGTATATGACGGGGCTCGAGGCTTGCTCGCGCACCGTCTGCATTCGCAGGTTGATCTGCACGCCCGCTATGGAGGCGTGGTACCGGAACTGGCCTCGCGTGACCATGTGGCGCGCATTTCGCCGCTGATCCGCGAAACCCTCGCCGCCGCTGATGTGCGGTTCACAGACCTGCAAGGCGTGGCCTACACCGCCGGCCCGGGTCTGATCGGCGCACTGATGGTCGGCGCTTCGGTTGCGGCGGGCATCGCAACTGCCCATCAACTGCCGCTGATCCCGGTGCATCACATGGAGGGTCATCTGCTGGCCCCCATGCTGGAAACCCCCGCGCCCGCCTTTCCATTTGTTGCGCTGCTGGTCTCAGGCGGGCACACGATGCTGATCGCGGTGCAGGGCGTGGGCCGCTACGAGCTGCTTGGCGAGAGTCTTGACGATGCGGTGGGAGAAGCCTTCGACAAAACCGCCAAACTGCTGGGCCTGCCCTACCCCGGCGGCCCGCACCTGGCCAAGCTCGCGGAATCTGGCACGCCCGGCGTTTATCAGTTTCCGCGACCCATGACCGATCGTCCCGGCCTGGATTTCAGCTTCAGTGGGCTCAAGACCGCGGTGATCACCCGGCTGCGCAAGTCCGATACGACTGACCCACAGGTAAAGGCGGATCTGGCGCATGGGTTTCAGGAGGCCGCGACCGAAACCCTGGCCATCAAGTGCGAACGCGCCTTGCAGGCCAGTGGCATGCGGCGGTTGATTGTCGCCGGCGGGGTGGGCGCCAATCAGCGCCTGCGCGAACGCCTGCGAACCCTCTGCGACGAACGCGGCTATGAGCTGTTCTTTCCGCGTTTTGAATTCTGCACCGACAACGCCGCCATGATTGCGCGCGCCGGATGGGAGCGGCGCACAGAGGGGCGCTTGCCGGATCAGGCCCTGTTCACCACGCCGCGCTGGCCACTGTCAGACCTGTTGCCGCCAGCGGCCTGAGGCCCGCATCGCCAAAACTCTCGCCGGCCCTGAGCGCTTCCGCCACTGTCGCGCCGTCGCCGGTGCATTAAGATGCGCCGAGCAGGTGTGTCTTGCGCGCTCGCGCAAGGCATTAAACGGGAAGTCCGTTCAATTCGGACACTGCCCCCGCAACGGTAAGTGGGAAACAGACGAAGCAATCACGTCACTGGAAACCTGATTTCCGGGAAGGCGCTTCTGAATCGCTCACGAGTCCGGAGACCGGCCTGCATCCTGTCCCGACTTCGTTCGGGTTGATACGCCATCCATGGCGGACACGGGGACGTGGCCGCCGGAGAATGAAAATGAAGAGCCTTTTGTTTGCAGGCGCGATATTCGTGCCCTTGCTTGCCGTTGCCGACGACCAGATTGTGGCCATGGCACCGGAGACCCCCACACTGATTGTCACCGCTACGCGCACCCCGGTGCCAGACTCGGAGACACTGGCCGCGGTCACGGTCATTGAACGCGAGGAAGTGGAGCGCGCGCAGGCAACGGATATTGCCGAGATTCTGCGATTTGAAGCGGGCATTGATCTGGGCCGCACCGGCGGACCCGGTGCGCAGACATCGTTGTTCACACGCGGCGGAGAATCCAATCACACGCTGGTTCTGATCGACGGCGTTCGGGTCAACCCGGCGACCTCGGGCGGCGCGGCCTTGCAAAACATCGCACCGCACATGATCGAGCGCATTGAAGTGGTGCGCGGCCCGCGTTCGACGCTGTACGGATCAGATGCCATTGCCGGTGTCATCAACATCATCACCCGTGAAGCCGAAGAACCGACGCTGGATGCCTCGATTCAAGCCGGTGGCGAATCCAGCTTCAATGGCGCGGTGAACCTGGGTTACGGCGATGCAGACAAGAGCTTGAACCTGGGCGTCCAGCAATCCACCACTGACGGCATTCCAGCCTGTGCGGGTTCGAGTGTTGACCGTGGCTACGACAACACTTCGCTCAATGTGCGGGGCAAGGCTCGAGTGGGTGAAAGCGCCGAATTGTTCGGTCGCGTCTGGAGCGCAAAGGGCAATGCTGAGTACTTCAGCTCGTGTGGTGCGTTCGGTGCGCCGCTGGATCAGGATTTTCATAACAGCATTGGCGCGGTTGGCATCAAGCTCAGCCCGCATCGCATCTGGAATAGCCAGCTCACCATCTCCCGGTCTGAAGATGACATCCAGCAGAACCAGGCCAACTTCCTCGGCGAGTTTGGTTACGTGCGCACCACGCGGCCAATGGGCGACTGGCACAACATTGTGCAACTGGGTCAGGCCCATCGCCTGAGCTTCGGCGCATCGGCTGCACGTGAGAAAGTCGATGCGCTGTCCTTCGGGACCGTCATCGAAGAGAAGCGCGAGATTCTTGCCGGCTTCCTGCAGGACGAGATCAGCATCGGCCGCAACCACCTGTCAGCGGCGGTTAATTTTTCCGATTACGAAGGCTTTGGCAGCCAGATCAACTGGAATCTTGAATATGGCTTTGACCTGTTCTCGGCTACCAAGCTGATCGCCTCGGCGGGTACGGGTTTTCGTGCCCCGGACGCCACCGACCGCTTCGGTTTTGGCGGTAACCCGGACCTGGAGCCGGAAGAGGCCACCAATTATGAGATTGGCCTGCGTCAGGGTATCGGGCGTCATCAGGTCATCGATCTGCGCGCTTTCCATGCACAGGTTGATGATCTGATCACCGTCGCCTTCAGTCCCGCGAACGACCCGAACGTGGACTTTGGATTCCGCGCTGTCAACATCGACAACTACCGCAACATCGGCGGTGAGCTGAGCTGGCGCTTCGAGAGCGCACAATGGCGTGCCTCACTGAGCGGCATTCTGCAGCGACCGGAAGACCGCGACACCGATGAGCTTTTGCTGCGTCGCGCAAGAAAATCATTGTCAGCACGAATCGCGCGCCACTTTGGTGACAAGACCTATCTGGCAGCAGACGTGCTGGGCAGCGGTGATCGACGCGATATCGGTGTCGCTCGCAACGGCGGCTATGCGCTGCTCAATCTGGGTGCCGGTATCAGGCTGGATCAAAACATCAGCCTGCAGTTCCGCGTCGAGAATGTCCTGGACAAGGACTACCAGACCGCAGCCGGGTTCAACCAGCCAGGTGCGACGGGCTACGTGACGCTCGGGTACAGTCTGTAAGGATTCTCTAAGCGCGTCATTCCCGCACTGTCGGCGGTGACGCGCTCAACTTTCAAAGAATGCAGTCGCGCGTTCGTTCTCAGGAGTTGTAGACATGGGTAACCGACTCAGCAAGATCGCCACGCGAACGGGTGATGCCGGAACCACCGGCCTCACTACCGGTACGCGCATCGCCAAACACCATCTGCGTGTCTGCGCGATGGGCGATGTGGATGAGCTGAATTCGCAGATCGGCGTGGTGCTGACGCATCCGCTGCCGGAAGCGGTGCGCGAGAAGCTCACCTCCACCCAGCAGCTGCTGTTCAATCTGGGCGGAGAGTTGTCGATGCCTGGTGGGCAGTTGGTCAAGGATGAGGACGTGCTGGGTTTTGATCAGGCACTGGAAGATCTCAATGAGGCACTGCCGCCGCTCAAGGAATTCATCATGCCAGGCGGCAGTCCGGCCACCGCCGCCTGCCATGTGGCGCGGACCGTGGCGCGTCGCGCCGAGCGTTCGGCCTGGGCCCTGCACGAGATCGAGCCGGTCAATGCGCCGGTCACCAAGGTGCTCAACCGGCTTTCGGATTACCTGTTCGTGGTGGCCCGTACGCTGGGTCGCGCCGATGGCGCTGCTGAGTCGGGGTGGAACCGTGGGCCGCGCGAAAAGGGCAAGCCGCCCAAAGCCTGATTTCACACGGCAGCCGGAGTCTCGCTACTCCGCAAGCTGCTGAATCCGTTTGCGCGCCTGGTCCAGCACGGCGCAAAGCTTCTCAGTCCCGATAGCCATGCGCGTGGTAGCGCGAGCCAGGGTGTCGGCATCCACGCCAATCAGATTGTCCGAGCGTCGCGCGCGCATGCCCGGAAATCGCGCCCAGCCGCGCCGAATACCGTCGGTATCATCCTGCTTGCCGAAGATGATGACATCGGGGTCTGCTGCAATGACGGCTTCACGTGAGACCGGCCCGGCCAGATGCTTGTAGTCGGCAAAGATGTTCTCGGCGCCGCAGAGTTCGATGGCGCCGCTGATCGGTGAATCTGCATTGATGGTGTAAACCGGCTCAGGTTCGAGCTGGTACATCACCCGGATGGGTGTGGCGTGCTGGTATCGCTCTCGTAAGCTGTCAATCTTCTGCTCGAACGCGCCCTGCACCTGGCAGGCCGCATCTTCCCGGCCCAGCAGCGCGCCGATTCGCAGCAGCGCAAGACCGACATCGGCCAGCGTCTGGACGCGGATAGGCTCAACCCGTAATCCCAGACCCCGCAGCCGCGCCACGGTCTGTTCGGGCGTGCCGCCGTCCCAGCTCAGGATCAGATCGGGTTGCAGGCTCAGTACCTGTTCAAGATTGATGGCCCTGGCGTCCCCGATCCGCGGCAGGGCTTTTACCTGTTCCGGAAAATCCGAGAAATTGATGGTGCCGACCAGCTCATCGCAAGCGCCAACCGTGCACACCATCTCGGCCAGATGCGGTGCCAGCGTGATGATCCGCGCGGCCTGTGCTTGAAAGCTGCCCAGCAGCAGAAAGGCCGCAGGCAGAATCCATCGGATCATGCGAAGAAGCTGCCGCTGGTCGAAAGCGCAACCAATGCCAGCAGGATCATCAGCGCTCGAAACTGCATGCCGAGCACTTCGCGCGCCGCCAGTTCCAGCGTCGCCGGAACTTCCGTGCCGCCATTCTTGTTTTCGAACTCGACGGCGCCAGAGGCGACTTCCGCCAACACGGCCCATGTGCGATTGCGCCAGCCCAGCAAGGTTTGGTGAGCGAGCCTGCGGTATTCGGCAATGGCATCATCCAGGCTACCCGCCAGCCCGAACAGGGCCGCGGTCAGCCGCGCGGGCAGCCAGGCGGCCAGAGCATGCAGATTCTCCGCTGCAACCACGGCGCGGGAGTTTTCTTCCCATTCGTGCAGGAGCCGCGGCAGACGACTCACGATCCGGTAAAACACCGCGCCGATCGGCCCCAGAAACAGGAACCAGAGCAGTACGCCAAACAGACGTTCATGTGACTGGATGAACAAGGCGCCAAGCAGGTTTCGCGAACTGGGGCCCTTGACCTCGCTCAGCCGGCCCGGCCCCTGTTGCAGGAGCCGGCCGATGCGGATGGCGGTTTCGTGATCTTCCGAGGCGCGCGCGTCTAGCCAGCGGCGAACATCTTCGGCCAGATCACGCGGGCCCAGACACAGGATCAGGGTGAAGCCGGACAGGAGGATGTCGGGTATGGGTTCCAGCATGTTCTGCTGCAGCCACCAGATCAGGGCCAGTGGCGGCGCCATGATCAGCACGATCGAAAACATGCTGTGCCACAGGCGCTGGACAGGCAGCATCCATCGCAGTGCCGCCAGATAATTACGCAGGACGCGCGGCGAGGCCCACTCCGGCAGGTGACCGGTGATGCGCTCCACGATGAGTGCAACGATGATGGCAACCAGTGTCATGCGGTGCAGGCTAACCCAGCAACAGGCTCCGCAACAGGGACCAGTCAAAATGCGGGCCAGGGTCTGTCTTGCGATCGGGTGCAATATCGGAATGACCGGCCAGAGTCGCGCTGCTCAAATGCGGATATCGCTTGAACAGGGCCTTCAGGCTGCGCGCGAGTTGTTCGTACTGAACCGGCTCGAAGGGCTGTGTGTCACAGCCTTCCAACTCGATGCCGATGGAAAAATCATTGCACACCTCGCGCCCTTGCCAGGATGATTTACCCGCATGCCAGGCACGTTGATCAAACGGCACATACTGGCTGATGCTGCCGTCGCGAAAAATGCACAGATGCGCTGAGACGCGCATGTCGCGCAAGGTTTCAAAGTAGGGGTGTGCGCTGAAGTCGAGTGTGCCGGCGAACAAATCATCAATCCATGGCCCACCGAATTCGTCCGGCGGCAGCGAAATCGCGTGGATGACGACCAGACGGATGTCATCCGCGATGGGTCGCGCATCGTAGTAGGGTGATGCGATTCGGCGTGTCACGGTTTGCAGACGATGCTCGTCATCTACCCTGCAAACGGAACCACTATCGACTTTCATGTTCTATCGTCCGCATCGTACTGCCGCAAGATTAAATTACCCGGAGCTTTTTCATGAGACACAAGTTGCGTGCCGCTGCATTAGCCTGCCTGATTCTCGGATTGTCGGTTGCAGGGCCGAGCATGGCGGCTGGCAAGAAGTCTGCCGATGCTGCATTCAACCCGGATATTCCCTACCAGAAGCATATCCTGCCCAATGGTCTGACCTTGCTGATCCATGAAGATCACAAGGTGCCCATTGTTGCGGTGAACATCTGGTATCACGTCGGCAGCAAGGATGAGCGTCCCGGTCGCACGGGATTCGCGCATCTGTTTGAGCACCTGATGTTCAATGGCTCAGAGAATCACGACGACGAATTTTTCAGGCCCTTGGAGGCAGTCGGCGCCAGCAAGATGAATGGCACCACCTGGTACGACCGTACGAATTATTTTCAGAACGTGCCAACGTCTGCGCTCGATCTGGCCCTGTGGCTGGAGTCCGACCGCATGGGCCACCTGAGCGGCGTGATCACACAGGAAAAACTCGACGAACAGCGCGAGGTGGTTCTCAATGAAAAGCGCGAGGGAGAGAACCGTCCCTACGGGCGCATGGACGATTACATCGCAGCGGCAACCTATCCTTCGGAGCACCCCTACAGCTGGACGTCGATTGGTTCCGAAGCGGATCTCAATGCCGCCACGGTAGACGATGTCAAACAGTGGTTTGCGGCCAACTACGGCGCTGCCAATGCAGTGTTGGTCATCGCCGGAGATGTGGACCCGGCGGTGGTCAAGAAGAAGGTTGAGCATTACTTTGGCGATATCGCCCCTGGGCCCACGCGAGCCCGCCACGGTCCATGGGTGGCCAAGATGAGCGGTACCAAGCGCGCCACGATGCAGGACCGCGTACCGCAGGCGCGCATCCAGAAAATCTGGAACGTGCCAGGCTTCTGCGCCGAAGAAACCAACTACCTGAGCCTGGCCGCCGACGTGCTCGCAGGTGGCAAGACCAGCCGGCTACATCGACGGCTGGTGTATCAGGACCGCATTGCGACTTCGGTCAGCGCTGGGCTTGGCCCGTTCGAGATCGGGTCGCAATTCACCATCGACGCGATGGTCGCGCCGGGGGTTGATCCTGCCAAGGTTGAGCAGGCCATCGACGAAGAGCTGGCCAGATTCCTGGCAGAAGGGCCTGATGCCGAAGAGCTGGAACGAGTGCGCACCAACTTCGAGGCCGACTTCGTTCGCGGGCTGGAGCGTATTGACGGTTTCGGCGGCAAGTCCGCCACGCTGGCCCGTTACGAGGTCTATTGCGGCAGTGCCGACTGGTACAAGCGCGAGTTCAAATGGATAGCCACTGCCACCCCCAAGCAGGTCGGGGCGTCCGCACGTGACTGGTTGTCTGATGGTCAGTTCGTCATGACCGTGGAGCCTTTCCCGGAGTATCAGGCCTCCGGGCAGGATGCTGATCGCAGCCAGCTTCCGCAGGTGGGAGAGCCGCCGGCACTGGAGCTTCCGCCGCTGCAGCGTTCCCATCTGTCCAACGGCATTGAAGTGATCCTGGCTGAGCGTCATGCCGCGCCGGTGGTCCAGGTGGCGCTGTTGTTTGATGCTGGCTACGCAGCTGATTCCGTGCTTCCGGGAACGGCCAAGATGACCTTGGACATGCTCGACGAGGGCGCAGGAAAACGCGATTCCCTGGCTCTGGCGCAGCGCCAGGAAGAGCTGGCCGTGCAGATTGGCACGCAATCGAATCAGGACAGCTCGTTTGTGCTGATGAATGCATTGACCGAACGTCTGCCCGAATCCCTGGATCTGCTGTCCGACATGGTGATCCGCCCGCGCTTTGACGAAGAGGAATTGTCACGCCTGCGCCAGCAACGCCTCGCCGCCATCGCTCAGGAAAAGTCCCAGCCGCAGGGCATCGCCACGCGGCTGTACCCCGCGTTGCTGTACGGCAAGGATCACGTGTACGCCGGCACGCGCTCGGGCAATGGCAGCGAAGAGGCAGTCAAGGCGATGAGCATTGATGATCTGCGCGCTTTCCATGTGCAATGGATTCGTCCCGACAATGCGCGCATTCTGGTGGTTGGCGACACCACGCTGGCTGATATCGAGCCGATTCTGGAGAAGCGTTTTGGCAACTGGAAAGCGCCCGAGCGTCCGCTGCAGCTCAAGACCATTGCGCAAGTCGAACGTGCAAGCCAGCCGCGCCTTTTCCTGATCAACAAGACCGGGGCGTCGCAGACCTTGCTGTTAGGGGCAGATCTGGCGCCGCCCAAATCAGATCCGGAAGACACGGCAATGAATCTGGCGAGCTCAGTTCTGGGCGGTCTGTTTGTGTCGCGCCTCAACCTCAACCTGCGCGAGGACAAGCATTGGAGTTATGGCGCGAGGAGCATTCTGGGGACGGCCCGAGGCCAGCGCCCCTTCGTGATCTACACCAATATCCAGGCCGACAAGACGGTTGATGGGCTGAAGGAGATCCAGAAGGAACTGCGCGGCATCATCGGCGATGCGCCCATCACGGAAGAAGAGCTGGCATTTGCAGCGGACAATTTTGTGGTGGGACTGCCCGGCGAAAACGAGACCAGTCAGGATGTTGCGTCCTCTTACCTGAGCATCCTGCAGTATGGCCTGGAGGACACGCACTACAACGATCTGGTGCCCGAGGTGCAGGCGATAACGGTGGACGCGGTCAATGCAGCCGCCAGAAACCTGATCAATCCCGACGCAATGACCTGGGTGATTGTGGGTGATCTGGCCCAGATCGAAGCGCCGATTCGGGAAATGGGCCTGGGTGAAGTTACGGTGCTGGACGTGGAGGGCAAGGTCTTGCGCTGATCGAAAGCGCGGCAATTCAGGGCAAAAAAATCCCCCGGACCTGTTTCCAGGTTCGGGGGATCGCAATCATCACCGCGAAACTAAAGACTCATTCCATGGCGCCGAGCGGGCGCTCAAAGGTGAACTTGGCGGGTTCCATGATCAGCTTGCGTGCCGGATCGCTGGGCGGCGTGCCCTGAATCAGAGACAGCGGCAGCTGCAACACGAACAGTCCGGTTCCAAGCACGGTGGCCACCAGTGAAACCGGGCGGACCAGCACCAGATCAAAAGCCATGGCACCAGCGGAGGGGGTATCGTCGACCGAATCGCGATACTGATCGGCAGACGCCGTGGTTGAGGCAAGCATCATCGCCAGGGCGGCGGTCAGGCTCAGAATGATTTTACGCACGGCGTGCTCCAAGTAAATTTTCAGTAGCCATCGCAGCTTAGGAGCGACTATTCAAGCTGTCAACGAAGCCGGGCGAGCGGTCTTGCCGCAATTTCGGGAGCGGCCGATTTTGCTCAGTGCGGGGCGTCGGCTAATGTGCCCGCCCCTTTTGACATGAATTCCGCACGATGGCTCCACTTCTGGTCACCGGCGCTGCCGGCTTCATCGGCTCCTGCCTCGTCCGCCAGCTGATCGCTGAAACCGATGAGCACGTGGTTTCGTTCGACGCGCTGACCTATGCGGGAAATCCGCAATCCCTGGGTGCAGCCCTGAATTCGGACCGGCATACGCTGATTCGGGCAGATATCCGCGATGCCAGCGCCGTAAGAAAGGCCATCGAGGCCCATCAGCCTCGCGCCATTCTCCATCTGGCCGCCGAGAGCCACGTCGACCGTTCCATCACCGGACCCGCAGAATTTGTCTCGACCAATGTGATGGGGACACTCACGCTCCTGCAGGAGGCCAGCGCCTATTACCAAAGCTTGTCCGGACCCGCGCGGGAGGCGTTTCGCTTTCATCATATTTCTACCGATGAAGTGTTCGGTTCGCTCGCCGCTGACGATCCCGCCTTCAGCGAAGTCACGGCATACGCGCCCAATTCACCGTATTCAGCGAGCAAGGCCGGTTCTGATCATCTGGTTCGTGCCTGGCATCACACCTACGGCCTGCCGACCCTGATGACCAACTGCTCGAACAATTACGGCCCCTATCAGTTTCCGGAAAAGCTAATCCCGCTGATGATTGCCAACGCTTTGACGGGCAAGCCGTTGCCGGTCTACGGCGATGGCCTGAATGTGCGCGACTGGCTCTATGTGGACGACCATGCCCGTGCGCTGCGCGCAGTCCTTGAACGCGGCAAGGTCGGTGAAACCTACAACGTCGGCGGCAAGGCCGAGCGTCGCAACATTGATGTGGTCAATCGCCTCTGCGAGATTCTTGACCAGCGCAGGCCGCAGGGCGCTCCGCACGCGCGCCTTATCACCTATGTGAAGGATCGCCCCGGCCACGATCAGCGTTACGCGATCGACTCCAGCAAGATCGAGCGTGACCTGCAGTGGACGCCGCGCGAGAGCTTCGAGACGGGTCTCGCCCATACCGTGGACTGGTATCTGGACAACAGCGAGTGGGTGGCCTCGGTCCAGAGCGGTGACTATCAGCGCTGGATCGCGCAGAACTACGCCCAGCGCTGAGTGCTCAGATTGCGGTCAATAGAAAAAGGCCGAGTCCGATGCGGTACCACGCGAACGGGGTGAAGCTGTTTCCGGAAACGTAGTGCAGCAGCCACTTCACCGCAGCAAAACCCGTCACCGCTGAAACCACAAAGGCAATGCCCAGTTCCAGCCAGGGTTCGCTGGCAGCGGCGCCCGGGCTCAGCCAAGTTTCCATCAGGGCGTAGCCGGTTGCCGCGAACATGGTGGGAATGCCGACCAGAAACGCGAACTCGGCTGCACGCGGGCGCGCGCTCAGGCCCAGCAACATCGCTGCAAAAATGGCTGCCGCAGAGCGCGATGTGCCCGGGAACACGCCGGCCACGACCTGTGCAATGCCCACGGCAACCACCACTGCCCAGGTCACTGTCTCGCGCGGTGGCAGCTTCGCGACGTGGCGCTCCACCAGCAGGATCGCGATGCCGCCAACAATCAGTGCAATGCCAATTGGCGTAACGGTTTCTGGCAGTTCCGCTCCCAGGGCCTTGGCCGCCAGGCCGAGAACTGCAGTAATCAGGAATGCGCTGGCCAGCTTGAAGGTGTAGTCCCGGTACTGCGGGTCGCGCAGTCCCGTTGCCAATTCCCAGATGCGCGCGCGATAGACCATCGTGACCGCCAGAATTGCGCCGGCCTGGATGGCAATGTTGAACAGATCGGTGCGCCGACCCAGCCAGTGCTGCGCAATGAGCAGGTGTCCGGTGCTGGAAATCGGCAGGAATTCGGTGAGTCCCTCAATGACGCCGAGAAGAATGGCTTCAAGAATTTCGTTCAAGTTGGACAGGCTCAGTAAGGTACGGGTTGCCGCGCGATGATAAGGGACCGGCGATGACGTGACGGAGACCAGGTGAACTCAGCAGCGAATTGACAGGTGCAAGGTCGCGCGAATTGAATGTGCAAGACATGTACCGTTACCGTCCGGCAGGGTCGCGGTCCTGCCAGGCGCAGATACCGGCAGATGCTTCATTACGGGGGCAATCTGCGTCTCACACACTGGTTCCAGCACCTCAGGCAGACTTTTGAGAACATGAAGTACGAGCAGTCCGTGATTCTGATCACCGGTGCGGCGCGCAGAATTGGTGCGCAGATTGCGCGCGAACTCCATGCGCAGGGCGCGCGCGTCGCGCTGCACTGCAATACATCGACACAAGAGGCGCAGGCCCTGGTTGAAGAACTCAACGCCCTGCGAAGTGATTCCGCGCGGGTTTTCCAGGCCGCTTTGCAGAATCTGGACGAGTTGGGCCCACTCGCGGTCAATGCACACGCCGCCTGGGGCCGGCTTGATGCGCTGGTCAACAACGCATCAAGCTATTTTTCAACGCCCCTGGGCAGTCTGAGCGCTGAACAGTTTGAAGATCTGATCGCCAGCAATCTGCGTGCGCCGCTGTTTCTCGCACAGGCTTGTGCGCCCTTGCTCAGCGACGGTGGCAGCATCGTCAACATCCTTGATGTGCATGCGCGCAAACCCATGTCCGGTTTCAGCGCCTACCTCGCTGCCAAGGGCGGCTTGTGGACCGTGACCGAGGCTTTGGCTGTGGAACTGGCGCCCCGGCTGCGCGTAAACGGCGTTGCCCCGGGACATATGCTGTGGGCCGACACGCCACAATTCGAGCCGGACAAACTGGCTGCTGAAGTCGAGAAAATCCCTCTCAAGCGTCTTGGTGGCGAACGAGAAGTGGCGCATGCAGTGAAGTTTCTGCTGTCGCCGGAAGCCGAATATCTCAACGGCGCCATCCTTCCCGTCGATGGGGGGCTTCGACTGGCCTGAAACCGTGGTTTTCAGAGCGTGAACCCGGTTTAACCCCGCTGACGCCCCTGCTTCGTTTACAGGTCCATCACGATCACGGAGTTGGGCCATGCGAAGTCTCTGCCATTTTCTCGTTGTGCTTGGTCTGGCCGCAGCTGCGGCGCCGGTGGCTGCGCGATCCAGTATCGATGTAAAAATATTTGATCGCGCTGATGGCCACGAACTGCCGATCTACCAGCATGAAGGGCGACGCTATGTGGTTGGACAGCCGGGGAACGAGTACGACATCCGACTGCACAATCGAAGCGGCACGCGGATGCTGGCCGTCACCAGCGTCGACGGCGTCAATGTCGTCACCGGCCAGACCGCGGATGTCGATCAGGCGGGTTACGTGGTGGGTGCACACGAACAGACCCGAATCGAAGGTTGGCGCAAGAACCTGAGTGAAATTGCGCGCTTTTATTTCACTCGTTTGCCCAATGCCTATGCGGCCCGTACCGGCAGGCCGGGTGATGTCGGCGTCATCGGTGTAGCTCTGTTTCGGGAACAAGCCCGGCCCTGCTGCCGGTGGTGGCAGAAAGATCGGCAGGAACTGGATCGGTCGGCGCCCGGACCGCAACAGGAGCGGGCTCCCATGGCGGAATCAGAGTCTGAGATGCGCGATGAGGCTGCGGCCAGTGGCAGAGCGGTGCAGCCCGTGCCGCAGAGGAGATCCGAAAAGCTCGGTACCGGCCACGGTCGGCGCGAGGACTCGTTCGCACGTGAGGTTGAGTTCCAGCGCGCGTCTCAATCACCCGATCGCATCATTGCCATCTACTATGATTCGCACGCCAACCTCGTTGCGCAGGGCATTATTCCGGCCCCGCGCGATGTTCATGTGCCGCAACCGCCGCGACCCTTCCCGCGAAGCGGGTTTGTGCCAGACCCCTGAATGCTGTCGGCCTAAGATGAGATGGGCCATAGTGGGGCATGGCCAAAGTCCCTTCGCGCGAACCCGTCTACATGGCTGCCGATCCGGTAGAGGCGCAGATCGTGATCAATCTGCTGCAGGCCGAACGCATTGAATGCGATGTCATGGGTTCCCTGTTGTGGGCGGGTCGCGGGGAACTCGCCGCAGACCCCTACCCGCGCGTCGTCTTGCGTGATGAGCGGGACCGCGAGCGTGCAGCGGAATTGTTGGCGGAATACCAGAGCAAGCAGGTCGCCACGCCACCCTGGAAATGCGCCTGCGGCGAGCTGGTGCCGGGAAACTTCGCCGCCTGCTGGTCTTGCGGTCAAGTGCCGGATTGAACGCCTGCTTCCTCAGGCAGAGGCGACGAATATTTCTCGGCGCTCTCCGCTGCGCTGACCATTGGCATTGAACCGGATCTCGCGTAGCGAAATCTGATGATCTGCACCCATGCGCAACACGCTGGTGCAGCGCGTACCGTAGGTCGGGGTCCGAATAAACGCGGGCGAAAGCATGCGTTCCATTTCCAGCCCGACGCCGGTATCTGGCAGCTGCTCATCCGGCGCACGCGCGTCGCTATGCATGCTCGACAACAAACTGGCCTCGTCGGAGAGATCGGTTGCTACCCACTGTTCCATGGCCTTCTGTACCACGCAGGCCTTTGGCCACGGATCATCGAGTTGCGCGTTGCTCAGTGCGTGTACCCCGGCGCTGACTTCGGTGCAGGAAAAATTGGGCACATTGCGCACGTAGAGCAAAGCGCCGGGTTGGTAGAGAAGCAGGTTGAAAGCGCCAAACTTGCTGGCGTCTGCTTCCAGCGAGGCCGCAAATTCATGCGCGCCTAATGCGCCTCTGAGATAGTCAGAAATCAGCTTTCCGCGAGACAAGGAATGATGGCGAGCCATATCAGCCGGGAGCCGGACATTGGTCACAGCTGCTGCACGACCGTTACGTGACACACCCAGCCAGGTTCCCTGCTCGCGCAGGTCGCGACCGGCCAGCACGTCGGGGGCATCGTCCCACCAGTCCATGGGTGCTGCGGCTCGGTCGTGGAACTCGTCACGGTTGGCAACGAGCAGCAGCGGATAATCCGCACGAACATTGAAGGCAAAGGCAATCAGGCACATTCGCGCAGACTGTTGCGGGCGCAGCTTCGCTGTCAACGTGCACCACAGGCTTCGAAGGAACAGGCGATGAAAGAACTCAACCCCTACGAACAGAAACAACTTCACCAGATCAGTAGTTGGCACGAAGCCGAACCGGGCTGGGGGACCCGCTTGCTGGCTCGCCCCAGCGGCAAGATCGCCGGTGCGGTTCAGGCCATGGTGCCGGAAGAGGCGTTGCGCGCCGCCTTGGAAAGCGTCAACAAGGTTGCCGAGAAACTGTCGGATGAGAGCAGCATTCTCAAGCGTGCGCAGGTGGGCACACTTGAACAGCTTCGAGCGCTGGATCTGGCGGACTGCGACCAACTCATGCGGACCGAGCAGCGCCGTGCCATGGCCATGGCAGGTGCCGGTGGCGCCGCCTTCGGCATCGCCGGCGCCGCCGGCATGGTTGCCGACGTGCCCACCCTGATCGCGTTGGCATTGCGAACGATTCATCGCATCGCGCTGTGCTACGGCGAGAATCTGGGTCAGGCCCATCTGCGCAAACTCGCCATCGGGATCTTTGCGCTGGCGTCAGCCAACAGCCTGGAGGAGAAACAAACCGCTGTTGAGGCCCTGCGCAACTTCGCCCCTGCAGCGCTGGATGAAGCGGCCTGGCGAGACGGCGTCGAGCGGGCAGCCGAGCGTGAAATGGCCAAGGAAGCGGCGATCTTTTCCCTGCGCAACCTTGCCGGCAAGCTGGGTATCAATCTGGGACGACGAAAGGCCGCGGGCATGTTGCCGGTGATTGGCGCGGTGGTGGGCGGTTCGGTCAACGCCTGGTATCTCTATGACGTCTCACAGGTCTCGCGTTACGTCTTTCAGGAGCGATGGCTCAGGGAGCGTTACGGCAAGGAGCCGGTTCAGCTGGCCCTGACTAACGCAGCGGATGCCTGATTTTCGTCCTTCGACCTGCTGATCTGACCCCTTCGTCGGGAGCGCAGGGCCCCGGCTGTGCGTTCGGCAGATATTGACTCCGAGGGAGGCGGAAGTGTCAGCACGCCCCCGGAGACAAGATCTAAACCTTCAGGAGGCAAGCATGGACATGGAAATGGCAACCACACTCGGTCTGCTTATCGCGGTTATCGGCGTGATGATTTCAGGTTGGCTGCGGTATAACCGGCCCGTTCACCTGACGGATTCTCGGATGCGGCAGGCGCCGATCGTGTCGAGCGACGGCAAAGCGCCCGACGCGCTGCGCCTCGACGGGCGACGAATTCCAAGCCTGTAGCCGCATTCCGGGTCCTCACGAAAGCAGGGCGCTTGCGCCGGCTGCCGTGCGGACCTACAATTCGCGCCCTTTTTTTGCGGGCGCTGCAATCATGAAAGACGGCATTCATCCGAACTACGGCTTCGTCGTGTTCAAGGACAACGCTGCTGGCCATTCCTTCCGTATTCGCTCCACGGCGAAGACCGACGAGACGATCAAGTGGGACGACGGTGAGGAATACCCGATGATCGCCATCGATACATCTTCCCTCTCGCACCCGTTCTACACCGGCAAGCAGCGACAGGTTGAAGTCGGTGGTCGTGTGGACCGCTTCAAGAAGCGTTACGCCGGCAAGAACTAATAATTTCTTTGGCTTCAAACAGATAGGCCGCGCATTGTCGCGGCCTTTTTGTTTTCGCCGAGGTTCTGCAGGGCCTTTCAGGGCGCGGGTTCTGGCGAGCGGGTCAGGTACGGAAATTGCGCACTGAAATCGTGATGAACGGAATCGGGCGGTCGAAAGCGGTAGCGGGCTGGCCTCAAAAGTGGCTAAGCTAGCCGCCCCTTTCGGGCCGATCCGTGAAGGATCCCCGCCGAAATCGGCGGTCTTGCTTGATCTGCAGTGAGGCCGGCATGACGGTATCCGGGCACGAATTGGGATTTACAAAGTCATTTAAATCAATCATTTGGGAGCTAGCGGATGAGCAGCGCCACATATAGCCTCGTCAATAACGAAACGGGCGAGAAAATTGAACTTCCGGGCGTCAAGGGCACTTTGGGCCCGGTCGGGCTCGATGTGGGCAAGGTCTATGGCAAGGCAGGTGTGTTCACCTACGATCCGGGCTTCACCTCCACCTGCTCGACGCAGTCTTCGATTACCTACATCGACGGTGACGAAGGTGTTCTGCTGTATCGCGGCTATCCGGTGTCGCAGCTGGCGGAGAAGTGCAACTTCATCGAAGTTGCCTACCTGATCCTCAATGGCGAACTTCCAGACAAGACGCAGCTGGAAAACTTCGACAGCAACATCCGCAAGCACACGATGATCAACGAGTCGCTGAAGAACCTGTTCAGCGGCTTCAATTACGACGCGCATCCCATGGCCATGCTGACCGGCGTGGTGGGTTCGCTGTCGGCGTTCTATCACGACACCACTAATAACAAGGATGCGCGGCACCGCGAGATTTTTGCGCATCGCATGATTGCCAAGATCCCAACCATCGCAGCAGCGGCCTACAAGAAGTATTACGGCCAGCCGTTCATGTATCCGCAGAACAACCTGGACTATTGCTCCAACCTGCTGCAGATGATGTTCGCCGTGCCGGCAGAGCCCTACGAGGTCAATCCGGTGGCCGCCAAGGCCATGGACGTGCTCTTCATCCTGCACGCCGATCATGAGCAGAATGCCTCGACCTCCACGGTGCGTCTGGCTGGTTCCACCGGCTGCAACCCTTACGCTGCTATGTCTTCGGGCATCGCTGCCCTGTGGGGGCCGTCACACGGTGGCGCCAACGAAGCCGTGCTGAAGATGCTGGATGAAATCGGCGATGTGAAGCACGTCCAGGGGTTCATGGACAAGGTCAAGAACAAGGAAGAGGGCGTACGCCTGATGGGCTTCGGCCATCGTGTCTACAAGAACCACGATCCGCGTGCGACCATCATCCGCGGCGAATGCCACAAGGTGCTCAAGGCGCTGAATGTGCAGGACCCGCAGCTGGAACTGGCCATGAAGCTTGAAGAGATCGCCTTGAATGACGACTACTTCAAGGAGCGCAAGCTCTACCCGAATGTCGATTTCTACTCCGGCATCATCTACAAGGCTCTCGGCATCCCCGTGAACATGTTCACCCCGATGTTCGCCGTGGCTCGTACCGTGGGCTGGGTAGCGCACTGGATCGAGATGGTGTCCGATCCGTCCATGCGCATAGGTCGTCCGCGTCAGGTGTATACCGGCGCTGATCAGCGTGACGTGAGTGACATCAGCGGTCGCTGAGCAAGCAAGCGCAGATTGAGAAACCCCGCTTCGGCGGGGTTTTTTTTGTGCCCCCCCGCCGAGATTGATCAGCGCTCGATGGGCGTAGCGTCAGCCTGACTCAGGAGTGCCTTTAGCTGACCCAGGTCAAGGCGCTTCGCTGGTCGGCCATCGATGCGGGACAGGGGCGGGTTGCGCCGAGAATCTTCGGCAAAGACAGCCACATCGGCGGGAATGTCGCCGCTGGCCAGATGCAAGAGTGGGATCAGGTACTCGCGGCCATCGGCCATGCGGTAGCGACGCTCGTCCTGTTCGAAGGCGATGTTGCGGTTGATGAGGTGAATGTCCACGCTCTCCGCCGGCTCGGCAATCACGTGAATCTGAACGTTATGGCCAAGGCCGATGGCGCCGCTGACGCAGCTGCCAGCAAGACGCGGGTCAAAGTCCCGCAAGAGCGACATCAGGCTCAGGCCGGCCTTGCGCATATCCAGCAGGGTTTGCCGGTATTCCTGTCCCCCAAACAACTCCTGCCGTTGCAGCACGCGGAGTTCGATCTTCCGGCTGTCCACGGCGTTGGGGCTGAGCGTCAAACGCAGGTCTTCGGCAGCTCTCTGTTTGGCGGCCCGGTAGTCGGCGTACCCTTCCTCGCAGATCAGCCGTGCCGCTTCCTCGATGAATGCATCCATGTCGGCTGGAAGATCATCGGACGCCCTGTAATCCTGCGGAAGGGTCTCCGACCGACTGCGCGAGCGCCGCTGCCGCATCAGAACAATTCGTCGACCGGCACCACGTCGTTGCCCCAGGCGCCATCATCCATCTGCGGTACATGTTCCTCCTGAACCACTTCGGTAATGGCGTCCGGGTCGCCGCCGGCAGCCAGCAAGCCGGTATAGGGGTCGATTCGGACATTCACCAGGCCGCTGGGCCGGGGGCGAGGATTTTCTGGAAGGTCTTTAAGGGCGACACGCATGAAGTCCATCCACATCGGCAGCGCGGCCCGGCCACCGACTTCACCACGTCCCAGCGGCGCAGGTTGGTCGAAGCCAACCCAGACCACGGAAACCAGATCGCGGTTGAAGCCATAGAACCAGGCGTCGGTTTCGTCGTTGGTGGTGCCGGTCTTGCCGGCGATGTCTTTCCTGCCGAGGCGGCGCGCGCGTGCCGCCGTGCCGCGGATGGTGACCTCACGCAGCAGGTCATCGACCAGCCAGATCACTCTGGGGTCGACCACCCGGGGTGCAGCGGCCGGAGGCGCGGATGGTGATGGCGCGTCGAGCAGGACGCCTTCACCGGATGCCGCCAGCAGCGTCGGGTCGCAGGGGTCGCAGAGCTGTGGCGGTGTCGCTTCAAACAGGACGTTACCCTGATTGTCGACGATGCGCTGCGTCACGTAGGGTTTGACCCTGTATCCGCCATTGGCCAGCACCGCATAGGCAGAGGCCATCTCCATGGGCGTGAAAGAGCCCGTGCCCAGCGCCATCGACAAATCGCGTGGAATGCGTTCTTCAGGGAGTCCGAACTTGGAAATGTATCGGCGCGCGTGACCGAGCCCCACTTCCTGCAACAGCCGGATGGTGACCAGATTGCGTGAATGCACCAGCGCCTCGCGCAGGCGCATCGGCCCCCTGAACTTGCCGTCGTAGTTCTGCGGGCGCCAGGCTCCCTCGAGCTGAGAGTTCCGGTACACGATGGGCTCGTCTTCGAGCACGGAGGCAGGCGTGAAACCCTTGTCGAATGCAGCGGCAAACAGGAAGGGTTTGAAACCACTGCCGGGCTGGCGCAGTGCCTGCGTCGCCCGGTTGTACTTGTTGAGGAAGAAGTCATAGCCGCCAACCACGGCTTCAATGGCGCCGGTATGCGGGTCAATGGCAGTCAGCGCTCCCTGCACGGCAGGAATTTGGGCCAGCCGCCATTGATCGTCGAGTGCGCGTACGCGGACGATGTCGCCGGGAACCAATGTCTTCTTGTCTGGCGTCACGCGTGCCCATTTGAAGCCAGCCTTGGGAATCTCGACAAGCCGCCGCCCGGTGATCAGCGCCGTAATCTTTTCGTTGGAAAAGCTGACGACTGCCGCCGCGCGCAGGCCCGCTACCCGCCTTCGTTTGCGTAGGAACTGCTCTACCCCATCGGCTCTCTGGCTGCTTTCCTCGAGCAATTCCTTGGGTAGACGCGCTTCCGGTCCGCGCCAGCCATGCCGCTCCTCGTAGCTGAGCAGGTTGTTGCGCAGCGCAATGTTGGCTGCATTCTGCCGCTCGGAGGTGACCGTGGCATAGACGTGAAAGCCGGAGGTATAGGCCTTGCGGCCATACTTAGCGACCAGTTCGGCGCGAACCATTTCTGCCACAAACGGTGCCTCCGTCTCGGCCTGGAAAGAAATGCTGGCGACCTCCACAGGCTGTGCAATTGCAGCCTGATAATCCAGTTCCGAGATCTTGCCTAGCTCTTTGAGCCGTCGCAGAACGTAGTTCCTGCGATCCATGGCCCGCTCGGGCGAGGCAACGGGGTTGTCCCGCGATGGGGCCTTTGGCAGGCCCGCCAGAAGCGCGGCCTGTGACCAGTCCAGCTGGCCCGGTTCGCGGTCAAAATAAACACGGCTGGCAGCGCCGACGCCATAAGCGCGCTGACCCAGGAAGATTTTATTGAGGTAAGTCTCCAGGATTTCTTCCTTGCTCATCTCGCGTTCGATTCGCAGGGCAAGCAGGATCTCGCGAATCTTGCGTTCGTAGCTGCGCTCTGAGCTCAGGAACACGTTTCGAGCGAGCTGCATGGTGATGGTGCTGCCGCCCTGCGACTTCTCGCCGGTGAGCACCAGCTTTGCCGCAGCCCGCAGCAGGCCCTGCCAGTCCACGCCGGGATGTTCGAAGAACCGATCGTCTTCCGACGCCAGGAACGCATCGACCAGCTTTTGTGGAATCTGCTCGAAGCTCAGCGGCTCGCGTTTTTCAGCACCGAATTCGCCGATCAGTTTCTCGTCGCGCGTGTAGATGCGCAGCGGAACCTCAAGTTCCAGGTCTCGCAGGCTCGCGACTTCGGGCAGTCCCGGCTCGTAATAGGCCCGTGCGCCGTAGAAAAGCGCGAACGGTGACAGGGCGCCCAGAACCAGCAAGGCGACGAGGATCCAGAGACTGATCTTCAGGGGACGGGACACGAACGCGGGTAATCTCGGTTAGAGCAGGCAAGCTTTGGACAGGAGCCTTATGAAGCAACATCAATTAGTTGGTGTAACAACTTATTGTTGCTTGGCAGGAATACTGGGTTATATTAAGGCCCAATGGGAGCAGAGTCATTGTCTCTCAGGGGGATGTTCTTTCTAGGGGCCGCCAAGGCGGGATACTGCGCAATGTCGATCATGCAATCGCTGTTCGGCGGGGGAAGTGAGGAGCTAGTCGGTCTCGACATCAGTTCCAGCGCCGTCAAATTGCTCGAGCTTTCACGCCGGGGCGACCGTTTCCACGTCGAGACTTTTGCCGTGGAGCCGCTCCCACCCAATGCGGTGAACGACAAGCAGATTGTCGAACCCAAGCTGGTCGCCGAGTCCATCGAGCGGGCCGTTAGCCGAGCTGGAACACGAACCAAACAAGTGGCGCTGGCCGTTGCAGGCGCATCGGTCATCACCAAGCTTGTGCAGCTGTCTGCAACGCTGTCCGAGCACGATATGGAAGAGCAGATCAAGGCGCAGGCCGATCAGTACATTCCTTATCCCATTGAAGAAGTGAATCTGGATTTCCAGTCGCTTGGCGAAAGCGAAGCCGGAACGGGAAATGCAGATGTTCTGCTGGCGGCTTGCCGCAAGGAGCAGGTTGAAAGTCGCTGCGCTGCAGCGGAAATGGCAGGTCTGATCCCAACCGTGGTTGATATCGAGGCCTACGCCCTCGAGAATGCCTGCCAGTTTCTGCGGCACCAGATGCCTAACAAGGGCGTCAAGAAAACCATTGCAGTGGTTGATGTGGGTGCCAATGCAACCTCGCTGCTGGTTATGCATGACATGCAGACGGTCTACACCCGCGATCAGGCGTTCGGTGGCAAGCAGCTCACTGAAGAGATCATGCGGCAGTACGGCATGAGCTTTGAAGAGGCAGGCAAGTCCAAGAAATTTGGCAACCTCCCCGAGAATTACGAGGCCGAGGTGCTACCGGCCTTCATCGCGGATATGGGCCAGCAGATTGATCGCTCCCTGCAGTTCTTTTTTGCCGCTTCGAGCAAGCACGGCGAAATTGATCAGCTCATCCTAGCGGGTGGTTGTGCTCATATTCCGGGCGTAGACGCACAGATCCAGGAGCGCCTGGGAATTCCAACGGTTATTGCACGGCCTTTTGCCGCGATGACCGTTTCGGCGAAGGCCCGGCCTTCGGTTCTGGCCAAGGACGAGGCATCGATGCTGATCGCCGCCGGTCTTGCCTTCCGCGCTTTCGACTCGCAGAGCTAGGCCATGATGAAAATCAACCTTCTCGACTGGCGCGCTCAGCGTCGCGAGCAACGGAAGAAGCAATTCATCACCTTGATGGTTGCGGCGGTGGTAACAGGTCTGGCCCTGTTCGGCACCGGATATTTTCTGGTGAGCAATGCCATCGCTCATCAGAAAGACAGAAACCAGTACATCAAGCAGCAGATTGCCGAGATCGATCTCAAGATCAAGGAAATCCAGGAACTGGAAAAGGTCAAGAACAACCTCTTGGCGCGTATGCGCGTGATCGAAGAGTTGCAGGCTTCGCGCAGTGCCACGGTTCATTTCTTTGACGAACTGGTCAACACCCTGCCCGACGGCGTGACGGTGACTTCAGTCAAGCAGAGCGGCAACTCAGTGACCATTCAGGGCGCCGCAGAATCCAACGGTCGTGTTTCGACCTACATGAAAAACCTGGAAGCTTCGGCCTGGTTTGATGATCCACACCTGATCGTTATCAAGACCACAGACAGCGGCAATGTGCGTCGGAGCGACTTCACGCTTCGGGTCAAGAATTTGTCGAAGGCCACGGGTCGCGAGCCCAGCACAGCGGGTGAGGAGTTCGAGGAATGAATTTCCAGGACGCCATCAATGATCTACAGACACTGGATGTGCAGGCGCCAGGCACCTGGCCATCCTGGGTGCACTTCGCCGCAGCGATCCTGACCGTTATCGCCATTGTCGGCGCTGGCGTGTACTTCAAATTGCTTCCGCTGAATGAAGAGCTGGAGACTGCCAAGCGCCAGGAAGCTGTCCTCTTTGATGAATTCCAAAACAAGCAGAAGAAAGTTGCAAATCTGGACGCCTACAAGGCGCAGTTGCAGGAAATGGAGCGCAGTTTCGGCGCCATGCTCAAGCAGCTGCCGAGCCGCAGTGAAGTTGCCAACCTTCTCAACGATATTTCGCAGACCCGCGTTGCCAGCAGTCTTGATGAAGAGTTGTTCCAGCCTCAGACGGAAATCCCCAAGGATTTCTATGCGGAAATTCCTAACAAGATCATTGTGACGGGCAACTATCACGAGATGGGCACGTTCGTCAGTGGTGTTGCGTCGCTGCCGAGAATCGTCACCATCGACGAAGTGGATATTCGTGCTGCTAAGGGTATTCGTGGCAGCCGCAGCAAGCTTGCGCCGCTGTCCCCTGATGACCTTCGAATGACAGCGGTTGCCAAGACCTACCGTTATCTGGATGACGAAGAGCTCGCAGCCGTTGCTGCTGCAGAGAAGGCCAAGAAAGCAAAAGCGCGCAGAGGTCGGAGATGATCAAGGCGACCTACAGGCTGATTCCCGGCGTTTTGCTGGCCGTATTGCTCGCCGGTTGCGGTGGCGACATGTCTGATCTCGAGAAGCGGGTTGCGGAGGTCAAGGGGCGCAAGTCACAGCAGATCGAGCCGGTGCCACAACCCAAGCAGTTCGAGGCTTTTCTGTATCTTCCGGGTGATCGAAGAGATCCCTTTCAACAGGCGCTGCCGGATCCCAGCGCAACGGTGTCAACGGGACCGCGGCCTGACCTGAATCGCAGCCGTGAGCCGCTAGAAGAATTCCCGATTGATGCGCTCAGGATGCAAGGCGTGATCGAAACGCCGACGGCCATTTATGCGCTGATCAAGGCGCCCGACGACGTGATTCACCGTGTGTCGGTTGGTAACCATATCGGGCAGAACTTCGGGCAGATCAAATCGATCGCCGAGACCGAAATCAGCTTGACAGAAATTGTGCCCGACGGGTTTGGAGGCTGGCAGTCACGCCCAGCTGTCCTGGCCCTCGCGGAATAGAACCTCAGGGAGCGCGCTACCCATGCAACCCACGAACAACCACTCAACCTTCGCTCGACGAGGCCGTGCCCATACGGCCTGGAGCGCGACGTTTTTCGGGCTTGCGACGATTGCCTGTTTGCTCATCTGTGCTCCGGTGTTTGCAGCAGCGCCATCACGTGCCCTGCAGTCCGTCGATGCCGTTGCACTGGACGGCGAACGCACCCTGTTGACCCTGACCCTTTCCGAAACCGCTCCTGAGCCCAAGATTTTTACGGTAGATCAACCTGCCCGTCTTTCGCTGGACCTCCCTGATACACGTCTGGCCATTGCCGAGCGCTACAAGAAGCTCAACATCGGTGTTGTTCGCGCTGTGGCGGGTGCCGAGGCCGAAGGCCGCACCCGTCTGGTCCTGGAAATGAGCCAGTTGACCACGCATTCGGTCAAGATCGATGGCAATCGGATCTATCTGACAGTTGATGGCCCTGCGGGTGCGGGTTCGGCCTATGTCGCCCCTTCGGCGGCTCAGGACACGGGCCCCGGAATCAAGTCCGTCGATTTCCGACGAGGCGAGAAAGGCGAAGGGCGCGTCGTCATCACGCTGACGGATCCTTCCACCGCCGTGGACGTGTCGGAAGAAGGCGGAAAGATTCTCGCCAAATTCAAGAATGCCGCGGTTCCCGCCGAGATGATCCGGCGTCTTGACGTTCTCGATTTCGCAACGCCAGTCAAGTTCATCGATACCTCGCGTGCCGGTATCAACGCTGAGGTCAGCATTACGCCGGTTACTGGTGGAGACTTCGAGCAGGTCGCCTATCAGACAGGCAATCTCTTCACGATTGAACTTCAGCCCCTGACCCAGGAAAAGCTCGACGAGCGCAAGCTGCGTGAACCCGAATATGTCGGCGAGAAAATTTCGCTGTCCTTCCAGAGTGTGGATATCCGCTCCCTGCTGCAGATCATTGCGGACGTTGCCGGCACCAACATGGTGGTCTCCGACTCTGTCAGTGGCGACATCGCCATCCGCCTGCAAAACGTGCCTTGGGATCAGGCGCTGGACATCATCCTGCGCACCAAGGGTCTGGGTGCCCGCCAGGAAGGCAATGTCATGCTGGTTGCGCCGCTGACCGAGCTCGCCGCACGCGACAAGGTCGAGCTCGAGGCGCAGAAACAGCAGACAGAACTGGCCCCGCTGCGCACTGAAATCATCCAGGTGAACTACGCCAAGGCTAGTGAAGTTGCGGCGCTGCTGAAGTCCGGTGATGGGACCTTCCTGTCTGAGCGTGGCCGCGTCAATGTTGACGAACGAACCAACTCCATGATCATCCTGGAGTCGCGCGAAGCCATCGGGCGAATTCGTACTCTCGTGACTAAGCTGGATATCCCGGTCAAGCAGGTTCTGATCGAATCGCGCATCGTCGTTGCCAACGACAGCTATTCACGAGAGCTTGGTACACGCTTTGGTGTCAGTGCAGTCGATAACAATGGCGACAATGGCCTGATCACCACATCCGGAAGTGCTGCTGCTACAGACACTACGGCGCAGGGATTCATCAACAACGGCGGTTTCCCGGTTCCGCTGGGTGCGCAGACAGATCGCTTCAATGTAAACCTGCCCGCAAGCTCCAATGCCGGCCGCATCGCCCTAGCGCTGCTCGGTGCGGACTACCTTGTCGATTTGGAACTTTCCGCGTTGCAAGCCGAGGGTCGTGGCGAAGTGATTTCAAGCCCGCGTGTGCTCACCGCCAACGCCAAACAGGCGCGCATCGAACAGGGTGTTGAGATCCCGTTCCAGCAGAGCTCGTCTAGCGGCGCAACCAACATTCAGTTCAAGAAGGCCGTGCTGAGCCTGACCGTGACGCCGCAGATCACGCCAGACAACCGCGTCATCATGGATCTCAATGTCACCCAGGATAATGTGGGCGATATCGTTCCGACCGGTGATGGCGGTACTGCGCCAGCGATCAATACCCGGGAAGTGACAACACAGGCCCTGGTCGACAATGGGGCGACGGTGGTTCTGGGCGGCATCTTTGTGCAGACCAATCGCAATGACGTCAATAAGGTTCCTCTGCTGGGTGATATTCCGATCTTCGGAGCGGCGTTCCGCAGCAGACTGACAGTCTCCAACAAGGATGAGCTGCTGATCTTCGTGACTCCGAAGATTCTTCAGGAAGGTCTCAGCA
>TARA_R110000850_G_scaffold88123_1_pt1 | contig 31182 bp, 30 predicted proteins | sample TARA_R110000850 | Tara Oceans TARA_R110000850 (sample SAMEA4397586) | marine metagenome | biome: Polar Biome; feature: [SRF] surface water layer (ENVO:00010504); material: water (ENVO:00002006), including particulate matter (ENVO:01000060) such as... | depth 5 m | reverse complement strand
GTCATGGGGGCACTTAACAATGCCATTCCGTTTTCCTTGATATTTTGGGGACAGACGCAGATTGACAGCGGACTGGTATCGATCCTGAACGGCACCACCGCCGTGTTTGCGGCCGTTGTAGCAGGGGCTTTGCTGCCGGACGAGCCTTTGACAATGAAGAAGATTGTGGGCGCAGCCTTGGGTGTCGCGGGCGTGGCCTTTATCATGGGACCAGAGGCGTTGACCAATTTCAGCCTCAGCAATCTTGCACAGCTCGCCGTCCTCGGAGCGACACTGTGTTACGCATTTGCAGGTGTGTGGGCAAAAATTGCGCTTGCTGGCCAGCCACCGCTTATGAATGCCTTGGGCATGTTGACCGGCAGTACGGTGTTGATGATCCCCATCGTATTCGTGTTTGACGGTCCGCCGCAATTTGCACTTTCAATACAGGTTTGGGGTGCCCTGTTAGGTATGGCGGCGTTGTCGACAGCATTGGCGTTTGTGCTTTACTTCACCATTCTGGGGCGTGCCGGAGCCGCCAATCTATTGCTTGTCACATTGCTCATCCCACCGTTCGCCATTGGGCTTGGCGCGCTGTTTCTTGGTGAAAGAATGGAGCTTGATGCCTGGATCGGGTTTGCCATCATTGGCCTGGGGTTCGCCGTGACAGACGGACGCCTGTTTTCGTTCAGGGCACGAAAAACGCCGGTCAGAACCGGGGTTGGCAGGCCTTGACCGGCTGTTGCTGGCGCAGTGTCTATTTGCGACCCCCCCGCTGAACCACACGCTCTTTCGCTCCCACCACCGGGGACGGTCAAGTAATGGACACCGGAGCGCCGGTGCTGAATGTCTGTCCTTTGGCTTTGCCGTGGAACTGGTGTTTTGCGGTGTCAGCAATGACAGCGGCACCATAGCAAAGTCCGGCTCCCACCACGGGCAGCACCCAAGGGAGCCACATGACATGGGGTTCGATCACCATCAAGATCTAGCCAAACAACGCGAGCGCCGTTCCCAGCCCGAAAACCAGCAGGCCCTGTCTTCCCATCAATCGCAAAGGTGCTGCTGCGCGGTGTGCGCAAATTCTTGATACGACCGGCAGCGAAGCGAGCACATACACCAGCGCAACCGCATGCAGCAAACGCGGTAGCGCCAGCATTGATTTGTCATGGGTCACGATATTTGCAGGGGCACCCAATGCGCCGAGTTGCGACATCTTGTGGTTCATGAATGGTCCCAGCACAGGCATATACCGCCAGGCGAATGCGAAGATCAGAAAACCCAATGCGATCTTGAACATCAAAGGTGACAAAGGGAAAAAGCGGCTGTTGGTCCGGTGGCTTATCCCGATGACCAACCCGATCACAAAAATGAATTGCCAGGTGAACGGATTGAAAAACCACCCTCCGCCACCGGGATTGTTTGGAAGGTTCAGTTGCGTGGCCCCCGCGAATAGCCATAGCGCGAAGGCGGCAAGGATCGTCAGGCGGGGTGCGTACAGCCCGGCGGCGATTACCATGGGACCGATGATCAACAAAACCATATATGTCGGCAGTATGTTGACATAGCCGATCTGATAGCCAAGCGTCACCATCCCGATCATCGCGGGGCCGGGGCGGTCAAACAAAATACCCAGATTGTGGACGATGCGGAACTCTTCGCGCAAGAACATCTCGGCTGCCCAAGCATAAAGGGCGATGGCAACGACAGTCAGCAGGATGTGGACGGTATAAAGTTTCCAGGCTCGTTTCCACATCGGCCCCACGGCATCCCACAGGCGGGTATCGTGGTTCAGCCAGCGAATGATCGCGGGTGAATATGCAATGCCGGCCGCGATGCCGGACATGATGAAAAACGCCTCGGCCGCGTCGGAAAAGCCGATATTGCGTATGGTCAACGCCTCCCACGGGTTTCCCGGCATATGATCAATTAAAATCATGATCAGCGCCAACCCGCGAAACGCATCAATACGGGCATCGCGCGCACGCACCGGGGTGGATACGCTGCGCGTTGTCGGGCGGCCCGGATGATCAGACAGAGCGGGGGAACGTTCCATAGGATAGGTCTTTCTCGGCCGAGGTCTGCGCCAAGGCCGCGCGATAGGTCTGGATAACAGGCGGCACATGCAAGTCATGCGGGGACGAAAATACGCTGCTTTTCAAAGGGCGGGATGTTATCGCGATAAGAGCGGGCGCAACCGCCATCGGGACAGAGACCGGCAGCAACCATAGCATAAGATCAGGGGCCACCGCATAGATCAGCGCGGTCGCGCCGATCCCGAACAGTGAAATCCAGCGACCGGCCCGCCAGCTTTGTCCAAAGCTCAACCGACCTTCGCCGCGCGCGGTTGCAGGCCAGCCACCGTCCTTGCCCGCGAACACTTCAAAGACGGCGCGACCTTGATACATCAGCATCAGCGGCGCGATCATTGCCGTCAAAAGGATTTCGGCACCCACCGACTTGAGCGCGGTCAACGCCCCCCCATACCCCGAAGCGCGGCCAACGGCGACTGCTTCGATGTAGATGGCGATCTTGGGCAGCAGCAGCAGACCCCCGATACCAAAGGCAAGCACCACAATCTGGAACGTCTTGTCATCGGGGAACACAGGAAACAATTGATAGGCATTTGGAAAGTAATTCGGATTGCTGTTGGTGGCCGTCGCCAGCAAAGAAACCACCAGAAACGCGCCCCACGCCACTGAGACAAGGTAAGCCAATATCCCTTGGACAAAAACAAAACGGCTCCACCCGTGAAGACCGGGTGCAGCCAGCAGACGGATGTGTTGTAGATTGCCCTGACACCACCGACGATCGCGCCGTGCGTGGGCCAACACGTTGTCGGGGCCTTCCTCGTATGAACCGCCGATCCGGGGATCCATCTCGACACGCCATCCGCCCCGCACCAGCAGCGCCGCTTCGACGTAATCGTGGCTCAGAATGGTGCCGCCAAAAGGGGCTGGCCCTGACAGTTCGGGTAATGCGCAGCACTGGGCAAGCGCACGGACACGCACAATGGCATTGTGCCCCCAGAACGGGCCTGCGCGACCTTGAAGCCGCGCCAACCCCCGCGCAAATACCGCCGAATGAAAGCTCGCCGCAAATTGCATGGCACGTCCGAACATGGATGAAGCGCCAAAGATTTGAGGCAGGGTTTGCAACAGCCCGAGACCGGGATCAGCCTGCATACGCGCCACAAGATGCTGGATGGTCTTCCCTTCCATCAGACTATCGGCGTCCAGAATGACAACGTATTCGTAGGCACCGCCCGAATTGCGAATGAAGTCTTCCACGTTGCCCGCCTTGCGTCCGTGCCGATCCTTGCGGTTGCGGTAGAAAAATCGGTTGAGGGCAGTGGTTTCGGAAAACAGCGGGGCCAACGCCAGGCGTTCCAGCTTTAACGCAGCAGGATCGTGTGTGTCCGACAGAACGATAAAATCGACCGGCAGGGCCTGTGCCTGCATTGAATGCCGCATTGCAACAAGGCGGGCATAGAGTTCGACCGGGTTTTCATTGCAGACCGGAACAAGAATTGCAGTGGCCGGGATATCCGTAGACCCAAGCGGCAAAGCAGGCATGGGTTCAAGGGCGGCCAACCCCAAAAATGCCTGGGCTGCCCCCCAGGCAAGCCACGCCGTCGTCAGGGCAATCAAAGCGACAGCCATGACGTCCCAGATGTCAAAACCGGAGTTTAACCCTGCCTGCGCCAACGTCGCTGCGGCGGCGACCGCGCATGCCAATGCAAAGCCGATTGCCACGATACGGGAACGGCGGGTCGCGTGGGGCCAAAGGTGGCGTTGCATATCAGGCGTTACGCAGGAACAGGCGCGCCAGCACCGAGGTAACCGACGGGCGCTGTTCACGCTCAAGAACTTGCCGGGGCATATCCAAGGGGGCGTAACGCGGCGCGAGACTGGCGAAATCGACCTCCTCTAGGGTGTCATCCGCGAAGCGTGCGGGGCTCATTCTTTCAGCCATTGATAAGTCCATGTTTCTGTCAGCTTTCGTTCATCATTCACCAGGTCTGCCCGCAACTCGACAGCTGGTTTGCCGTCTGCGGTGACCTCAAGCACCAAGCGCCACATATCGGCGTGACCATCGACACGTTGAAGTACATGGCCAGCCAATGTGCCGTTGGTGATATTTATGTTTGCCGAGACCGTATCGCGGGCCGGCAGCGTCGCGAACACGGCTCCTTCGAAGTCGATCACGAACTTTCGGCGATCGGTTTGCGGTTTGACCCCTGCAACCCCGCCGGCCCCCGCCAAGGTACGAGCCACCCGTGCTAAATCGGACGACGCACCGGCGGGCGCACTGCCCCAATGCATGCGATACGAAAACGATGTATGATCGCCGGCCTTGAAGCCACGGTCATAAGTCCAGAACGCCACAATGTTGTCATTCCCCTCGAGATCGGACGGGATTTCGATAAGACGGATCGTACCATCACCCCAATCACCTTGTGGTTCGACCATGAGCGACGGTCGCAGTTCGTACCGTGCTTCGGCATCAAGATAGTCGTCAAACGACCGATGCCGCTGGACCAGACCGAAGGAGCGGGGCGACTGTGCCGCGAAATACGAATTAGCCAGTTGAGGCGGATTGTTGAGCACACGATAAAGCGTTTCCTGATCGGTGTTGACGATCAACGCTTCGCTGTCATGAACGCGGGGACGATAGTCGTCAAATCCGCCTTGGTCGTTTGCACCAAACAGATACATGGACGTTAGCGGAGCAACCCCAAGCTGTTCGACATCACTGCGAAAAAACAATTCGACACTCACATCCATCACCGTGGTCTGCCCTGGTGTCAGGGCGAATTTATAGGCTCCGGCGACGGATTCACTTTGCAGCAGCGCATAGAATGTCACTTGGGTCTGTCCGGGCTGTGGCCGTTCCAGCCAGAAAGCAGAGAAGCGGGGGAATTCTTCTGGTTCAGATATCGCGGTGTTAACCGCGAGCCCACGTGCGCTTAACCCATAGCGGTTTCCGGCGCCCAAGGCTCTGAAATAGCTGGCACCCAGAAACGACAAGGTTTCGTCAAACTGGAATTCGGAATTCAAAGGCGTGTTGATCCGAAATCCGGCAACGCCTGGCAGTTCGGTCCCGTCTGGAATTTTTGCCAAGGCGGCATCACCGTAGATGAAGTCGTCCGATGAAAACCGAAGCGGCTGAGCCATCCCATCGGCTACGTCGAACAAGGCGACCGTGCTGTCAAAAAGCCACCCAGGATGATAAGTATGCATGACCGCCCTGGCGGCCGGACCAGCCCAGAGCGCATGACGTTCCCGAAAGCGGATATTGCGGTAATCATCATAATCGAGATCGGTGAAAGGTGCCCCGACCTGTGCAGGCGGTGTATAGGTTTGCGATGCCAGTTGCCGTGCATTCTGGACCAGACTTTCAAATGAAAACGGCACAGCGGTTGGGGATGTTTGGACTGACTCTGCATTGGTTTGCGACGATAACAGCGCGGTGACAGCCAGCGCGGAACCGCTAGCCTGTAGAAAAGACCGACGCGACAGCGAGCCGAACTTGTTATGTCGATACATCAATAATGATTCCTGAAGATTGCTGCAATGCAGAATTCACAAAATTGGAAGAAGTTCAATATGTTACGGAGGGTAGCCGCCAGAATTCAGACGGTTCGTGCCAACGCGTTCAGAAAATGATCTCATATAGGCGGGTTTAAGGTTTTCTGCCGTCGATCACGGACGATAAAGAATAAATGCGGCTGAACTGTACCGTCGGTGACGGGTGGGATTGGCATATCGGGTTATTACGTGAAGGCGATGCAAAGCTTTCTATTTAACAGATTGCGAGTAACGTCAATACTATTGCCCCAGTGTCCAAGCGCTTTTTTCCGTTGGATAAATTCCGCGTTTGCATATGACCGTGTCGTGCGGGCGACGTTACCGAACAAAGCTGGGCGGGGCACAAATCAGGACCTCAATTCGGCTTGGGGGGCATGTTGGTGCTGGTGCGTTCAACCTTAGCGGCCCTTGCGCGTCTCTCATGCAGTTCCTACTGATGTCGGGAATGGTATCAACAATAATTGGCTTAGCAGATGACACCCAGCTCTCCGTCCCAAGTCTCTGGCTATGCCGCAGCATGGTCTATCGTGTTTGTCTGGTCGTTTTGGTTGATCGTAAGCCGCGTCGCAAATCAAAGCGGGCTTACGATTTATGACTTGGCCGCAATGCGTTACGGGTTGGCGTCGCTCGTGGCTGTGCCGTTATGTCTTTACTATAAACCGTGGCGGGGCATGGCCCTTGTGCAAATTGCGATCCTGTCGTTCATTCTAGGCCCGGTTTATATTCTAAGCGTTTTTAACGGTTTCGTTTATGCACCTGCGTCGCACGGCGGTATTTTCATGAATGGAATACTGCCGCTCGTCGGGATTGTGATCGGGATCGTCTTGCTGCGCAAAAACCCGACGCCGCGGCAAATAGTGGGTGCTGCGCTGATCCTGGTTTCCGCGGTTGTCCTGGCATGGGATGGCACGACCACTACCACCGAAACGGCTTGGATCGGTGATATTCTGTTTGTCATCGGCGCGGTATTTTTCTCGTTCTACGTCATTCTCTCAGAACGATGGCAGCTTAGCGCGATGCAGATCATCTTTTGCGGCACCGTGGTTAATGCCGCGCTTTATCTGCCAATCTGGGCGATCTGGCTGCCGTCAGGGCTGGCCGAGGCACCGATGGGGCCATTGCTGTTGCAAGCGATATACCAAGGTTTCGTGCCCAACCTGATTGGACTGCTTTTTATCGCACACGCTTCGCGCCGGATCGGCAACGCGAATACATCGTCGATCCTGGCCGCTGTTCCCGGTGTCGGTGGGGTGCTGGGGGCGGTGATCCTGGGGGAAAACCTTAGCATCATCGGGATGTCGGCGCTGGCCCTTCTGACGGTCGGGTTGCTGATAAGTGTCCGCAGGCGCGCCCCGGTACCGGTCTGAACCGGCGCTCAAGCCCCCCGCGCCGGTGATGCGTACCTAACCTCTACCCCGATACGGAGGAACGCCTTGATCGGGTATCCAGACATCGGTGGGGACGGCATCGGTTTGCCAGAACACATCTATCGGGATGCCGCCGCGCGGATACCAGTAGCCGCCGATGCGCAACCAACGCGGTGCGAGAAATTCGACCAGACGGCGACCTATTGAAACGGTGCAGTCTTCATGGAACGCACCGTGATTACGAAAGGCACCAAGAAACAGCTTGAGCGATTTGGATTCAACCAACCACCCATCAGGCACATAGTCGATCACCAGATGCGCAAAATCCGGCTGTCCGGTCATGGGGCACAGGGATGTGAATTCCGGTGCGGTAAACCGAACGCAATACGAAACATCTGCCTGCGGGTTCACCACCCGTTCAAGGGTCGCCTGTTCAGGCGACGCCGGCAATTCCGTCTGCCCACCCAGCTGTTTCAGATCACTATAAATCGTTTCCATCACATATTCCTTTTTCGGGGGTCACACCCCGCGTTTGTTGCCCCAAAGCATGACGTGAAGCTGTGGCAGAACACGCGGCGCGAACCAGCTGTCCGCCATCACTTTTTCAACCAGCCACAGCAATCTGTCCGACAGGTCCTGCGGCGCTATCGACACCGAAGGATCGACCTGGGGATTTCCGGGTTGCAGGTACAGCGGCAAGTCGGGGTATCTTTTGGCGGTGTCTTGCGCCCAAGCGTAATCGAGATCATCAAAGATCACGATTTTCATCACCGTCGTCGTCGCAGGCCCTGCCGCGTTCACGCAGGCGTCGAAGACCTTCCAGTCCACCGTTTCACCGCTTGACGGCGGCTTGGGGCTAAGCACCAATGTATCTAGATCTGCAAACCACGGCTTTGCCACCGATCCCTGGGTCTCGCAGGCGAACCGATATCCGTTTGCGTGGCCCTGCGCGATGACCTCGCTGAAATCCTGGATGGCTGGATTGCCCCCCGAAAGGGATACCGTTAGGGGCTTGCCAAGGGACAGCTGCACGATCCGGTCCCAGACCGCATCAGGTGTCATGGGCATCCACGTCCTTCGGTAAGAAGTGTCCACGGCGTGAAGACTGTCGCACCACGCGCAGCGATAATCGCACCCACCGGTGCGAACAAACACCGTGGGTTCGCCGATCAACGCACCTTCACCCTGTATCGTCGGGCCAAAGATTTCGGCGATGCGCAGCGTGCTCATGGTCTGTACTCCGCCCAGGTCTTTGGGGTTTCGCTTACCTTTACCGCTGCGGTCTCCGGCCAAAGCGCTGCGCACCAGTCATAAAAATGCCGGGCCAGGTTTTCTCCGGTCGTCATGTTGGTCATCACATCGTTCAGGTGACGGTGATCAAAATTCTCGTCGATGTAGGTCTTGAACGCCTTCAACTCTCCGTAATCTCGCACGAACCCGTCTGAGTTGAGCTGATCTGACGCAAGCTCGACGACGACGATATAGTTATGGCCGTGTAACCGGGCGCATTGGTGGTCAATTGGCAGGTGGCCCAACTGGTGCGAAGCGGAAAAGTGAAACTCTTTGGTGATCCTATACATGGGGTGCATCCTTGGCGGCTATCGCTTCGGACCAGAAATCCGCATCTTCATACACGGTCGGATCATCGATACCCGCCAGATGAAACGCTTCGCGTCGCTCCACGCAGGTGCCGCATCGACCACAGTGCAGTTCACCACCCTTGTAGCAAGACCAGGTTTCGGCAAATGGGGTGTTGTGGCGCTGCCCTGCGATGACGATGTCGGCCTTGGTCCGGGTTACGAAAGGCGTATACAACGTTGCCTCGGCATATCCTTCAAAAGCAGCCTTTTGCATTTTCTCGAACGCCTGCACGAAGCCGGGCCGGCAATCGGGATAGATGAAATGATCGCCCCCGTGAACTGCTGTCGCGACCGCCTGATCGCCATGAACCGCGGCCACGCCAAATGCAATTGTCAACATAATGGCGTTCCGGTTCGGGACCACGGTGACCCGCATGCTTTCTTCTGCGTAATGCCCATCCGGGACGTCGATGTCATCGGTTAGCGCAGAACCCGCCAACGCGCTGCCGATGGCGCGCAGATCGATGATATCATGCGGCACGCCCAGCCTTTCGGCGCAGGCGGCGGCAAAATCCAGTTCCTTACGGTGGCGTTGTCCGTAATCGAACGACACAAGCCGCGTAAGCTGGTTTTCGTTTGCCACCATGTGAGCAAGCGAAACGGAATCAAGTCCGCCAGAGCAGACGACGATGGTTTTCATTCTATGACCCTTGTTTTGATACCCGGGTAGGCTGCGACCGGGAAATTTCGTTTTAGCGTCTGACGCGGCGCGTGCCAAGACGGATCGGACAGAAATATTGCCCCTGTCGGGAGGGCGTCAACGCGGCAGTCGCAAACATGAAGCCCGCGAGACCGAGGTGTTAAACGTCCTCAATTCACGTGGCGGTATGAGATACCAGCCGCGAATATCGGACGGCGAACCCCATTCGCGTACACCGGGGGGCGCATACCCCCCCGGTGTGTCTGGATCAAAGAAGTTCCAGCAACTTACGTGCCGCTTCTGCCGAAGACGCGGGGTTCTGCCCGGTCACCAACTTACCGTCAGTCACAACGAAAGACGCCCAGTCATCCCCCTTTTCATAGTTACCATCATTGGATTTGAGCATGTCTTCGACCAAGAAAGGAACGACGTTTGTCAGGCCAACCGCTTCTTCTTCGGTATTGGTGAAGCCGGTCACTGTCTTGCCTGACACGATGGATTTGCCGTCAGTGCCCTTTGCGTGCTTGAACACCGCAGGCGCATGACATACCGCCGCGACAGGGCGGTCATTGGCTGCGAAGCCTTCGATCAGCGCCTTGCTATGTGCATCTTCCGCCAGATCCCAAAGCGGGCCGTGGCCGCCGGGGTAAAAGACGGCGTCGAAATCATCGGCCGAAACCGAGTCGAGCTTGACCGTATTTGCCAATTCACGCTGTGCCGCCTCATCCGATTTGAACCGCTTGGTATCTTCGGTTTGTGAATCTTCTCCATCGCTGGACGGGTCCAGCGGCGGTTGCCCGCCCTTCGGCGAAGCAAGCGTGATGTCGGCCCCTGCGTCTTTAAAAACATAATAAGGCGCGGCAAACTCCTCGAGCCAGAAGCCGGTTTTCTTGCCCGTGTCGCCCAATTGGTCATGCGAGGTAAGTACCATAAGAATTTTCATTGAAAGCAGTCCTTATCTTAATTCAATTTCGTTCACAGCGTAACGCGGAAGCAAAGCGCCGCGCTGTATCGTTGCGGTGACCCAACAACAGATGGGGTTAGATGTTCCGTCCGTTAAGTTCATTAATCGAAATTAGCACGTTTCCCTTACGTCATGTCTAGCCCAGCAGACTCCTAGCGGCCCGGTCGGGCCCCGAGCTGTTGTCTTGTGTTCTACCTCCGGACGGTCGAAAACGATCTGTCCTTTGCGCATCTGACCTCTGTCCGCCTGTCGGGTCAGGTCCAACTGACCGGCAAAGTGTTCGCGCCCTGGATTATTGGCTCCAGTTCGGGCCAGGTGATCATAATTGATGCCTGATTTCGTCAATAATTCCAGTGTCGGTACCCGTCGGCGGGGGCTTCGATTTTCGCCAACATTGTCTTTGGCGTTGAAGGAACCGCCGTATCAACCGGTTTTGCAAGTAGCATTGCGCAACACCGCAAAGCAGGTACCACCGCAGGTTCGCTTGATTTCCCGAACGGATTACTTGAGGTGCCCCCGCCCTTAGGGATGGACGCTGAAAACCGTTCACTAACAAGGGTTGCCGCGCGGGTTAGCAAGCTTCAGGCTAAGGCTGTCAATTCCGTGATCCTCGTCGGCAAGGAAACGATTTTTGACGGGCTGCGCTACGTCAATGACAGCAGCGAAGATCTGTGCTGTCCGACGTCCATGCCGATGGAGGCCGGGACTCCCACAGCACCCGCCGAGAACCCGCTATACGACGTTTATAACGTTGGCTTTCTCGACGCGCTCCTGCGGTTGGTGCAGCTTGGGGAAAGTGCGGCGGACGTTGCCATTCTTGGTAATGCAAGGCTGCGCGAGCTGTACTCTGCCATCCTGGAAGGCGAAGCAGGGGCGTTTGCTCTAGAGGCCTTTGCCGCCGGCAATGCCGTTGCGGGCTCAATCGCGTATATGTCGTCCCGGCTGGATGTGTCGGTATCCATTGACGACATGGCGGGTCGCGCTGGTATGCGCCGGGCCATGTTTCATCGCAAGTTCAATCAGGCGACCATGATGTCGTCGATCCACTTCGTATAGTCCATGCGCCTGAACAGCGCCGCGATGAAGATAGCAGACGGCATGACCGTTTCCAAAGCCGTGCTGAAGATTGGCTACGTCAGCGCCTCGCCGTTCAGCCAAGGGTTCAAACGCCGATATGGTCAGTCGCCACGGCGGTGGAGCGATGCGCGTCAATCGCCAGTGGCCGTGGTGTGATGCATTGATCATTACCGACGATTCTTCCGACCAATGGAATGCTCCCGTGACATGACACGGACGTCTGCACAATAACGCCGCCCTTGAATTACTTGTCTTCTGCGAATGTCGTGAAAAGGGCGGGCCGCGATGCAGCATCCTTTGTGGCGGCGGCAGTGGCGGAACATAATAGACATGCGTGCCGGTAATCGGGTCATCCATGCGTCCCGCATCGGGAACACCAGAGGCTGCATAGATGGTGCGCATTCAAGCCGAGTTTCTTTCCCCATACATGCGGTTTTTCCCAAAGCTGCTTAAAAATTAAGCTGTCACTCAGGTGTTGCAGATTTATTGTCACAATTCCGGGGAAATAAATTGCGCGAGTAACGATTCTGGGGCATTAAAATTAGGTGATCTTAAATCAGATCATGCTTTGGCCTTGGCCAAGCAAGGGCATTCGGGCCTCGACAGAAGCAACTTAGGTTGGCGGTGTCGGGGCTTTTTTTATGGGGATACCATGTCGAAGACGTTTGATCTTGGTGTATTGTACTCTCGCTCAGGCACCTATCGGTTGTTGTCTGAGGCGTTGTTCGCCGGGGCAATGTCGGCGATTGAACGTGTCAACGCCAACCATGATCTGCCGATCTTCTTCAACCCAATCGTCCGGGACCCCGCTGGAGAGCTTACGAATTACGCCCCGATGTGCGCGGAAATCCTATCCAGTTCTTCTGCAAAACATGTGGTGGGCTGCGTCACGTCCTCAAGCCGAAAGGAAGTTATCCCCGAGCTGGATCGTGCCCAGGCAACACTATGGTACAACGTTCCATACGAGGGGTTCGAGACATCGGCTCGTGTTGTTTATTCGCACGCTGCTACAAACCAGAACATTCTTCCGCTGTTGGGCTGGGCAACACGCCACTTCGGCATGTCCGTCTATCTTGTCGGGTCCAATTACATCTGGGGATGGGAGACGTGTAGGGTGATGCGCACGCGGCTTGAGGTTGCGGGCGGTGCTGTATTAGGTGAACGTTACCTGCCGCTGGGTGACACGTCTGTTGATAGCCTAATCGACGAGATAGAAAGAAGTCGCCCGAAGTTCATATTGAATTCACTTGTAGGGGCCTCCTCGTACGCATTCATCAACGCCTATGCTGAATTGGGAAAACGTGATTCTCATTTCGCACCCGACAATTGCCCCTTGCTGTCATGTAATCTGACCGAAGCAGAGCTTCCCGTGCTCGGGGAAGCGGCAGAAGGGTTGATCTCGGTTGGTCCATCCTTTTGCAAAACCCCCACAGCGAACGGGGAGGGGTCTTCTTTGGAGCGTACCTCGTATCAGTCTGTGCTGACTTTGGCTGAAGCACTGGCGCATGGAGCAAACGGTCCATTTGACAGTTATCTGGCGCAACACGGGGCCCTTTACGGCATTGATCCTGCGACCCAACACAAGTCGCTCGACGTGCATATCGCGCAGGTCCGAAGCGGCGCATTTAAAATCCTGCATAGCTGGTCGGATATTGCACCCGACCCTTACCTCACCCGACCATCGCGACACCCAAGATTTAGTGATCCGATGCTGAAAGTGGTGCAAGCATGAGTCCGCCGATCGATATAGCGGGATTGGAAGGTGCTCGAGCAATTGTTTTGCACCCTGCACATGACCGTTTGCCGGTGTTACTGCGTCAGTTGCGCGCGATCGGTCTTGAGGTGGAAACGGCGTGGCCGACACTGCCGGCTTCCGCGATCACAGCAGATTTCATTCTTTACGATACAGATGCAGGCCACGATGCTCAGTTTCCCTGGGCAACAGGTCAGTCACCAATGCCGATGATTGCACTGGTCGGATCCGAAGCGCCGGGACGGATCGAATGGGCATCCAAAACAGGTGCAGATGCACTTTTGGTCAAGCCGCTGGCCGCAAGTGGCGTCTTTGCGTCCCTTTTGATGGCGCGGCAATCATTCGAAAGACGCAAAGCACTGCTGGCCGAGATTGGTGCCCTGCGGGATCGCGTGTCGGCGCGTCAGACAATTGTGCAAGCAGTAACCCTATTAGCGAAGAAGACCGGCTCCGAAGAGACCGCATATGACGATTTACGCCAACTTGCGATGGCGTGGAAAATGACAATGGAGGACGCAGCGGTGGAGATCGTGAAGCATTCAGAGGCGAGAGGAGCCGATCGTGGCATTTGCTGAGGCGACACCAGTACTTATGCCACCGACAGTTTGCCAGCGACTGAAAAAGCGTAAACTTGCGCTTTTTGGCATGGCTTTGATAACCCTGACAGTATTTGGTGCTCTTTTTGCACCTTACCTCACTCCCTATGAACCAAACGACCAAATGTTCGATGGTCTCACCTTGCAAGGTGCTCCGATGGCACCGGGGGGCCAATTTGCACTGGGGACGGATCTGCTTGGCCGGGATTTGTTGACCCGCATTTTATACGGTGCGCGTACTTCGCTCATCATCGGTGTTCTGGCGAATGGTGTGGCCTTGATTATCGGGACGTTTGTCGGTGTAACGGCAGGCTATTTCGGAGGTGTTTGGGGCAACATGCTCATGAGGTTTACCGACCTTATGATGGCGTTCCCCGCGCTCTTGCTGGCTATTTGTCTTGCTGCGATCTTCCAGCCGTCGCTGTGGATCGTTGCAATGGTGATTGCCACGGTGAACTGGGTGCAAACCGCGCGTGTTTTGTATGCCGAAACGGCAAGCCTGTCACAACGTGAGTTTATAGCGGCAGAGCGTACATTGGGTGCAGGAAATATGCGTATCCTGTTCAGGCACATCCTGCCGCACCTTACCCCGACGATTATTGTGTGGGGTACGTTAGGCATTTCGACCACGGTTCTACTTGAAGCGACGCTGAGCTTTCTTGGGGTGGGGGTTCAGCCTCCCACGCCGAGCTGGGGTAACATTATTTTCGAGAATCAAACATATTTTCAGGCGGCTCCCTGGTTGGTGTTCTTTCCCGGCTTAGCGATCGTAACATTGGCCCTGGCCTTCAATCTCGTCGGTGATGCGCTGCGTGATGTGCTAGACCCTACACAACGGGGGCGCGAATAATGGTGGCCTTTATCATCAAGCGTTTGCTCCAGTCCGGTCTTATTCTACTGGGTGTTTCGTTTATCACTTTTGCGCTGCTGTACCTATTTCCAGCCGATCCGGTGCGTCAGATTGCCGGCCGTTCAGCGACACCGGAAACCGTCGCGAATATTCGTGCTCAGCTTGGTCTGGATCAGCCGTTCATCGTTCAATACGCGCGGTATCTCGGTAATCTGGTACAGGGTGATCTGGGGCGCTCTTACTTGCAAAAGACCGAAGTCAGTACGCTTATAGCCGCTCGGTTGCCCGCGTCCTTGCTTTTGATGTTAGGTGCCATCGTGTGTGAACTGGTTTTAGGAATCACCATGGGGGTGGTAGCTGCACTGCGGCGAGGTACGGCTACCGATAACACCTTAATGATGGCAAGCTTCATCGGCGTGTCTGCTCCGCAGTTCGTCGTAGGGTTGCTGATGCTCTACGTCTTTGCTGTCCAACTGCATTGGTTCCCGATAGGCGGTTACGGCACGTTCGCACACATGGTTCTGCCATCTATCACTTTGGGTATCCTTGGATCGGGCTGGTACAGTCGCATGATGCGATCTTCGATGATTGATGTCCTGCGACAGGATTTCATTCGTACAGCGCGCGCCAAAGGATTGAGCCGCATGCGTGTTTTGCTGCGTCATGCTTTGCCAAATGCCGTTCTGCCGATCATCGCGATGATCGGGATCGACGTCGGCATCTTTATGGGCGGTATCGTTGTTGTGGAATCCGTTTTCGGATGGCCTGGCATCGGACAGCTCGCATGGCAGGCGATCCAGCGTGTGGACATACCAATCATCATGGGCGTCACGCTGGTATCAGCTTGCGCCATCGTCATTGGCAATCTGGTCGCAGACATTGCGTCCTTATTTGCCGACCCGCGGATCAAGGTCCGCTAATAATACCTATCCAACAGGAGTAAATTATAATGAAAAAACTACTTACAACCTCGGCTTTGGTCGCAGCCCTCGGTCTGCCTCAGATGGTTGCAGCCGATGCCCATTCCAATCTTGATCCGAACGCAAAATCGGGTGGCAACATCACCGTGACCTATAAAGACGACGTCGCCACCTTGGACCCTGCTATCGGGTATGACTGGCAGAACTGGTCCATGATCAAATCTTTGTACGATGGTCTTATGGATTATGAGCCGGGCACAACCGAGCTGCGCCCTGGGCTGGCCGAAAGCTATGACATTTCGGAAGATGGTAAGGTTTTCACGTTTAAACTTCGCGAAGGGGTCAAGTTTCACAACGGTCGCGTGATGACAGCCGATGATGTGAAATACTCGCTGGATCGCGTGACCGATCCTGCGACCCAAAGCCCTGGCGCGGGTTTCTTTGGTTCGATCGAAGGATATAATGCCGTATCATCGGGCACGGCAACTGGACTGTCTGGCGTCAAAGTTTTGGATGAGCAAACCGTAGAGATCACCCTGTCACGCCCGGATGCGACCTTCCTGCACGTGATGGGCCTCAACTTCGCCTCTGTGGTGGCAAAGGAAGCGGTAGAAGCCGCAGGGGCCGATTTCGGCAAGACCGCGATGGGGACGGGTGCATTTAAGTTGGCAGACTGGACCATCGGACAAAAGTTGGTTTTCGAGAAAAACCAAGATTACTGGCGTGAAGGCTTACCTTACCTGGATAGCGTCACTTTCGAGGTAGGCCAGGAGCCAATCGTTGCGTTGCTACGTCTGCAAAACGGTGAAGTCGACGTGCCAGGTGATGGTATTCCGCCGGCTAAATTCCAAGAGGTCATGGGTGACCCGGAGCAAGCAGCGCGTGTGATCGAAGGTGGTCAGCTTCATACGGGCTACATTACGCTCAACGTGAAAATGGCTCCTTTCGACAATGTCGATGTGCGTAAAGCAGTCAATATGGCGATCAACAAAGAACGGATTACCCAAGTCATCAACGGCCGTGCCGTTCCGGCAACGCAACCGCTTCCACCTTCCATGCCCGGCTACACAGAAGGTTATGAAGGCTATTCCTATGACCCTGAAGCCGCCAAAGCACTGCTCGCTGAGGCCGGGTTCCCTGATGGTTTCGAGACCGAATTGTTTGTGATGAACACCGATCCGAACCCACGCATCGCGCAAGCGATTCAGCAGGACCTCTCGAAGATCGGGGTGAAAGCCACGATCCAATCCCTTGCTCAGGCCAGCGTCATTGCTGCGGGCGGTGAAGCTGACCAAGCACCGATGATCTGGTCGGGCGGTATGGCGTGGATTGCCGATTTCCCTGATGCGTCTAACTTTTACGGCCCGATTCTGGGCTGTGACGGGGCCGTGCCGGGCGGCTGGAACTGGTCATGGTACTGCAATGCGGATACCGATGCGATGGCGGTCAAAGCTGACAGCATGACCGATCCAGCTATGGTCGATGAGCGCCTGAAAATGTGGTCCGATATCTACATGGCAGTCATGGAAGACGCGCCTTGGGTGCCAGTGTTTAACGAGCAGCGCTACACCATGAGGTCCGAACGTATGGGCGGCGATGACAAGCTGTATGTCGATCCGGTCTCTATCCCTGTTAACTATGACTATGTGTATGTAAACGATGTGCAATAAATGTCCTGACTATACCATTCACGGCGCAAGCCACCACTTTGGCTGGGACAACTCGTTTGTCCCAGCCATCACGGTGGCACCTGGTGAAACAATCGAATTCGAATGCCACGACAGCTCAGCGGGTCAGCTGAATGCGGACAGTACCGTCGCCGATGTCGCGGCTATGGATTTTGGCAAGATCAACCCGGTCACAGGTCCCGTCTACGTGGACGGGGCCGAGCCCGGCGACGCGCTGAAAATCACCATTGAAGGTTTTAAACCTTCCGGCTTCGGTTGGACCGCAAATATACCCGGTTTCGGCCTGCTGGCCGATCAGTTCAAGAATCCGGCGCTGACGATCTGGAAGTATGATCCGGATACGCTGGAGCCAGCCTTGTTTGGCAAAAACGGGCGCGTTCCGCTTAAGCCTTTCGCTGGTACCATCGGTTGCGCTCTTGCGGAACCGGGGTTGCACTCGGTCGTCCCACCACGGCGCGTCGGGGGCAACCTTGATATCAGGGACCTGGCCGCGGGAACAACCCTGTACCTGCCGGTCGAAGTCGCCGGAGCATTGTTCTCCATCGGTGATACCCACGCAGCACAAGGCGATGGCGAGGTCTGCGGCACCGCGATCGAAAGCCCTATGAATGCCACGGTAACGCTCGACCTGATAAAAGACGCGCATCTCAAAATGCCGCGCTTCACAACACCGGGTCCCGTTACCAACCATTTGGATTCCAAGGGGTATGAAGTCACCACCGGTATTGGTCCGGACCTGATGACCGGCGCACAAGAAGCCGTAAGCCAGATGGTCGATTTGTTAGGCAAAACGCAAGGTTTGTCAGCAGAAGATGCCTATATGCTGGTATCGACATGTGGCGATCTGCGAATTTCGGAAATTGTTGATATGCCGAACTGGGTTGTGTCCTTCTATTTCCCGCGTTGCGTGTTCGAATGACTGCCTCCACACCAACCTCATCGGCAGCGACTGTAGCTGCCGGTGATCGGGCCCCAATCTTATCTGTACGTAATCTTGATATTTCTGTGCGCAGTGATGCGGGTATTCAGCCGCTTGTACGAGATCTCAGTTTCGATCTTGAAGCCGGTGAAACGCTTGCCATCGCAGGTGAAAGCGGTTCAGGAAAGTCGCTCACCTCATTGGCGATAATGGGTTTGCTGCCTCCGCCTGCGGTTCACATCTCTGGCGGCGGGATCATATTCGACGGTGCCGACCTCACCAGGTTGTCCGAACACAAGCTACAGCGTCTACGCGGCGACCGTATCGCTATGATATTCCAAGAACCCATGACTGCCTTGAACCCCGTGATGCGGATTGGAGATCAGCTAACCGAAGCGATACGCGCGCACGAGCCGATGTCGCGACGCGCGGCACGTGTTCGTGCACTCGAGGCGATCAAGGCCGTGCGCTTGACCGAACCAGAGCGCAGGATGAGACAGTATCCGCATGAACTATCTGGCGGTATGCGCCAACGGGTCGTCATCGCCATGGCGATTGCGCTGCGCCCTGATGTGATGATAGCCGACGAGCCGACCACGGCATTGGATGTGACCGTGCAGCGTGAGGTTCTGGACCTGTTGCGCGTACTCACGTCAGAAATGGGTATGGCGTTGATCCTGATCACCCATGATATGGGCGTTGTCGCCGAGATGGCGGACCGTGTTCTGGTGATGCAAAAGGGCCAGCTGGTCGAGGAGGCTGCGGTTCGCACGCTGTTTCGCGATCCCAAAATGCCTTATACGCAGCAACTGCTTTCCAGTGTGCCACGCATGGGAAAGGGACGCGAAACCAAGGTAGATACCACAGTACAACCTTTGGTTTCAGTGAGAGACCTGAGGGTAACCTATGATCTCCGCGGGGGTATTCTGGACCGTGTTCAAGCACGCGTCCATGCCGTCGAAAAAGTAAACTTCGAGATCTTTCCCGGGGAGACTTTCGCCATCGTGGGTGAAAGCGGGTGCGGCAAGTCTACTATTGCGCGTGCTTTGACCGGACTTGTCCCGCATGAGGGGGTCGTGACGTTTGCCGGCAAACCGATTATGCGTGACCGCCAGTCGCAACGCGCCAACACGCGCGCGATGCAGATGGTATTCCAGGATCCTATGGCAGCGCTTAACGGCCGCATGACCGTGGGGGATCTGGTCAGAGAGCCGATGGTCATTCATGAGATCGGTACGCCTCAAAGCCGAACGGATCGCGCGACAGAGCTGTTCAACCGCGTCGGTCTTGGTCCTGAAGCACTTGATCGCTATCCGCATGAGTTTTCTGGCGGACAACGTCAGCGAATTTGTATTGCGCGGGCGTTAGCTTTGAACCCGAAACTGATAATCGCCGACGAAAGCGTCTCAGCTTTGGATGTATCGGTGCAGGCAACTGTATTAGACCTTTTGCAGGAGCTGAAGTCTGAGTTCGGCATGTCCTATCTGTTTATCTCGCATGATATGGCAGTGGTCGAAAACATCGCCGATCGCGTCGCCGTGATGTATCTGGGCCAAATCGTCGAAATCGGTACCAGTGCTCAGGTGTTTGGAAATCCGCAGCATCCATACACGCAACGTCTTATCGCGGCCGCACCGTTCCCGGACCCAGAACGCAAAATACCCGCCAGTGAAAAGCCGGCAACAGAACTCGTGAGCCCGGTGATGCCAGTCGGTCAATCTCCTCAGATTCTTCAGTACAGGGCAATGGGAGCGGGGCACTTGGTTGCAATGTGATGTAAGCCTACACTGGGGTTAAGTGCCAGATGTGAGTCGTCGCGCAGCGCAAACAGTTGTCGGAAATCATTGGGCATCATCAGATCACGACGTGCCCATGGCCGCCGCGCCTTGGGCACGCAATCCGGGGCGGACGGGATGAAGTTGGACGGGACCTGTTACGGTTGATGCCGCCCCTCAAGCGCATTTACTGCAATTAAAAGATTGGCCAGGGGTCTGAAACCTACGGATGAACCCTGTGCCGATGTGGTACGTACTACGCTGCCGAGCGGAATAAAGCGCAAGACTATTTGTACCACCTTCGGTCACAGCCTCAAAACGCTGTGACACACAAACCGCGCCAGACGTGTTTGACACATCGCAGTTTCTAATGTGTCGAAGAAAAGTGGCTGGGATGGTAGGATTTTTTGCCATAATACCAGTCCCTTAATAACATTGGGATATATGTCCGTCGTTGTAGATCGAAAATCAAGTTTGAATTGAACGAGCGTTACAGTATAAATTTCAATGCGGTCGGAATCATAAACGTGCTCAAGCAATTCATATAGCGCCAAAGTGTTCGCTATGGTCCGGTACGAAAGTCCACTTTTATGCTGCAGATCCTCAGCCAGTTGTTCAATTCGGCGCACATAGGTGCTCGCGCCGAGTATATCCGCGGCGTCTTCATCGGTGGCCCGGAATTGTGCAATGTTGCGCCGCTCCGATGCTTGCGTTCGCAAAGTTGGTCCAAGAGGCCGGGGTTCCCGGCTGGCGTGGTTTCGGTCATCACAGGGGACACGGAGAGTTGCGCCATCCCTTTGACCCGTCATCCTGATGTCGACCGGATCGCCTTTACCGGCGGGCCTGAAACCGCGCGCCATGTGGTTCGCAACTCGGCCGAGAACTTTGCCGTGACCTCGCTTGAACTGGGCGGAAAGTCCCCGATCGTCGTCTTTGATGACTCCGATCTGAATGGCGCTGCCAACGGGCTGGTCGCGGGCAACTTCGGGGCATCGGGGCAAAGTTGTGCCGCCGGATCGCGCGGCCTGATCCACCGGCCTATCCTCGAAGCGTTGACAGAGCGTATCGCGCTCACGGTTCAAAGCATCGTTATCGGTAATCCTCTGGATGCCGCCACGCATTTGGGGCCGCTTTGTACCAAGGCGCAGATTGATCATATCATTGCAGCTCTGGCGAAGGCGAAGGCGCAGGGCGCACAGATCCGGTTTGGCGGCGCAGCACTGGAGCGGCCGGGCAATTACATGGCGCCGACCCTGGTACAATGTGATAGGCATGACATCGAAACCGTGCATGTTGAATTGTTCGGCCCCGTCATGTCCCTGATCCCCTTTGACACCGAAGAGGAGGCCATATCGCTGGCCAATAGTACGCCATTCGGGCTTGGATCGGGTGTGTTCACGCAAAACCTTTCCCGTGCACACCGCGTTTCAAAATGGCTCAAGGCTGGGATCTGTTGGATCAACACCTACCGTGCTATTTCACCCATCGCGCCCTTTGGGGGATATAACCACTCAGGCTACGGACGAGAGGCAGGCGTAGATGCGATCTATGACTATACCCGCACGAAAACGACTTGGATCAATACGTCGGACACGCCCATGGCGAACCCCTTCGTGATGCGGTGACGCGACTGAAGCCACTTGCCAGATGAATCGTGCATTCGACCCAGTCTTGTGGCGGCAAGATTTCTCTGTCGTTGTCCTGGGCCAAGTTATCGGCTATTTAGTATTGGCTACCAATTATATATGATTGCAGCCAGCCTTGATGTCGCTTGTCTTAATCACAGTCCATGACACAGTCCTTCGATTGCATCCCCTGTTTGATCCAAACAACAGCCTGATGGGAGGATACCGGAGCCCCCGAACCGTTTGAGCTAATAACGCAGGTCGAAGCATGTTGGATACAAGTGCAGCTTTCACGGTTTAATATACTCGGCACCTATCAATTCAGATTCCGAGATACGCGCGACGAATTCGATCATCTTGGGCCAACTCTGTCGCAATTCCCTCAAACTCAATGCTGCCCGAAGACATTACATATGCCCGTCCTGCGCTTTCAAGTGCGAGGGAAACGTTTTGTTCTACCAGCAGGACAGAGACACCGCTGTTGTGGATCTCGTGAAATCGATCGTGCATCTCTTCGACCACAATTGGCGCGAGGCCAAGGCTCGGTTCATCCAGAATAAGCAGCTTGGGGTCCAGCATCATGCCACGCCCGACGGCCACCATCTGCTGCTCGCCGCCTGAGAGCGTGCCCGCCAGCTGGGTGCGCCGCTCTTTGAGACGGGGGAACAGGTCGAAAATACGCGCTATTGAGTCGCCAACCCCAGAGGACTTTCCCCGCGTGAAGGCCCCCGTGCGGAGATTTTCTTCTACGGTCATTTCCGTAAATACATGACGGCCTTCGGGGACGTGAGCGATGCCTAATGTCGGCACGCAGTGGGCGGGAGTGTTCAGCAAGTCGTGCCGCAAAAAAGAAATGTTTCCTCTGGTCTGAGGCATCAGACCGGAAATCGCCTTAAGTAAGGTACTTTTTCCAGCAGTATTTGCGCCGATGATCGCCAGAAATTCGCCTACCTGCATGGTCAGGGACACGTCCTTGAGTACCCATGCGCCCCCGTAAGACGCGCAGAGGTTTTCGATAGTCAAAAGCGGGGCACCGGTTGCCGATGGTTTCGTCATGCCAGAACCTCCGGCGCTTGGTGTTGGCGTTTTTTGGCAAAGGACGATCCCAGATAGGCTTCGATAACCCGATCATTCTGGGCAATGTCTGCGGGCGTGCCATCGGCGATCAACTCGCCGAAATTGAGGACCAACAACCGTTCGCACAATTTCATCACTGCTTTCATGTGATGTTCGACCACGACAAAGGTAATGCCCTCGTCCCGCAAAGACCGCACCAGCGTGATGACGTCCTCCATTTCGGCGGGGGTAAGCGCGGCCATGACCTCGTCGAGTAATAAAATGTCAGGCTCGGTGCATAGGGCGCGGGCCACCTCTACGCGGGCACGCTCGGGGAAGGACAGATCACCGGCCTTTTTGTCTGCGATGCTGGCAAGTCCGACCCGCTCCAGTATAGCGCGGGCTTTCTTGCGGGCCTCGGGGAGGGTGTTTTTCAACAGCCCGCCGGTGACCACATTATCAAGTACCGAGGATTCCATGAACAAGGCGACGTTCTGGAAGGTTTTTGTCATCCCGCGGGCAGCTATCTTGTGCGGCTTCAACCCGCCACTTGGTGCACCGCGCAGCAGGATCTGCCCCGCACTCGGGGGGTAGATGCCGGTCAGAACGTTGAAGAGGGTGGTCTTACCGGCACCATTGGGGCCAATCAGGCCGACAATTTCTCCGGGGTCCAATTCAAAGCTGACGTCGTTGACGGCTACAAGGCCGCCAAACCGTCGGGTCAGGTTCTGGACCTGAAGGATAGGGGCTGTCATTGCGACCCTCCTTTCGAGAAAATCCGGTTCTTGATCTGTCCGATAAGGGCCACCAGACCTCGGGGGTTGATCAGGATGATCACCACGAGGATAACGCCGTAAGCGAATTGCGACAGCCCCGCGACAGAGGCTCCGAAGTAGCTGTTGGCAAACTCCTCCATCGGAATGATGAACGCGGCCCCGAGCAGTGGTCCAAGAAGCGTGCCGACGCCGCCCAGAATTGCGATCAGTGCCATCTTGACCGAAATCGTCGCCACACCGAACACCGTATCGGGGTCAAAAAAGAACTGGAATTGCGCATAGAGCGTACCCATAAAGGCAGTAATCGCGGCCGAGACCGTGCTTGCGATCAGTTTGGCGCGATAGGTGTCTACGCCGATAACCTCAGCGGCCTGTTCGTTTTCCTTTATGGCCCGCAACCGGAACCCCAAGGCGCCAGTCTGGATCTTCCAGAACACGAGGCAAATGATCACCAAGGCGATCAAAAATAGGTAATAGTTGGGCAAGACCGTGGGAAATTGCATCATCCAAAGGCTGCTCTCGCGGGAGTAGGGGACGGATATGCCGACCGGACCGCCTGTGACGCTGGTCCAGCTATTAGCGATGACGCGCATCGCCTCTCCGGCTCCCAATGTTGCCAGAGCAAAGTAGTGCCCCTTCAGGCGCACCGTCGGCACGCTGAGCAGCAGGGCGAAAAGCACGGCCAGCACCATACCCAAGATTCCACCGAGCCAAGGCGAAAGGCTGAACAGCCGCAACAGGATGGTTGAAGTATAGGCCCCGATCCCGAAATAGGCCGCATGCCCCAGCGAAATCTGGTTGGCCAGACCGCCTACAATGTTCCAGGCTTGGCCCAAGGCCGCAAAAAGCATTGCAATACACAAGATGCGAATCTCATATCCTTGTGGGTCGAGTGTCAGCGGCAAGAGCGACATGACTGTAACAGCCACCACTGCGAGGGAAGGATAGAAAAAACGGGTCATGAGCGTCTCCGTGCGGTCAGCCCTTCAGGCTTGAGAGCGAGCACCAGAATGAAAATTACGAAGAGCGTCAGATTTTGGAGCTGGATCGGCAATATCAGTGCCGAGAAGGACTGGATCAGCCCGACCATGATGCCGCCAACTACGGCCCCGGCAACCGAGCCCAGCCCGCCAAGGACAACGGCGGTGAACATCAGCACCACAAACTGCGACCCGACGGTCGGAGAAGCGGTGATATAGGGCAGAATAACCGCACCGCCAAAAGCGGTGGTGCCGACGCCGAGGCCGAAGGCGATCATATACATCTTGTCGGTGTTGATCCCCGTCAGCTTGGCCGCCATCGGGTCTTGGGACGTGGCGCGCATTGCACGCCCCCATGAAGTGCGGTTAAGAAAAAACCAAAGCGAGGCGCCGCTCAGGAGAGCCATCAAGAAAGCATAGAGCTTATCCAGCGGTACAAGGATTCGACCGGACTCGCCCGAAAAAAGGGTTAAAGCCTGTGTCTGGTAGGAAGTACTTACAGACCGAAAATCGGCCCCGAAGAGCAAAAGCGCACCGTTTTCCATGGCAAAGAGTAATCCGACGGTGAGGAAGATTTGTGCAACTTGAGGGGCGCCGATGATCGGCTTGATCAGCACCCGCTGCATGCCCATGCCGATAAAAAATGTGATAATCAGGGCAATGAACGCGCCCAGCATCGGGTCGATTCCGGCGTAGGCCCAGGCAAACCATGCAATAAACATACCCAGCATGAGAAACTCTGCATGGGCAAAGTTGACGATATGCATCACGCCAAACACAAGGCTCAGCCCGATTGAAATGACGGCATAGACGCCACCGATCAAAACGCCGTCGATCAGCGTTTGAAAGAAGGTGGTGATCGATTGCATAGTCTGCGGGATCCTGCTGCCACTGGTCCTGAACGGCTGAGTACCGTTCAGGACCCTGAGTTGGAAATTGAGTGATTACTTAGCTGTTCCAGACGACTTCGCCGGTGGCGTATTCCTTAGGATAAACGGTCACCAGTTCCCCACCGCGCCATTGCACCATCAGAGGCGAAGCATGGATGTTGCGGCCCATTTCGTCGAATTCAACCTTGCCGCCGGACATGACGGTCGCCCAGCCTTGGTCAAAGACACTATTCTGTAGTTGTTCTCGGATTGCCGCATGATCGGCGGATCCGGCAGCCTCGAGAGCGGAGTGCAGGCATCCCATGCAGGCCGCATGCTCTTGCGCTTCATGCACCATGAAATAGCCGAATTTCTCACGGAAACGCTCGGTATAGTCTGGCGCCTGATCATAAGCCGCCGGAGAGATCGACAGAACATTGTCCGCCAGATCGCCCAGACCCTCGCGGAAGTCGGGGATGATATACCCTGCAGCACCGCCGATGGTGGGGATATTGATGCCTTGCTGGCGCATCGAGCGCACGATCAGCAAGGAATCGTTGAGATAGGACACGGGGAATACTACTTGCGCATCAGAGCGGCGCAACTGGTTGATAAGCGGGCTGACGTCAGTGATGCCGAGAGGGTATGCCTCGTCCATCACCACTTCGATACCTGCGTCCTGTGCGGCTTTACGTAGACCGGCTGATTGCGACGTTCCATAAGCCGTATCTTCGTACATGATTGCGATTTTTTCGAGTGTTTGGCCTGCCTCTTGTGCCAGAGCGCGTGTGAAGTCGAACGTCGCGGCACCAATCTGGCTGCCCGGCGAAACGATCTGGAACACATTTTGGAAACCGCGATCGGTGATCTGGTCCGAGAATGACATGGTCAGAAGCGGCACGCCGCGCCGTTCCGTTACTTCGGAGATGGCGAGCGTCAGCGACGAGGCAAAAGCGCCCAACACAGCAACGACATTATCTTGCGACATCATGCGCTGTGCCACGGTGGCCGCCTGTGTCGGGTTCGAGGTTGCATCGGCTATGACCAGATTGATCTGCGCTCCGCCCATTGATTTGATCCCGCCGTTGGCATTGATCTCATCGGCGACCAACTGGATGCCATTGCGCGAGTTAATACCGAACTGTGCATTGGCACCCGAAAGCGGGACGATCACCCCGACATTCACAGCTTCTTGTGCAAAGCCGCGCCCTGTCAGCGCTGGCATGGCAAGGGCAGCGGCCCCCGTGGCAAGTACGGAGCGGCGGGTAAGTGCGGCAACCGAGGTCGATAGTTTACTACGCTTCATTTTTCATCCTCCCAGTGATGACCTTCATTTTCAAATAGCGTAGTGTGACGTCAGTTTGTTTGTCAACTATATTGACAGATTGTTAGACAATATGATTGATTGCTCCTGAAGGATTACGCAATGACCTCGAAATACGCACTGGACCGAGAAGACCTCACATTGAACGCACGCCTTGTGCGCGGTCTGCGTGAAGCCATCCTGTCGGGAGATCTCAAAGGCGGCGCCCGTCTTGTCGAGCGAGAGATGACTGAGATGTTCGGGGTCAGCCGTGGGCTGCTGCGTGAGGCGATTCAAACACTTGCCTCCGAAGGGCTGATCACACTGGTGCCTCACAAGGGACCCGTCGTCACTCTATTAGGCCGCGAGGAGGCTGCTCAGCTTTACCGTGTGCGCGGCGCTCTCGAAGGATTGGCCTGTTCGGAATTCACGCAGCGGGCCTCGGACGAGCAGCGCCAAGAGCTTTTCGATATCTTCGCCCGACTTGAAGCGATGGTGGGTAAGGAAGAGCCCAATGCCTTAGTCGAGGCAAAGAACGATTTTTATCGCTGCCTGTTGAATGGCACCGCGAACGAAGTGCTCGAGTTGATGTTTACCCAACTTAACAACCGTATTGTTCAGCTCAGGCGGCTGACGTTATCGGCTTCGGGCCGTTTTCCCGATACGCTCAAGGAAATTGGCAGGGTCGTAAATGCGATCCGTGCAGGCGACGGTCGTCGGGCCAGAGATATGGCTGAGGCGCATGTTGCAGCCGCTGCCGAGGTCGTTCAGCGCCGTTTCTCACAGCTTGATTTAGATAAAGAATAACCAAAAGGACCCAAACATGGATAAGGCTACCTACGACAAAGGCATGGTAATTCGGCGCGCAACCTTGGGCGACGCATATGTAGACAAGGCAATTGAAAATGCTGATGAGTTCACTAAGGATCTTCAGGAACTTGTCACGACCTACTGCTGGGGCGAAGTCTGGGGTCGTGACGGGATTGACCGTAAAACACGCTCCACGATCAACCTCGCCATGATAAGTGCGCTAAACCGTCCGCATGAATTGGCCGCTCATGTGCGTGGAGCCGTGAATAACGGGCTGAGCCATGCTGAGATCAAAGAGATTTTGCTTCAGGTAGGGATCTATTGCGGCGTGCCAGCCATGGTCGACAGCTTCCGCATCGCAAAAACTGTGCTCGACGAGCTGGAGGCAGAGTAGCGTGTACAAACTTGGCTTTATTGGAATCGGCACCATGGGCGCGCCTATGGTGCGGTGCATGGCACAAAATGGCCATGCACCGCTGATCTATGACGCGCTTCCCGATGCCGCACGTAAGGCTGGCGAGGGCAGTAAATTGCAAGTCGCCTCCAGCCTTGTTGAAGTGGGAGAGCATGCCGAGATCGTCATTTTGATGTTGCCAAATTCCAAGATTGTCGAGACCGTCTGCCTTGGTGCGGACGGCGTGGCGCGTTCAATGACGCAAGGCGGGATCATCGTCGATATGAGCTCTTCTGATCCAATTGAAACCAGAAAGCTTGGCGCTGCCCTGAAAGAGCATGGCATCGTGCTGTTAGATGGACCGGTATCGGGCGGGCTACGCAAAGCAGTCAACGGTTCGCTTGCGATTATGTTGGGCGGTGATGACCCCGCTGCTATTGATCTTGTGAAGCCAGTTCTCGAAAGCATGGGCAAGGTGTTCTCTGCGGGGGGGCTGGCAGCGGGCCATGCCACCAAGGCACTGAACAACTACGTCTCTGCCGCCGGTCTTGCCGCTGCTTGCGAGGCGGTGCTGATCGGGCAAGAATTCGGGCTTGATCCGGCGCGGTTGATCGAGATCATCAATGCTTCGACCGGGCGGAACAACTCGACTGAAAACAAGGTCGTGCAGTTTATCCTGTCTGAAAACTTCAAAGCCGCGGGCTTTGGTCTTGGATTGATGGCCAAGGATGTTGGTTTGGCCGCCAGTCTGTCGAAACATGTGGGCCAGCATCTGCCGGGCGTGCAGGCTGCCGCGGAAACATGGCGTGCGGCAGAGGCCTCGCTTAAGAAAGGTGCGGACCATACCGAAATATTTACCTTTCTTGCAGCTAACGATAAATGACCGACCAGATTAAAAACTGGCTACAGCAGGCCGTCGAAGACACGATTTTTTGCTGGTCTTGTCGCGGGCTGGACCTGCCGTTAACCTTACGCATTGCCGATCAGTCTTGGACGCTTCACCTTTGTGAGAAACCGCGTTTCCTCGACACTCACGGGGGCGGCATTACGCTCGAAGCGCCAATGGCACTTTGGGCTGAGGTCTTGCGTGTCGATCCGGCCCCGGGCCTTCACTCTTTTGGGGCTCTGATCCGCAATGAGCGAGGTCCGGCGGTGACAGGCTCGCCTATTGCGCTCGCTCAAGCACTTGCTGCATTGGAACGTTTGATTGAACTGGCGCGCCCCGCGCCGACTCCCTTTACTGGCTTTAACTTTCTCCATGACGTGTCGAATGTCACAAGCCGCCATCGGGTAGTTGCCTTGCCTGACGGGACGTTTGCCCGTCTTCATTATATGGAGGCGGGGCAGGGCTGGCCTGTCGTTTTCTTGCATACTGCGGGAGCTGATGCGCGGCAATTCTTGCATCAACTTGCGGATACAAAGCTTCAAAAGAACCACCGGCTTTTGGCATTCGATATGCCGTGGCACGGGTTATCTTCCGGCGCGGACAATGTCGAAACAACCGCCCAGTACAAACTTACCGAAGCACGATACCTTCAATGGGTGGTAGCCTTTATAGACGAGATAGTACAGGAGCCGGTCATTTTGGTCGGGTGTTCAATGGGGGCATCCATGGCGTTGACTGTGGCCGCGCAACGTCCTGACCTCTTGCGCGGGGTCGTGGCGCTCGAAGCGCCTCTCACCTCGCCGGGGCGAAAAAGTGAGTTGCTCACCGACGCCCGTATTGCCGACAGCCAACACAATCCGGCCTACGTACGTGCCATGCTCGGCCCGAATTGCCCGCAAAAGCAACGCGACGAGGCCTGCGCGATTTATACACAAGCCCGGCCTGGTGTTTATATGGGCGATCTGGGCTACTATTCCGAGGAATACGACGGCAAGCGACTTGCACCTGCACTGCGCACCTGCGGCGTGCCGATCGAGTTGCTAACGGGTAGCTATGACTATTCTGCCTCCCCTGCAAATACGCAGCAATTGTTAAACGAAATTGGCAGCAACACTGCGACATTTCACGAGATGGACGGTTTGGGCCACTTCCCCATGATCGAGGATCCGGACCGTTTCCGGCCGCACTTTTGCGCCGCGCTGGCACGGATAGAGGAGCGCCGCCCATGAAAGATCCTGCACAATACGAGGTCTATGCGATCAAGTACGCGCAGTCGATGCGACCCGCGTCGGACTACTTCATGGGAGCAGACCCCCACGACGGGCCGCTCCCAATTTTTTACTATGTCTGGCTCATCAAAAACGCGGATAGGGTACTTTTGGTCGATACCGGCTTCAACGCCGCACGTGCTCAGACGCGTAACCGAGATTTCCTGCGCTGCCCAATCGAGGCGCTTACGAGTTTGGGTGTTGCGCCAGAAGATATCGACACCGTGGTAATTACTCATCTGCACTACGATCACGCTGGCAACATGGACAAACTGCCAAATGCGCGTTTTGTTTTGCAAGAGAGCGAAATGAACTTCGCAACTGGGCGATACATGCGCCACAAGCTTATGCGGGCTCCGTTTGAACTTTCGGACGTCCAGCTCATGGTCGCCCTAAATTATGGAGGGCGGGTTGACTTTGTGAGCGGGGATATCGATTTAGCCGATGGCATCCGGTTGCACCATGTGCCCGGGCATTCTCTGGGGCTACAGGCTCTGACAGTTGAGACGGCGAGGGGGCGTCTTTGTCTGGCCTCGGATGCCGCGCATTTCTACGCGAATATCGACAGCGGCAAACCGTTTCCGATCATCGCAAATGTCGGGAACGCACTCGACAGCCAAGACAAGATGTTACGACTTGCTGGCAGCCCGAATCGTCTGATCCCCGGTCATGATCCAGCGGTCGCGGAAATGTACGACGCCATAGCGAACGACCGTCTGATTTTTGATCTGACATCGCCTGTAAACAACACCATAAAAGGCCTGGGACCGCACCTTTAATTCTCGCTGCTCGGCTCAACAGAATACATGCGCGTCCTTTCAGGCAACGGTTGCGCTTGTTCTTGTCAGCAAATACGCGGATCACTTGCCGTTGTATCGCAAAGCACAGATTTACAGCGGCCAGGTGCAGGACGTCACTTCAGGTCCCTAATTCCGCGGAAATTTGAGACGTGTAGCTTTAAGATTTTCGAAGGCATCTAAAGAAGGTCTCCATTTCTAAAGCATTCTCGACCGGATCGCAGCTCAAACCGCTTGAAATTTAAACTGCGGATCAGATGAAATCGATGATCCGAACCTCTTTGACCTAAGCGCCGGCGGTAAACTCGGCGACTGAGCTACTCCCCATTTGTTGGACAGGATCTGGCGTAGTTTAAGCTCCTCTTTGCTCTTGCTGATCGGGGTTGGTTGTTTCAATTCTCTGCCAATAGACCACAGCAGGTGGTTTGCCGACAAGGGCAGAATGCGGGCGCTTGTGGTTGTAGAACTCGATCCATTTTCTGACGCCATCTCTGGCCTCTGACCCGGTTTCCTAAGCATGCAGGTAGACGCATTCATACTTCAGTGACCGCCACAGCCGTTCGACAAAGATGTTGTCGAGGAAGCGGCCCTTGCCGTCCATTAAGATGCGCACGTTTGCGCTCCGCAACCTGTTCGTCCAAGCGAAAGACGTGAACAGGCTG
>TARA_R110000850_G_scaffold8198_3_pt1 | contig 31218 bp, 30 predicted proteins | sample TARA_R110000850 | Tara Oceans TARA_R110000850 (sample SAMEA4397586) | marine metagenome | biome: Polar Biome; feature: [SRF] surface water layer (ENVO:00010504); material: water (ENVO:00002006), including particulate matter (ENVO:01000060) such as... | depth 5 m | reverse complement strand
CCCGCCGCGACGATCTCCCACACCGCCATGAACAGCGCTGCGATGACGGGTCCGATGACGATGCCGTTCAGACCGAACAGCTCGATGCCGCCGAGTGTGGAGACAAGCACGATATAGTCGGGCATCCGCGCGTCGCGGCCGACGAGGATCGGGCGCAGGATGTTGTCGATGAGCCCGATGACGAAGAAACCGCAGAACACCAGCACGACACCCTGCCATATCGAGCCGGTGACGAGCAGATAGATGGCGACCGGCACCCACACGAGCCCCGTGCCCACCGCCGGAAGCAGCGACAGGAAGCCCATGAGCACGCCCCACAGCAGCGCGCCGTGGATGCCGAGGCTCCAGAATACGACCCCGCCGACCGCGCCCTGAAGGATGGCGACGACGATGCTGCCTTTCACAGTCGCGCGGATCACCGTCACGAACTTGGCAATGAGCGCGTTGCGCTGCGCCGGATGCAGGGGAATCGAACCGCGCAGCTTGTCGACGAGCGCGTCGCCGTCGCGAAGGAAAAAGAAGATCAGGTACAGCATCACGCCGAGCCCGACGAGGAAGCCGAAGGTCCGCTGCCCGATCACGACGGTCTGCGCGGCGAGCACCTGAAAGCTGTCGGCGACGCCGTCCGCGATCTTCTCGCGGATGGCGCCGATATTGCTGAGCCCGAGCCGGCGCAGAATCGAAATTGCCCAGTCCGGCAGCAACGCCTGCACCTGCCGGAAATAGCCGCCGACGTCGATCTGCCCGCCCTCGATGCGCGCATAGATCGCGGTCGCTTCCTGCAGCAGGAAAATCCCGATGGTGATCGCAGGCAGAATCACCATCGCAACGATGACCAGCAGCGTCAGGAGCGCGGCGAGGTTCGGATGCCCCGGGAACCGCGCAAGCACGCGCCGGTTCAAGGGCTCGAACAGGATGCCGGCAATGAGCGCCCACAGGATCGCGCCGAAGAACGGCAGCAGCACCCATGCAAATGCCAGCGAGACGACAACGATGAGGGCGAGAAAGGTTCTGTCTTCGATCTTCCGCATGGCTGCCGTCCGGCCTTTTCGCTCGCACCATACATCAAACGCACGGCTTTGGAATCAGCCGCTTATGCGCGCATGAAAAAAGGGCGGCTCCTTTCGGAACCGCCCCTTCATTCGTAAAGCCGTGAAGCTTACTTGATCTCGACGGTCGCGCCGGCTTCTTCAAGCTGCTTCTTGATCTTCTCGGCTTCTTCCTTGTTCACGCCTTCCTTCACCGCCTTCGGAGCGCCTTCGACGAGCGCTTTGGCTTCGCCGAGGCCGAGGCTGGTGATGGCGCGGACTTCCTTGATGACGTTGATCTTCTTGCCACCGTCGCCGGTGAGGATCACGTCGAACTCGGTCTTCTCTTCAGCGGCCGGAGCGGCGTCGCCGCCGCCACCCGGAGCTGCCGCAACCGCAACCGCGGCGGCGGCCGAAACGCCCCACTTCTCTTCGAGGAGCTTGGAAAGCTCCGCGGCTTCGAGAACGGTGAGCGCCGAAAGGTCGTCTACAATCTTCTGAAGGTCTGCCATTTTAAGTCTCCATTCGGGCACGTCGGCCCATCATCATGTGTGTATCGAGAAAGAACCTGTCCGGATGAGGCTCAGGCGGCGTCCTTGGCCGCATAAGCACCCATGACACGCGCAAGCTGGGCCGCGGGCGCCTGGACGATCTGAACCACCTTGGTCGCCGGCGCATTGATGAGGCCGATGATCTTGGCGCGCAGTTCGTCAAGCGACGGCAGCGTTGCCAGTTGCTTGATGCCGTTCGCATCGAGGATGGTATCCCCCATGGCACCGCCGACGATTTCCAACTTCTCGTTGGTCTTCGCGAAATCGACGGCAGCCTTGGCGGCGGCAACGGGATCACTCGACGTTGCCAGCGCCGTCGGACCGACCAGCATGTCGCTGATCCCCGTGTACGGCGTACCTTCCAGTGCGATCCGGGCGAGCTTGTTCTTCGCGACTTTATAGCCCGCGCCCGCATCGCGCATCTTGCCGCGGAGAGCCGTCACCTGGGCGACGGTAAGGCCGTGGTTGCGCGTAATGACGACAACCCCGGTCTCCGAGAAGACGCGGTTGAGCGATGCGACGAGCGCCTTTTTTTCAGCGCGATCCATGCTTCACTCCTGGTTTGTCCCTTGGGCGATCACTCGCCTTCGGAACGGTTGAGCCGAAATCCCGGACCATTCCGGGGGTCTCGGCCCGTCCGCGGGGTCGTCGTCTGCGTGCGGGCGAAAGGAGCCCTTCGGCAGACCCGGTTCGCCATCGCACGGCTGCAACCGGTAAAACTTGTCCCCGTCTCATGCAGGCTGGCGTTTTGAGTTTCCTCTCGGAAACGCCTGCAATCTCGGACGGTATCTTGGGGCGACCCGTTTCCGGCCCGCCCCGCGATGCTGTTTAGGCGGCCGCGCCTGCGGTCGCCGTATCGATCTTCACGCCCGGCCCCATCGTGGAGCTGATGGCGATCTTGCGAACGTACTTGCCCTTGGCGCCCGACGGCTTCGCCTTGACGATGGCGTCGACGAAGGCGTCGAAGTTCGCCCGCAGCGCCGCGTCGTCGAAGCTCGCCTTGCCGATGCCGCTGTGGATGATGCCGGCCTTTTCGACGCGGAACTCCACCTGGCCGCCCTTGGCCGCTTCCACGGCTTCGGCGACGTTCGGCGTGACGGTCCCGAGCTTCGGGTTCGGCATCAGGCCCTTGGGGCCGAGCACCTTGCCGAGGCGTCCGACGATGCCCATCATGTCGGGCGTCGCGATGACGCGGTCGAAATCGCTGCGGCCGCCCTGGATTTCTTCCATCAGGTCTTCGGCGCCGACAACCTCGGCACCCGCCTTGCGAGCATCCTCGGCCTTGTCACCGCGTGCGAACACCGCGACGCGAACGTCCTTGCCCGTGCCGCTCGGCAGGCGGACGACGCCGCGCACCATCTGGTCGGCGTGACGCGGATCGACGCCAAGGTTCAGCGCGACCTCGACGGTCTCGTCGAACTTGGAGCTTGCGAGGCTCTTCACGAGCGCAATGGCTTCATCGACACCGTAGAGCTTCTCACGGTCGACCTTGCCGGCCAGCGCCTTGGCCTTCTTCGTCAGCTTGGCCATGTTCAGCCCTCCACCACTTCGAGACCCATCGAGCGGGCGGAGCCTTCGATGATCTTCATTGCCGCGTCGATGTCGTTCGCCGACAGATCGACCATCTTCGCCTGCGCGATCTCACGAACGGCGGAACGCTTGATCGTTCCGGCGCTCGCCTTGCCCGGCGTCTTGGAGCCGGACTTGAGGTTCGCGGCCTTCTTCAGAAGGAAGGTGGCGGGCGGTGTCTTGGTGACGAAGGAGAAGCTGCGGTCGGCATAGACGGTGATCACCGTCGGCACCGGAGCGCCCTTTTCCATTTCCTGCGTCTGGGCGTTGAACGCCTTGCAGAATTCCATGATGTTGACGCCGCGCTGACCGAGCGCCGGCCCGAGGGGCGGCGACGGGGTGGCGGCGGCAGCCGGCACCTGCAGCTTGATATAGCCGGTAATCTTCTTGGCCATTGGTCTCACTCTCTTTCAAGTTTAGCGGTCCAGACGGCCACCCGAAGGCAGCCTCCCGCAGGCAACGCCCCTCCCCGTAACGGCGAGGGGTAAAAAACTACTTCGTCCGCTCGACCTGCTCGAAGTCGAGCTCGACAGGCGTCGCGCGCCCGAAGATCGACACCGAAACCTTCACGCGGGCGCGATCGTAATCGATCTCTTCCACGAGGCCGTTGAAGCTGGCGAACGGACCGTCGAGCACGCGAACCTCGTCGCCGATCTCGAAGTTCACCTTCATCTTCGCCTTCGGCGCTTCGATGTGGTGACCCTTGGTCGAAAGGATGCGCGCGGCTTCCGCCTCGCTGATCGGCGAGGGCTTGCCGCTCGCGCCGAGGAAACCCGTCACCTTCGGCGTGTTCTTCACAAGGTGGAACACGTCGTCAGTCATGTGCAGCTTGGCGAGCACATAGCCGGGGAAGTACTTCCGCTCGGCCTGCACCTTCTTGCCGCGACGGATCTCGGTCACGGTCTCGGTGGGCACCTCGACCTCCTCGACGAGCGCCTCAAGACCCAGGCGCTTCGCCTCGTCGAGGATCGAATCGCGGACCTTGTTCTCGAAGTTCGAGTAGGCGTGAATGATGTACCAGCGCGCGGCCATGCCTGTTTCGAACCTTCCCGTTATTTCGCGATGTCGAGCAGGAACTGGACGATTCGGCCCAGCACCTGGTCAACGCCCAGGAAGAACAGCGACAGGATGGTGGTCATGATGAGCACCATGATCGTGGTCACGATCGTTTCGCGACGCGTCGGCCAGGACACCTTCGCGGTCTCCTGACGCACTTGCCGCACGAACGTGCCCGGATTGGTCATCTTAGCCATCTAACGCGCTCAATTCCCAAACAAAAACAGCCGACCGGCAGCGCCCTTTTCTTCCGGGCGGCGCCGGTTGACTGGTGAACCTCTACTCGTTCCCGAGCCCCAAAACCGCTCGCCTATCGAAGACTGGCAGGAGTGGAGGGACTCGAACCCACGGCCCTCGGTTTTGGAGACCGATGCTCTACCAACTGAGCTACACTCCTAGAGCCCGGGAGCCGCGTCTATAATCGGGGGCCTTTGGCGGTGCAAGTCCTATCGTTGGCGGGCTCGCGCGGCTTGATCCGGGGTTGATCCGGGGCGCTGCATCCGGGCACAAGGGCGGAACCGGAGACAATCGGGAGACGTTGATATCACACATCGCATGGACCCCGATTCTTTCCAGACCGCGGATCGAGCGCGCACGCCGTCGCTGCCGCCGCCCCCATCGCTGGCGACGATGGATCACCCTTCCCTCTTCCTCGATTTCGACGGCACGCTCGTCGATCTGGCGCCGCAGCCCGATGCCATCCGGGTCGCTCCGCATCTCATCTCCCTGCTGGAAAGCGTCGGCCGGCGTCTTCAGGGCCGCCTCGCCATCGTCAGCGGCCGCGCCCTCGCCGATCTCGATCATTATCTCCCCGCCCCCGCGCTCACGCTGTCCGGCTCGCACGGCGGCGAACTCCGCCTCGCCGCGGCCCCCGCGAACGCGCCGTCGGCCGCGACATTCCCCAAGGCCGCGCATCTGGAGGCGCTGGCCTTCGCCGCCGCGCACGGCGTTTTTGTCGAAGCCAAGCCGCTCGGCTTCGCGCTTCATTACCGGCAGGCCCCCGATGCCGGCGGCGCCGTGCAGGCCTTCGCCGACACGCTCGGCGGCCGCCACGGCCTTGCCGTCAAGACCGGCAAGATGGTGACCGAACTGATGCCGCCAGGCATCGATAAAGGAAAGATCGTAGCAACACTCATGGCCATGCCCGCATTCCGGAACACCACCCCCGTCTTCATCGGCGACGACGTCACCGACGAGGACGGCTTCGGCGCCGCGTCCGCCGCCGGCGGCTTCGGCGTGCTCGTCGGCGCCCACCGCCCCACCGCTGCAGGGGCCGCCCTGCCCGATGTCGCGGCGGTCCATGCCTGGCTCGGCGCACTGTGAGTTCGCTCGAACTCTGGCCGATTGGCAATTGCCAGGTCAGCGGCCTCATCGATACTGAAGCCCGCCTCGTCTGGGGCTGCGCGCCGCGTGTTGATGGCGACCCGGTGTTCTGCGCGCTGCTGAACAACGACGATGGCGGCCCGGTGCCCGGCGCCTGGATGGTCTCGCTGGAAGGCCAGGTCTCGGCGCGTCAGGCCTACCGCCGCAACACGCCCATCCTCGTCACCCGGCTGGAGGATGCGGAGGGCGGCGCGGTCGATGTCATCGACTTCTGCCCGCGCTTCGAACGCACCGGCCGCATGTACCGCCCGGTGGCGTGGGTGCGCATTGTGCAGCCCGTGTCGGGCTCGCCGCGCCTTCGCGTCCACCTCGCGCCGATGCGCGGCTACGGCCGCGAGGTGGCGCCGCGCACCAACGGCACCAACCACATCCGCTTCCTGCTCGGCGACCAGACGCTGCGGCTCACCACGGACGCGCCCGTCGGCCACGTCATCGACAGCCGGCCGTTCCGGCTGGAGCGTCCCGCGCATTTCTTCCTCGGCCCCGACGAACCCTTCGCCGGCAATGTGTCGCGCGAGGTCGCCACCATGCTCGAACGTACCGAGAGCTATTGGCAACACTGGGTGCGCGGCCTTGCCACGCCGCTCGAATGGCAGGATCAGGTGATCCGCGCCGCCATCACGCTGAAGCTTTGCCAGCACGAGGAGACGGGCGCCATCGTCGCCGCGCTCACCACCTCGATCCCGGAAGCCGCCAATTCGGGCCGGAACTGGGATTATCGCTACTGCTGGATCCGCGACGCTTATTATACGGTGCAGGCGCTGAACCGGCTCGGCGCGCTCGACGTCCTTGAAAAATATCTCGCCTATCTGCGCAACATCGTCGACGACGCCGATGGCAGCCTTCAGCCTCTCTATGCCGTGTCGGGCGCGCGCGCGCTCGATGAATCCGTCGCGGACGGCCTCGCCGGCTATCGCGGCATGGGCCCGGTGCGAGTCGGCAACGCCGCCTATCTTCAGGTCCAGCACGATGTCTACGGCCAGATCGTGCTGCCCAACATTCAGGCCTTCATCGACCGGCGCCTGCTGCGCATGGCCAATCTCGACGATTTCCACAGCCTGGAGGCGATCGGCGAAATGGCGTGGCGTATGCACGACAAGCCCGATGCCGGCCTCTGGGAGTTCCGCACCCGCACCGCCGTCCACACCTACAGCGCGGTGATGAGCTGGGCCGCGTGCGACCGGCTGGAAAACGCCGCACGCATCCTCGGCCTCGAGGAGCGCGAGCGGTACTGGGCGGGCCGCGCCGCCGCCATCCGCGAGGCGATCGAGACCCGCGCATGGTCGGAGAACGTCGGCCATTTCGGCGCATCCTTCGGCGGCGAGGAGCTTGACGCCAGTCTGCTCCAACTCGTCGATCTGCGTTTCCTGCCCGCCGACGACCCGCGCATGGTCGCCACCTTCGCCGCGGTCGAGAAGGCGCTGCGGCGCGGCGAGCACATGCTGCGCTACGCCAGCGAGGACGATTTCGGCAGGCCGGAGACGGCCTTCAACATCTGCACCTTCTGGCTGATCGAGGCGCTGCAGGTCGCAGGGCGCAGCGAGGAGGCGCGCGCGCTGTTCGAGCGTATGCTCGGCCACGCCACGCAGGCCGGCCTGCTCTCCGAAGACATGGATTTCGAAACGGGCGAGCTTTGGGGCAACTATCCGCAGACCTATTCGCTTGTCGGGATCATTAACTGCGCTGGATTGTTATCCCGCCCGTGGAGCACGATTCGATGAGCCGGTTGATCGTCATTTCGAACCGCGTTTCGGTACCGAAAGCGGAAAACGGCAGCGGCGCGCAGGGCGGCCTCGCCGTCGCGCTAAGTGCTGCGCTGCGCGAGCATCGCGGCATCTGGTTCGGCTGGTCGGGCAACGAAACGGAGACCTTCACCGGCCATCTCGACATGCAGCGCCAGCACGGCGTCACCACCGCCACCATCGATCTCGAACCGCAGGACATCGACGAATATTACAACGGCTACGCCAATCGCACGCTGTGGCCGCTGTTCCACCACCGCGTCGACCTCACCGAATATGAGCGCAGCTTCGGCGAGGGCTATGAGCGCGTGAACCGCCGCTTCGCCGACAGCGTCACGCCGCTGATCGAGCCGGGCGACCTCGTCTGGGTCCACGATTATCACCTGCTGCCGCTCGGCAAATTCCTGCAGGACAAGGGCATCCGCAACCGCATCGGCCTGTTCCTGCACATCCCGTGGCCGCCGACACGCCTGTTCGTGTCGCTGCCCTTCCACGAGCGGCTGGTCGAGCACATGCTCCACTACGATGTCATCGGCTTCCAGTCGCGCGAGTGGCACGAATCCTTCTGCCATTATGTCGAGAAGGAACTTGGCGGCCGCGTCGCGGCGGACGGCGGCACCGTCGAATGGGAAGGCCGCAGCATCGTTACCCGCGCTTTCCCCATCGGCATCGACTACGCCGAATTCACGGCGGCCGGGCAGACGGACGTGGCGCACCGCGCGCACGATCGCCTCCGCGCCAGCGCCGACGGCAAGAAGGTCATCATCGGCGTCGACCGCCTCGATTATTCGAAGGGCCTCGTCGAGCGCTTCGATTCCTACCACCGCTTCCTCACCGACCACCCGGAGGCGGCGAAGGATGTCGTGCTGCTCCAGATCGCGCCACCCTCGCGGGAGGACGTCCACGCCTATCAGGATATCCGCAACGCGCTGGAGCGTTCGGCGGGGCACATCAACGGCGCCCATGCCGATATCGACTGGGTGCCGATCCGCTATGTGAACCAGGGCTATTCGCGCGCCGAGCTGGCGGGCTTCTACCGCGCCGCGCGCGTGGGGCTCGTCACGCCGCTGCGCGACGGCATGAACCTCGTCGCCAAGGAATATGTCGCGGCGCAGGACCCGGAGGACCCCGGCGTTCTCATCCTGTCGCGCTTCGCAGGCGCCGCGCTGCAGCTTTCCGATGCGCTGCTCGTCAACCCGCACAGCAGCGAGGAGGTGGGCGAGGCGATCGCCGCCGCGCTCGAGATGCCGAGGGAGGAGCGCATCCGCCGCTGGCAGGGCATGATCCGGTCGGTCCGCGACGAGGATGTCATTGCCTGGCGCGACGATTTCGTGGCCGCCCTCAGCGATCCGGCGGCGCGCGCCGCTGCATGAAAAAAGGGCCGGAGGCGAACCTCCGGCCCTTCGTTTCAGTCCTCAGGCGCTTCAGGCGGCGCTGCGCACGCCTTCGATTACCTGCGGCGCCTCACCGCCGCCGATCACGACCTTGCGCGGCTTCTTCTCCTCGGGAATCTCGCGGACGAGATCGATGTTGAGGAGGCCGTGCTCGTAGTTCGCGCCCGTCACCTTGATGACGTCGGCGAGCTGGAAACGCCGCTCGAACGCGCGTTTGGCGATGCCGCGGTGCAGGAACTGGCGGTCGCCGTTCTCCGTCTCCGCGGTCTTGCCCGTCACGATCAGCGTGTTTTCCTGAACGGTGATGTCGAGTTCGCTCTCCGCGAAGCCCGCCACCGCCATCTGGATGCGGTACTGGCTCTCGCCGGTCTTTTCGATGTTGTAGGGGGGGTATCCGCCGCCCTCGTCGCCGCGCGCGGCGAATTCCGCGAGCCGGCTGAGGTTTTCGAAGCCGATCGACGAGCGAAGCAGCGGGGTCAGATCGAATGTACGCATGTCCATATCCTTTCAATTCAAAGCAATATGCGTTCCTTCAGCCCACCATATGGCTGGGCCTTGCCGGACGCTCGGACCCCATCTCGGGCATCCCTTCGCCGGCGCTGATGAGGTGGTTGTTAACCCCTTTTGTTTCAAGATGTCCGTTGACCCGGGAACGACAAGGCGCGATTCACTCGCGGCAACGATGATGAACGAACACACGCCGATCACAGCGAAGCTGGTGGCTGCCCTCTATACGGAGGCGATGCTGCTTGCAGACGAGGCACGCAGCTACTTCGATTCCGAAGGTCAGCTGGAGCGCGCAGCGCTCGATCCTGTGCTGCGCGTCGCGTATTCGTGCGAGTCTCTGCGCGTAACGACACGGCTGATGCATGTCGTTTCATGGCTCCTCGTCCGCAAGGCCGTGGCGGCAGGCGAAATGACCGAGGCCGAAGGCGAGGCGCCCGAACGCCGACTCGGCCGCGCCGGTGACACCGAGCTCGATTCCACCCGTCTCGGGCAGCTTCCCCCACGCGCCCGCGAAATCATCGAGGCGAGTCGCGACCTCTACGAGCGCGTGAAGCGCCTCGACGACCAGTTCGCCACCGAAGTGCCGCTCTCCCCGGCACGCGCGCTGCTCGGGCGGCTGGAGCGTTCCTTCTAGGGCCTTGCGTGCCCGGCAGGGGCTTGCCACTGTCGCGCCCATGACCCTTCAGCCGTTTCATCTGGCCTTTCCCGTCGATGATCTTGCCGCCGCCCGCCGCTTCTACGGCGATCTGATGGGCTGTCCCGAGGGGCGCTCGTCCGACAGCTGGGTGGATTTCGACTTCTTCGGCCACCAGATCGTCGCACACCTCGCCCCGCCGGGCAGCATCCACCGCAATCCCGTGGATGGCGACCAGGTGCCCGTGCCGCATTTCGGCATCGTTCTGGATTGGAACAGTTTTCATGCGCTTGCCGAAAGGCTCGGCGGCGCTGGTGTCCACTTCGAGATTGCGCCGCACATCCGCTTCGCGGGCGAAGTCGGCGAGCAGGCGACGATGTTTTTCTTTGATCCCAGCGGCAATGCGCTCGAATTCAAGGCGATGCGCGCGCCCCAAAACCTGTTCGCGAAGGACTGAGCATGGCGGCAAACGGCTATGAACGCAGCCTCAACATCGCGCTCCTGATCGACGCAGATCAGGGCGGCCAGAAATATCTCGATGCGGTGCTCACCGTGCTCGCCGAACTCGGCACGGTGAACATCCGCCGCGCCTACGGCAATTGGTCGAAGCCCGAACTCGGCACGTGGGAACCAGTCTTCCATTCCTACGCGATCATGCCGATGCAGCAGTTCGATATCGCCAAGCGCAAGAACGCCACCGACATGGCGATGGCGATCGATGCGATGGACCTGCTCTATTCCGGCCGCGTGGACGGCTTCGGCCTGATGTCGTCGGACAGCGACTTCATGCCGCTCGCCATGCGCATCCGGCAGAACGGGCTGCCCGTTTACGGCTTCGGCCGCGCCAGCACGCCCGAGTCGTTCCGGCAGGCGTGCACACGCTTCATCGATGTCGATGCGCTGATGCCGGTTGCGGACAAGGCGCCGAAAGGCGAGGTCGATGACCAGCTCATCGACCTGTTGATCGATGCCTACAACGCCGTGAAGCGCGACGAGCAGGGCTATGCGCGCCTTGCCGAGGTCGGCAAGATCGCTGGCAATCGATCGTCCTTCGACGTGCGCAACTATGGCTTCAAGCGGCTCTCGGAGCTGGTCGAGGCCGTACCGAATTTCGTCACCGAGCGCCGCGAGGACGGCACCGTCTTCATCAAGCGCGTGCGCTGATCAGCGCGACGTCACCGCATAAAGCGCCACGGCCGCCGCGTTCGAGACGTTGAGGCTCTCGACACGATTCGAGATCGGCAGTTTCGCGAGCACATCGCAATGCGCGCCGACGTTTTGGCGCATCCCCGGCCCTTCGGCCCCGAGCACGAGCACCATCGGCATGTCGGCGAGCGTATCCGCGAGCACCTTGTCCGCATCGCCGGTGAGCCCGATCCGCCAGTAGCCCGCCTTCGCCAGCTCCTCGAGCGCCCGTGACAGGTTCGTCACCCGCACCCAGGGGACCACTTCCAGCGCACCCGATGCCGCCTTCGCCAAAGCACCCGATTCAGGCGGCGCATGGCGGTCCTGCGTCACCACCGCCGCCGCGCCGAACGCCGCCGCAGAGCGCAGTATGGCGCCTACATTGTGCGGGTCCGTCACCTGATCGAGCACAAGAATCGGCCCATCGAGACCGACTACATCCTCTATATGAAGGTCGTCGAGCGGCTCCACCTCCAGCACCAGCCCCTGATGCGGCGCATCGGCGGGCACAAGCCGCGCGAGGTCCGCTGCCTGCCCGATCTCCACCGGAAGGCCCTCAGGCAGGTGGAACTTCTGCGCGATGTCGCTCGTCACCCACAGCTTGCGCGGAACACGGTCCGGGTTGCCGAGCGCCGCCTCAACCGCGTGCTTTCCATAGAAGCGCGGGTACTTGAATGCACCGCCGCCCTTCGCCTTGCCGGATTTGCCCCGTCTACCCATCGCCGTCTTCCCGTTTCACCGCGACGCTGCGCGCGTCCTTGCGGCTCCTTAGCCCGCGCGTCTCCCCACTCCAACCCTCTGTTCGGTGTCGACGGATTGCGGTATGTTCGGCGCGTCAAAGGGATGGGGGCTTCCATGGCAACATTGGCATCGCGGCACCCGGCCGCCCACGCCGACCGCTGGTTCTTTTCATCGACGGCGCTCCTGATGCTTGGGCTCGTCTTCATCGGCTTTGCACCGAGCTACTATCTTTCCGGGATCGTGGAGCCGCCACCGGGGCTGAAACCTGCAACGACGCTCGTTCACGTCCACGCCTTGCTCTTTTCAGGCTGGATGCTGCTGTTCGTTCTGCAGACGCAGCTTGTGGCGTGGCGGCGCACCGATCTGCACCGCCTGCTCGGCATGATCGGCTTCGTGATGCTGCCGGCGATGATCGTGATCGCGACGGTTTCCGCGCTCCATAGCGTCCACCGCGCAGCCGGTCCGCCGATGATCCCGCCGCTCACCTTCCTTGCTGTGCCGCTACTCGACATTCCGGTGTTCGCGCTGCTGATCGGCGGGGCGCTCGCCAACCGCCGCACGCCCCAGATGCACAAGCGGCTGATGTTCATCGCGATGATCGGCATGATGAGCCCCGCGATCGGACGGATGCCTCTGCCCCCGCCCTTCGTGGGCCCGGTGGCGATCTTCGTGCTGCCGGACCTCTTTCTGTTCGCGCTCGTGCTGTTCGACCTGATGACCATGGGCCGCGTCCACCGCGCCACCTTGTGGGGCGGGCTGCTGCTCGTGAGCTCGCAAATCCTGCGTGTCCTCATCTGGGAAACCGAGAGCTGGCTCGCCTTCGCCCGCTGGGCTTCGGGACTCGTTGCGTGAAGCTGCACATCACGCGTTGACATCGCCGCAGCCATTCGCCATCTAGCCCGCCTTGCCGCGCCCGGCTCCACTGCCGGGCCGCCCGCCCTGTGGAGGGGTGGCCGAGTGGTTAAAGGCAGCAGACTGTAAATCTGCCCGCATAGCGTACGCTGGTTCGAATCCAGCCCCCTCCACCATTACCCCCAACGAGACCTGAACGTCGCGGTTCTCCGCTCAAGGGGTATCGGCTTGCCGCTTCCAGGCTTCGACAGCCTGTTGCCGGGTGTGGACGTGCAGCTTGGTGTAGATTCGTTTCAGATGATGCCGCACGGTCTCGTACGAAAGATTGAGATGCCGGGCGGCGAGCTTGGTGGGGTGCCCGAGGCAGAGTTCGGCCATCACCTCCTGTTCGCGCGGGCTAAGAAGCTTGGCGAGACCGCCGCGGTCGACATCCTGAGCGACGCGCGCGGAGAGGAGGCTGAGGATTTCATGCCCCCGTTCATTCTGCAGTTTCTCCTGAAGCAAGGCCTGAACATCTTCATGGGCATCAAGGAAGAGCCGAACTGCGCCGCTCCCTTCCACCTGCTTCACGGCCTGACCGATCGCGGCATCAGCTCTGCCACGATGGCCAGCGGCCAGCGCGGCGGCGGCGGCGTCCAGGAACCCGCCGGCCCCCATCAGAAGACGCCCGCTTTGCGATGCGCGCACGGCGAATTCATGCGCAAGATTATAGGCACGGTCGGCTTCGTCCGTCCGCAGCCAATAGCGGGAGAACAGCCGCACCAGCGATTCCGTTTCCAGCCATGGGCGGACAAACCATGTGCGGTGCTGATCAAGCAGAGCATCAAGCTTCGCAGACCTTATCAGCTGCTCGCACCCACTCATATCCCCCGCCGCCAGCCGCAACTCCGCACCCACAGCTGGCGCGATGACGGACATGTGCGGCAGGGCCTCCTCCAGCGCATACTGATAGTCATCGTCGAGATCAGAGAGTGCCTGATCAATCTCGCCAGCAAGAACGAGGCAGCGCGCGCGCGTACAGATTGCGTACACCTGCGTGCTCAGCAGCGAATAGGCTATCTGCCTCGGCACCGCATCAAAGTGGGCCAGCGCGACATCGACCATGTTCTGCTCGAAAAAGCTCTGGCCGAGAATGGCCGTGCAATGCCGCCGCATGAAGGTGTTGCGCATCTCGCCGGCGTCCGCGAGGCGCTCCAGAACGACACGCGAGTAATGCTCCGCGTCGCGGGATTGCCCTTTGGTGACGGCGATGAAAGACAGGTGATTGGTGATCCATACCGTGTTGGGCGCATAATGCTCGGTTTCGAAAAGCGCCTGCAATTCCTGCGTCCGTCTTTCGGCGAGGCTGACCGACCCATAGTCGCAGAGCAGAATTTGCTCCGCAGGCAGGCAGATGCCGAGATAGCGAGGTTCCTCATATCGCAAGGCCAGGCACTTTTCCCTGAGCTTCGCGAGTTCTGCCCAAGGTGCGCTGAGTACGGCGTAACGTGTTTCAGAGCAGTTGCGGATCGCCCTTATGAGGTCCGTGATGAACACGTACGTATCGTCCGCAAACGCAGCGTGCGTGGCCCCGCAGAGACAGTCCAACCGCTCGAAATCGCCAAGCCAGTCGGCGGAAGTACCTTCCATCGCTTGCTGTATCACACGCAACTGACGCAGCTTGGGCCGTGCCGTCACCACATTCGCAGGAAGTGTAGCGAGAAACGCTCCAGCCGCGGCAATCCCCTCGCTGATCACGAGAAGCGTACCCCCTGCGTCCTCCAGAATCTTGACGGTCAAATCGTTCTGACCCGACAGGCTTGCGTGGTGTACCGCCCTTTGCAGATCGTGCGCAGCGGCGAAATGAACCGCGGCTCTTTCGTGCAGCGCGTTGGGCGCGGACGGCATCCTGACGGCGAGTTCCTGACGCAGGAAATCCCTGAACAGCGGGTGCAGGCGCAGCGAAAGCGGTGCTTCGGAAAGCGGGGTGACGATGGGGCTGAGATTGAGCGCGGCGCGCAGGACTCTCTCCGAGGTCTCGTTCTGCGTAACGGCGCACGCGGACGCCACATCGACATCCCAAAGGATCGATATCTGCAACAGGAATTCCTGCAGCTCCTGCTCCTGTCGCGCCAGCACCTGCTCGGCAATGTAATTGAAGATACTGGCCCGATGCTGACCCGCGATCGGCGGTATACCCGTTTTCTGCAATGACTGCCCTTCAAGGCGCAGCAGCTGCAGGATCACCGGCCAACCATCACATTGCTCCAGCAGACCTCCGTATTGATCCATGTCTCCCGTGTCGGCCATGAGAAGGCGGGTTTCCTCCGGGTTGAACTGCAACTCATTTGCTTTCAGAAGCCGCGTTCGTGCATCGACGAGTAGCTTTGAAAGGCTGATCTTTGGAAGCTCGCGAGTCGCCACGAACAGCTTGCAGTTCGGCGGCAGCATACGGATGAAGAGTTCAAGAAAATTGTCGGTCTCATCCGAACTCGCGCACTCATACTCATCGATGAAGATCGAGACAGGGCCACAACCGGAAATCGATGAGACAATGTCGCTGAGGCCAAATTCCGACATCGACGGAAACATGCCAGCACGCTGAAAACTCGCCGCGAGGTCGACCAGAAACGCCGCAGGTTGAACATGATCAGCGGTGCAGTTGAGCCACGCGGAGTGAAAGCCCAACGGCTGAAGCTCGTCTCTGATCTGCACGAGCAGCGTCGTCTTGCCGTATCCCGCCGGTGCCGTGATGATCGTGGAGCCGGCCGCTGCCGGTGCACCCCGCAGTGCAAGTTCGATCAGCCGCATTCTCTCAACCGCATCCGAAGCGGTTCCGAGCGGCAGGAATTTCATGCCGCCGGGGCGTCGGTTGGTGCCAAACGCGCCATGGATCGTCATTCCTCCCCCTTCACGGCGAGCGCGGTGCTGCCCGTTTGATCGACCGCATCACGATGCTCGACGTGAGACTCCGCACACTCGGTAGCTTCAGCAACGTATCCATCGTCAACTGGGCCATGTCTGCCATGTCGCGGACCACCGCTCGGACCAGTATGTCGTGGTTTCCGGTAAGCGCAACGCATTCGACAATGCGATCGTCGCGGGCGATCCTGTCAAAGAACATCCTGGCGTCGGTTTCGATGCGCTGATCGAGATCGATCATGATGTAGAGCGAAATGCTGGGGCCGAGCGCGGCCGGATCGACGACCGCAACATAGGCGCTGATGATCCCCGCCTCTTCGAGTGCGCGTGTGCGGCGCAGGCACGTGGACGGGGACATGCCGACGCGCGCTGCAAGGTCGATATTGCTGAGCCGCGCATTCCGCTGCAGCTCCCGCAGAATTTTCCGGTCACGCACGTCGAGCGTTATGGTCATTTTCGTCATTTATGAGACTTACTTGATCCAAACTATCCGAAATGTAAAAAAATCATGGCATATCTGGCGAGACTCTTCAATCCATGCCTCCTAATCTCACTGAAACAACGGGATGAGGACCACACACCGCGATGACATACGATCGAACACCCTGCCTTGAGATCACGGCGGAAGCGTTGGATCGCGATCCGTATCCGACCTTCCGGACGCTGCAGTCGGGGTCGTCCGTGGGCTGGGTGCCGGATCTCAGCATGTGGCTCGTCGCCGGTTACCGGGACGTGGAGACCATCCTTCGCAACACAGACGATTTCGTGACCGGAACGCGGGATTCGCTGATTTTCGACACGTTCGGCGAACACATGCTGACTGCCGAAGGGGAACAGCATGAACGATTCAAATCCCGGTTCCGTGGGGCGTTCGGCCCGGCTCGCATCCGTGCTTCCATGGAGGAGAGGACGGATGCGTGTTCGCGTTTGCTCATCGACCGCTTCGTGAACGACGGCAAAGCCGAGTTTCATGCCGCCTACGCCAGCCGGCTGCCCGTGCTCTCGATCCTTTCGCTGTTCGACATCCCTTTCGAAGAGGAAGCGAAACTGCGCCTCTGGTATGATGGCTTCGAAGGGGCACTTTCGAATTTTGCGTGGCGCGAGGACGTTCGAGCGCGGGCGCAGGGTTACGTCGGCGAGTTCCATGCGCTCATCCGGCACCACATCGCGCGGGTACGGGCAGCGCCCGACGACAGCCTGCTCAGCCAGGTCGTCAACGACCTGAGCGACGACCGGCTGGATGACGCAGAGATTTGCCGGAACGCGTCCATCATCTTCTTCGGCGGTATCTCGACAGTGGAAGCCGTTGTCCTCAACTGTCTCTATGCCCTGTGCACGCATCCCGATGCGCTCGCCAGCGTGCGCCGAGACCCGGCCCTCATTCCACAAGCTATCGAGGAAACGCTGCGCTGGCTTTCGCCGGTACAATCCGCCACGCGCCACGTCGTTCGGGATTTCACGCTCGGCGAATCTACCTTTCGCGCAGGCGACATCGTCAACTGTATGCTCGGCGCGGCCAATCAAGATGCGCGCGTTTTCGATGAGCCCACCGCGTACCGGCTGGACCGGACGAACGTGCGGAAGCATCTGGGCTTCGCACTCGGCCCGCATTTCTGCCTGGGATCGAATCTCGCACGCCTCGAAGCCATCACCGCCATCCGGCATATCCTGGAACGTTGCCCGGATATCCGCCTTTCGGCTGATCACCTTGCCGAAGTTCGCGGCTTCGAATTCCGGCAGCCGACGGCGCTGCATCTTGAATGGCAGGTATAGGCGCCTTCGCATCAGCCTTCACAGACGGACGCTTCGAAGCGCCGTCCCGCTCGCCAGATCAACAAGCGCGCGTGCCGCCGCGAGATCCTGAACGATGTGGCCCAGCGAGCGATACAGGGTGATATCGTCATCACATATTCTGCCTGTCGCGCGGCCCGAATAAACGTCGCCGATCTCGGCAACGATGTGCGCGTCCGTGATCACGCCGTTTCGGAGCAGCGAACGGAATTCGCCAGCTTCGGCGAAAACGGACGCGCGGCTATCGGCGATATAGCGCGCGCGGAGCACAAGATCCGCATCGATCTCCGCCGCATCACTTCCAGCAAAGCCGACGACATTGATGTGGGTGCCGGGCACGATCCAGCGGCCGTAGAGGATGGGTTCGACCGCCGCCGTGGTCGTGCAGACGATATCTGCGCCGGCAACGGCGCCCGCGATATCGACAACGGGCGTGCACGAAACACCGCACGCCGCGATGCGGTCGGAAAAGCGCGCGCAGCGTTCCGGATCACGGCCCCACGCGCGGACGCGCTCGATCGGACGCACGGTGAGGATCGCGCGGATATGCGTCTCGGCCTGCTCACCGTATCCCAGCACCGCAAGCGTTCGGGCATCCGGCCGGGCGAGAGCGTCGGTTGCGGCAGCGCTCGCCGAAGCCGTCCTGATCGCCGTGAGCGCCGCAGCGTCGATGAGGCTGGAGAGGCTACCGTCAGCAGGATCGAACAATGCGACGAGGCCAAGGTGTGAGGGCTTGCCATGTCTGACGTTGCCGGGAAACAGGTTGATCAGCTTGGCGCCGAACATGTCACCTTCGCCAAGGCTGCCCACCATCGCGCCGAACATGTTGCCGCCCGCAAGATCGAGAAAGGTACGCGGCACACTGGGCGTACGCCCTTCGGAGAACGCCACCATGGCATCTCGCATCGCCGCGATACAGGCTTCGTAGGTAAGATGTGACCACACATCGTCCGCGCCGAAAATGCGGACGTCCCGGCCCTCATGCATGGTCAAGGAACCTTCCGCATCCGGTGGAAACGAATGGTGCCTCCGCCACGCTTGCAGCGAAGGCACCATGATCGGGCCTGGAAATCAGAACTTGTAGGAACCCTGAACACCGAACTGCCGCTTCGGGCTCGGAATGCGTGAATGCAAGCCGTCTCCGAAGGAATTGGCGAGTGCCTGCGTCGGATATCGCGCGTTCGTAAGGTTATCGACGTAAGCACCGATCGAAAACCCGCTGCGCTCGACGAACAGACGGGCGTTGATGAGGTTCTTCGCGGGCGTCCGCAGCGTGTTGGCGGCATCCCACATGATCGAGCCGCGCCGTACGAAGCTGCCGTTGAAGCGAACGTCGAATTCATCCGCCAGCGGGATCACATAATCCATGCTGAGGCTCGCCGTGTACGCTGGACTCTGCGGGGCGCGATTGTCCTTGTAAAGCGCGGGCGCGGCATCGCTGAACCGCTTGATCGTCGCATCCGAAAGACCAAAGCCCGCGTTGATGGTAAGCTGTGACGTCGGGCGGGCAGCCAGTTCAACTTCGAGGCCGGAAATATCCACCTTGCCGATGTTCACGACGTTCTGCGACGGCGGACTGACAGTGATGAAGAAGAACTGCTGATTGTCGAACTTGATGTGGAATGCCGATGCAGAGAACGTCAGGCGGCGATCCAGGAAATCACCCTTCATGCCGATTTCGAAGCTGTCAGAGGTTTCCTTGCTGAACTGGCGATCAGCGCCGGCGGCAAAGAATGCATTGAAGCCGCCGGACCGGAAGCCGCGCCCGTAACTCGCGAAGACGTTGAGATCGTCGGCGACCTTGTATTTCAGCTGCAGCTTCGGCTGAACGGCCTCGAACGTATCGCCAGCCTCCGAGGCCGCGCCGATCGCCGTATCCACAGACCGGCGCTTGTCGCGATCGTAGCGCATACCAAGCGTCAGTTCGAGGTCATCGGAGACATCCGCGCTCACCGAACCGAACGCCGCGATCGACTTGCTTGTACCCGCATCGAAGCTCTGGATGGCGAAGGTGCCGTTCGATTGGCCCGTGCCATCGTCGAAGGGAATGAGCAGGAAGTTGTCTGTATCGCGCTTCTGATAATAGAGGCCGACGAGCCACCGCAGCCAGCCATCACCCTGCGAAGACAGCCGCAGCTCCTGCGTGAACGCCTTTACGGTCAGATCGAGATCCTGGAGCAGGAACGGTGTCGGCGAGAAGTCCGCATCGCCGAATAGACGCGCGTCGCTGCGGCTGTAGCCGGTGATCCATGTGAGCATCGCGGCGCCGAAATCATAGTCGGCCTTCAGCGAAAGATCGTAGATTTCGCGCTTATCGAATGTCAGGACATTGCGATTGATGAGCGACGCATCGTAGTCGTCGAAATTGGCGTTGCCGACGATCTCGAGCGACGGGGCGCCAGCGCGCTGATGCAGGTAATTGCCCCTGAGGTTAATCTCCAGCCGGTCGGTCGGCGTGAAGATGAGACCGGCCTTCACGAGATAGCTCTCGTCGTAATCCGCCTTGCGGTCGCCGTCGCGCGCGGTCTGGTCGCGCAATTGCCCCTCGTAGTCGCGCATCGAAGCGGCGAGGCGGAACAGCAGCTTGTCCTTGACGAGCGGACCCGAGATGGCACCGCCGACGCGAATGTCGTTGCCGCTGGCGTAGGAGGCGCGGACCATGCCTTCGAGTTCGTTGGTCGGGCGCCGCGTCGTGATGTTGAGCGCGCCGCCGATGGCATTGCGGCCGTAGAGCGAGCCCTGCGGACCGCGCAGCACCTCGATCTGCTCGATATCCAGCAGTTCCTGGTTTACGAAGGTGGGATGCGAGACCTGCACACCGTCGATCACGACTGCGACAGGCGCCTCTCCTCCCTGCGCCGTCGGGATACCGCGGATCGTCATCTGCATTTCCGCCGGTCTGAAGGTCGGCGTGAAGAACATGTTGGGCGTGAGATTGGCGAAGTCCGTGACGTCGTTGATGCCGGCGTTCTCGATGGTCTGCGCCGTGAACACGGTGACGGCGTCGGGAACCTCGATCTGGCTTTCCGCGCGCTTGCGTGCCGTGATGACAATTTCGCTCTGCTCGTGCTCGGCAGCGACGACCGGCGTGGCGGCGACAAGCAGGCCGGCCACCGCAACGGCCGCCAGAATCCGCGTTCGTACGGTATCCATCATATTCCCCCTTTTTATGTGCAACCGATACTTGCGAACGAGTATCCGCGAACAATAGTCGGGGCGATCGGCCGCCGGTCCAAGCCAAATGTTGGGTGATCCCCCATAGTCGAAGCCCATGCCGGAACGGCTTTGGGTTATCCCCCATGAGCAACCTTGCAATGAGACCCGCACCCCGCTTCCCTCGATGAACTGAGTTCATCGTTCGCAAGTCCGGCCGGGTCTTGCGGACAACTATCGAGAGCGGGAGCGCATGACACAGGATCGCTACAGGGTCGCCGTGGACGTAGGCGGCACATTCATGGACTTCGTTTTGATGGACGAGGCCACCGGCGCTGCCCGCGTGGAAAAGATTCCCTCGATTCCGGACAGGCTGCACGAGCAGTTCCTCACGGGTATCGAGAGTCTCGATGTCGACATCGACAGCATCCAGCAAATCTTCCACGGCATGACCGTCGGTGTGAATGCGCTGGTTCAGGAAAAGGGCGCGAAGGTCGGCCTGCTGACCACGAAAGGCTTCCGTGACGTTCTGGAGATGGGCCGCGGCGGCCGGAAGCCCGTATACAACTTCCTGCACCAGTCTGCGTCGCCACTCGTCGAACGCTTCCTCCGCCTCGAAATACCGGAGCGCATGACCTTCGACGGCGAGGTGCTGACGCCGATCGATCTTGAAGCGGTCGACACGCAGGTCGACCTGCTGCTGGCGCGCGGCGCGGAGGCCATCGCGATATGCTTCCTGCACGCCTATGCCCAGCCCGCGCATGAAATCGCGGCAAGGCAGCGCATCCTCGCGCGGCACCCGCATCTGCCGATCTCCGTGTCGCACGAGATCGCGTCGGAATGGCGCGAATATGAGCGGACCTCGACGACCGTGCTCAACGCCTTCATCCAGCCCACGGTTCAGACCTATCTCACCAATCTAGAAACGAGGCTGAAGGACGCGAACTACACGCGTTCGCTTGCCATCATGCAATCGAGCGGCGGGGTCGTGGACGCCAAGACGGCCGGACGGAAGCCGATCCGCACACTGATGTCCGGCCCCGCGGGCGGCGTGATCGGCGCCAAGTTTCTATGCGACCGCCTCGGCTATGCGAACGTCATCTGCACCGATGTCGGCGGCACCACCTATGATGTCGCGATCATCGAGGAGGGGCGTGTGCTCGAACGCAGCCAGGCCGAGATCGCGCAACGGCCGATCCTCGGCTCGCTGATCGACGTTATCTCGATCGGCGCGGGCGGCGGCTCCATCGCGTGGCTCGATCACCGCGGCGGCCTGCAGGTCGGGCCGCAGAGCGCGGGCGCTTCGCCCGGGCCGGTCTGTTTCGGGCGGGGCGGCACGGAGCCGACCGTCACTGACGCGCACCTCACGCTCGGCCGCCTCGATCCCGCCTATTTCCTCGGCGGCCGGATGCAGCTCGATACCGAAGGTGCGCGTGCGGCGATCGAAAAGAAGATCGCCGAACCGCTTGGACTCGACCTTCAGTCGGCCGCGCAGGGCATCGTTTCGATCGCCGAAACGAACATGGCGAACGCCATTCGCAGCAAGACGGTCGAACGCGGTCTCGATCCCCGTGAGTTCGTGCTGCTCGCCTACGGTGGCGGCGGCGGGCTGTTCGCCTGCTCGGTGGCGGAGGAGCTGGAAGTGCCCATGGTGATCGTGCCGAATGCACCGGCGAACTTCTCGGCGTGGGGCATCCTCACCACCGATTACATGGAGGACGAGGTCCGCACCAAGGTCATGCCGTTCGACGCCGCGCACATCGCCGGGGCGCTTGCGACAATGAACGAACTGGAAACGCGGGCGGCGAGCGGCATCGGCCAGTACGGCTTCGCGGCCGGTGATATCGAGCGCGTGAAGCGCTTCGACCTTCGCTTCGAGAATCAGGAATACACGATCACGGTCGATCTGGAGGACGCATGGCAGGATACCGCGTCCATTCTGGAAGGCGCGCGCCGGCGCTTCGTCGAATCTCATATCCGCCTCTATGGCCACGGTGAGCCGGATGCCCCGCTGGAACTCGTGTCCATCCGCTGCCGCGCGATCGGGCGTGTCCGCGCGCCGGAGATCGCGCCAATGCCGGAGCGGCCGCAGGGCGCGGCGATGCGGCAGCTGGACGTCTATTTCCCGCGCACCGGCAAAGCGGTGCCGACCGACGTGTTCGACCGCGAAACCCTCGCGGCCGGTCAGGTCGTCACCGGCCCGGCGATCATCAACGAATGGACCATGACGACGATAGTTCCGCCCGGATGGCAGTCCACCTGCGACACCTTCGGCAATCTCGTTCTCGAACCCACTCTCTAAAGGCGGGAAGACACAACATGCGCAAAGTAGACGTCGTTCTGACGGAGATCATCCGCAACCGCCTCGTGGCCGCCACCGAGGAAATGGCGAAGACCATGATCCGCACGGCCTTCAATCCACTGCTTTATGAAGTCCAGGACTTCAGCGTCACCATCATGTCGGCAACCGGCGACATGTGGGCGGAAACACCGGGCGTGATCGTGTTCAGCCAAGCCTTCCCGGAAGCCGTGCGCGCCGGAATGGCGCGCTGGAAGGGCAATTTCGCGGAAGGCGACGTCCTTATCGTCAACGATCCGTTCGAAACCGGAACGCACATTTCCGACACCAACGTCTACATGCCGGTGTTCTTCGAAGGCGAACTCGTCGCCTTCTGCGGAACCGCCGCGCACTGGGCGGATGTCGGTGGCAAGAACCCCGGCGGCTGGTGCCCGGACACGACGGACACGTTCCAGGAAGGCCTCTGCTTCCGGCACCAGAAGATCGTGGAGCGCGGCGTCAAGAACCAGGGCCTGTGGGACCTGATCGACTGCAATGTCCGCGTGCCGGAAATCGTGAAGGGCGACCTCGAGGCGCAGATCGCCTCATGCCGGCAGGGCTGCGAGCGCATCCAGTCGCTGTGCGCCAAATACGGCACGGAAACGATCCGCGAGGCGATGGACTATGTGATCGACCAGACCGACCGGTCGATGCGCGCGACGATCGCGGCATTGCCGGATGGCGAATACGGCGCCTCCATCCGGCTCGACAGCGACGGCGTTCAGGAAGACGGCGAATTCCTCGTCTGCCTGAAGGTCACGATCCAGGGCGACCGCGTGCACTTCTCGCTGAACGGTTCGAGTCCCACGGCGCGCGGGCCGATCAACCTCCCCGCCCCTTGCACCAAGGGCATATTGGCATCGTCGCTGAAGGGCATCCTGCTGCCGTTCGATCCCTGCAACGCCGGCCACACCAAATGCCTGGATTTTGAACTGCCGCCGGAATCGATCGTCAATCCGGTGTGGCCCGCGCCGACCGACTCCTACGGCTATGTCATCGAGTGCCTGATGGAGATGATGTTCCGGTGCTTCCTCAATATCGTGCCGGACAAGTGCCCGGCCGGAGGCTATCAGCTGACCGGCGCGTTCTTCTCCCGCAGCCAGTCGCGCCATGGCAAGCCGTTCGTGATGATGGATCCGATGCACGGCGGCAACGGCGCGCTGATCGACCGGGACGGTGCGACCAACCAGCTCACCGGCAACGGCGATCTGCCCAATACGCCGATCGAGATCACCGAGACGCGTCACCCGTTCCGCGTAGAACTGTTCGAGTTCGCGCCGGAGGTCGCGGGAGTGGGCAAGTTCCGGGGGGGCATGGGGGTTCGCAAGGACTACCGCTGTCTCACCGATGGCGTCTACGCCTCCTTCGTCATCGAAAACACCGCAGACACCACGGCTGCGGGCTTCAACGGCGGTACGGACGGCGATCACGGCAGCCTTACCGTGACACCGGTGGGCGGCGAGCCCATCGTCTACAACGAGCGCGTCGGCTCCATCGGGCCGTTCGGCGAGGGCACGTTGTTCCGCGTTATCACCGGCGGCGGCGGGGCGTGGGGCAAGGCGCGCGAACGCGATCCGGAGCTTGTGCTCAGCGATGTGCGCAACGCGTTCATCACCCCCGAAGACGCGCGCAGGCTTTACTGCGTCGCGATCGAGCAGAACGGTGGAGCATGGTCCATCGACCTGCAGAAAACGCGGGAGCTGCGGGCCGCGGCATGACCACGGTTCCCGAGGCGACGTTCGACATCGCCGTGATCGGTGCCGGCATGGCCGGCGCCTCTGTCGCAAGCGCGCTGTCCTCGACCCACCGGGTGTTGCTCCTCGAACAGGAAGATCAACCGGGTTATCACGCGACGGGGCGCTCCGCTGCGGTCTTCACGGCCATCTATGGCGGTGAAACCGTTCGCGCCCTGTCGCGTGCCAGCCGGGGATTTCTGACGGCACCGCCCGACGGCTTCGCCGATCACGCGCTGGTGTCGCCACTCGGAAACATGTTTGTCGCGCGCGCGGACCAGCTCGGCCACCTACAAGTCTTCCACGAAAGGCCGGATATCGCGCCTCTCACGACATGGATGGATGCCCCCGCCACACGCAGCCTCTGTCCGCTGCTCGCCGAGCCTTATGTGGCGGCCTCGGTTTATGAGCCAGGCGCGCTTGCGATCGATGTCGACGCCCTGCTGCAGAGCTATCTGCGCACATTCCGGCGAAACGGCGGTGTTTTGGCCACACGGTCGGGGCTGGAAGGCCTCGACCATAGCGGCGGCGGCTGGACGCTGCGCACGGCGACGGGCGTTTTCGCCAGCGCGATCGTCGTGAACGCAGCCGGCGCATGGGCCGACCGTGTCGCCGCCATGGCAGGATCGAGAGCCGGCTACGTGCAGCCGTTCCGTCGCACCGCCATCCTCGTGGACCCGCCTACCGACATGACGCCGACGCGCTGGCCGATCGTGATGGATATCGACGACGAATTCTACTTCAAGCCCGACGCAGGCGCGCTGCTGCTGTCGCCTGCGGATGAAACGGCCTGCGAACCGTGCGATGCGCAGCCAGACGACTGGGACATCGCCGTCGCGGTCGACAGGGTCTGTACAGCAACAACGCTTGAGGTCCGCCGCGTTCGCCACAGCTGGGCCGGCCTCCGCACGTTCACAACGGACCGGCTGCCGATCGCCGGGCCGGACTGCGACCTGCCGGGCTTCTACTGGCTTGCCGGCCAAGGCGGCTACGGCATCCAGACGGCGCCTGCGCTTGCCCACCTGCTTGCGGCGCGCATTCGGGACGAGGACTGTCCGGAGGGGCTACGCGCCGAAGGCGTTTCTTACGCGGACACGGGCCTTGAGCGTTTTGATTTGCAGCCTGTGGCCTGAGCAGGGCGCCGCCGTCAGCACTGCTTTTGCGTGAGAGGGGGCCGCGCAGACCAACGGTCAGCCTTTGCAGAGCAGCGCAAGGCCCTTATATTCCCCTCTATGCGTACCGCGAAGTCTATTACAGCCCCTGCCGCCGCTCCCACGCCGCGTCTGCTGCCGCCCTTTGGCGAGCCTGTGACCACCGCCAGCTTCGGCATCGGCGAAGTGGTGCGGCACCGCTTTTTCCCGTTTCGCGGTATTATTTTCGATGTCGACCCCGAGTTCGCCAACACCGAGGAATGGTGGGAAGCGATCCCCGAGGACATCCGCCCGGCGAAGGACCAACCCTTCTACCACCTGCTCGCCGAAAACGACGATCAAACCTATGTGGCCTATGTCAGCCAGCAGAACCTGCTGCCCGACGAAAACGGCGCGCCCGTGCTGCACCCTGCGGTTTCCGAAATGTTCGAGCGGATGCCCGATGGCAGTTATCGACTGAAATCACAGCATCGCCATTGATGGCAAAAGCTGTGCTGAATCGGTTGACATTCACGCCCACGGCCAGTAGCTAGCTGCGCTTTCCACAGGCATCGGCGTGGTTCCACGCGCTGGTGCCTGTTGTTCAATTTCTGGGCCTAAGGTAGCCAAAGCCATGTTCGCAGTCGTGCGCACGGGCGGCAAGCAGTATCGCGTCGCCGCCGAGCAGAAGATCACCGTTGACCGCCTGAAGGGCGAAGTCGGCGAAACCGTCCAGTTGGGCGACATCCTTGCCATCGGCGAGGGCGGCGAACTCAAGGACGTGGCCGGTCAGGTCGTGTCGGCCGAGATCGTGGCGCAGCCCAAGGGCGACAAGGTCATTGTCTTCAAGAAGAAGCGCCGTCACGGCTATCGCCGCCGCAACGGTCACCGCCAGCTTCTGACGGTGCTGAAGATCACCGCGATCGGCAAGACCGCCGCGAAGGCGCCAAAGGCCGCGAAGGCGGAAGCCGCGCCGGCCGTAGAAGCGGCCGCCGAGCCGGCTGAAAAGCCCGCGAAGAAGGCCCCGGCCAAGAAGGCCGCTGCCAAGACCGACGCCGAGTAAAGAGGAGTTTGAACCATGGCACATAAGAAAGCTGGCGGTTCGTCGCGTAACGGTCGCGATTCGGCAGGCAAGCGTCTTGGCGTGAAGCGCTTCGGCGGGCAGGACGTGCTCGCTGGCAACATTCTCGTCCGCCAACGCGGAACCAAGTTCTACCCGGGCCGTAATGTCGGCATAGGCAAGGACCATACGCTGTTCGCGCTCGTCGAGGGCCGCGTAGCGTTCCACGACGGCAAGCTTGGACGCAAATTCGTCAGCGTCGACCCGATGTCGATGGCAGCGGAATAGCGAGGCGGCCCGCTTGATATACGGTCGCCGGGTAGGCGGCCCCTGAATCTGGTGCATACGCACAGGGAAAGGGAGATGGGTCGCCATCTCCCTTTTTCGTTTCTCCCCTTCCCGATCGGGCATGGAGCGAGAGATGTTTGCACGTACGAGACGGCTGTTCCTGAGGCCGGCGTGGCCGGAGGACGCAGAGGCGCTGGCCGCCGCGATCGCCGACGAGGCGATCGTCCGCAACCTTGCGACCGCACCGTGGCCCTACGGCATCGACGACGCGCGCGACAAGATCGCCAAGGACGCCGAAACGCCGCCGCGCGAGGCAAGCAGCCTTATCTTCCTGCGCACGGACAGTGCGCCGGAACTCGTCGGCAGCGTCGGCTTCGGACGCTGGAACGATAAGATCACCGTTCCAGAAATCGGTTATTGGGTGGCCCGGCGCCACTGGGGCAAGGGCATCGCGGTCGAAGCCGCCGAGGCGATCATCGCGGCAGCCTTCCTCGGCGCCCGCAACGACATGCTCGGCGCGGGCCACTTCATCGACAATCCGGCCTCCGGCAAGGTTCTGAGAAAGCTCGGCTTTGTGCCCACCGGCGAGATCGTGCCTCACTATTGCCGCGCGCGAGACTGCGAGATCGATTCGGTCGAATACCGCCTGTCACGCGAACGCTGGCTAGATCGCGTCGGCATGTATAGGGAAGCGGCATGAAGTTTCTCGATCAGGCAAAGATCTACCTGCGCTCCGGCGGCGGCGGCCCCGGTGCCGTATCGTTTCGCCGTGAGAAGTTCATCGAGCAGGGCGGACCAGACGGCGGCAACGGCGGTAGGGGCGGCGACATCATTTTCGAAGCTGTTGAGGGCCTCAACACGCTGATCGATTTTCGTTATCGCCAGCATTTCAAGGCGCCGCGCGGCGCGGGCGGCGCCGGCCGCAACCAGACGGGCGCGTCGGCCGAGGATCTGGTGATCCCCGTACCGGTGGGCACGCAGATTCTGGCCGATGACGAGGAGCATACGCTGCTCGCCGACCTCACCACCGTGGGCGAACGCATCACCTTCCTGCACGGCGGCATGGGCGGGCGCGGCAACGCATCCTACAAGACCTCGACGAACCGCGCACCGCGCCAGTCGCAGCCCGGCATCCCCGGCCAGGAGATGTGGGTGTGGCTGCGGCTGAAGCTGCTCGCCGACGCGGGCCTGCTCGGCCTGCCGAACGCGGGCAAGTCCACGTTCATCAACGCCGTGACCAACGCCAACGCCAAGGTCGGCGCCTATCCGTTCACGACGCTGAAGCCGCAGCTCGGCGTCGTTCTGCATCGCGACCGCGAGTTCGTGCTTGCCGACATCCCCGGCCTGATCGCCGGCGCGGCGGACGGCGTCGGCATCGGCGACCGTTTCCTCGGGCACGTCGAGCGCTGCCGCGTGCTGCTGCACCTCGTCGATGCGAGTGCACCCTCGCCCACCAAGGCGTACCGCACCATTGTGGATGAACTGGAGGCCTACGGTGCTGGGCTCGAGGACAAGCCGCAGGTGGTTGCGCTGAGCAAGATCGACCTCATCGACCCGCGTGGGCGCGCCGCCAAGCTGCGTGCGCTGGAAAAGGCCTGCGGGCACGAAGTCCATCTGGTTTCCGCTGCCACCGGTGAAGGCTTGACGGAGGTTCTGGACGCGCTTCTGAGTAAGATCGGGGAGCCCGCTCGGGGGGCGCGAAAAGAGGCGGACAAACAGGCAGCATGGTCACCGATCTGAGTCCCTTTTCGCCCGGCAACTGCAAAGCTCTGGTCGTCAAGGTGGGTTCAGCCCTGCTTGTCGACGAAGACGGCACGCTGCGACGCGAATGGCTACAAAGCCTCGCTGCCGACATCGCGGAACGCCGGGCGCGCGGCCAGCGGATCGTCGTCGTCTCCTCGGGCGCCATCGCGCTCGGCGCGCGGCGTCTCGGACTGCCGAAGGGCGGCCGCGCCTCTCTTGAGGATGCGCAGGCCGCTGCTGCCACGGGTCAGATCCTGCTCAGCCAGGCGTGGGCCGAATTGCTCGGCGACAAGGGCATCACTGCCGCGCAGATGCTGCTGACGCTGGGCGATCTTGAAGATCGCCGCCGCTTCCTCAACGCTGCCGCGACGCTCGAACGGCTGCTCGGCCTCGGCGTCGTGCCGGTGCTGAACGAGAACGACAGCGTCGCGACCGAGGAAATCCGCTTCGGCGACAACGACCGTCTCGCAGCGCGTGTCGGCCAGGCCGCAGCGGCGGACGGCGTGCTGCTCCTCTCCAACATCGACGGGCTGTTCACCGCCGATCCGCGCAATGATCCGGACGCGGAACTGATCGCGCGCGTCGACGACATCGACGCCGTACTGAAGCGCGTGACGCTGGGGGAAAGCGCCGCGATGGGCTCCGGCGGCATGGGCGCGAAGGTCGCCGCCGCGCGCATCGCCTGCAAGAGCGGCATCCCGCTCGGCATCGCGCAGGGCACCGGCCTCAACCCGCTCGCGCGCCTTGAAGAAACCGGCCGCTGCACGTTGTTCGCCGCCGTTTCGGCGAGCCGGGCGCGCAAGGCGTGGCTCGCGGGCCGCCTCACCTCTTCCGGTCGCCTCACCATCGATGCGGGCGCGGTGAAGGCCTTGCAGCGCGGCGGCAGCCTGCTCGCAGCGGGCGTGCGGCAGGTGGACGGCAAGTTCGCGCGCGGAGACGCCATCGAGATCGCCGACGAAAACGGTCATGTGCTTGCGCGGGGCCTTGCGGGTTACGATATCGCCGATGCGCGCGCCATCGCGGGAAAGCGCACCGAGGCGCAGGCAGACATCCTCGGCTATGCGCCGCGCTCCGCCATGGTACACAGGGATCATCTGGTATTGTTATGAGTGAGATCGAAGCCCGTATCGCCGACATGGCCACCGCCGCCCGCGCCGCGTCCCGCACGCTCGCGGCGACGCCGACCGCGCGCAAGGCTGCCGCATTGAAGGCCGCCGCAGAGGCGATCCGCGCCGCCGCTCCCACGGTCCTTGCCGCCAATGCCGAAGACGTGAAGGCTGCAGAGGCGCGCGGCACCTCGGGAGCGATGCTCGACAGGCTGCGGCTGGACGATGCCCGCCTCGAAGGCATCGCGGCGGGTGTGGAAGCCGTGGCAGGCCTTCCCGATCCCGTGGGCGCGCCGATCAAGGGTTGGACCCAGCCGAACGGCCTTAAATTCGAACAGGTGCGCGTGCCGCTCGGCGTCATCGGCATCATCTACGAAAGCCGCCCGAACGTCACCGTGGATGCGGGCGCTCTGTGCCTGATGTCGGGCAACGCCTGCATCCTGCGCGGCGGATCGGAAGCGCTCGCCACATCGAAGGCACTGCACGCAGCGTTCATTGACGGCATCGCCAGCGAAGGCCTTCCCGCCGATGCGGTGCAACTGGTGGACACGCCCGACCGCGCCGCCGTCGGCGCGATGCTGGGCGCAGCCGGGCTTATCGACATCATCATCCCGCGCGGCGGCAAGGGCCTCGTTGCGCGTGTGCAATCCGAAGCGCGCGTGCCCGTGCTCGCGCACCTCGACGGTATCTGCCACGTCTACATCGACCGCGACGCGGACGCGGACAAGGCCGAAGCCATCGCGCTCAACGCCAAGCTACGCCGCACCGGCATCTGCGGCGCGGCGGAAACACTGCTGATCGACGAAGGTGCACAGGCGACCGGCGCGCGGGTCGTGAAAGCGCTGCTCGACGCGGGCTGCGAGGTGCGCGGAGACGACGCGGTGCAGGCCATCGATTCGCGCGTGGTGGCGGCGGACGAAGCTGACTGGGGCACCGAGTATCTCGACGCGATCATCTCTGCGAAGGTGGTGGACGGCGTATCAGGCGCGGCCGAACACATCGCTCGCCACGGCAGCGCACATACCGAGAGCATCGTCACCGAAAACGCCGAGACCGCGAACCGTTTTCTTGCGGGCGTGGACAGCGCCATCGTGATCCACAACGCCTCAACGCAGTTCGCGGACGGCGGCGAGTTCGGCTTCGGTGCGGAGATCGGCATCGCCACCGGGCGCCTTCACGCGCGCGGCCCGGTCGCGCTCGAAGGGCTCACCACCTACAAGACCGTGGTACGCGGCAACGGGCAGGTTCGCCCCTGATGGCGGCATGATCCCGCTTTCGATCCTCGACCTCTCGCCCGTCACCGAAGGCGGCAGCGTCCGGCAGTCCTTCGCCA